>Ga0114981_10002283_pt1 | contig 12411 bp, 11 predicted proteins | sample S_140806_MF_Meta_FD_87028 | JGI IMG/M metagenome (GOLD analysis project Ga0114981, IMG submission 87028) | Freshwater microbial communities from Lake Simoncouche, Canada to study carbon cycling - S_140806_MF_MetaG | ecosystem: Environmental > Aquatic > Freshwater > Lake | place: Lake...
AATACTTGCTCGGCCATTATAATTCTCCTTCTAAAAACACTATAGAAAAACTTTTCTATAAGTATTATGGATAAATCCAAAAAACTTTTGTCAATTAATCTAACATGTTTTTAGAGGTCGTTGCCGCTCTCGTAAGTCAACCCGCCTAAGATTGCATCGGCCGTAGCTATTCCTGGTTTTGATACAAAATCCGAAGCTGGTTTCAAGACTGTCTCCCCAGATGCTGCTGTAACCCTATAAGACCTATCATATTTAATGACTTGTTTGCCCGTTGAATCTTGAGACACAACTTTCGTGTACACGGGGTTATACTGCTGAGCGGTTCTGGCGTTGAGAGCAGGATCAGTTGTCGCCAAATTGTCGGTTTTTGGATCATACAGTCTGGTTCCAGTATTTCTTTGATCTGGTCGACGATTTTTGTCATTGGACAAAGGTAAGGTCGGATCATCAGACCCTAGAAATGGATTGCCAGTCGTGTTTGCCGTCTTACTCATACCTGAGCCAACATTCGGTTCTAAACCCGTATCAAAAGTGACCACGGGCGAAGAAACGTAACGTTTGATTGGCACATTGACGCCAGGCGCGGCTCCGGCGAAGATATAAGCATTTACGTTCACAGAAAATTTATGTCTCACCAATCTTTCTTCTTGCTCTATCGCTTCGAAATTAGTTTCTGGATCAAATGACCCGTCAACTGTCGCGATGAACCAATAGCCTTTAGGCGTATCTAAACGCCACGCATTACCTTGCGGTAAAAATGATGACATTATTTGTTCTAGCAACTGATTCATATGCTGGGTGTATTGTGTCCATAGTGATACATCATATTTGATAGAACAAAATCGAGGTGATGGTATGACGATCGTCTCGTAAATATTTTTAGATTTTATATCAGCCAACCATCCACCATCTATTATAGTGGGGTCATCTTGATCTTCGCCAACACTTCTGTTGGTCAACAGTTGATCAGGCAGATGCTCTCTATAGTTGTTAGTCGCCACATTTTTTTGATTCTTTACTAAGTAACGGTTGATCAAATTTTGGTAGCTTCTATCAGATTTATCCAACCTTCTGCGGATCACGATTTCGTTGGTCTGCTGATTGATACCTCTACCAGCAATGTCGTTTGTGAGATCCTGTTCTATCGAATTTCTTAAGATTGTGATCAGAGGCAATATTAATGATCCATTTCTATCCCTGATAGCTTGATACTTTTTTAACATTGCCCACTTTTCGCCAGAGGCAAAAATTACAGGCACTTTCTTAGGGGTAGAATTGTCTCCGCTTACCTGAAGAGGAATTTCTTTTTCAAATAGATTGAAAAGCGACACGTCGACATCTTCAATCCCGACTGACGGAATTGAAAGGTCAGGTGAATCTTGATGGGTTTTATCGGCTATGCCTGAAACTCCATACTTTGGAGAACTCTTGGAATTAAATCTTGTCGCCATGCTTCATTCCTCATCATAAAAAGAGTTGCCGGCTCCCGTAGAGTCTCCGCGAGGTGATACTTCCCTGGGACCCGTGATTGGCGGATCGAGAACTCCTTGCCTCACCAGGTCTCTAACGTCGGCGGTGGGGCCATCGGCATTATCAGCAAATCCACGTTGTTGTACGAAAGTTGTTTGAGCTGCATCTGGATCTGTGTAGACAATGTCTGTCGGACCCTTGAGAATCGTCTTGAACTGGCTTTCACGAACTCTGGTTCCCACAAGCGCAATTCCGTCGATGTTTTCAGGTTGACCGTAGATGTTACGCATGTATCTGTATTCAGTTATTTCATAAAACACGTCGCTGAAAGAGTAATAATCTCCTATTGCAGGAGATATGCCTTTTTCTACCATGTCTCTGTGTTGAATGAAGACTTCAGATTTGAAATTGGTGTCTATACCGAATTTATCTATCTTCGTGTCTATTTGGAACTGGCTGCTAACAATCGCATCTATTATCAAAGGATTGTCGAATATCTTTTGGATAGCTTCTGCATAGACTGTGTGAGTTTTTGTTTTTGTTTCAGAGATGGGATAGTAATAGATTTTTTGACCTATGACATCCTTTATTACTTCTTTTGTGATGTCTGATATAAAATTTATTTCTCTTTGAGTAATAAAAAGGCGAGCCATAGGTCATCCTTTCATCCTATGCTAATGGCTTTTCCGAGCGGCATAGGTATAAAACGTAATTGCTTATTTATGTTTTCTGCCGCCAATGCATCAGCTTCCATCAACTTTTGGTACGTCAAGTTAGCCAAAAATTCTTTCATTTGCGTCGTTAATTTGTCTTTGTCTTCACGAGCCTGTGAGATAAGAGCATCACCATTGAGTTGCAGATCTGCATTGGGGATGGGGACTGTTTGAAATTTAGAACGAATTAACCCTAAAAGTTCTTTGCTCAACGCGAGGGTCATCTGTCGTATCCACTGTCTTCCAGGTTGATTTATTGATTTAAATGGTATGTTACCCAATGGTACGTTGCTGGGTCCAGATACTCCATATATTGAATCATCATGATATGATGGTGACAATGGATTCTGAGGTTTCATAAGTTTCATATACAGACGTCCTGTTTGCAAATCGGTCGTCGGAATAGGAAAAATTCTCAATTTCCTACCTAAAATTTCATAGCTGTAATTGGACCTTCTTACCCTAAAAGCTGTTTCCAACATTCCTCTTCTAAGAACGTCTTCAAATACAGGTAACACATAAAAAACCGTCGAATTTACGTAAGATTCGTAATTAAAATTCGTCGCCAAAAAGTTCGTAATATTCGATGCATTCAATAAAAATTGCTGAGCAGCCAACGGTTCAAAATGAAATACCTCTACAACCTTTAGCTTTCCCTTGGACCCGGAAGGCATACTATCATAAATTCCTATCCCGGTTTCGTTATCCTTGACGTCAGAATAAATGTCGTAATCTTGGCGGCCTGCAATTAAATCTATGTACCCCAAAGTTGCATCGTAAGAACCTCCAACAAATGCATTTGAAGCATAGGGTTCTGCTAGCCTAAGTAAATGATCCAACGTCATTTTAGCATATCTGTTGGTAATGTCGGCAGATCCCGTGGGAAGGCCCAAAAGGTTGGTCAACTCAGAAGTGATTTTTGTTTCATGTATTAGACGACTATACTCACAGCATGCCTCTTCAAAGCATGCCCATATCTCTTTTTTCGTTAACTCGACTGAAAGAACATCGTCTCCTAGCTTACGTTTAACGAAAAGAACCATGGCATCGGCTTCAGATTGAAAATTTGTATCTGAATCGAAAAAACCAAAAGGCGTTGGGTTAATAGTCTCAGAAAACGTAGCCATAATACTACGTATCAGCGACAGCCACGAATTTATGAAGAATCTATCAAGAATGATTCAAATTAAGCTGAAGGATCGTACGCATATGTCGCGGTGACTTCATCTCCCGTGTGCGGAGGAAAATTCATGGTGATTACTTTGCCTGATATGCTAAAATCTTTGTTTTCTCCATTATTTCTATGTTGAAGAACTCCGTTTATGAACAACATTATTTCGGTGTCAGCAACAGGAGTATAAGACAATTCAAAAGTCATGTTTGAATCGTCAGCCGGTCCTGAAAGCGTTTCATTCCATATCATGGAAACAGTAGTGAGCGAGGCTAAGTTGCTGATCTGCTGTAGAAGACTTTTGGTCTCAGCTACACTTGTTACCATCTGGATTTGTGGTCTAGGTCTATAGTACGAGTAAGCTTTTCTGGTTCGCGATGCGTCTCTGAATGCCATATAGTGTTGATTAAATAGTCACTCGATTATTTTGTAAGCCTCAAAATGCATTCCATCAGGTCTAGATTTGAACCATCCTCCCCAATAAAATCCGTTTTGATATGCAATATCGACTAGTTCTCTAACCGATCCTTTTTCATCTCGAAGTGCAGGACGGACACCCAGCCCGTTCCATTGGTGATTTATATCAAAGGCCGTGCCCCAAGCATGATTAGATAAAGAAGTCCTTGACCCTCTCACGAACCTCGGCACCCATGACCCACCCCAGGCTAGAATTTTTTCAGTTAAATTTGCTGATTGCCAATCATCAAACAATTTCAAGAATTGTCTTGATATCTTTCTATGAACGTGGGCTGTCCCGTCATGTAAAGATCCTGGGATCCCCACTAGTTGAGGGACTTGCACCACGATTATGTTGTCTTTCGACCAATTATCAGTAATCTTAATCGACTCTGGATTTGTCTGCGTTGGGGACGAAATAAAAGAAAATTTCCCAAACAAACGCATTCTTTCAAGAGGAGTCAACGGGTTATTCACAGGTCTAGAAGGCCAGTTAGGTCCAAATTCTCCAGATGAATTATCTTTCATTACGTCGAATCCGTCTAATAAAGCTGCAGATATGGTTTTAGGACCTACGATACCATCTGCGTCAAGATCCTTAGAGGCTTGAAATGCTCGTGTTGCCTCAAGAGTAACGGAGTCATATTCTCCATTGACGATCACATTGGAGTCATTGAATAATCCTCTAAGAAAAATTTGCCAACGCTTTACATCGGCACCTTTCATTCCTGGATACAACGTTTTCATAATTCACGTAGAAGACAAAATTGCTTGCACTGCCGTCTTGACTCTTTCTCTTAGTTCATCAGGAAGAGCTGACAACAACACATAATATTCGGCGCGGAGAGCATTCTCCACTGGACCTCCCATGATTTCTGCTGAGCTTCTTTGTACACCTACGTTAAGAACCAACGGTGGTGCTCCAACACGGGCGCTGATCATGGGCTGATATAAGTCTACCTTTTGCATATGTTATTTTTATTAACCTTTTAGAATGTTGGATTTATTGCCTAGAGCTTCGTTTTTTAGAATGAAAGAATTTTTCATTTCATTCAATTGCTCTTGTAAAGCAGACGCATCGTGACCTTTTTTAATGATTTCCTGGATTTGAAGCTCTAGCTGCTTTATCTTCACCAATAATACATCTGTTGTTGCTGGCATGACTTATATGATATTTCTGTTTTTGTTAAAGTAAATTGCGGAATCACGTAGGCTCAAGAACTACTACTATCATTATATTAGATGGAGTTGTGCCCGTCCCTGCAGCTGGTACTGATGCCACGGCAATTTTATCGCCTAAGGATATCGAGATAGAGTCTGTGGTATTTGCGTCGGTGCCACTAGTGGTTGTTGATACGCCCATGCCTGATGCAGATCCATTTACGTAAAGTTTATAATCAATAGATCGAGTTCCTGAACCAGCTAATTGAGCAAGGTACATTTTAGTGATATTACCTCTTATTGGCATAGGAATTTGGACGATGGTAGATGATGCTGCAGAAGTGGAGCTTCCCGGATACAAGTATCTCGTTGCATCAATGCTTATGCTTGTAGCACCAAAGTAAAACAAGAAACTTCCGACGGCTGTCCCCGTAGGGCCAGTCGCCCCTGTAGCGCCTACTTCGCCGCGATCACCCGTGGCGCCCGTGGCACCCGTGGCACCCGTCGCGCCGTTATCGCCACGATTACCTTGAGGTCCTGTCGGACCAGTCGGCCCTGCGGCGCCTGTGGGACCTTGATCGCCTGTAGCACCATTGTCGCCTCTGTCACCTTGAGGTCCTGTAGACCCAGACGGGCCTGTCGGTCCTGCTTCTCCTCTATCACCGGTTGCTCCCGTAGCACCATTGTCGCCTCTGTCACCCTGAGGACCTGTCGAACCAGCAGGTCCTGTCGGCCCTGTCTCTCCTCGATCGCCAGCGGCTCCTGTTTCGCCTTTATCACCTTGCGACCCAGTCGATCCTGATGGCCCAGTCGGTCCTTGCGGACCAGCGGAACCAGCTGTACCAGTTGGACCAACAGATCCGGTCGGACCTGTTGGACCGGTAGGTCCGGTCGGACCAGCTAGTCCTGTTTCTCCTTGCGGCCCAGCAGGACCAAGTGCTGGTCTCCCAACCGGAAATCCAGAATTATAAATGTTATTGGTTATTCCAACTCTTCTAAATTTAACAGGCATAATCTAACCTTTCAGCGACGTTACAAAATGTGACGAATTAGTACATGTCGACCTGACAGAAAAGGTCATGGGTTGTGTTCGTCGATCCCGTGTATTCCAACCTGAGTGACAGGAGGTCGAATTGGTTGAAGTCGGTGGATATGCTGTAATTTCTTGCGTCTAACATGCTGCCGGTCAAACTTCCTGTAAGAAGTGTGTCAACACGATTTTTCATTACCACAACTTTTGTTACGTTCCCGGGTGCGCCTGGACCCATAGAAGCAGAGACAAACAACCCGAAGCAGATCGCCTTCTGTTGGGACGAATAGAAGTTGATATCTTTGTCAGGAAATCTGTGGATTACTCTCGGAGATGTAGCTGCAGCCTGTACAGTTCCGGCACCCGGTGTGAGGTACGCCGTGTAGTTAGCGACCACCGGATCGTATGACGAACTAAGCGATCCTATGCAGCCGTAGAAGATTGTGGTGGGATACACATAAGTAGTGAAGTTTTTTCCACCCGCTGTCTTGTTGACGAGGTCGGTTCCTGGTCCCAACTCGATCGACCCTGAGCTCTGCTTAATGTCGGACGTCATGCCGTATACTGTAGAGGATCTGAGCTGAACCTGTCCCGCGGGATTGACGGTCTCGACCCCGACGAACGACCCGCCTCCTGCGGCAGATCCCGTCACGTACAGGTTGAAGTCACGAGTGGTTATTGCCCCGGCTCCGGTGACGTAGATCCCCCGCTTATTGCCGCCTCCCGCCGAGCGGACATTGACCGTAATACCCTTCAGGGAGTTGAACGAGAAGTTACCAGTCCCCAGCGAACCTGTCCCTGAGCACAGGACGCCGTAGACGTTCGACGACCCGCCCGTCGACGCAGAGGAGTTGTCGACCGTGACGACTGTCGGTCGGAGTTTCGACGTGACTGAAGATGTACCTGGGAAGTCGACTCCGACGAGGGTGTGGTGTCCGGTGGACGTCAACGTCAGAGTCACGTCCTCCACGCGACAGTTTTCTCCCATCGTCAGAAGGGTCGTGTCCCCTGTCACGTTGGTCATCTGTATCAGGGTCGTCTGTAGACTCATGCCGCGGAGGGCAGTTCCGTTCGTCAGTGTGATGGGAGAGGTCAATTCATAAGTGCCGGGCGACACCCAGATCGTGTCTCCTGACGTCGAGGCCGAGACCGCGGCGTTGATGGTCTTGAAGGGAGACCGTCCCCTCTTTCCGGTCGAGTCGTTGCCGTTGATGGCGTCGACTTGGATTACCCTTCCGAAGAAAGGCGGCGTTGATATTAGATGCGACATGATTTTCCTCCGAATTTCTCAGGTGATGTACCAACCTGACCCCAACTTGATGAAAGTAGACGAACCGTAGTTCGCTGATATCGTTGTACCTCCGATGTCGTCGACGGTGTCGGAGTTGGACCCAGAGACCCACAACACCCTGTTGTTCGCGGTCGGGTCGTGGCGTTTCACAATGACCTGGAAACCATTTGGTGCTGCTGATGGGAGGTAGAGGGTCGTGGGGTCGGTGTCGACGTCGACTAGGAAGAAACTTCTGAGCGACGCCGTGAAAGGACCCGTTCCCGTGAATGCGTAGGTCGTGTGACTAAATGTTCCTGAGAAAGAACCGGTAAGAGAAGGCATCAAGCCGATTGTTACGGCTCCATTCGAAGCCGATGCGATCGTCACGTTTGCTCCGGCGACAAGATATGAGGTACCATCAGTCAACTTTGTCAATGACCCGCTGAATCCAAGCGTGGCAGCGATAGAGCCTGTCATCTCTAGGATGTCGCCCACGGCAAAGAAGGAACCCGTCAGATCTAGCGAGCCAGTGACGGAGAGTGAACCTGTCACCTCGACTCTGTCCGTGTTCACCCTGAAAACATCGCTTCGGTCGATGTCTGCGTCTCCTGTCCCGTCACCAATCACGAAGAGCGAGAAGTCGTTATCACGTGTATTGTAGGACCCGAAAACTGTCTGACCGGAACCCGACGCGATGGTTCCAATGCCACCAGCATGTGAATAATTTCCCGACGCGATTGTGAGGTAACCCTCAGAGTGTGATCCTAAACCGGATCCTGTCGTGAGGTAACCCTCTGCGTGAGCGGCTTCAGAAGTTGTAAGTGTATAAGCACCCTCAGCGTGGGAAACCGATCCAGCAGCAGTTGAGTAGCCTCCTTCAGCGTGGCTTCCTAGGCCTGTTGTTGTAGTAAAAAATCCTTCGGCATGGGAAGCGAAACCTATGGTAGTGGTGCTACCACCTTCAGCATGGCTGGATTCACCGATCGTTAGGGTATTTCCACCTTCAGCGTGTGAAAAGTTGCCAGATGCGTGCGTTTGGTTTCCCTCAGCGTGAGAATAATCTACTGAGGCAGTAGTGATGTAACCTTCAGCATGTGATCCGAATCCGAATGTTATTGAGTAGTAACCTTCGGCATGGGAGGACGAACCTGATGCATGAGTGTTTTGACCCTCGGCATGGGACACAAACAAAGATGCAGTCGTGAAGCTTCCTTCGGCGTGTGAGCCGTCTCCGTATGCAAGGGTGTTGAAACCTTCGGCATGAGATTTTACACCCCATGCTATCGTCTCGCTGCCTTCGGCGTGGGAAGCATAACCATAAGTTATAGTCCTGAAGCCTTCCGAGTGAGAATCATCTGCCGAAGCTGTGGTGAAGTAACCTTCAGCGTGTGAACTCACGCCGATGGCTAACGAGTGATAGCCTTCTGCGTGGGATTGAGTACCTGACGCATAAGATTCGTGGCCTTCGGCGTGAGAGAAAGTTCCCGATGCGATAGTCCTATAGCCTTCAGCATGAGAGTAGATTCCGATGGCCCACGTTTCTCCACCCTCGGCGTGAGAAGAAACACCCGAACCCGTGGTGAGATAACCTTCTGCATGGGATTTGTCGCCAAGGGCCAAGGTATAGTGGCCTTCAGCATGTGAAGATTGCCCCAAGGCTAGAGTTTGTTCTCCTTCGGCATGGGAATAGTCACCAGAAGCGATGGTGACAAAACCCTCTGCATGCGAATAGTTTCCTGAACCAGTGGTCAAGAATCCTTGCGCGTGAGAAACGAGGCCCGTGACGAGGTTGGTGTCTCCCTGTCTGAAAGTTCCGTCAAGTATGAAGTTGGACTTGACAGTGAGCGATCCTGTCATCTCGACCGAACCTGTTGTGAAGATGACGTCTGTCTGGACAGATTCCCAATAAGCGGGGCCCTGGATCGAAGAGATGGTGATTTGTCCGGAGGAGCTGGATGTGACTGTGACGTTATCTCCCGCAATGAGGTACGAGGTTCCGTTCGATAGGCGGGTGAGCGAACCAGAGATTCCACCGGTAACCGTTAGGGAACCTGTCATCTCGAATAGATCGCCAAGAAAGGAAGTTGAGGCCGAGATGATGAGCTTATCGGAGCTTGAATCGCCAATGTAGGTATCGCCATCCACGAACAAGGTTCCTGAAACCACCATGTTTCCACCGAACACAGATCGTTCCGTGGAGGAACCTGAAACGAAGAAAGTAACATCGGTTCCTGGCATCGGCGGGAACTGCGGACCTGGTTGGTTCGCAAAGATAACGCTGCCGGTGATTCCGATGCGGCTACCGGATGAGGATCCTGAGATGTTGTTCGTTACTAGTGCCATGTTTTCTTCTCTAATTTCTATGTATCATTTAGCGCGGAAATATGTCACTTCTCGCCGAGATACCATCTCATGTTGGCCTTGAGCCGCTCATCTCCCGGAGATAGCTCCAAGGCAGCCCTTCCGTGTTTCACCGATTCTTCCTTCTTTCCTAGGTGGTGCGCGGCGATGGCGGCGATATCATGAGGAGCCGCGCTGCTCGCCCTGGAATCAGTTGGCCACTGGTTACTGTTTGGGGTGGATATGCAGCGCGTGGCTGCATCGTAACAGGTATCCCACGTGCCTACCTTGTAGCAGTGTTCGGCCAGGGCAAACCAGGATTCTCTGCGATGAGGTGCCTCCGCTGCTCCTCTCGTGTACCAATCCAAAGCCAGCTCTTTGTTCCCAAGGGCATGGTACGTGGATCCAAGCAGCCTCATCGCAAAAGCCCGTTCATCAGCCCACGTGGCGGTTGGAAGATCCAGGTACCTCTTGAGCTCCTTGAGGGCATCAGTGTGCCGATTATAGAAGGTGAGCTCGCGAGCGTAGTAGAAGGAGTTTCGTGGGCAGTACGGATCCTCCTTCACACCTATCTCCAGGAGATCGATGTACTGGCCACGACTCTTGGTTGGGTCCGGAAGGTGGCGAACCAGCAGCTTTTCGGTGTGGGCATACACCTCGGTGGTTCGTGGATCAGGAACAAGAAGCTCGTGGCAGGGGTGCTTCCACATGTACCCATTGCGGGAATGGATCTTGTTGGACATGAACCGTACCCCGCTGCCCCAATCAAACAGGTAACGAAGTCGAGTGGTGCCAGGCTTCCACAGCTTTTCGATCTCTTCCCTCCAACCAGGTTCTAGCACCTCGTCCAGGTCCAGGTTGACACAGATGTCAATGTCGGATGGGATCAAGGCGATCGAGGCGTTGCGGGCTATGTCGAACCTCCAGGGAGATATAGACACCGAGTGCACCACCGCGTTTAAAGCTCTTGCCGCCTCCACCGTTCCATCAGTGCTTCCGGTATCGGTGATCACGATGAGATCGGCATCCCTGCAGGATCTGCAAAACCTCTCCACGAACTTGCTTTCGTTCTTGGATATTGCGTACACAGCTATTTTTGGCCGCGGAGTCTTTCCGATCCGCGGCCTTTTTTTCCAAGCGAACACCTGGGCGTTCTTGATGGCCACCTCGTACTCATCCCCCATGGCACTCAAGAAATCATCGATGGCTTCCTGAGGCTTCTGCCAGGATTCAAGCCCGGCACCCCAAGTGTAATCATCGAAGGCAAGAAGGCCACCTGGTACTAGCAGTTGGTGTGCAAGTTCGGCATCCTTGGCCACTGCATCCCTGTGGTGATCGCCATCTATGTAGATAAAATCAAACTTTTCTCCGGTGGCGATCAACCGCCGAAGCGCCACGTGAGATTCCATCTTTATCACCTTGATCTTTGTGGAATTGCCCACCGTGTTGCGTTCGAACCGTTCAAAAAGGCCTTCCTTTTCTTCCGAACTGTGCTCCACGCTTCCCGTAAAAGGATCCACACAGGTCAGGTGAGAGCCTGCATGCGTGCACCAGTTCTCCACGATCCAGTTGGCTGATTGCCCTTCAAAGGAACCAACCTCCAGGCAACGCACCTGACGCCCAGAAAATTTTGAAATAAAGTTTTCAAAGTTACCAATTCTTAATTCGAACCAATTGTTAGAGTAGGTCCTGTTGTTCTTGAGCTTTTCTATCTTTTCCCCCAACATTTTTCTGTCTTCTTCTGCTCTTGACCACCCAAGCTCGTACACGGCATCCTTCGTCCCTCTATTCTTTGAGAAGTGGTGGTGTGTGATCTTTGCGCGAGGCGATCTCATGGCCTGGCCCAACCTTTTTGCCTGGGCCCACAGCCAGTTATCACAACCAACGTGGTGAAAGTCGGTGCTGAAGATCTGGCCATCTTCGAGTGATGGAACAAAGTCCTTCCTGATCAAGAAGTGCTCGCAGATGTTTCCTTCGTCAGGCAGCACAGAGCCACCATCAAAGGCAACGAGAGCCTTGTTGTTTTCTGTGGAATCTTTCACAGCGAGGCGAAAAGAATCCATCGAGAACTCAACGTCGTTTGCGGCAAAGACGATGTAATCTCCTGAAGACTTCTTGAGCCCGGCAACTACCTTTTCGGGCACCGTTCCTGGGCCATCTAAGACGATCTTCTCTATGTCGCTGTGAAGGAATCCAACCTGCCTGTCTATCGACTCGATGCACCTACGAAGGCCATCTTCTCTTTCAGGTAGGTCGGTGCTTCCAACCTCGGACAAGTGCGGGATGATTACGGAGATCTTTGGAGCCACACACCGATTCTACTACAAATTTTTTGATAGTTTAGGAACACGTAAAACGGCCCGCTGTAGTCGGGAGGGGTGAACCGCAACGGGCCGATAGATTATCAAGACTTCTTGATCTCAGTCATCACGAACTGGTACCATTTACCCGACTTATTGTTGCGAACGGTGAGCATCTCTTCCTCCTCGACCACGGTCCAGTCTCCGCGATCGTTGCGGAGGTGCAAGTCGCCGGTGTACACGTTGGCCCAGCGTTTACCAGGGGCACCAAGGTTGTAGGTGATGTCATCGCCGGGTTCCATTGAGCCCGTGAGGGTCATGAGAGTCCCATCAAAGGTGAGGTTGGATTCCGCGTTTGCTCCGTAGGAAGTTCCATCGGAGGTTAAGATGCGGTTGTCAAGCGGGTTTGAAACCGTGATTCCTGGTCCTGTATCACCAGTCGGACCGAGCGGTCCTGTATCACCAGTCGGACCTTGTGGTCCTGTATCGCCAGTCGGACC
>Ga0114981_10002285_pt1 | contig 12408 bp, 8 predicted proteins | sample S_140806_MF_Meta_FD_87028 | JGI IMG/M metagenome (GOLD analysis project Ga0114981, IMG submission 87028) | Freshwater microbial communities from Lake Simoncouche, Canada to study carbon cycling - S_140806_MF_MetaG | ecosystem: Environmental > Aquatic > Freshwater > Lake | place: Lake...
AACGACGTTGCCGATGCCATCGGTAGCCCACCGCCCGGTGGCATCGACATCCGTTGGGTCGCGGAACAGGATTGGGTGCGCCTGACGCAGTCGCAGTTCGAACCGATTCCGATCGGTGAACGCCTGCTCATCACACCATCGTGGCATGCAGAAGCCGCGCAGGCCACCAACAATCGAGGGCGACTCTGCATCGAACTAGACCCCGGGCTGGCGTTCGGAACCGGAAGCCATCCGACCACTCGGCTCTGCCTCGAGTGGCTCGAGCAAAACCTCGGCGGTGGAGAGTCGGTTATTGACTACGGTTGTGGTTCGGGCATTCTCGCGATCGCCGCGGCCAGACTGGGCGCGAAGTCGGTTATTGCAATCGATATCGACACACAAGCGCTGATTTCCACTCAAGCCAACGCCAAGGCGAACCCGCCGACGGATCAATTGATTGAGATTCGCTCGACCGAAGACCCGCGCCCGGAAGCGGTTGACGTCGTTGTCGCCAATATCCTGTCGATGCCCCTCAAACTACTTGCACCGGTCCTGATCGAACTCGTCGAGGCCGGCGGCGCTCTGGTACTGTCGGGCGTTCTTCAGCGACAGGCTGAAGAGGTCGCCAGCGCCTACGCACCGCGCATCCCCTTGACTGTCGTTGCCGAGCGTGATGGCTGGGTCTGCCTGGCCGGCCGCCGCTCATTTTCTTCCAATTCAACCGAGACCCAACGCCCATGAGTTCGCACTGGCACACGTCCTGGAATGCTCCCCGAATCCTGATCAGTGGTTCGGTTGCCTATGACACGATCCTGGTCTTCGAGGGCCATTTCAAGGATCACATCCTGGCCGACAAGGTGCACATGATCAATGTTGCCTTCCTGGCTCCCAGACTCGAACGCAAGTACGGCGGCACCGCCGCCAACATCGCGTATTCCGTAGCTGGTTTGGGCGCCCATCCGGTCGTTCTCGCGGCGGTCGGACGGGACGGTGACGATCAGATCAATCGAATGAAACGCATAGGGGTCGATGTGTCGGGGATCATGCAGATTGAGGACCTCTGGACCGCGCAGGCCTACATCACCACCGACCTTGATGACAACCAGATCACGGCGTTTCACCCCGGCGCGATGGATCGGGCTCATGAAGTCCGAATTGCGGGACACCTCCCCGCGACGCTCGGCATCATCTCGCCCAACGGCCGCCAGGCCATGATCGACCATGCGGCCAGTTTTCGGGTCAATGAGGTGCCCTTCGTTTTCGACCCGGGTCAGGCGCTCCCCATGTTCGATGGCGATGCGCTGCGGGGCATGATGGAAGGCGCGGTTGCGGTCACCGTCAATGATTACGAGTGCGGAATGATCACCCAAAAAACCGGGCTCGAAGAATCCGAACTCGCGCGCCTGGTCAACGCGCTGATCGTCACCCGAGGGGGTGAAGGTTGCACGGTTTGGGTGGACGGAGAACGGCATACGATCCCGGCCGCAGCGATTTCGCATGCGGTCGATCCGACCGGTTGTGGCGACGCGTTCAGGGCTGGGATGCTCTATGGCCGGTCAACGGGCAAAGACTGGGTCGAGTCAGCCCGTCTGGGGTCGGTATTGGGCGCAATGAAAATCGAGCATTCCGGCGCCCAAAGCCACGTGGTCGACCGCAAGGTCATTGCCGAGCGCCATGAGGCCGCCTATGGTGAGCGCCCATGGCCCGTATCTGAAGATGCGGTAGCCACCGATCTCGACGATGACCACCATCACCACCAGTGGACCTGATTAACCGACGCCCAACATCGGCAACGTTCGATCGATCAGACTCATTAAGAACTGGACTACGAGCAACAGGACTAGCGGGGAGAGGTCAACCCCGCCCAGCAGCGGGACGAACCGCCGAATCGGTGCCAAAAAAGGCCGCGTCAATTGCTCCAGAGCCGGAGCAATTGGCGCTTGGGGATTGACCCAGGAAAGGATGGCCTGAAGGATCGCAGTGGCCATCAACATGACCAACAACCACCGGGCGATCCGCAAAATAGCCGCGAACAAAATCGTTCCGAATGCTGGCACCTTATCGACCCGATCGAGGTCGCCAAACAGCACGAACTGAATCAGCAACAGTAATAGCGCAATCAGGAGTGCGCCCAGAGCACTGGGCCAATCGATCGTTCTCGACGGCCGAACGAGACGCCGAAGAGGCAGCACAAGCCAGTCCGTCAATGCCGCCGCAAACACCAGTAGCGGATTGCGCGGATGCACGTCGGCCCAAGCAGCCCACACCCGCAGAACGCAAGCGCTAGCAAGCAAACCGCCGACGGTTTCAATGACGAGCCAGATCGCACTCGAGAACATAGCGAACCCCCCTCTCAGTGAAACGAGGCCGCCATGGTCTCACGACCGACGAAGACAGGTCCTCTTGGCCAAGGACCTGTCAACAACCGACCGATGAAACCGATCAGGGGCGAGCCCCTGTCGGGAACGGCCAAAGTTTCGCCGACTCGGCGTCCGATGCAGCGCTGGCTCCTGGGTCCACCGCGGTGGGGGGCGAAGCCTTTTTCGTCCTCACGCGGGATGCGCTTGGGGCCCGAGCCTTCGCGGGGGCCGCGAGTGGGGCTGGCTGAGCGCCCCGCTTAGCGACGGGCTTAGCCACCACGGGCTTAGCGACGGGCTTAGCCACGGGCTTAGCGACGCGAGCCCTGGGCGCGGTGGGTACTGGAACCTCTGGCGCGACAGACACAGGTTTTTTGACTCTGGCGGGTGCCTTAGGCTTGGCTTCGACGATTACCTTAGCGGGGGCTTTGACGGGTGACTTAGGTGCTGCCGAGATAGGCGCAGCCTTCACCGCTGGCGTTGAGACTGCCTTTGCGGCTGCCTTTGCGGGTACTTTGGTGGCGGTCTTTGGAGGCGCCTTGGGGGCCGCTTTCACTAAAGCCTCGGCCGATGCTTTGATCGACGCTTTTGGCGCAGCCTTCGCAACGACCTTCGCGGGAGCCTTCATCGGAGCCGCCTTGGTGGTCACGGCTTTAACTGAAGGGGTAATCGGAGCAACATTGGCGGCCGTCTTGACCGTGGCCTTGGCAGCGACAACTTTGACCGCTTTGGCGGGCTTAATGAGTTTGCTTGCTTTCTCAGCTTTGTTTGACTTCTCGGCCTTCGCTGGCTTGGCCGGTTTTGCGCCTTTGGCGGACTTTACGACTTTGGCAGGCTTCGACGATTTTTCGGCCTTTTTCTCGGACTTGCCCGCTTTGGGGCTCTTTACCTTGGCCTTGACTTCATCTTTTTTGGCCTTTGCCATGATGTTCTCCTCGTACCTGCTCTGGGCATGATTAAAAACAGGGACTCAGTCCCAACTGAGCGCACCTCCGGTCTGATACTCGATCACGCGAGTCTCGAAGAAGTTGCGCTCCTTCTTCAGATCAATCATTTCGCTCATCCACGGGAAGGGGTTGTCTTCAGTTGCGAACATCGGCTCAAGGCCAATCTGCTGCGCACGCCGGTTGGCGATGAATCGCAAGTAACCTTTGAACATGGGCGCATTCAACCCCAGAACACCGCGGGGCATGGTGTCCTCCGCATATCGATACTCGAGCTCGACCGCTTGCAGGAATAAGGTCCGAATTTCTTCCTTGAACGCGGCTGTCCAGAGATGAGGGTTCTCGAGCTTGATGGTGTTGACCAGATCGATTCCAAAATTACAGTGCATCGACTCGTCACGAAGAATGTACATGTACTGCTCGGCAGCACCAGTCATCTTGTTCTGCCGTCCGAGCGCAAGGATCTGGACGAAACCGACGTAAAAAAACAGGCCTTCCATCAGGCAGGAGAACACGATCAGGCTCTTGAGAAGTGCCTGGTCCGTTTCGGGGGTTCCGGTCTTAAAATGCGGGTCAGTCAGCGTGTCAATGAACGGGATCAGGAACTCGTCTTTATCCCGGATCGACTTGACTTCGTGATACGCGTTAAAGATCTCGCCTTCTTCCAGGCCCAGAGATTCGACGATGTACTGGTAAGCGTGGGTGTGAATCGCTTCCTCAAACGCCTGACGCAACAAAAACTGCCGGCATTCAGGCGCGGTGATGTGCCGATAAGTCCCCAGCACAATGTTATTGGCAGCCAGCGAGTCAGCGGTAACGAAAAACCCGAGATTGCGCCGAACGATCAGTCGCTCGTCATCGGTCAAACCGTTGGGGTCTTTCCAAAGCGCGATATCGCGACTCATGTTGATTTCTTGCGGCATCCAGTGGTTGGCGCAACCGGCGAGATATTTATCCCACGCCCACTTGTACTTGAATGGCACGAGCTGATTAACGTCGGCGCCACCGTTGATCACCCGCTTGTCATCGACCCGAACCCGACGTGCAACGCCGGTCGAATCAGTAGTCGGCTCAGCGGTCGGCTCGGCAGTCTGACCCGGGGTCCCTGGAACCCTGACGGAATGCTCATCGAATGCGTTGCGCCCAAGAATCGGGAAAGCGGCGACTGGGGCGGCCGGGGGGGGCGCCAAGGGAGGAACCCGACCGGTCAGAGGGGCAGAATTTGGAGCGTCATCCCAGGAGAGCATAGCTTGGCCTTACCACAAAATAGATAGAACTCGAACGATTGAAACATCAGGCCGAATTGGCCTATTGCCCCCTACTGACACCTACTGACCCCTACTGACAGGCCTCGCACTCCGGATCGTCGATCGCGCAAAACTTGGGGGCGATCTCTTCCTCCTTGCGACTAAAGTGTTCGCCACCAGCGCCCGCACCTGGCGGGTATGCGCCCGCGGAAGTGGTTAGACCCGTCCCCGCCGCTGCCTCGGCCGCGCCATACGAAAAGCCGGCATGCCCACCCGGCTGCGCCGACACGGCGTTGAGCTGGCCGACACGGTCACTCGTTGACTTTTCGGCAGAAGTTGCGGCAACCGTTCGCAGGTAATAGGTTGTCTTAAGACCACGCAGCCACGCCATCTTGTAAGTATCGTCGAGCTTCTTACCGGAGGCTCCAGCCATATAAATATTGAGCGACTGGGCCTGGTCGATCCACTTTTGACGGCGCGAAGCACATTCGACCAACCAACTGGGGTCGACCTCGAAGGCCGTCGCGTACAGCTGTTTGAGCTCCTGAGGTACACGGTCAATTTTGGCCAGCGACCCATCAAAGTACTTGAGATCCGAGACCATCACCTCATCCCAAAGGCCCAGGCGTTTGAGATCTCGAACCAGATGCTCGTTGACAACAGTGAATTCGCCCGACAAGTTTGATTTCACATAAAGGTTCTCAAACGTTGGCTCAATACAAGCCGACACGCCAATGATGTTGCTGATCGTCGCGGTCGGAGCAATCGCAACGCAGTTGCTGTTACGCATGCCGTACTGACGGATGCGGTCACGTAAAAGTTCCCAGTCGAGCGTACTTGAACGATCGACGTCCAGGTAACCACCCCGCTGTTCGGCAAGCAGGTCGAGGGAATCTTGCGGCAGAATCCCGCGGTCCCAGAGCGAGCCGCGGTAGCTCGAGTAGCGACCACGCTCCTCGGCGAGCTCGGTGCTCGCCAAATAAGCGTGATAGCAAACCGCTTCCATCGAACGGTCTGAAAATTCGACTGCATCGGCGCTGGCGTAGGGGATTCGGAGCTGATGCAGACAATCTTGAAAGCCCATGATGCCCAAACCAACTGGGCGATGCTTTAGATTGGAATGACGGGCCTTGGCAACTGCGTAATAGTTGATGTCGATCACGTTATCGAGCATCCGCATCGCAATCCGGATGGTCCGACCCAACTTGTCGTGATCCAGTGCATAGCGAGGACGGCCATCGGCATCCCGACCCACTTCATGCAGATGCGCCAGCAGGTTCACCGAGCCGAGGTTACAAACCGCAATTTCTGTCGCACTGGTATTGAGAGTGATTTCGGTACACAGGTTGCTGGAATGCACTACACCCACGTGTTGCTGAGGTGAGCGCAGGTTGCACGGATCTTTGAACGTAACCCACGGATGTCCAGTCTCGAACAACATGCTGAGCATGCGCCGCCACAGTTGGACCGCCGGTAATTTACGAAACAGCTTGAGATCTCCCCGTTCTGCCCGGGCCTCGTGGGCGACGTAGGCGGCCTCGAACGCTGACCCGACTTTGTCATGCAAATCCGGGCAGTCGCTTGGCGAAAAAAGCGTCCACTCCTGATTTTCCATCACGCGTTTCATGAACAGATCCGGAATCCAGTTGGCCGTGTTCATGTCGTGGGTACGGCGGCGATCGTCGCCCGTGTTCTTACGCAGCTCCAGAAATTCTTCGATGTCGAGGTGCCAGGTCTCGAGATAAGCGCATACCGCGCCCTTGCGCTTACCGCCTTGATTGACCGCGACCGCGGTGTCATTAACAACCTTCAAAAACGGAACGACGCCCTGGCTCTTACCGTTCGTCCCCTTGATATGGCTGCCCAGCGCCCGAACAGCGGTCCAGTCGTTCCCCAAACCACCGGCGAACTTCGACAGCAAGGCATTTTCTTTGATCGCTTCGTAAATGCCGTCGAGATCGTCACCCACGGTCGTCAGGTAACAGCTCGATAGCTGTGAGCGCTGAGTCCCTGCATTAAACAAGGTCGGCGTACTGGACATGAAGTCGAACGAGGACAGTAGTTCATAGAACTCGATCGCCCGCGCCTCGCGGTCGACTTCGCCCAACGCCAAGCCCATCGCAACCCGCATGAAAAACGCCTGCGGCAACTCGATCCGCTCGTCTTGAATGTGCAGGAAATAACGGTCGTACAGGGTCTGCAAACCCAGATAGGTGAACTGCAAGTCCCGCTCAGCATGCAGCGCAGCCCCGAGTCTGTGCAGGTCGTAGCGGCCGAGTTCTTCGTTGAGCAAACCGGCGTCAATTCCGCGGCGAACAAAACCGGGGAAGTACTCGGCATACCGAGCCACCATGGCCCCCTGAGCCACTTCTTCGCCCAACACTTCGCGCCGCACCGAATGCAACAAGAGACGGGCGCTCACCTGAGAATAGGCGGGGTCGAGCTCGATCCGCGAACGCGCGGCCAGCACCACCGACTTATAGACCTCTTCGATGGGAACCCCGTCATAAATATTCTTGACGGTTTCAGTAAAAATCGCCTCGGGGTCGGCCACGCCATCGAAACCTACACAAGCCGCGGCAATCAGATCCCGGAGGTCGGCCTGATTGAGCGGCCGCCGATGACCACCGTCCAACACGTGCAGCAGCGGTTGCGCGACCTCTGGGGCAGTCGCCGACCGGGCGGCCCGCTCCTGCGAGCGCTTTTCCCGATACAGCACATACGCTCGGGCGACTTCATGTTCACCGGAGCGCATCAGAGCCAGTTCGACCTGATCCTGCACATCTTCAATGTGAAAAGTGCCGCCAGCGGGCTTGTTTCGGATCAGCGAACCCACGACACCGCGGGTCATTTGCTCGACCAACTCGCGGATCCGGGCACTGGCCGCACCCTGTCCGCCCGAAACCGCCAAAAAGGCTTTGGTCATCGCGATGGCAATTTTGGACGGCTCGAATGGGACCACGGCTCCGTTACGACGGATCACACCGAAGTCGGTGATCCGTACCGTATCGCCTGCGCCGGCAAGGCTGCCGAGCGACGTTTCGGACGTTGAACCCGGGCGTCCGACGGTGCCCGATCGCTCAATCTGTGATGACTCGCTCACGCTATGCATCATGAAAAACTCTCAACCCGAAATGTGAATAAATTCCCGCACTTAGACCGACTTTCCTCGCGATGACAGCGATCGGTTAAAAGTTCCTGAAACACTAGCTGTAGTGCCCGGGAGCGAGTTCATGCCCCAAGTCTAGCGCCTGGCCGCCAAAATCTGCAAGCAATTCGAACCGCCAGTTGGGGGTAGAACAACGACCGGCCGAGGCCGAAGCCACACCCTAAAAAGGCCGCACCAAACGCCCTGAACCGAGGCCTGCCTGGAGCCGATTCCAGTCAAATGAGGCCCCTGGATCGGTTTTGCGGCCTGGAGAAACATCGCTATGCCCAGCGATCCAGACTAAGGGATAGGCGCGCTGGAGGCAGTGAATCAAGCGCACAAGAGCGCCGTATTGATCGTCGCCATAAGGGATATCCCCAGTGCCCTCAAGCTCGATACCGATCGAGAAATCGTTGCAACGCTCTCGCTCCAAAAATTGGGATTCACCCGCGTGCCAGGCCCGGGCACTACAGGCGGCGAACTGCGTGACGGAGCCGTCGCGGCGGATCAAAAAATGCGCCGATACGCGCACGCCGGCCAACGGTTCAAATGCGGGATGCGCGGTGGCGTCGAGCGTGCCCATAAACAAGCGCTCGACCGAATCCCCCCCGAACTCGCCGGGAGGCAAACTGATGTGGTGAACGAGCACCAAATCAATCATCGTCCCGATCGGACGGGCGTCCACATGAGGGGATCGGAGTTGGCGCACCGCCGGCAACCAACCCTCGACGTCCACGAAAAACTCGTCAGTGATCGCGCTCATGGTGGGTTCCCGCGTTGGGATCACCGCGGCGATCCCGATGCGCTGCGCTGCAATAGACGCCTCCATCCGCCATGACGGCTTCAGAGGCCGGAAAGTGCACGCCACAATGAGCGCAGCGTTGCATCGATTCACCTTGATCCGGGCTGGGCGCGTCGGGCGCAGCCGAGCCGGACCGGGCAGAGTGCTTACCATCGTCGCGGCGCAAGGATTTCGGGCGACCTGACAGTGCTTTCCAGGCCAGCAAGCCTAAAAACCCCAGCACGATCCACATCAAAAACTTGGTCAACGTCCGGGTTTCCGGTGATTGAGGTGATTCAGAGACGGTTCAAGTCGGACCGCGATTCAGGATGACCTCGAAGACAAAGCGGCTGCCGGCGTAGGCAAACATCAACAGCGTGAAGCCCCCCAAGGTGAACCGCAACGCCGTCCGCCCGCGCCAGCCATGCAGACGGCGACCGATCAAAAGCGTCGCAAACAGGGACCATGCGAGGAGGGTAAATACCGTCTTGTGGTCGAGCCGGAAGGGACGCCCGAAGGACGACTCCGAGAACACAATCCCGGTCAAAACGGTCAGACTCAAAAACACAAAACCCGCCGTGATGAGGCGGAACAGCAACCGCTCCAGGGTGAGCAGCGGTGGCAAGGCGTCAATCCATGCACCCCAAACGCCCGCAATACCGAGCGAATTACCCAATGAATTACCCGTCGCCGTGCTAACCGGAGTTCCCCCAAAAGTCCCCTCTCTCTGGCCGCTGGCCATAACACCAAATCGCACCGGCGCCTGCAGGGCACGCTCGGACATCGCCATCAGGATCGATTGGAGCGCGGCCAGGGTCATAAAGGAGTAGGCGCAAACACCCAACAAGAGATGTGGCACAAACAGAGGGGCATCCGGGAGACTGATCGGGGACCCCGGAAACACCCCGGGTAACCAGGCCACCGCTACCGCGAGCGGTAACACCAGCAACCACAATGCACCCATCTGCACGGCCAGACTTTCCAGCCACAAAATGCCCAGCGCGAGCCAGATCGCGGCGGAAAGCACATGAGCAAACCCAAAATGAGGATCGCCATCGGCAACCGGCAACACCAATGAAACGCCCTGAATCAGGAGCGCCGCAAGCACAATCCAACGCTGGGGCAACACCGAACCACCCGTTTGCGGCGATGCGGTGACGGCCCCTTGAGCGCCGGGCGCCGTAACGAATGCGCGAGGCCAGGCCAGCCGCCAGGCGAGCGCGTAAAGAAGGGTGGGCAATCCGTACAGTAAGATCGACATTTCACTAGTCTACCGCTCATGTTCGACACACTGTCCCAAAGGCTGGCCCGCGTCGTCAAGACCATCAAGGGCGAAGCGCGACTGACCGAAGCCAACACCGACGCCATGCTGCGCGAGATTCGCATCGCGTTGCTCGAGGCCGACGTGGCATTGCCGGTGGTTCGCGAATTTATTAGCCGGGTCAAGGAAAGGGCACTCGGCCAGGAAGTCCTGCAAAGCCTCACCCCCGGCCAAGCGCTGGTCGGCGTTGTGCATCGCGAACTGACAACGCTAATGGGTGGCGAGACCGCTGAGTTGAACCTTGCGACGACACCCCCTGCGATCATCCTGATGGCTGGCCTGCAGGGTGCGGGTAAAACCACCACCGTCGGCAAACTGGCCAAACGTCTGCGGGCACAGAAGCGCAAGGTCCTTACGGTGTCCTGCGACGTCTACCGGCCTGCAGCCATTGAGCAATTAAAGACCGTCACGGCGCAGGTCGATGCGGACTGGTTCCCCTCGACCCCGGACCAAAAACCTGTGGACATTGCGCGCGCCGCAGTCCAATGGGCACGCACGCATTACCACGATGTGTTGCTGGTCGATACGGCCGGACGATTGGGGATCGACGCCGAAATGATGGCCGAGATCCGCGCGCTTTACGACGTGCTCAAGCCCATCGAAACCCTTTTTGTGGTCGACGCCATGCAGGGCCAGGACGCGGTGAACACCGCCCGGGCGTTCGGCGAAGCACTTCCGCTCACCGGGATCGTGCTGACCAAGCTCGACGGCGATTCGCGTGGCGGTGCAGCCCTGTCGGTGCGTCATGTCACCGGTCAGCCGATCAAATTTGTCGGGATCGGCGAAAAACTCGACGGGCTCGATGCATTTCATCCAGACCGGATGGCGCAACGCGTGCTCGGCATGGGCGATATCGTTGCGCTCGTCGAAGAAGCTCAAAAAGGGATCGATCAAGCGGCCGCTGAAAAGCTCGCGGCCAAGCTAAAAAGCGGCAATCGTTTTGATCTTTCGGACTTTCTCTCGCAGTTGCAGCAGATGGGCAAAATGGGCGGCCTGTCGTCGCTCGTCGACAAGCTGCCCTCGCAGTTTCAGCAAGCGGCCGCTGGCGCCGATATGAACAAGGCCGAACGAGAAATGCGCCGCATGACCGGAATCATCCAGTCCATGACGCCACAAGAACGGGCCAAACCCGAATTACTGAAGGCCAGCCGAAAACGACGGATTGCCGCTGGTGCAGGGGTCCAGGTGCAGGAAGTTAATCGTTTGCTGACGCAATACGATCAGATGGCCACGATGATGAAAAAGGTCCAGAAAGGGGGCCTGAAGAATCTCATGCGCGGGATGCGGGGCATGATGGGTGGCTGAATTTGCTGGGACCGCCGGGGCTACTGATTCTGGCTTGATCCGTATCCGCGGAGCGCGGCAGAACAACCTCCAGAATATCGATATCGACTTACCGACCAATCAGTTGGTCGTAGTCACCGGGGTTTCGGGTTCGGGTAAATCGTCGCTCGTCTTCGATACGCTCTACGCCGAAGGACAGCGCCGCTACGTTGAAACGTTCTCGGCCTATGCGCGCCAGTTTCTGGACCGCATGGACAAGCCCCAGGTCGACCGCATCGAGGGCGTCCCGCCGGCCATTGCGATCGACCAAACCAACCCCGTGCGCACGTCGCGCTCGACCGTGGGCACGATGACAGAGATCAATGATCATCTGAAACTGTTGTTCGCCCGCGCCGCCACCTTGCATTGCCGACAATGCGCGGCGGTAGTCCGCCGGGACACCCCCCAGCGCGCGGCCGAGCAACTGATCGCTCGTGAGGCCGCAGCCCGCGCCGTCGTCACTTTCCCAGTCCCTGTTCCGGAAAATTTCAGCGCAGACGAAGTCCGTGGTGCACTCGAAGCCCAGGGCTACACCAAGATCCACCGCGAAGACCAGGCGGCGGATGGCAGCCCCCTATGGTGGGTGATTCAAGATCGATTCCGACTCCAGGGTGCGGACCGGTCGAGGGTCGGCGAGGCGCTCGAAATTGCGTTTCGACTTGGCCATGGGAAGGCGGCGGTTTGGTTCGAAGAGAGTGACGAACCACCGATGCGTTTTTCAACGGCGCTCGAATGCGCGGACTGCGCCATCCGCTACGAGCCGCCCACGGCCAGCCTGTTCTCCTTTAACTCAGCCATCGGCGCCTGCGAGACCTGCCGCGGGTTTGGCCGCGTCATCGGCGTTGATTGGGGCCTGGTCATCCCCGACGGGCGTTTGAGCCTGGCCCAGGGCGCGATCAAGCCCTGGCAAACCCCCTCATTCGCCGATTGCCAGGCCGACCTGATGCGACTGGCCAAGGGCGCCGGCGTAGCGACGGACATCGCCTGGGTTGATCTCCCCGAAAGCGCTCGCCGGTGGGTCATTGACGGCGCCGCCGATTTTTCGGGCAACTGGAAACGGGACTGGTACGGCGCCAACCGCTACTTCGATTGGCTCGAAACGAGAGCCTACAAGATGCATATCCGCGTGCTCTTGTCGCGCTACCGAGCCTACACGCCCTGTACTGCCTGTCACGGTACACGGCTAAAACCTCAGGCGTCCTGGTGGCGGGTGGGTCACCGTTCGATCCATGAACTGATGTTGATGCCGGTTGACCGGTTGACAGAGTTCTTTGAACAATTAACTCTGCCACCCCCACTGGACGAGGC
>Ga0114981_10002289_pt1 | contig 12396 bp, 28 predicted proteins | sample S_140806_MF_Meta_FD_87028 | JGI IMG/M metagenome (GOLD analysis project Ga0114981, IMG submission 87028) | Freshwater microbial communities from Lake Simoncouche, Canada to study carbon cycling - S_140806_MF_MetaG | ecosystem: Environmental > Aquatic > Freshwater > Lake | place: Lake...
AGCTCCCGCCCGCTCCGCCCCGGCGGGGAAGGCCGCGAGTTCCCCCCCTCCCCGGGGGGCGCGACGGGGGTGGCGGAGGGGCCGGCGGGGGGGGGGGGGGGCGGGGGGGGGGGGGGGGGGTGGGGGGGGGGGGTTAGGTGATTGGGTTGTTTGTAAATAGCAATATATGCTTGGGTTTGGAGGGGAGGGAAAAGGAACCTAGACCGCCCCGGCCTCTTGCCATGCTCGTGCTACCCCGGTCGTCGTCAGGGGGAACCTAAACAGAACGCGAACAAACCCGGAACAAACCGTGAACAGATGCAGAACAAAACCAGAACGCTGCGATACTTAGATGCCTAATGTTTCCCGTGAAACATTCTGCACCGTGTTCTTGGTTTGTTCACGATATGTTCCGCAGCTTGAGCGTGGCCTATGTTTCACGTGAAACATTCATGGTTTGTTCATGGTTTGTTCTGCCGGAGAACGGGCCAGTAACAGAACGCGAACACCCCCCCAACATAAGCTTGGCTTATGTTTCACGTGAAACATCGCGTCAACACAAACGTGGCTATTGTTTCACGTGAAACATTAGGAGTCATGTTTTGCAGCCAATAGCAATTGACGCAACGAGTCGCGTTGTTCCAATGATAGATCACGCGCCGACACGTTTAGCGTGTTGTGATTGACCGTCACCTGTGCGGGTTCTTGGTTTGTTCTCTCACTGTATTTGATCGAAAGCTTTCCAGCCATACGCAAGTAAGTGTCAACTTTTAACTTGGACCTAGCAATAGCGGCGTGATTCGCTTCTCCAGACGGAGTCACATCTTTTGAATCATCCTCTGCGGCGTCTTTCGCCATGGAAAACAGGGTTGTTGCGGCGTTTTCCCGCGCGCGTGTGTAATTTGAAGCAAAAGAGGGGTGCTTATCTAGCCAGTCATATATCGCCGCGATGCTTGGCATATGATCTAGGGTTGTCGTCATGTGATTCAACGACTCGCCACATGAAAGCCTTGTGCAAATTTCATCTGCTAAAGCTTCACTATATTTAATACGGGGCTTGGACATTGTTACCGCCTGTTGAGACTTTGCCCTAATGACCGCCCACGCTTGCGACTCTTCTATTGCTTGTGCCTCATTACGCTCTTTACGCGCTTGGGCCTTTGCTTGCGCCTTGTCGGAAGACTCGCCAATGGGCTTAGCCGATTTCTTGCGTTCCTGATTCATAGCAGACTCCATGCTAGATAGAGTCTATATATAACACAAAACGCCCCGGCGTGAACCAAGGCGTTTCATGTTATTGCTAAGTTAGTGTTTACTTTGGGCGATAGCCTGAAATTGCGTTTCTCCCCTTAACCGTGATAGCACCATTTTTTGCAAGCAATTCAAGCTTGATAAGACGCGCTTTGATTGCTTCAAGTTCCCCTGCATCAATTCCCATCCGCCGCGCTTCTTCCGCCCGCGCGAAACTCTTATAAGCACAAGTGATATACAAAACAATCTTTTCACATTCCACAAGTTCACAAGAATCGTGCGGCACAAGCTTTGCAATGTCATCAGGGTGAACGTAAAACGTCAACCCACAATCTCTCCCGCAAGAAATAGAATGTTGAATGAGACAAAATCCCGGACGAATATCTACCGTCTTTTCAGACCTACTAGCATTCCAAGGCGCGCCATCCTGTCCCGGAATAGTGACCACAGCGCCGCTTGCAAGTGACACAGCACTAAACAAGTCCCGCGAACCATCAGACCACAAGCCCGCATCAGCAGGTATTGTGAAGCTTGTGCAAGCCCGCGCTTTGAAAGCTTTTCCATCATAACCATGACGCAAGAAAGCCGGGACTTGATTCTTTTCAAGATGATGTAGCATGTTTCACCTATTGCTTTGCTTGTGTTTGTTTCTACCTTTACAATATCGCCTATTAATCCGATTCAGTCTAATCGTTTATTCCGATAGTCGCGCCGCTTTCCATCGAATCAAACGATTGGAAGCATATAAGGATTCGCGCTATTGTCTTTTCATAGGCAAACGAAACGAAAGGCAAACACAATGCAAGCTTATCAAGTGGCGTTAACGCTAAAATCACGCAATGCCAAGACTGGACCGATACCAGTATCAACAACAACGTTCGATACTTGCCCTAGCGCATGTCCATTGCAAGGCTCAGGCTGCTATGCTGAAACAGGCCCATTAGCCATGTTCTGGCGCAAAGTGACGGAAAAGCGAGTCGGTTCCATGTGGTCCGATTTTATCGCGCAAGTTACCGCCTTGCCTAAAAATGTCCTGTGGCGTCATAATCAGGCCGGAGACTTGCCCGGCGATAAGACGACGATTGACACCGTGGCGCTTGCTTCACTAGTCACGGCAAACAATGGTAAACGCGGGTTCACATATACACACTATGACGTCCTGAAAAGCGCCAAGAATCGCAAGGCGATTGCAAGCGCCAATGCGAACGGTTTCACGGTCAATCTAAGCGCCAACAATTTACGCCATGCGGACAAGCTTGCGGCGCTTGGCATTGCACCGGTTGCGGTAGTGCTACCTTCTACGGTTCATGGCAACGTCAAGCTTGCAACGCCACAGGGGCGCAAGGTTGTTGTATGTCCTGCTACCTATCGCGACGACGTGGCTTGTATCGATTGCGGGTTGTGCGCGCGATTGCGAGACGCCATTGTCGGGTTTCCGGTTCACGGCGTGCAAAGCAAGAAAGCTGATACAATCGCTGCAATGTGACGGTTACAGGGGGCGCGTGGCTTCGCCCCTATGTAAGCGCCAATAGTGGCAAGCTTAACAATGGAGTCCAGTCATGCAAGGAATCATCGAAGCGTTTATTGCCGTGGTCGCGTTAGCATGGGTCGGCGCTGTCGTCGCGCTTGCTTTCATCTAATAGGAGTCGGTCATGCAATACATCATTAGAAAGACGGTCGGTCGGTCGGTTCAGTGGACCGTATCGGAATACCATCATAACAACGTCATCGGTTCCTATCCTACACGCAAACAAGCGGTCATGGTCGCACGGTTGCTTGCAGGGTGGAATGGGTCGGTCAGTGTGGAGTCGGTCAGATGAAGGTAGAGCCAGCCCCTTACAGCCTTGCATGGTATACCAGACTTGCCAGTGGCTTACCGGTCGGTCAGCTACAGTATGCCGTCCGCGATATCCAAGCGACCCTACCCATATATCGGGAACGTGACACGCGCGACCCATATGTCGCCAAGCTACTGGCAGAAATGGATGCTTTCACAAGCGAAATGCAACTTAGGAAGCGGAAAGGGAATCGGTCATGAATAGGAACCCCGTAACGCCCGGTCACGCGGCGTATTTAGAAGACTGCGCCCGCAAACCTACCTATGAAACGGGCGAACCCCGCCGGTCATGGGAAAGCTTAGAAGACTGGGCGCGTTGGTCATGGGAGCGCGAACCGACGCCCCGGCAATGGTTAACATGCAGCGATGAAGACAAGGGAACCTTGGAACAGGCCGCGTGGTATGACACTAGCGCGGAGCTTGCTTAATATGGTCAACATATAAAACAATCGCCCCGGCTCCCATAATCAGCGCCGGGGTGACAACAAACATAAGCACTGCAATGGCAAGAATGGCTTCATCGGTCATGGTCGGTCGGTCCTTTGGTTGGTCGGTCGGTCATAGGTCGGTCGATGGTCGGTCGATGGTCGGTCGGTCGCTGATCGGTCATCGGTCAATCGGTCGGTCATCGGTCGGTCGGTCGGTCAATGCGCTTGTATTACATCGGTCGGTCGGTCAATGATCGGTCAATCGGTCAATAGGTCAACGTAGGAGATCGGTCAATGGCATGGGTTAGGATGACAGATAAGGAACGGACACCAAAATTTGGTAATCCTTATGTGGTTCAAGTGGTATGTAGGTCAGATGCAGAGGCAGATGACATAGAGAGACTCGCCAGAACAGACCCGCGTTGGTCAAGGGTCATGATTATGGCCGCCCGTATCTATAATCGCAAAAAGCATCCCGACGAAGCGGTCGAATCGGTCACAGCAGAACGGTTTCGGTCAGGCGGGTTTCCTGTTGACCAAGCTGGAGTCATTGGTTATGATACACACGCCTTAACCAAAGGGGGTTAACATGCACACGCATCAGCTTCAAATCGTAGACACAGACGGCGATACGGTCACGTTCAGCTTCGGTCAGGATGACAAGCACGTTGAAGTGGTCAGTATGTGCGAAGGAATTAACCAAGCAATCGTAACGTATATCGGTCGCAAGGAAACCAAGGCGCTGCAAGCGTTCTTGGACAATTTCAACGCCCATATGTATCGGCTTGAATCAACGGATGGAGATTACTAATGAGAACGCACACTCTTGAAGTCATGGATGATGACGGCGACCTGATGCAGTTTGAGACCAATAGTGAAGATTCCGGTTCAGTTGCTATCACTTGGTCGATCAGGGTCGATGGCGGGTTATATACTCAAATTGCTGCGCTTGTGTTCGACATTGACGATATTCGGGAAATCAAAAATTTCCTAGATATTGCTTGTCGGAATCACATAAAGTCTGAACTGTTTGCAGACTAAAGAAAGGGGGCTACGGCCCCCTTTTACCATCAAAAAGGAGAAACCCGAATGACATGCAATTCTATGGAAACAGACTGCATCGAACTGAAATCACGCAGCATAACCTTAAAATATTATGATGATGCTCCGCACTTATCAATTCGTATTCACAGATTTGATGAACAGGGCGACAGATGTGAATCTGTGGTCATGAATTACGAAGCTGCAAGGTCGACTTTAATGTTTATCCAGCAGTTTTTACAAGATGTAAGCAGACGAAAACAAATAGCAGAACATGGAAAAGCATTTATTGATTAACGACTAGGGGGCTACGGCCCCCTTTTTAATTTGTGTATGTCATTCCAATCAGTCCCCGGCAAATCAGGTATTCTAATCTCCACACCCAACTTGAACTGAACAGCAAGCCTATTGGCAAGCCGGTAGGCCGCAGCCTGACCTGTGTAGTTTAGGTCATTGTCGCCGAACACATACACAACCTTGGCAATATCAGGCGGTATCCACTTTGCCAGTAAGCTGGCGTTGACACATGCCCAGACTGGCATATCGAACATCAGGCTGGCGCTGATCGCGGTTTCGATGCCTTCCGCCACACCCATAATGCCAGCAGCGGGCGCAAGCCTAATAGCACAACCTTCCGGCAAACTGCCCGGAAGCACCTTTCGGTTCGGGGTTACATCAGCCTTCTGGCCGTCTTTGGTCAGGTAAGTCACATGCAAATTCACTGGTTTGTCGTCCGCGCCAATGATCTTCGCTATCATGGTCGTATATTGGATGCCCTCACGGATGGCATTAGAAGGCCACTGGCAGCCAACGCGGTTAATTAGGTACAGGGATACCGGAGAACCGTCTTCGGGCGTCCTGCCCCCATCCCAGACGCTTTGAAGCAGCTTTCTTTGGTCGTTCTTTGGCTTGGCGGAATACTGTGGGTCTAATGTGTTCTTGATACCTAGTTCTTGGGCGACTATATCGGCTACCTCACGGAAGGACTTACCAGTGGCTTTCATCGCCAACGTAAACCCATCTCCTGCGCCACATTGGGCACAATAGAACGAACCAACCCCATCCCGATCATCGAATCGAAACCTGTCCTTGCCCCCACACACAGGGCAACTGACGTGCTTTCCCGTCAAAAGCCTTGTGTCTATGCCAAAAGCTGGCAGTAGCTCCCGCCATCTGCCACGCGCTGCATCAGGGATTTTCATCTTTTTCCTCTAAAGCTTCTAATGCGATGGTTCTTGCTAGAGGATTAGCACCCCAGTCACCAAGACTCAATATCTCCCGCAGCGCGGTTTCCAGCTTCTCAATGTGGCGCTCCAGCATTTCAATTCGGCGTCCGCGCCTTAACAGTAGTTCATTGTAATGTCCCAACCATTCCTGCCATTGCGGAAAAGTTAATTCCCCAACTCCCGGTATTTTGAGATCAGTCATCTTTCCCCTCCAGTGCTTTGCGGGTTTCCTCCATAATGCAACAAGCTACAGGCGGGTTTGCGCTTCCGCAGTCCCCGCCGCAATCCGGACAACCGTAGTCCAGCCACCGCCGCAGCGCCGCCTGTAGTTTTTCGATGCGGTGAAAACAGCTATGCAGTTCGGTGGTAAGCTCTTGCGCTTCATTTTCCAGTTCACTGACATAATCGGCGTCAATCATCTTTCCCCTCCAGTGTGTCGCATACGATCTTGTAGGTCATGTCATCGCGAATCCAGAGAACGTCCTCATCCTCTGGCCCATGATGTAGGTCTTTAATCTTTCGCAGCGCCGCCTCCAGCTTTTCGATGCGGTCGGCGGCTTCTGTCTGCATACCGTAATCATGGTCCCACATGCTAATGTTCGCACGCAGCCACCTCACAAGATCGTCAGTCATCTTTCCCCTCCAGTGCTTCGCGGGCACGATTTTTCATTACAATCACAGCGCCGCGATACCAATTCCTATTATCTTCGCCTCCATCTTCGGGGCCAGACATTGTGTCATTGCCATATATCTTAATACCCAACAACGCCGCCTCCAGCTTCTCAATGCGGTCAGCGGCAGTCTCAAGCCTGCTGCACAAGTCCCACACATGACGGTGCTTCTTGTCTTGCCACTGATAGGCAAGCGTGAACATGTCATGCGATGTTGGCGCAGCGATACTTTGGCGGTAAGATTCTGCATCCGTGCGGAGTCGTTTTGCAAGATCATCAGTCATTTGTCGCCCCCATCCATCCACCAAGGGTTGCGGTCACGGTAATACCAGTACGTCAGCACCGCCAAGATGACGACTGTGACGCATATGGAGTCGATAGCATGGTCGCTCATGTTAACTTTCTCCGATTTCATTAACACGTTCTGCGGATGTGTTTAATTTATCGATAGGTGTAAGACCGCAGTAGATGTTGTGGGACCATTCATCACATTCGGGGCAGACCATATTCTCCATGAGAACAGCCGCATCCAGCATTAGCATTGGCAGTTTGAGAGCAAACCATTCGTGGCGGCATAAGCCGCAGTGGACGGGCATGGAGTCAGGAGCGTCAGTCATAGCCCCTCTCCTTCGGCAAAATCCAACTCCACTTTGATACAGGCAATGCGGGGCGAAACAGATTGATCCGCTTTCCACTTATCATTATATGCTGTCACATCATCTGGCCTACCATACACGTTCACCCACACCGTCCGCTTGTGGCGGGGGCGAACTTCGATGAGGTCATGAGGATGCTGGTCTGGATTGTCATAAAATCCGCCATGCTTTGTATACCAACTAGTCATTTCCCAATAACCCATTTTGTTCTTCATAGCACCATGAACCATGCAGTTCTCAAGCCCCCCATCCGTCGCATAGATGCGGACTTCACGGCCATCGCGGGTGCGGTACTGCTTGTTGATGTCAATCATCATTCATTTCCTTTCTTAGGCGGCGCGGGCAAAGGCATCCAGTGGGTGGCTTTGATCTGTTTTGGGCAACAGCCGCAGCCGTTGTCTATTGGATACAAGTTAGCATCAGCACAGTATATGCTTTTGCCGTCCCAAACCAAGAATGACGGCAATTCCTCTTCCCAATTATAGTTGTCAGGGCGCTTCGGAGCGGTGTCGATTGGTTGCCACAGGACGCTATGGCAGCTAGTGCAAACCATCCGCCCATCTTTTGTCTTCAACTTGCTATGTTGCCCGCAATGGCAGTCTGCTGTCTGTTCCAAGCTCACGCTGATCTCCTGTCGTTGGATTTGGCTTTGCGAATGTTGCGGTGACGAATCCATGATTCCACTTCTGGAGTCATTTGTCTAGCGGGTTCATTAGAAAAATGTCGCGGCGGCTTTGATTTGAATTTGTCCTGATATGCCCAATAAGCCCAACCCGGCTTGTAGCCACGCAGATTTGCATAAAGGATCAGTTGCGCGTACCAGCTTTGACCATCAGCGGTTGGCTTCTGATCCGGCTTGGCAGAATGCCTACTGGCAAGTTCATATAGCTCTCCGCTTTCTACCTGTACCTTGTCTTGTGGGGTTGGGCGGTGTCCACAGGCGGGACAATCCAGTACCTTTGGCGGCTTTAGGAAGTGGCACTTGGAACATTCCTTGGGCAGCTTCTCCTTCGGGGCACCTTCGGCCCGCTTGGCCTTTCCATCATCTAGCTTGTCATGATGGATGTCAGTGACAAAGCCAAGGTTAAGCGTAGTGCTGGAGTGATCCAAGATGATGCAGGACTCTTTGCCTTCCGCAGTACGCAACCCCCTGCCGATCATTTGTGTGTACAAAATCTCTGACTTGGTAGGGCGGGCCAGAATGATGCACCGAACGTCAGCGTCAAACCCTGTGGTGAGTACCCCCACATTGCAGATGATCTTCACTTCGCCCTTTGCGAACTTGTCTACAATCTCCCGCCGGGCAGGAAGATCAGTGTAAGCGTCCATGTATTCTGCTGGCACTTTGGCATCAAGGAACTGCTGCTGGATGTGCTTGGCATGTATCCTGTTAACAGCAAAACATATTGTTGGCTCATTGTTGCCACGTTCCAGCCAAGTCGAAACAATGTCAGCGACCAGATGGCCCTTGTCCATTGCGTGGCCCAATCCCTTCAAGTCAAAGTCGCCAGCCACCATCCTGACGCCTTTCAAGTTAGGATGTGCCGGGGCAAACACTTTGAAGGACGACAAGGCTTGCCGGTCGATTAACTCACCAGTGGTTATACCGACGATCAGATGATCCCATTTGCCGGGAGCGCCCATGCCCCTAGCCCAAGGCGTTGCTGTCAAACCAATGAATGGCACATGCTCCCATTCAGGAAGCTGCATCCAGCGTTCGTACAGGCTAAACCCAACATGGCACTCATCGACGATGACCAGATCAGCTTTTGGCAGATTACGGCGGGTCAGCGTCTGCACCGAACACACCTGAACAGGTTGGCTGATGTCAGTCATTTCATGACTGGCTTGGATCACGCCCAGATCAAAAATTCCGTTCTGTCGAAACCTTTCTACCGTCTGGTCGATCAAGCTAAGAGCCGGAACGACGAACATCACCCGCTTGCCCTTCTGGCGGGCCATGTTGACCAGCGCAGCGGCGATGACCGTCTTGCCGCTACCTGTAGGAGCCTGAACGACCGGCCTACGGTAGCCATTCGCCAACGCTTCACGGATTTTGTCGATGATGTCTGTCTGGTAGTCCCTGAGTTCCATTGTCTAGTTCCTGTTGTCGGGGTTTTCCCTATTATAGTATCTTATTCAGGTATCCTATTGGTATGTATCTTCCAGAGGATACTGATAGTTTCTAATGATAGTATATGGCACTCCATTAGAGTGGGGGGGCACTCCATTGGAGTGGGGGTGGCTTGCCCGCATCAAATGCCACGCTCAAGTCCAATGTGTAGACATTGGCAGTTTGCCCATAAACCCGCATCTGCATTACGCGCTGCACCATTCCGGCCTTCTCCAACCAGACAATACACTTCCTCACCTTGGATGCAGACAGACCCGAATCAGCCGCAAGACGGCCAACAGACGGCCAGCATTGATTTGCGTCGTTGGCATAGTTTGCCAACATAAGCAGCACCATTTTTTCTGAGCATGGGATTGATTGCTTGACGGCCCAAGCCATCGCTTGAAATGACATGGATTATTTTCCTGTGTTGTAAAGCTCAAGCGCAAGAAATATGGCGCGAGGGAATTTTGTGTCCCCAGCCATCCAACGGAACAACGTCCGCTCCGACACGCCAAGGTAGTCAGCAGCAAACCCGTAGTCCATTCGCAGTTCGCGAATCATCTTTTTCAGCTTTTCGCCATTGGGATTGTCAGTCATATTTGCCTCATTTTGGGTGACAGTTTGGCATTTAATCAGACACATTGTCATTTATCAAGGGACTTTTGTGCCGTAATTATAATTTCCCGATTTTTCTGTACCCATTTTAGGGTTTTTAATGCTGCCTCCACGGCGGGTAGTCTTTTTTCCGTGTCATCAAGGATTTCTTTTGGACGTTGCCCTTCGGCAACGTATCGGCGCACCAAATTAATGTAGCTGCGATGGTTGCGAACTACGTCCTCAAGAGCGGCTACTTGATCGTTTATGTTAATTTTATTGAACATGAGACCAATTTCTTCCGCGTTTTATCATGCCAATTACTTCGTAACTCACCCCAAACATTTTACCTATTTCTGTTTGAGTTAGCTTTGTTTCAAATAATTTTCGTATTTTTAATATATCATCTTCTTTTAGTATTGCTCTACTGTTTTTACTTCCTTTGCGATCACTTTGACGTTTCTTTCGCACCATATCGGCCATATTTTCTTTATGTGTACCTAAAAATAAATGTTTTGGGTTTACGCAACTTCGATTATCGCATTTATGACAAACACACATTCCTTTTGAAATTTCCCCGCAGAAAAATTGATATGAAACTATGTGGGCACCAATTGGTTTTCTGTTTAAGGAAAACTGTCCATAACCATCATTTCTTTTGGCAGCTTTCCATTCCCAGCAAGCGTCTGGGTCATTTGGTACAAAAACTTTTGCCATAAACCGATTTTGTGCCGGTTTTTTGGTGTATTTTCTTGGCATGTTATGCACTCCTTCCATAAAATACAGTTGATAGGCGCGGCCTTGTGTTATCGAACAGATACCAAGCGCAGTTGTCCTTACCAACGCTAGGGCTATCTTCAATCCACTTCACGCGGCCCACAGAAACTACAGCGTGGCAATACTCCATGTAAAACGATGATTGACGGGTGTGCGCCCAATCAGCATCAAATAAGAGCCATGTGGGTTTCAGGATGGCGCACCGTTCTATGATTTGATGCAGCACTAACCTATCCCAAGGCGGGTTAGTGACAATGTAATCAGCGCCCTGCAAGTCGGCCAATGTGATCTGCGTAGCGTCATGCTGCCAAATGTCATCAGCCATTGGCTCTATGTCAAACGCGGATGTACACTCATAGCCCAAAAATTTAAGGCTACGAATCAGATCACCAGCACCAGCACAAGGTTCGCAATAACGCGCGCCCATTGGCAAATAACTCACCAGTGGCGTTACCGCAGCCAAAGGAGTGGGATAGAAATCCCGCTCCATGCGTTCAAAGTTCGACCTCTTGCCCATCATCATCCCCCAAGACCTGTGTGGCGATTTCTAATCCCAGATGCGCGTCTGCTAAGGGCAATCTGGAAATGTCTTCCAATGCCCGTTCAAGCTTCATGATGTAAGCTGCGGCTTCCTGTGCGGTTTTGCGATCACGAATTGTAACTTTACGTTTTAGATTGTGACCTATCCGCAGAAGGCGGTATGTTAGGCTGAAGTAGGTGGGATAGCTTCCAAAGTTATCAAACATGGCGGTCCTTCTGGCACCCACTTTGCCACGATCCATTCGCACAGATGATCGTCGTCCACAATCCCCGAATGAACCAGCGCGTCGTTGATTGCCTTCTCTAAGTTTCCAATGTCACGTTTACGTTTGTCTGGCCTGACGGCTTCAATGGTAAGTTTGTACTGACCAGATATGCGCCGCCGCTTGGCTTGTTCCTTGATTTCCCATAGGGTTTCCTTTGTCCAGTCTACATATTCCTTTGACCGATACACCTTACCAGTCTTCGTGGCCCTCCAGAGCCTGTTGACGCTAGGGGGGAACGGAATGGACAGTTCGATCATGAGCGCATTATGCGTTGATCCAGATTCTTCGTCAAGAGGGGTTGACTCCAAATCAGGTTCTGCTATGTATTGGACATCCTACCACAGGAGAGAGAAATGCACCTTAGCCCAATCCAATACACCTTAGATGAACACCCGCTCACCCCCGACATTTACTTGTACGGCAAACTTGACGTTCTCATCGACCATGTGGACGATATGCCTTTCATTGACTCTTTCGAACTGGTTCGTGTAGTGAACCTTGGCGAAGAAAATGAAGAGCGCACCGAAGTGATCTTTGTGAAGGGCAAGGACAACGACCCGATTGCATGTGCCGTGTGGACCATGCTAAACCGTGATGAAAAGCTTATGAACGACATCTTTGACGACTGCGCCCGCGAAGGTATGTGGGCGGCGGAAGACGACGCTGCCGACTTTAGACTGCAAGCCCGCCGTGATGGCGAATACTAAAGGACAACCCAATGAAAATGTCAGACACCATCAACCAGCTTTCGACTGCCCTAGCCATCGCACAGGGCCAGATTGACGACGCTGTGAAGGATCGCAAGAACGACTTCTACAAGGCGAAATACGCTGACTTGTCGTCCGTCCGGGCGGCAATCCGTAAGCCATTTGCTGACAACGGATTGTCCGTTGTCCAGTTCCCCCGCACGGTTCAGGGCGGCATTGAGGTTGAAACCATGCTCATGCACTCATCTGGTGAGTTCATGGCTGAAACCCTGTTCCTGCCCGTAAAATCCGAAATACATCCGATTGG
>Ga0114981_10002291_pt1 | contig 12394 bp, 12 predicted proteins | sample S_140806_MF_Meta_FD_87028 | JGI IMG/M metagenome (GOLD analysis project Ga0114981, IMG submission 87028) | Freshwater microbial communities from Lake Simoncouche, Canada to study carbon cycling - S_140806_MF_MetaG | ecosystem: Environmental > Aquatic > Freshwater > Lake | place: Lake...
AATTTGCGTTCCATAATTTCACAATTGGGGTTACTCGTTCGAACCGTACCCGACCCCTGCTCGGTCGTCAAGGGTTCTAAGGGAACACGTTATGCAGACTAATCGGGTCGGTCAGTTGGATCGAAGACTCATTGGCGCGATTGTTATCAATCTCGTGTTGTCGTGTATTTCGCTTAATTTTCTCAATACGTTTTTTGGTTGGGAATCCGCGCTAATTAAGCCTTTCGAAGGTCTGAACGCCCGGAACCTCTTTGCGTTTGGCCAGTTCATTGGCTTCGCCTTTCTCGCCGACCGCCTCATGCGGGCAACCCTGGGCGGCCAAGCGCAATCAGGCAAGCGCAAGAAAACGCCGAAGATTGCGCTATATTTTTTGCAGGCTCTGATATACGTCGTTTTTCTTTCGCTGGGTTTGCGCTTGGTATTTGGGCAGTCAGTTGAAACTGTTCTGGCCGCTTCGGGTATTTTTAGTCTGGTATTGGGATTTGCATTGCGTGGTCTGGTGTCTGATATTTTTTATGGCATTGCTTTGCATTTGGATGAAAATCTTGCACCGGATGATTGGCTTGAAATTTCGTATCGTGGGGTGGATTACGTAGCCCAGCTCGGCGAATTTGATTGGAGATATACCGTCTTGCTTGATTATGCCAATAACGCAATCATGATTCCTAATAGTGAATTTGCGCACATGGTAGTCAAGAATTTCTCAAGGCCAACTTCGGGAACAGAGTTTGTTGCAAAGCTTGAAATCCCTATCATGACTGACCATTTCCGTATTCTGGCGATTTTAAAGAACGCGGCAGAACATGCGGCTCAATTGGGCTTCATATCGGAGGTTCCAGGACCGTATGTGCGTCTGACGACGGTCACCCGTGGTGTCGGTCTTTTCAGTATTTTCTTCTGGCTGCCTCCCCAGTCCAACCGGTTTCGGGCGAGGCACTTTGTTATGGAGTCCACATTGGCCTTCCTTCGGGCCGCCGGTGTTTCCCTGCAACCGGTTTTATTTCAGCACCGATTGACGGATTTCAGCATGTCTGAAAATCCTTCGCAGGATGTAGTGCGGCAGGCGATTCTTGCAAAGGTGCCCTTTTTTGCTGGTTTGACGGAAACCGAGGTGAATGAACTCTCGGCAGGGGCCTTGGTGCGGAATTTTCGCCCTGGCGATACCGTGATTTCCGTCGACGAACCCGGGTCTTCGATGTTCGTGGTGGTGGAGGGGCGTCTTGACGTCTCTGTACCCGACGCTCGTGGGGGACAGCAGGCGGTGGGTCGCATCTGGCCCGGTGAGGTCTTTGGCGAAATGTCGGTGTTCTTGGGCGCGCCGCGCAAAGCGACCGTTGTGGCGACCTGGACCACGATGGTGCTCGAAATCTCGAAGTCGACGATTGAGAAGATGATTCTCAGCAATCCTGCCTTGGTCAGGAGCTTTGCCACCGTGATTGAGAAGCGTTTGATGCAGAACGAAGCAGCCCTTGCTGATCCAAAAAACCACGGGCCGGCGGAAGAGTCAGGCGATCAAACTTTGTTTAAGCGTATCGCCGCATTTTTTGGAATGTCTTGACGGTTATTGCAGAGCGCGACGCAGGTGTTCAAGGTGATCTCGACCGTCCTCTGTCAGTTCCAGTAATTCCATTGCAGGCGCCATGGCGGTTCTAGACCACTGCGACAACATGCCTTTCCATTGAGCAGGAAAGTCGATCCATTCAGGTATTTCGCCGAGAACTCCACGGGTTTCGCACTCGTTCTGGCCGGACCAGTAGCGTAGAGCCGTCCAAAGTGGTTTGAGTTTGCTGGACTGATCTGCGTCACTCGCCAAACTGATGAGCCACGCCGCTCGGACCCTTTGGATCAGTTGGGTGTCAGGGGCCTGAAGCACGTTGGTGGCGCTTGTGACGCTTGTGACGTCGTTGACGTCTGGTCGATGATCGACCGCAACCGGTCCGAAACCACAGGCCTGAGACAAGGCGACGAGTTTGGCCACATCAACGCCGCTCACCGCTTGAGCGGCGCGTGCGCAAAGCGTAGCGCTTCGGTCATAAACCCAAGGCCACCAGCCATCGTTGGGGATTCCGAGCGGTAAGCGATCGTCTCCAGGCAGGGTATCTGCAAACGCCGCGCTATGGCACCAGACTGCGAGAAGAACGTGGCGTAACTCGCTTGGATCGACTTGCTTCGCGAGCAACCATTGGCCTTCAAGCGTGGCCAGAACCACCTCAGTTAAGTGAATCGCTCGGGTGACGCCATTAAAAAGCGCGTTGCATCGGTCAATCGTTTCGAAATGGCTGTGCGCGAACTCGCAGATTTGTGTGCGCTCCGTGTCCGTGAGTCGAGTGCCGATCCGCCTGTCAAGGTGGCGGATATAGCTCGCAAAGATCCAGTGATCTGCCTCATCAGGCATGCAACGACTCGCAATAGGCGATTGAATCGTTCAACGAATTAATCCAACGTTGCCCGTCTGGTGCTGCCGCCAGGGCGTCGAATCCGTCGCCGACCAGCGGTCGAATCATTTTGCTGATGAAATTTGGAAATTGTTCCAGAAGGCCGTGGTAATTTTTCAGCCCCATCACCTCGGCGGTTCCGCACTCGAGAAATTCCTCGTAAAGCGCAGGCAGTTTTCGGAGGTAATTCGGGTCCGCGAGCTGGCCAATGAGATCCGCCGCACGCACCATGTCCGGCCAGGAGAGGCGGCTACGCGGGGTGTCGCGGACTTCGGGTGGCGGCGGAAACCGCGTGTTCTCAATATTGTGTACGACCCTCCCAACATCGATTGTTCGGCTGTTCTTGAAATGCTCCAGAACGAATGCCATGCCGCGATCAACGTGAATTCGGGTCAGCGAGGCATCGGTTGCTCCGGGTGCCAATGGGAAAATCCCGCCCTCTGAACTGGCGACGACAGCCGAGGCACTGTCCTCATGGAAGAGTTTTTTCAGATAGCCGATGTCATGGAACAGCAGCGAAACGACGTAGGTTGTCCAATCTTCGGCGTCAATCGGGTCCCCAAGTTCTGCTTTGCCACGCAGGATATCCAGGCCCGCCAGCGAAACGATGAACGTGTGTTCACTGTTGTGATATTGGGTATCGGCCTGAGCGAGTGCCGTCATGGCGAAATCAGCCGACTCGAGAGCAGTCTGCAGCAGGGCGCTTTCGCGCCCGTCAAATAGATGTCGAAATTGACTCTCAATCGCCGTTGAGAGGGTGCTCGACAGAATTTTCTGGGGCGAAAAATTTGCCATGAGTGCTTAGGTCCCTTAGTACTGCCGCCCACTCCAGCTGATTTCCTCCAGGAGGGCCTCGGCATTGATCTTGAACGAGGGAAATTCATTCCGGCTCACCGTCGTGACGACGCGTTCAAGACCTGCCTGCGCCTCGGGGACCTTTAGATGGCGACCGACCCAATACCAGTTGAACGCGGCCGCTTTGTCTTTGAGTGGATTGGCGGGGTCGCCGTAAAACGAGGCCAGACGCATGACCGCCTTGACATTTTTTTGTCGGGCGGCGGCCTCGAGCAACTTGAGCGCGTAAGCGACGTCGTTCGCATTCGGATGGGGCAAATCCAGGATACCGAACCCGAGACTCAACTGGGCCTCTGGGTTGCGCTCGGCTGCATGCTTCCAGAGGTGTAGCGCGACATTTTTCTGCCGCTCGCCCAAATAGCCAGAGTGCAGCAGGTTGCCGATCTGGGTTTGCTGGGTATGGTCCATCAGAACGCCTGACGCCGCTTCGAAGACGGCCGCGACGGCACGCTTTTGATCGGTCGGAATCATTTGTTCGAGGGCGAGGTGAATCAATTCCCGCAGCGACTCACGGTCTTTGTTGCGAACGGTCTTGGCAAGCAGCACCTTGATGACCTGATCATATGCACGGGCATTTCGCAGGCGCTTGAGCAACGAGACGGGGACTTCGGCTTTGGACTGGTCTTTCGCGATGACCTTCAACACCTCGGCCGTGCTGGAGGTTTCGGTGATCTCGTTGTTGCTGAACTTTTCCGCTGTTTTGGCTTCGACTGCCGACGCGTTGGCATTGGGGTTTGGTCGCGAGCCAGGTACGGGAATCGCAAAGATTTTGACCGGGTCTTTGATGTTCTTGAATGTTCGAGGGCCCGTGTCGACGAAGGTGACATGCGCGAGGGGCCCCTTGATGGCCTCGTGGACCAGGCTGCTCATGCTGATGCCGCCGTAGTCGGCCATGCTCTCAATCCGGGCGCCCAGATTGACGACATCGCCCATGAGATTGTCGCCCTGGACGATCACTTCGCCCCCGTGAATGCCAAAGCGGAACTGCATTGATGGCTTTGGGGTCGTCCGCAGGTTACGGTGATGAAGGGCTTCCTGACACTGAATCGCAAATTTGACGCAATCGACCGCGTCGGGAAATTCGGCCAGAACGCTGTCGCCGGCACTTCCAAAGATGCGACCGCCATAACTGGCAATCATCGGATCAATGATTGAGCGGCATTCGTCCAGCGAATCGAGGGTGCCTTCTTCGTCGAGGCCCATCATTTTGCTGAATCCGACCACGTCGGCACAGAATACGGTTACGCTTTTTCTAATCATTACACACTCGCCGCTTCAATGAACTTTGGGGCAGTTTACTACCGGGTCCGACGCTGCACCGAGTCTTTTAAGGTGGATGCTGGAGCGGTGGATGCCGACGGGGTGGACGCCTGATATCTGGCCTCCAGAACCTGCAGTTGCGCACGCTGCTCGGCTGAAGGCTGGCTCGGAGCGTCGGGCGATCGATGGCGGCGTACGACGGATCGCCAGACCAGCAATAAACCAAGGGCTAAAAGGACGAACGGGCCGACCCAGAGTACGGAATTCGTTGTCGAAAACGGCGGGTCGTAGAGCACAAAATCACCATACCGTTCGACCATATATTGCTTGATCTCGGTATCGCTTCGGCCCGCCCGTACTTGTTGGATGACTTGTTGGCGCAGATCGATGGCTAGACCTGCGTTGGAGTCGGCGATGGTCTGATTCTGGCAGACCAGACAACGCAATTGCTCGGTGAGCGTGCGCACCCGCGCGATCTCGGGACTGTCAACGGGCTCACCCGTGCGGGTCAGTTCGTTGACCGGCGCCGCGGATTTTTCGGGTGTCGTAGCGTTGGTGGGATTTCGCTCGGTGCTCATCGGCGTTGCCCGATTCAGGGGTTGGCTGCCAGCAACGGGGCAACATGCTGGTCAAAAAATGCGTCGTCGATCGGGCCCACATGACGGTACGTAATGACGCCCTGTGGATTGATGACGTAGGTCTCGGGAACCCCATAAACGCCGTAATCGATCCCGACCTGGCCATTCAGGTCGAGTGCGATCTGCCGGTAGGGGTCGCCGTGTTGGCGCAACCACTGAGCCGTGGCCGCGGGTTCGTCTTTGTACGCCAGTCCGATCAGGTTGAAATCCGTTCGCTTCGAGAGTTTGAGCAATTTCGGGTGCTCAATCACGCAGGCGGTACACCAGGATGCGAATACATTGATGACCCAGACTTTGCCCAACATCGATTGGGTCGAAAACACCTGATCCGACCCAAGGGTCGGCACTTCAAAGCGGGGGGCTGGCTTGCCCTGGCGAGCCGACGGCAAGTGTCTTGGATCAAATTCAAGTCCTCGAGCCAGCACGATCACGAGCAGCGTAAAAATCAGGAGCGGCAGTCCTAAGCGGACCCAACGCATCATCGCGCGGGCTCCGCAACGACGGGCCGGACGCGCAGGCGCTGATAACGCTTGTCAAAAAGCGTGATGATCCCGCCAAGCGCCATGAGCGCACACCCCCACCAGATCCAGTTGATAAAGGGCTTGAGGTACATGCGTACCGTCCAGGCTTGGTCGGCCGGGCGAGCGGTTGCGCGCTCGCCAGCGACGGGTTCACCGAGCGAAACGTAGACATCGCCAAAGAACCCAGCTTCGATGGCCGCCTGAGTAATGACCTGTCCGCCGGCGGTGAACTGACGCTTTTCAGGTTCGATCAGGGTGATCTCCCGACCGCTCCCGCGCGTCAGCTCAAACACGCCGTGCCCCGCCTGATAATTGGGCCCGGGGACCGAGTCGACGCCGATGAAGGTGAGGCGCCATTCACCCAGACTTTCGGTCTGACCCGGGGCCATCACGAGGTCGCGCTCCACTTCATAGGTCTTGACCAGCGTCACGCCGGCCACGAACACCGCGATACCGAAATGGGCAACGATCATTCCCCAGTAGGACATACCGAGTTGCCGCGCGCGATCGGCAATGAACGGCGATCCACCGTTGCGTCGGAGCTTGGCCAGTTGCTCGCGCGCCTGTGCCACCGTCGCATAGGCGAGGGTGGTGGCGGCGGCTAAGCCCAGGACGAGTAACAGACTGGGTTTGCCCCAGCGCCAGATCGTGAATCCGGTGACCGCCATCGCGCCCAACAAGGGCCAAACCATCGCGCGCATCGCCTGGGCCAACGGCATCGACTTCCATTGGCTGTAGGGGGCGATCGCCATCAGCCAGACCGCCGGCAGTAACAGTGGAGCAAACACTGCATTGAAATACGGGGGTCCGACCGACATTTTGTTGCCCGTCAACACTTCGACCACGAGCGGGTAGAGGGTTCCCAACATGACGGCGGCCAAGGCCGACACCATCAGGACGTTGTTAATCAGGAGCAGTGATTCGCGGGACCGCCAGCTGAACTGGCCGCCGAGTCCGACCCTACCGGTTCGGGCTGCATAGAGCACGAACGAAAATCCGATGACGAGGACCAGGAGAGCGAGGATCAAAATGCCGCGCTTAGGGTCGGCGGCAAACGCGTGCACCGAAGTCAAGACGCCTGATCGAACCAGAAAAGTGCCCAGGAGCGACAAGGCAAAGGTCACCATCGCAAGCAGTACGGTCCAGCTTTTAAGGGCATTGCGTTTGTCAGTGACCGCGAGTGAGTGAATCAGCGCGGTCCCCGCGAGCCACGGCAACAGAGAGGCGTTTTCGACCGGATCCCAGAACCACCAGCCGCCCCAACCCAGCACGGTATACGCCCACCAGCTTCCGAGCAGAATGCCGACTGTCAGAAAGGACCAGGCCGCATTGGCCCATGGCCGCGACCACCGCGCCCATGTGGGGTCCAGGCGGCCCTCGAGTAGCGCTGCGACGGCAAACGCGAAACTCACGGCGAACCCCACGTAACCCATGTACAGCAAGGGGGGGTGGCTCACCATGATTGGGTCTTGCAGGAGCGGGTTCAGGTCACGCCCGGACAGCGGGGCCGGCAACAGGCGTGCGAATGGATTGGAGCTCGCGAGCAGGAACCCGACGAATGCAAACTGCAGGACCAGCAGCACCCCGAGAACGCGGATCCGAAAGCCCGGAGCGAGTCGGCTAGAAAACAAGGCAACCGCTGCCGTCCAGCCCGAGAGCATGAGTGTCCAGAGCAGTAACGAACCCTCGTGAGAACCCCAGCTTGCCGCAATTTTGTAGGGTAGTGGCAGCAGGATGTTCGAATTTTCAGCAACGTTCTGGACCGAAAAATCACTCAGAACAAAGCTCGAGACGAGCGCACCAAAGGAGGCCAGGATCAGGCTGAATACCAGGACCGAGGTGCCGGCCATCGAACGGGCGAGGCTCACAAGGGGGGGCTCAGGGCGCGTGACCTGCCACAACCCAAAGACGCCTGTCAGCAGAGCGAGCGTTAGCGCGAGCGAAAGTGCGAGTTGGGCGAGTTCAGGAATCATTGGGTGAGCTTGGGTGGCATGTAATTTTCATCGTGCTTGGCGAGAATTTCGCTGGCCACGAACGTTCCATTCTCGAGGCGCCCCTGCGCGACAACCCCCTTTCCTTCCTTGAAAAGGTCGGGTGTGATTCCGGTGTAGGTGACTGCGAGAACGTTGTGTTGGTCGGTGACCCGAAAGCGCATCGACAAACCATCTCCCGTGCGAACAAGGCTGCCTTCCTCGACCATGCCACCGAGCCGGTAAGTGCGCCCCGGGGGGGTGGATTCTTTCAGCTGTGAAGGCGTGTAGAACAACACCAGGTTGTCGTTGAAAACCCGCAAAACCGAGTAGACCGTACCGCTGACAGCGACCAGCAGACCGACGATCCAGAGGAGGCGGGTGCGACGGGATTTGTTGAGCATCATGGATTATTCAACTCAGGATCAAACGGATCTTCCTGCGGATCTTGCCGCGGGATTTGAAGGATGGCCCGACGCATGCGTCGAATACTCCAGGCGTCGATTACAAAGACCACGAGGGTCACTAAGACGCAGGCCGCAATCGTCGCGGTGGCACTCATGCCAGCACGCTCGAGGTCCAGGCCGAATCGCGTTCACGATCTACCAGCTGCCAGCGCGCGCGGGCGATGGCGAGCGCAGCGCACCCCAACCACATCGCAAGGACACAAACAAAAAGGGTCGCTTTCATGATGGGTGCCATTTTGGAGCCCCCCGACATGGAGAGCGATGCGCCCTGATGCAGGGTGTTCCAGAAAACGACCGAAAAATAAATCAACGGGATGTTCACCAGGCCCACAAGTGTAAAGACGCTCAGTAATTGATCGGTCTTTCGTTCATCATCAATGAGCGACGCGACTGCGATCAGGCCTAAATAGATAAACAGCAGAAGCAGTTCGAAGGTGAGACGGGCATCCCAGATCCAGTAGGTCCCCCAGGTTGGCTTGCCCCAAAGTGACCCGGTCACCAGCGCCACCAGCGTCATCCAGGCGCCCGTGGGCAGCATCGCCCGCATCATGACCGCCGAGACGGAGGTCCGGAAAACCAGATGCAAGCCTGCGTAAAAACTCGCCACAACATAAAGCAGCATCGACATCCAGGCGGTCGGCACATGAACGTACAAGACGCGATAAACCTCGCCCTGCTGCGCATCCGTTGGGGTCACGAAGAGCGCACTCCAAAGTCCGATCGCACCGAGTATGAGGGATGAGCCAATCAACCAAGGCAGGGCCTTGCCAGTCACTTGAAAGAAGACAGGTGATGAACTCAGGCGCAGGATGAATTGAGACGGCATGTCGGGTTTCGTCGATGGTCGGTCAAACGTTATTCGAGCGCCAGGTCCAGCACCCGGGCCGTGACTGCCGGGACCGTGAGTAAGAACAGGGCTGCGAGGCTGATCAGGGTCAATAACGGAGCGGTCATGTCACCCTCAAGTACGGCCGTGCCAAAAATAAGTAAGGGCACGAAAATTGGAATTGCCAATAGACAAATAACGACCTGCGCCTGCCGAGCCATTAGTCCTAAGGCCGAGAACAGGCAACTCCCAGCAACCAGGCTCAGGACGCCAAGCCAAAGCGACCCGCCTAAAACCAGCAACAGGTGGTTGGGGACACCAAACAATAGGGCCAGGGGAATGCTGGACAGGGCAAGTGGGATTCCGATGAACAGGCTTCCTGCGATGATTTTACCGGTGACTAGCCAAGTGAGCGACAGGCCCGCGGTTTGACAGTCGCTCAGGACCCCATGTTCGAAATCGGCCTCAAAAAATCGCGTGGCACCGATCAGCACGGCCAACAGTGCACTGATCCAGAAAACGCCGCCTGCGGCTCGCTCCAGGAGTTCCGGGTCACTCCCGAGTCCGAACGGAAATAGCGTGACCACCATCCAGTGAAAGACCGAAGGCCAGGCCAAATCTTGCGGACGCGCCATCGCCAGCAGACGCTCGCGACGCAGAACCCAAAACAAAGGATGCTCCGTGACCCTTGGGGTTGGGCCCGGATCGTTGTGGGTCGCGGGCGTTGGCGACGAGGTCAAAGGTTCTAAGTGTGGCTGGGGACTGCCCAGCGCCAGAACTCCGGCGCAATAGGTGGCGAGCGCTGGCATGGCCTGATGAATTGACCGGTGGGTTGCGATGACCGCAGATCCGCCACGGCCGAGGTGCTCGGCGAGGGTCACTTCAAAAAGTGCAATGGCATTCAGATCCAGAGCATTTAAGGGCTCATCGATCAGCCACACGGTTCGACCACTCGCCGCCATCACGGCCAGCATCAACCGTCGTACTTGACCTTGAGAAAGCTGGCGAACTCGATGAGTCGCGTGGCGGCCGAGCCCAAACTGATCGAGGAGTGACTGAACGCGGTTCAGGTCGGCCTTCGCGCCGTAAAGCGCGAGCGATAGGGTGAGTTGGGAGCGGACTTCGAGTTCGGGGCGAAAGCCGCTCGACTGGCCCAGCAAAAAAACGTCGGCGCCGTTGAGTCGATGGATCTGGGATTCGAGTCGGGCGGTGGGGCGGGCAAGCGCCCTCAGTAAGCTCGTTTTGCCACTGCCATTGGGTCCTTGTAACTCCAGGAACGATCCAGCGGGCAAGGCAAATGAGAGTGCTTTGGCGAGGGTCCGTTTGCCGCGGGACAGGGGGAGTGATTGGACCTCGATCAATGGTGCTGCGGTCATGGCACCACGGACTGAATCAACAGGCGCAAATCACGCGTGCCGACCTTGACGTTATTCGACCCAATGAAGAGGTCGCCGGACTGTCGCCCGGCGGTTCCCGCTAACGAGATCCGCGCCTCGATGTTCACCACGTCGGCGCCCGAGAGTTTGAGGGCGGGGCTCATGGCTTGCGAATCGTCCAGTTTGAACGCCACCGCCCGCCCGCTCGTCAACTGCTCGGCCGGAAAGCGGGCAACAGCGACCGGCATTGGGGGACCATTGACCATTTTGGCGACCACGAAAACGGTCGCTGCCGGCGGCAATGGCTTCTTGGCGAGGCCCGCTAGCAGTTCAGGGCCAAGAGCGACCTCGCCGGTGATCTCGCCAGGCCCTTTACTGGCGGTCTTGTCAGCGGTCTTGTCAGCGCTGCTGCCAGGAACACTCTCAGCCGGGCCGGATGTGGCGGCCTCGCCAAGGTTGGCGAGAATCTGATCGACCCGGGCAATATCCGGACTTCCCGGCTCGAAGGTGGCCTTTAGCTTTTGCCAGTAAGCCGTGGCTTTGGCAAGATCGTTTGTCTGCATCGCGGCGGTCGCAACCAGGGACAGCGCTTTGCGGTGCTGCGGATCGGCGACAAGCGCCTGCTGGGCGAGTTCCAGAGGGCGTCCGGCCAGGGTCCGATTCGCCACCATGGCGGACGTATCGGCCAAGTCCGCTAGCAGATCGGGGTGTCCAGGTGCTAACGCAAGCGCCTTTTCGAGTGCCGCGCTGGCGGCCACAAAGTCGCGCTGTATCCCTCTTGAGCGTGATAGTAGGACCCAACCGTCGAGATCGGCCGGGTTTTCGATGAGTCGCTTTTCGAGTTTGGCGATCCGCTCCTCAAGCGTTTCGCTGTCGCCCGGATGCTTGGCCTGTTCGCCCATTGGTCCGGCGGCCGCGGCACGGCCGTTGGAGGGCTGACCGATTGCCGAGTTGGCCGACTTGGCCGAACCCAACTGCAGGGCGGCCTCATCCCAATGTCCGTTGACCGCGTAAAGTCCAGTCCCCAGCAGGGCGCTGGCAATACTTAACCCCAGGGCGACGTGCCTGCTGGGTGCGCCCGAGGCGGATTGGGTCTGGCGCTTTGGAAGCACCTCTGCGGCCATTTCGGCCCATTCACGGCGCAGGGTTTCGCGGGTTTCGGGGGGCAATAGGGCATCGTTTTCGATCTCATCGCGTTTGGCGAGCAGGACTTGCCATTCCGGGTCGTCAGAGGGATATTGGGCTCCCACGCGGGAAAACCAAATCCAGACGGTGACTGCAGAAACCAAGACGATGATCGCAAGTGCGATCAGGACGAACATCAACATGGCCGTTCTATTTCCAGCAGAAATCCAACCCTTGGAAGGATAGCATTGGGGGTCACGTGGGGATAACGCGGGTGGCGATCGATTGGAAAGCCATGCACACACCGATTAATGACATAAATAAGACGATTAATCGGTTGCGTACAGACTTTCGCTGAATAATCGATGAGCATTCGCAGAATAATTGCTGAACAATTCGGGTACTTAAATTCAGGCCACGCCACGGTTGCGTGCTTTTGTCACGCAAGGTAGCATCGCCCTCAGCGATGGAAACTCCCTCGATCGAACTGGGCAATACATTTTCGATTGCCGAGATTTCTGTTTTCATTTTGATTCGTCGCTTCTCACGCCAAAGGATGACTGATGGGTACTGAAAAAATTTCAAAAAGACCCCGCGCGTCGGTAACAGCCAGCGAGACCGAGGGGAAATTCATCAACCTCGCGCTTCAAGGCGGTGGCGCTCATGGCGCTTTTGGCTGGGGCGTGATGGACAAATTTCTAGAGGACGGGCGCCTCTTGATTGAAGGCGTTTCGGGGACCAGCGCTGGTTCGATGAACGCCGTGGTTTACGCGTACGGGAAGATCAAGGGAAATGATGGAGCGCGCGAGGCGCTCCACAACTTCTGGAAGGCAATTTCTGACGCGGGTCAGCGTTTTGCGATCAAGCCAACCCCGCTTGATCCGTTCCTGGGCAACAATACGCTGAAGCATATGGCCTCGG
>Ga0114981_10002299_pt1 | contig 12372 bp, 10 predicted proteins | sample S_140806_MF_Meta_FD_87028 | JGI IMG/M metagenome (GOLD analysis project Ga0114981, IMG submission 87028) | Freshwater microbial communities from Lake Simoncouche, Canada to study carbon cycling - S_140806_MF_MetaG | ecosystem: Environmental > Aquatic > Freshwater > Lake | place: Lake...
ATGACGAGGCGGCCATCACGCCGTTTTAGCAGGTGGCTGGGCAGGCCCCAGACACCGATGGAATGCGGCAGGGTCCAGGTCTTGCCGCCGTCTTTGGATTCGCTCTGGAGAGTCTCGCCTTTGTTGGCGGTGTTGTGATTGCGGATCTGGGCGATGATCGTGCCATCCGCTGCCTCAACGGCATGCAGTTCGTGCAGGCCTTTCGGCACTTCATCGCCGGGGCGGGTCGGAATCTCCGAAAGCCACTGCCAGGTGAGGCCATCGTCCTTGGATTCAGCGGCTCCGATCTTCTTGTCACCGGTCCAGAGCTGTTTGCCGAGGTATAGAAGGCGACCGTCCTTGAGCTGGATGGGGCCGTGGGGACTGTTCACGACCGTGGGAATGCGGGGCGACCAGGTTTTGCCGCCGTCGGTGCTTCGGATGAGCCACTCGCCGAGTTCCGCCTTTCGTTCTTCGTCATTGAGACGCTCGTGAGCGGCCTTCCAGCGGGCGAAACGCTCTGCTGGCATGGCTTTGGATACCCAGCCCTTGTCGGTGTGCTCGGCCATCATGGTGGCCTTTTTGAAACTATCCTCGTAAGCCAGCGAGGTGAAGGTGGTGACCAACAGCGTGCCCTTGGCCGTTTCGAGCACGCCGGAGTCGCGGTCATCCGTGGCGCTATCGTGCAGCACGCGGGGGAAGGTCCATGTTTTGCCTTCATCACGAGAGGTCATCGAGCAAACCTGCCCGAAGGGGCACACATGCGATTCGCGTCCGCCGGACCACGACACCCAAAGCTCGCCATTCGCCCGCCGTGCCACGGTGGGCCAGCCGTTATAGAGATCGAGCTGCGGTGAGATGATCTTCGTTTCGAGGATCGTGGCCTTGGGAGGCTCGGCCTGGGCCAGAAACGGGAAAGCAATGGCGGCGGCGAAGAGGAGTCGAGGAGTCATGGTGCTGGAGAATACGGCCGCATCCGTGGCGGGCTTCAGAGTGGGCGCTGGTTTCATGACGAGGCCACCTTCCTTACAGGAGGCTTTGTATTCTAACGCGAATGAAAACAGGAACCGAATGGCCACAAATCTGGCGTCACGTCGCTATTCGAGGTCATTCGATGTTCATTCGGATGGGTTCGCGTTAAAAGCCAGAGGCCACGACCCGGCTTGATTTTGAGGCAATCACGCACTCTTTGGCCCGCCCTGCTCATGAACTGCCGTCGCGAATGCCTCCTCACCCTGCCCTCTCTGGCATGGATGCTGGCGTTTTTTGCCGTTCCGGCCGGTTTGGTGGTCTCGATGGCCTTTCGACCTTCCGACCTTCGCGGTGGCATAGGCGAAGGCTGGAGCCTTGATACGCTGAAAGCCGTGGTGGAGGCCGGTTACCTGCCGGTGGTGTGGCAAACGGTTTGGCTCAGCGCCGTGACCGCCGTAATCTGCCTCGCCCTGGCCTTGCCAATGGCCTTTCACATCGCCCGCGTCAGCGAGGGATGGAGGCGGCTGCTCCTGCTGCTCGTGGTGGTGCCGTTTCTCACGAATTTCATCATTCGCATCTTTGCCTGGAAATCCCTGCTGCATCCCGAAGGGGCTCTCACGCAGCTTTTGATCTGCTGCGGCCTCGTCTCCGAGGATGCCATGCTGCTGAACAACGCGGGGGCCGTGCTGCTGGTGCTCGTTTACACCCAACTGCCCTTTGCCATCCTGCCGCTCTACGCGGCGGCGGAGAAGTTTGATTTTCAACTGCTCGATGCCGCCCGCGACCTCGGTGCCAGCCCGTGGAAGGCGTTTTGGCGCGTGTTTGTGCCCGGCGTGCGTCGCGGCCTGATGTCGGCGGCGCTGATGGTCTTTGTCTGCGCCCTCGGCCAGTATGTCATCCCGCAGTTCATCGGCGGTCCGAGCGATGAGATGCTCGGCAACAAGATCACCCAGCGTGCCTTTGGCGACCGCAACCTGCCGCACGCCAGCGCCCTCGCGGCCTGCCTGATGCTGGCCGTGCTCGTGCCGATGCTGCTCGCGGCGCTTTGGCGGCGACTGTTTGGAAAGGAGGCCGCGTCGTGAAGAGATCGTGGTTCCCTGCCCTCGTCACGCTGGCCGTGCTGGCGTTCTTTTTCGCGCCGCTGGCCATGCTGGTGCTGAATTCCTTCAATGCCTCCCGCTTCGGCGGCGAGTGGGAGGGCTTCACCTGGCAATGGTATGAGAAGCTTCGCGAGGCCGACGAGGTCTGGGACGCCCTTTTCATCACGCTGAAGATCGCCGCCGTGTCCTCCATCACCGCGATGCTGCTCGGCACGCTGGCCGCACTGGCGCTGCATCGCTTCAAATCCTGGCTGCAAAGCCTGCACTCCATGCTGGTGACGCTGCCACTAGTGATGCCGGACATCCTGATGGGTATGTCGCTGCTCGCCTTCTTCGTCGCTCTCGGCGTGGAACTGGGCATGACGACCATCTGGATCGCCCATGTGACCTTCAGCGTGAGTTTTGTGACCATGGTGGTGCTCGGCCGCTTGCAGGACTTCGATTTCACCCTGCTCGATGCCGCCCGCGATCTCGGGGCCACGCATTGGACGGCCACGCGGAAGGTTCTCGTGCCGCTGCTGCTGCCCGGCATCCTCGCAGGAGGTCTGCTGGCCTTCACGCTGTCCATCGACGACTACGTCATCACCTTCTTCGTCAGCGGTCCCGGCACCACCACGCTGCCGCTACGCGTCGCCAGCATGATGAAAGGCCGCAACCTGCCCATGATCAACGCCCTGAGTACCCTCATGATCGCCAGCACCTTCCTCCTGGCCGCCCTGGCCTTCCGGTTGGAGAGGAGGAGGTAGTCGTCACTTGCCACAGCCTCACCCCGCCCCATGATGACGGGACAGATGCCCCCGACAGAGACCCCGAAATTCGTCTTCACTGAAGAACACTTTATCAACCGCGAGCTGAGCTGGCTGGCCTTCAATTCCCGCGTGCTGGATGAGGCCGCCCGTGCCGATCTGCCGGTGCTGGAACGCGTCAAATTCATCGCCATCACCGCATCGAACCTCGACGAGTTTTTCATGGTCCGCGTGGGCGGCCTCCAGGCGATGCGGGAGCAGGGCAAACGCGTCAAAGACAACGCCGGGCTCTCGCCCACGCAGCTTTGGGAGCAGATCCAGCAGCAGGCCGGAGCCTTCGTGGCACGCCAGTATGAGATCCTCAATGGCCAGCTTTTGCCGATGCTGCGCGAGAAAGGCATCCGTCGCCTCACCGCCTCCGAACTCAGCACTGGCCAGCGCACGCATCTGCACGATTATTTTGTCGAGCACATCGCCCCGGTGCTCTCACCGGTGGCTCTGGATGCCGAGCAGCCCCGCGCTAATATCCCGGCGCTGCACATCGTGATCATCTGCACGGTGCAGAACGGCGAAAACGGCCAAACGGAAAAGCGAAATGCCATCCTCGTGCTGCCACAGGCTCCCACGCTGCCGCGCCACATCGTGGTGCCCGATCCCGATGGCGGCGAGCACCTTTACATGAACGTCGAGGACGTCGTGAGCCTCTTCATCGGCGATTTCTTCCCCTCCGAAAAGGTCACCGCCACCGCCCGCTTCCGCGTGAGCCGAAACACCGACATCACCCTCGATGACGAAGGTGCCTTTGACCTCGCCAGCGAAATGGAAGCCATCCTGGAGAAACGCCAAAGTGGCGCTGCCATCCGCATCGAAATCGAGGCCGGTGCCCCAAGAAACCTGGTGAAGGTCATCCGCGAGCTTTGCGGCTCCAAAGGCCCGCAAATCTACGAAGTGAATGGCGAGCTCGATCTTCGCGGTTACTACGCCATTTCGAGCCTGGCTGGCTTTGAGGAGCTGAAAGTGGTGCCATGGGAAAGCCAGCCCTGCACCGCCATCCAGCCCGGTGAGAGCATCTTCGACGCCATCAAGCGTGGCGATATCCTGATGCAGCATCCGTATGAGAGCTTTGATCCCATCCTCTCGCTCGTCGAGGAGGCTGCGGAAGATCCCGATGTCATCGCCATCAAGCAGATCCTTTACCGCACCGCGAAGAACAGCCGCATCATCTCCGCCCTTATCCGCGCCGCCCAGGCCGGAAAGCACGTCACCGTGCTCGTCGAGCTGAAGGCCCGCTTTGACGAGGCCCGCAATCTCGAACGTGCTGGCGATCTCATCAACGCGGGTGCCCAGATCATCTACGGCGTCGCCGGACTCAAAACCCACGCCAAGGTCTGCCTCGTCATGCGACGCGAATCCGGCCGCCTGATGCGCTACATGCACTTCGGCACCGGAAACTACAACGAATCCACCGCCAAGCTCTACACCGACATCAGCGTGCTCACTTGCCGCGCCGAATTCGGCAGCGATGCCTCCGCGTTCTTCAATACCGTCACCGGCCGTTCCCGCTTCGTGCATTTCGAGAAGATCTCGATGGCACCCTTCGGCCTGCGTGAACGTCTCGTCTCCCTCATCCGCAGCGAGGGCGAGCGTGCCCGCCAGGGCGAGACCGCTGAGATCATGCTCAAGATGAACGCCCTCGAAGACCGCGAGATGATCGAGGCGCTCTACGAGGCATCCCACGCGGGCGTGAAGATTCGCCTCAACATCCGCGGCATCTGCTGCCTCCGCCCTGGTGTGAAGGGCCTGAGCGAAAACATCAGCGTCGTCAGCATCATCGACCGCTACCTGGAGCACGCCCGCGTCTTCTGGTTCCGCCAGGGTGGCAAAAACGCCGTCTTCATCGCCAGCGCCGATTTCATGAATCGCAACCTGAGCAAGCGAGTCGAGCTGCTCGTGCCCGTGGAGGACAAAGAAGCCCGCAAACGACTCACGCACATCTTGGAGACCCACTTCAAAGACACCTCCCGCGGCCGCATCCTCCGCCCCGATGGCACCTGGATCATCCCCGCGACTCCCAGCGCCAAGGTCATTCGCTCACAAGATGTCTTTGCCAAAGAAGCCGCCAAGCGTGCCAAGCAAAACACCGCCGCCGACGTGCTCGTGCCGCACACGCCGAAGAGCTAATTTGATCGTGACAAGCGAGAGTCGGCTGCCCTACGATCTGGGCACCGCCATGAAAACCATGTTCCTCGCCGCTCTCGCGGTCACCACGCTCGCTGCGGCTCCCGTCGCCGTTTCACCCTCGCTCATCGAATCGCCGCAGACGGGCGGTTTGGAGTTCAAGACGCTCTCGTCGATCAGTTTTGGCCCCAATGGCCTCCTGCTCGTGGCCGAACCGGGCACCGCCAGCGTCGTCGCCATTCAAACGGGCGATGTCGGTCCCGACGTGAAGGTGCTGGAGAAACCTGTGGCGGACATCGGTAGTGTCATTGCCGGTGGACTCGGCGCGAAGAAGGAAGACATCACCATCAAAGACCTCGCCGCCAATCTGGCCAGCGGTCGCATCTATCTCGCCGTACAGCGCCGACCAGACAACGCCGTGCTCATCGTGACCGTTGATGCCGCAGGCAAGGTGGCTCCCTTTGATACGGCGAACCTCCCGTGGGCACGCATCACCTTGCCCGGCGGCACCGCCAGCAAAGTCACTAACATCACCGATGTGGCCTTCGATGGCACTCGCGTCTTCGCCACTGGCACCTGCAACGAAGAATTCGCCTCCCGCATCTTCACCATCCCCGTGCCCATCAAGCACGGCAGCACCGCGAACGTCTTCAGCGCCGAGACTTACCACGTCGCCCATCGCAAGTGGGAGACGAAGGCACCGATCCAGAGCTTCATCCCCTATTCCGACAAGGGCGAGACCTTTGTCATCGGTGCCTTCGCCTGCACGCCCGTGGCCAAATTCAAAGTCGATGACCTGCAAAGCGGCGCCCAAGTCAAAGGCGTGAGCATGGTCGAACTCGGCAGCGGCAATCGCCCGCTCGATCTCTTCAGCTACACCGACAAAAGCGGCAAAGACTGGCTCGTCGTCCATACCCAGCGCTTCAAGCAGAACGCCTTCGGCCCCAGCAAGATGTGGGGAGCCCGCATCAGCATGGACTACCTCGACACCCCGCAGACCAACGAAAACGCCGCCCGCCGCGATGAGAAACAGCACGAAGGCCCGCAAGGCATCGAGATCGTCGATAGCCTCTTCGGCGCTGTTCAAGCCGACAAACTCGACAACACCCGTGCGATCATCCTGAAGGACACCGAAGGCACACTGAGCCTGGAAGTGGCCGCGCTTCCGTAAAGAACGGGGGGACTGAAAACTGAAAAATGAGAACGGAAAATGGTAAACTGGCGACTGCCGCATTCGCGTGTGCTTCGCGCCAATTTGACGTTTTGATTTCGCTTCGCTTCACCCTTCGGGCTGCCTTTGGCAGTCTGTCTCGCTTTGCTCGGCTCAGTTTCCAATTCTCAGTTTTCAGTCCGCTGATCCTTCTCCTCCTCATCACGTTCCCTCACCTCCAAGCGGCTTCGATCAACGAGGCAAATTCTCTCACCATCACGCAGCCCTTCAGCGGCATCGAAAGCCTCCGGGTCTTCGCCAAGGGCTCGTCACAGCCGCTGTTCGGCACGTTTCGCCCCCCAGTATTTGTTCCCGCTATTCCCTTCGTGCGCGGCCAGATCTACGAGGTCGAACTCAAACTCGCCAACGGCTCGGAATCGAAGTTCGAGGTGACCTTCGATCAAGCCGCCCATGTAGTTCCCACCGTTCGTCTCTCCCCCACATCAATCGCCATTCCGGCGAACACCCTGAAGCTCTACCTCGATTTCTCGAAGCCGATGGAGGAGGGAGTATTCTTGAAGCACATCACCTTGCAGCGACAAAACACAGGCGAGGAGGTGGCGGGTGCTTTTCGAGAGACGGAACTGTGGTCACCGGATGGCAAACGGCTCACGATCATGTTTCATCCTGGCCGCCAAAAGACCGGCGTGAACCTGAACCTCGATGAAGGCCCTGTTTTGATCGCTGGCGAAGGTTACGACCTCGTCGTTTCGGGACAATGGCGCTCCACGGCGGGGATTGCGCTCGGACGCGAGAGCGCCTTCCACCTCAAACCCATCGCCGCCGATCACGAGCAGCCCGATCCCGCCCGCTGGCAGATTCATCCGCCGAAGGCCGGCACACTCGCCCCCATCGTGGTGATCACGAATGAACTCTTTGATCCTCAAATCTTCGCCCGCGCCCTCCAAGTGCCCCAAACACCCGGCAAAGCCGAAGCGAAGGTCATCGACCTCCAACGCGTCGAATGGCGTTTCACACCCGAGCAGCCTTGGAAGCCCGGCGAACATCGCATCACCATCGATCCAGAACTCGAAGACCTCGCCGGAAACAACCTGCGCAAGCCCTTCGAAGTCGATCTCACCGTCGCCCCGCCGCAGCCGCGCTCCAACGTGCTGAAGGTTCAGATTCAGCCGTGAACCCGCGTATGATTCCCACCACTTGACGAAAGTTCATGAACCCCGCACCTTCACCCCATGAAAAACCCGACCATCATCCTGACCGATCCCCGCAAAATGCGCGAAGCCATCTCGAAGCAGCCGCGCGTCTCTCGGGAGCACATGATTCACTCCATTTTGGCCCAGAACGGAAGGGTCAGCTCGCCTCCGCCCGTGAGATTGAGCTAAAGCGATTAGCATCGGAGCCAAAGGCTCCGCCGCCTCCCTGTGACGAGCCCACGTTTGTTGGTGGTGAGCATATTGTGTTTGGCGACGAAGCCAAGACTACCGTCTTCAAACACACCGTCTTTGGTTTTTATGGCCGGATACTGGACGAGACGGTGCTGCTCGATCCGCGCACGTTTCAAAACAGGCGCAAGCTCGCCATGCGCGGAGCCCTACCCTCCGAATACCTTCGGCGCTGGGCAGTTATCGAAGCAGTTTTTGGTCTGGAGACGCACTACAAAGGCATCGTCGATCCTGCTAGCGCCGAGCCGCAGATGGCCGTCTCGCAGCCCTATATTGATCAGCTTGTGGAAGACCCATCCACCGAAGAGGACGTGACCGCCTTCTTCGCTGCGTATGGCTTCAATCAAGTCAGCGCCGAGACCATCGTGAACCCCGAAATTCAGAACGTGACTTGGTATCGCCAAAGAGACGGCATCCTTGCCACCGACGCCCATCCGCGAAACTTTCGCAAAGACACCACCGGCGTGCTCATCCCAATCGACCTCGTCATCACGCTCGTGCCTGCGGGCATTTCGAAGCTGCTGCCGGAGCCGATGAGGCCTTGGCGGCTCGAAGAAGAAGGCGAATGACGCCTGCGCTTGCCCCAGCCTCGCAAGATCACTTCCGGCGTTTCGTTGCGTTGAAGCAACATGCGTTCTGAAAGTGCGGCGAGCGGGGAGTTGACCCCTGCTTTTCCCGCAGAACTGTGCGCTCGTCTTCCCCACCAACCGCCGCCATGTCCCTCCGATCTCCCGCTGAAGCCTTTGAGAAAGTCCCGACGATCATCTTCGCCGATTCCGCTGCCGCCGCGAAGGCACTGGCACAGGAGGTGAAGGAGATCATCACCACGAAGAACAAAGCCGGCCAGCCTGCTGTGCTCGGCATGGCCACGGGTTCCACGCCAGTGCCGTTTTACCGCGAGCTGATCCGCCTGCACAAGGAAGAGGGCCTCAGCTTCAAAAACCTCATCACCTTCAACCTCGACGAATACTTCGGCCTCGCCCCCGATCACCCGGAAAGCTACGCGCGATTCATGGCGGAGCAGATCTTTGACCACATCGACATCCCGAAGGCGAACATCAACATCCCCAGCGGCACGATTTCGAGCGATCAGGTCTTCAACCACTGCCGCGACTACGAGCAGAAGATCGACAGCGTGGGCGGGATCGACCTGCAAATCCTCGGCATCGGCCGCACAGGCCACATCGGCTTCAACGAACCCGGTTCGAGCCGTGATTCGCTCACGCGCCGCATCACGCTGGATCGCGTGACGCGTCAGGATGCCGCCAGCGACTTCCGTGGAGAGCAAAATGTGCCACACTTTGCCATCACGATGGGCGTGGGCACCATTTTGAGGGCGAAGAAACTCGTGCTCATGGCCTGGGGCGAAAACAAAGGCGGCGTGGTCGCCAAGGCCGTCGAAGGCCCGATGACGGAAGCCGTCTCCGCCTCCTTCCTGCAAGATCACCCCGATGCCCGTTTCTTCATCGACCAAGGGGCCTCGCGTGAATTGACCCGGATCAAACTCCCGTGGCTCGTCGGCCCCGTTTCCTGGACGCCGCGTGAGACACGCCGCGCCATGGTGTGGCAGGCGTTCAAGACGAAGCGGCCTGTGCTGAAGCTCATCGACGAGCATTACAACGAGCACGGCCTCAGCGATCTGCTCTCCGAGCAAGGTCCGGCCTACCAGCTCAACATCCGCATCTTCAATCAACTCCAGCACACCATCACCGGCTGGCCCGGCGGCAAGCCCGATGAGGACGACACCTACCGCCCCGAACGTGCGCGGCCCTTTCCAAAGCGCTGCCTCGTGCTCTCGCCGGAGCCTCAGGATGCCATCGTCGGCATGGGCGGCACCATTGATCGTCTCATTGAGCAAGGCCACGACGTTCACCTCATCTCCCTCACCTCCGGCAGCCTCCGCGTGCCGGATAGCGAAGCGGATAAATTCGCCGGCACACTTCTCGAACTCTCCTCGAATGCCGCCAAGCCCGATGAATGGAAGGCGCAGGTCGTTTACGGCAAAGAGGCACTTTCCCAGCTCGATGCGAAAGGCGAATTCGGCGAGGATACCCCCGTCCTCCGCCAGCTCAAAGGCCTCATCCTGCGCGGTGAACTGCGTGATGCCGCCCAGGCACTCGGCTTGGATCACAACCATGTCACCTTCCTCGATCTGCCCTTCTACGAGCAGGGCCGCTATCGCCGCTTCAAGAGCACGCAGGCGGATGTCGAGGCACTCAAAAAGCTCCTCCTGGAGCACAAGCCGCATCAAATCTTCCTCACCGGCGATGCGGCGGACCCGAGCAGCGTGTCCGGCATCACCTTCCGCCTGCTCATCAGCGCCTTGCAGGCCTGCACCGGCGAGGAATTCGCCAACTCATGCAGCCTGTGGCTTTATCGCGGCAAAGAACGTGCCCTCGAAGCCCACGAGATCGACATGGCTGTGCCGATGAGCCCGCTGCAAATCGAGCGCAAAGAAAACGCCCTCAATCGCTACAGCGCCCTCAGCAGCCTCGAAAAAGAAGCGCCGGAGACGAACCGCGAAAACGCACGGAACTACGATTCCCTCGGCCTCGCCGAATACGAAGCCATCGAAGTCTTCCAGCGCTGCCGGCGGAATTAACTTACCCCACCGGCGGCTGGAAGTTCAGCAGCTCGATCTCGATGGCGTGCTTCTTCTCAGGCTGCACTTCCACGACGGAGATGCAGCCGTACTCGATATTGAAGTGTGCCATCCGCATGAGCGGCATCTCCAGCAGCAGCGCCAACATCACGCGGATGATGCCGCCATGGCAAAACACGGCCACGCGCTGATGGGGATGCGCCTCCAGGATGCGCTGGGTGCATTCGCCGACGCGTTGTTTGATCTGCGAAACGGGCTCGCCATTCGGGATGCCGTCGTTTTCGATGATTTCGAGCCAGTCGAAGGCGCTCACGCCAAAGAGGCTCTGCACCTCGTCCCAGCGGTTGCCGGTCCAGTCGCCAAAATCGACCTCGCGCAGTCCATCGAGAAACACGGGCTCCATCTCGCGGGAGGTTGCGGTGGGGGCGAGCGTCTGCCGCACTCGCTGCATAGGGCTGGCGTAGATCGTATCCAGCGGCGTATCGCGCAACCACTTGGCCACCGCCTCCGCCTGGCGCAGACCGAGCGGTGAGAGGGCCATGTCGATGCGGGAACCGCCAAAGACCTTGTGATAACGCTCCTCCACCTCGCCGTGACGGATGAGATAAAGCTGCGTGGGATGATTGGGGAGGTGCAGTTTCACGACAAAACCTCGGTCAAAGTCCTCACGATGCGCTTCTGCGTGGCCTCACGACCAATCAGATGAGCGATGGTCGTCACGCCAGGGCCGCGAGACTGCCCGCTGAGCGCAAAACGCAGCAGCGGCATCATCGCGCCGGGTTTCACGCTGAGTTCTTTGGCGGCGGCCTCGACGGCCTCCTGCACGCTCTGCTCGCTCCATTCGGTGGAGGCAGCCAGCTTGTCAGCGGCAGCTTGAAGCAACGAGGCGTTCTCCGGCTTCGCTTTCAGCTTCGTCACCACATCGGCTTCAAAAGCATAGTCTTCGACGAAAAAGTAATGCACCCACTCCGGCAGTTCGGCGAGCAGGCTCACCTTCTCACGCACGCTGTGAACGGCCGCCGAGGCCATCGCGTCGTCGGACCACGCCAGATTCTTCGCGGCCAAAAACGGCCTTGCGTGCTTGAGCAGCTCTTCGGGGCTCAGTTCACGCAGATACTGCGCATTGAACCACAGGCTCTTTTTGAGATCGAACTTCGCATTGCTGCTGTGAATGGCCTCGGGATCAAAAAGGGCCACCAGCTCCTGGCGGGAGAGTTTTTCGCTCTCGGCCTTCGGCGTCCAGCCCAGCAGGCAGAGGTAGTTGAAGACCGCATCGGGCAGGTAACCGGCATTCATGTAGCTGTGCTCGATGGCGCTGCCTTCGTCCCGCTTGCTCATCTTGGAGCCATCGGGGTTCAGGATGAGCGGGATGTGCGCATACGTCGGCGGCGTGGCACCGAAGGCATTGAAGAGATCCACATGCTTCCAGGTGTTCGAGAGATGGTCCTCGCCGCGAACGACGTGCGTCATGCGCATCTCGATGTCGTCCACCACGTTCACAAAGTGGAAGATGTAGCTGCCATCCGGGCGGCGGATGGTCATGTCCGGCTCCTCGGTGGGGGCAAAGGTCACATCCCCGCAGACGAGGTCATGCACGGTGATGGCCGTGCGGCTGAATTTGAAGCGCACCGCGCCGTTGTCCTCGTTGTACACGCGGCCTGCGGCCTCCAGCTTGGCAAAGTAGGCGTCGTAGATGGCCTTGCGCTGGCTTTGATAGTAGGGACCGCAGTCGCCGCCTGCTTCGGGGCCTTCATCCCAGTCGAGACCGAGCCAGCGCAGGCCTTTGAGGATGCCGGCGGAAGCTTCCGCCGTGTTGCGGGCCCCATCGGTGTCCTCCACCCGCAGGATGAAGGTGCCGCCGAGCTTGCGGGCCATCAGCCAGTTAAACAAAGCCGTGCGGGCACCTCCGACGTGGAGGTCACCGGTGGGCGAGGGAGCAAATCGAACGCGTACAGACATGGGACGGGGCGTTTACCGAAGCACGGGCTTCTTGTCCAGCGATAGCTTCCCGCTCCAGCCGGCGTTCTAGCGCCATGCTTTTCCCCTCCCGACGCCAGTTCCTCCAGACCACCGCCTGTGGTTTTGGCAGCCTCGCCCTGTCCGCGATGGCCAACAACCCGCTCGCGGGCAAAAAGCCGCATCATCAGCCGAGGGCGAAACGCGTCATCTTTCTCTTCATGCA
>Ga0114981_10002300_pt1 | contig 12369 bp, 12 predicted proteins | sample S_140806_MF_Meta_FD_87028 | JGI IMG/M metagenome (GOLD analysis project Ga0114981, IMG submission 87028) | Freshwater microbial communities from Lake Simoncouche, Canada to study carbon cycling - S_140806_MF_MetaG | ecosystem: Environmental > Aquatic > Freshwater > Lake | place: Lake...
CGCCGCGGACATGAACCAGCCCAGCGTGATGAACGCCCACGCCCATCCGATGAGCACGACAGCCAGCACAAGGTTGCGCCAGCCCTGCGTGAACGTGCCGATCAGCGGCGGCGCCGCCTTCTCGGCAGCCGTCTGCTCCGGCCGGTTCGGCTCGTCGGCCAGCAGGGCCGCGAAGACGGTGATGGCCATCACCACAGCCAGCACGGCTAGCGTGATGTTCCAGCCAATCGCGTCCGACAGCAGCAACGCCCCTGCCCCGCCCACAAAAGCTGCACTGCGGTAGCCGCCCTGATAGAAGGTCGTCAGCGAGTCGAGGTCTTCCGATGACGTCGCCGTCTCGATTCGCCAGGCGTCGACCACGATGTCGAATGTCGCCGACAGGAATGCGCCGACCACCGCGATGATCGCGATGAAGGCAAAGTGCTCGGCCGGGTTCAGCAGGCTGAAGCCGAGGAAACACAGTGCGATGGCGATCTGGATCGGGATGAACCAGCTGCGCCGCAGGCCCATCTTTCCGAAGAACGGCGCGGGCGTGCGATGCAGTGCGGGCGACCACAGGAATTTGAATGAATAGGCGAGACCCGCCCACGCGAACACGCCGATGGTTGCGATCGAAATCTTGTACTCGGTGAACCAGGCATTCAGCGTGCCCGTGATCACCGCGAACGGCAGGCCGGACGCGATGCCCAGCAGCAGCATCACCACCATGCGGCGATCACTGAACAGCCGCTCGCGCATGGAGCGCTTCAGCGGTTCTGCGGCGACGGCGTCGGTCATTCGGCAGCCTGCTTGTGTCGCCCGGCCCAATACGTTGCGAGCTCGCGCAAGCGTGGCGGATCTATCGGCTTCGCCGCCAGCTGCGAGATGCCGGCCCTGCGCGCACGCTCTTCGAGATCAGGGTCGCTATCAGCCGTCAGCGCCACGATCGGCGTCTGCGATGCGGGTCCGGCGAGTGCGCGGATGCGCCGTGTCGCCTCAATCCCGTCCATGACCGGCATGCGGATATCCATGAAGACAACGGCATAGTCGCTTTCGTTCATTCTTTCCAGCGCTTCGGCCCCGGTGCCTGCAGTGTCCACCCGGAACCCGGCCGCCTTCAGGGCGCTACTGGCAAGAAGCGCATTCACGGCGTTGTCGTCCGCCACCAGCACCGCCCCCGCCGTACCCGGTTTGCGCGTGGCTTCCGGCTCGGGAGCAGCCGCGCCCTGCACCGCCAGGCCGACACGCTGGACGATCGAGGTCGCGCGCAGGGGGCGGATCAGATAGCCCGCGCACCCCATGTTGCGGAATTGCTCGATAAGCGCCCGATCGCCGGGCCGCAGCACCACCAATGTCCGCTTCGCCCGGGCAATGGCTTCGATCCGCGCTGGCGCCAGCGCAGCGTCGATTATGACCAGATCCGCCTCTTCCGGCGTCGTTGTGATCGCGCCCTCGCCCGCCAGCGCAGCCATGCAGGCGAGGCTGGATGCCGGCGTCAGTTCGAGCGCAATCCGCAGTGACTGGTGTTGCCGTCTGCGCGGCGCCGACCCCGGGGCTGCGGGAAGCGGCAGTTCAACCACAAACATGGCACCGTGTCCGAAGGCTGACTCAAGACGCACCCTGCCCTTCATTGCCTGGACCAGACGCGAAACGATCGCGAGGCCGAGACCAACGCCGCCATCGCGGCGCGCATCAGCAGCGCTCACCTGCGAGAAGGCCTCGAACAGATGCGCCTTTGCGTGTTCGGGAATCCCCGCGCCGGTGTCGCGCACGACGAGCTCAATCCCCTCACCGCCGGCGCCGGGCCGCGCCTGGATCAGCACCGAACCATTTTCCGTGAACTTGATGGCGTTGCCCGCAAGGTTGAACAGCACCTGCCGCAACCTGCCCGCGTCTCCCAGCATGCGAGGCGGCAGGTCGGGATGCACGATGGCTGCAATGTCGAGTCCGGCCGCATGCGCGCGCGGGGCCAGTAGTTCGGCCACGTCCTGCACCAGGTCGTACGTGTCGAACGCCGTGACATCGAGCGGAATGTCGCCCGCCTCCATGCGCGAGAAATCAAGCACATTGTTGAGCAGGTCGAGCAGGCGCGCGCCGGATTTGCGGATTGCCTTGGCATAGTCGCGCTGCGCGGCTGATAGCTCTGTCTCCTCCAGCAGCGCCGCCATCCCGAGAATGCCGTTGAGGGGGGTACGGATTTCGTGGCTTACAGCCGCCGTGAAGCGATGCGCTGAATCCAGCGACTCATGTTTCTCGGCCGTCGCCAGACGCACGCCATTGACCGGCGCCGAGACACGCCAGCTGCGCCCTCCCGCATCCACGATCTGCGCTGCAATGTCCGCAGCCGGCAGCGCGAAAGGCGCACGCATGTCTTCAGCCAGACCCGAGAGCGGGCTCGCTGCGATTACCACGCTCCCTGCATTGATGGCCAGGGCGGGTCCGGGCCAGCTTCGAGCGACAGCCGCCAGCGCGGCGCCCGCGCCAGCTATCGTGTCTGTCGTATCAGGATCGTTTGGCTTCATCGCGCCGACCCTGTGGCGCCGGGCTAACCAGACGATTAACGCGCTTTCGCTAGCGCGCCATCAGCGACGGCAGCTCGCCAAGGTCGCCGCCGGCCTCACGCGCAAAAAGCTTGCGCGCCTGCGGTATCGTTCCGGCGACGGCCATGGCGGCGCCCGCGGCCAGCCGGACCGGCAGGGCCGAGGTGAACGTCCGCGCAAAGCCCTCCATGGCGGCTGCCGTCGCCACCACATCGCCGCGCCGCCAGATCGTATAGGGCGACAACGCGCTCGCCGCTCCGATGTCGAGCCCGGCGCGCGCCGCTTCTCCGATCACATCAACCAGGGCTGCCACGTCCTTGAGACCAAGATTGAGGCCCTGCCCCGCCAGCGGATGAATGACGTGGGCTGCGTCCCCGGCCAGCACGACGCGCTCGCACTCAAAGCGTTCCGCCACATAGAGCCCGATCGGGAATGTGTGGCGCGGTCCAGCAAGCTTCGCGTCCGGCAGGAAAGCCCCTGCCTTCTTCGCGAGTTCAAGCTCGAAATCATGCGGGTCCAGTTCGGCCAAAGCCTGCGCGACGGCCGCCTTCTCCGTCCAGATCAGGTTCGCGCAATTGTCCTTCAGCGGCAACACGGCCATCGGCCCGTTGGGCAGGAAGATCTGCCGCGCGACGCCATTGTGCGGCCGGCCCAGTCTTACCGTCGTGGAGATCGCCGCCGCATCATAGTCATGCCCTTCGAAACGGATGTTCGCCGCCCGCCGCACCAGCGAATTGCGACCGTCGGCGCCAACCACCAGCGGCGCTTCGATGTCGATATCGCCAATTTTCAGCCTCGCGCTCGCTGCGCCAAACGCCGCCTGCGCGATTCTGACGCCCGACAGCAGCTGGATGTTCCCCTCTTTACCAACCGCTCGCGTCAGCGCCGCATTGAGCCCGCCCGCATTCAGCATGTAGCCGAGCACGGGCTCGCTGCAGTCTTCCGCAATGAAGGAGATGCCGCCAACGCGGCCTTCGGCTTCAACTTGCGTGACCGGTTCTGCCTCCGGCAACAACTGGTCCTCGATCCCGAGCGCCCTGAAAATCCGCCAGCACCCATGCGCAATGAAATAAGCCCGCGTGTCTGGCCGGGTCTTGTCCAGCGGCGGGGCGCCATCGACAACGACGACCTCGAACCCCCGCCGTGCCAGCGCCAGCGCCAGCGTCAGGCCCACGGGTCCGCCCCCGGCAATGGCCACGTCGCAGCGGAGGGGTCCTGATGAAGGCTTCATGCCTCCGATGTAGTCCATCACGGCCCCAAAGAAAAAGGGGCGCGGCCGAATGACCACGCCCCCGTTTCGATGTGTTGTCCCTCTCCGGCGCCGGTCCGGCGGAGGGACAGGCTTGCGTCCTACGGGTGGTAGGCTGCTTCGCCATGCTCGTTGATGTCGATGCCTTCTTCCTCGACGTCCGCGTTGACGCGGCCGCCGGTGAGGATTTTGACGACAAACCAGACGATCGTGGAAGCTATGCCCGACCACACCACGGTGATCGCGACGCCTTTGAGCTGCGCGATGACCTGGTCAGTCATCACGTAGGGGAGAGCGTCGCAGGCGCCGAGAGCGCCAGCCGTGCCGTGGGCGCACTTGCTCCAGTCGATCAGGCCGGCCCCGCCGAGGTCAGGGCTAACCAGGAAGCCCGTTGCGATGGCGCCGATGATGCCGCCGATGCCGTGGATACCGAAGGCGTCGAGGCTGTCGTCATACTTCAGCGCGTTCTTGATGACCGAGCAGAAGATCAGGCAGACCGGCGAGACGATGAGACCGAGGATGATTGCGCCAACCGGACCGGCGAAACCGGCGGCGGGCGTGATGGCCACGAGGCCTGCGACGATACCCGAAGCCATGCCCAGCATGGACGGACGGCCGCGCATTGCCCACTCCGCGACGGTCCATGACAGACCCGCAGCGGCGGTGGCGACGAGCGTGTTGATCATCGCAAGACCGGCATAACCGTTCGACTCGAGGTTGGAGCCGGCGTTGAAGCCGAACCAGCCAACCCACAGAAGGCCGGCGCCTGTGAAGGTCCAGACCAGGTTGTGAGGTTGCATCGGCTGTTGCTTGTAGCCAAGGCGTTTGCCGAGGACGAGGCAACCAACGAGGGCTGCGATGCCGGCGTTGATGTGAACCACCGTGCCGCCCGCAAAGTCGAGGGCGCCAGCAGACCAGATGAAGCCAGCGCCGCCATTGATCGCGTCCATCGACTGACCGACCGCCGACGTTGCGCCAGACCACCACCAGACCATGTGCGCGATCGGGTAGTAGGACAGCAGCGGCCACAGGAAGGCAAAGATCACCACGCCCGCGAATTTCACGCGCTCAGCCACGCCGCCGAGAACCAGCGCTGCGGTGATGCAGGCGAAGGTCATCTGGAAGCAGACGAACACAAGTTCCGGGAAGATCGCGTCCGGCGTAAACGATTCGACATTTGAACCGACGCCGACGCCCGCAAGGAACAGCTTGCTGATCCCGCCAATAAAGGGATTCAACCCCTCAGGTCCGCCCGTGAAAGCCAGCGAGTAGCCCCAGAACACCCAGGAGATCATGCCGATCACGGTCACGACCGAGATCTGCATCAGCATGGACAGCATGTTTTTCGTGCGGACGAGGCCGCCGTAGAACAGGGCGAGCCCTGGCAGGATCATCAACAGGACGAGGATCGTCGAGACCAGCATCCAGGTCGTGTCGCCCTTGTCGACGAACGGCACGGTCTGGTCGGCGGCGGCTTCTTCGGCAGGCGCCGCGTCCGGCGCAGCTGCCTCAACTGGCGCAGCAGCATCAGGCACCGCCGTCGCCGGCGCTTCCACCACGGGAGGCGCTTCCGGCGTCGGCTGGGCCAGGGCTGGGCTCAGCGTTGAGAACATGAATGCAGCTGCGATTGCAGCCATACCGGCCTTCAGACCGGCCCCCCAAAGCGAAAGTCGATCTAATCGACTGATTTTATTCACCATTTGTCTCCCCTGAGGTTGGCTAGCAACCGGCGCACAAGAACACACCTGCGACCCGGCAAGACCGCCCCTCGCAGATGCGAAATCGATAGGGGCTTCCGGCTGCCCAATGGACAAGCAAAGGCCCCTGCGGCTTTCTGGACTCGCTCGCAGATGCACAATTGTTAGGCGCCGGCCCGGCGGCTCGCTTCCGTTCAGGGCAATCCAATCCGTCGGGACCGCCTCTTAGATGCGCGTTCGTGCATCAGCCGCGAAGCGCGCTAGGCACGTTCATTGACCGCCGCAAGGCCGGATCATGGGGATAGGTCCCGGATGCGCCTCCATGCGTCCGGGACCCTTTTTTGGCGTGCGCCCTGCCTCAATTCAGAACGCCGCGGTAACGATTTTTTCCCGTTGGTGTCCTGTAGATAAGGCCATTTGGTAGCAGCCCGTTAAGGCTGCCCGCGCCAGTGTCTTTGGGCGCTATCAATCCTGTTTTCTGCAAGGACAACGGCATGCCGCATCCCCGTGCGCCCCATTCCGAGGACGACGGCTACGAGGCCCAGGGGTCTCGTGGGTTTAGCCGCTTTCTCAGCGGACTGGCGGCGTTCTCTGTCGGCGTGTTCATTTGCGGTGCCTGCTCGTCCTATTCGGCTGGCGATCCAAGCTTCAACATGGCGGTCGCCCGCGTGCGCGATGTCGGAACCGGGCTGATCAGCGAAGCGTCTCCCGAGAACATGTTCGGCATCGTCGGCGCCAGCCTTGGCGACGTGCTGATGCAGGGCTTCGGCTGGACGGCGATCCTGCTCGGCTTTGGCCTGATGATCGGCGGCGTCCGCCGCGCCTTCGGCATTGGCCAGCAGGATCCTGCGTCCTGGATGTGGGGGCTCGCCGCCATCCTGTTCGCGGCCTGCTGCCTCGCGGAATGGCCGATCCCCAAATCGTGGGACATGTCGGCTGGTCTGGGCGGCGTCGTTGGCGAAGTGATGCTGGTCGTGACAGCAACACCCTTCGCAGCGCTGAAGATACCCGAACCGCAGGTCTGGGCCTCCGCCCTCGCCGGTCTCTGCGCCATTCTGTTCGCTGCAATGGCGATGGGCATGGGCGCCAGCGACGCCACCTCGCTGTGGCGCGCTCTCACCAGGAAACCCGAACCCCAACCCGAGTTCGGCCATCAGCCGAACATTGCCGGCGTACCCGCCCTCGCCTCGCGCCCGGTCGCGAATGCCGGCCTGCTTGAAGGCGTGATGCGCCTGCTGGGTCACAAGCCCAAGGAAGTCATCGAGCCGATCGTCTTCACCGAGGATGACGGCTTCGCGGATGGCGAGCGCGGTTTCTTCACCGCCGTCGAGAACTCCGAAACCGCGAACCGCCAGCGCCCCATCGTCCCGCGCGTGCTCGAAGGCCGCCCTGTTCCGGCCGAACCCACCTCCGCAGCTGCGCCCGTCCCGCCTGCCTCGCCGCGCACGGTTCAACGCCCCGCCTCACCCGCCAGCCAAGGCAGCGCAGTCCGCGCGCCCACCACCAGCACCGGCGCGACACAGTCGGCCCGCGTGCGTGACGCCAACAGCGCCGTGCCGCCGATCGAGCTACTCGACGTCCCGCCGGCCCGCCGCTCGGAAGTCGACGAAGCCCGACTGCTCGACATGGCCGACCGCCTCGGCGGCGTGCTCACCGAGTTCGGCGTCAAGGGTCGCATCACCGAAGTCCGTCCCGGCCCTGTCGTCACGCTATTCGAACTTGAACCGGCCGCCGGCGTACGTTCGTCAAAGGTCATCGCGCTCGCCGAAGATATTGCGCGCGCCATGTCCGCGACCTCTGCGCGCGTCGCCGTCATCCCCGGCCGTAACGCCATTGGCATCGAACTGCCAAACCCGACGCGCGAGACGGTCTATCTCCGCGACCTGCTTACCGCGAACGAATTCACACGCTCACGCGCCGCCCTGCCCCTCGCACTCGGCGAGAGCATCGAGGGCCAGCCCCAGATCGGCGATCTCGGCAAGATGCCTCACCTGCTCATCGCCGGCACCACCGGCTCGGGCAAGTCGGTCGGCATCAACGCGATGATCCTGTCGCTGATGTTCAAGCTGCCGCCCGAGAAGTGCCGCTTCATCATGATCGACCCGAAAATGCTGGAACTCTCGATCTACGAGGGCATCCCGCACCTTCTGGCGCCGGTCGTCACTGATCCGCAGAAGGCCGTACTGGCCCTCAAATGGGTCGTGCGCGAAATGGAGAGCCGCTACGAGATCATGTCCAAGATGGGCGTGCGCAACCTCGCGGGCTTCAACCAGAAGGCCGAGGAAGCCGCAGCGAAGGGCGAGCATCTCACCCGCCAGGTGCAGACCGGCTGGAACAAGGAGACCGGCGAGCCGATCTTCGAGAACGAGGCAATGAAGCCCGAGCCGATGCCGCACATCGTGGTCATCATCGACGAGATGGCTGACCTGATGCTCGTCGCCGGCAAGGACATCGAGGGCGCCGTGCAGCGTATCGCCCAGATGGCGCGCGCCGCCGGCATCCACCTCATCACCGCGACGCAGCGTCCCTCGGTCGACGTCATCACCGGTACGATCAAGGCGAACTTCCCGACCCGTATCTCGTACATGGTCACCACCAAGATCGACTCGCGCACCATTCTCGGCGAGCAGGGCGCCGAACAACTGCTCGGCATGGGCGACCTTCTCTGGATGCAGTCGGGCGGCAAGATTTCCCGCGTGCATGGCCCGTTCGTGAAGGACGAGGAAGTCGAGCGCGTCGTGAACTGGCTCAAGGATCAGGGCCAGCCGCAATACGTGGAAGGCATCACCGACGACGTCGAAGAAGAAGCCTCGGTGGCGGACGCTGCGTTCGGCGTCAAATCGGGCGATCCGGAAGAAGACATGTACCGCGATGCCGTCGCCGCCGTAGTGCGCGACAAGCGCCCCACCACCTCCTACGTCCAGCGCGTCCTGCGCGTCGGCTACAACCGTGCCGCTTCAATGATCGAGCGCATGGAGCGCGAAGGCGTCATCTCGGCCGCCGACCATTCCGGCAAGCGCCAGATCCTCTCGCGAGATGGCCGCACTTCAGACTCGTCGCACGAGGACGCTGCCTGACGAAACGTCAGTACGCGGATTGAAATGCGGACAGTAAAGAAAGCCGGCTCGTTGAGCCGGCTTTTCTATTTCTCGGCTTCAGCCGTCGCCTTGCGCTGCGCCGTACGCTTGGCGCGAGCGGCGGCGATGTCTTTCGCGCGGGCGGCTTTCTTTTCTGAAGACGCGGCGGAATCTACGCCGCGACGGACGATCAGCGCGTCAGCGATGATCGGTAGAAGGCGTTCTGCCTCGGCTTGCTGCTTGGACGCAGGCCCCTTCGCGATGCGCGTTGCATTGGTCTGAAGATTTTCGAGTTCGTCCTCGGACATTCCAGGGATCAGCGTTTCAATTGACATAGGGGCCTCCGGGCGGCGCCCCCCGCGCGGCCCTTGTCCGCGCTCCGAAAGAACGACATGCCTCAAAATGCGCCCCGAACGCTCCGGAATCAAGCCAGAGCGGCTTCCGCTGAACGCTTTTGCTATCCGCTTTGAAATGGGGTATAGGGACCAGATCGAGTTTACGGCCGACGACTTGGCCCGCCCTGCCCTTATTGGCTCCCGGCGCCCGCTGACGACATCCACCCACACTTGATTGTCCCAAAAGGCGGATCGCGTGCGCGCGGACGCCGTCACGTAATGTTTCAAGGAAGACTATAATGGCTACGGGTACTGTTAAGTGGTTCAACACCACCAAAGGCTACGGCTTCATCCAGCCGGATAACGGCGCGAAAGACGTGTTCGTCCACATCAGCGCTGTCGAAGCGGCCGGCCTCCGCAGCCTCGCTGACGGTCAGAAGATCACGTTCGAAGAACAAGCCGACAAACGCTCGGGCAAAATGTCGGCCGTGAACCTGCGCGTCAGCTAATCGCTGCAGCAATCAACTGCCTGTCAGCGTGCGCGTGCAGCCGCGCCGATGACGGGCGGGAAGTAAAAAGCCGGTCCCGTCGGGACCGGCTTTTTTGTTGCCCTCCAAAGCGAAGCCTGCCGCGCATTGCGCGCCTTCGACGCCATGTCTAAAGATCCTGCTTGCCTTGGACATTGGGGATACAGGATGAGACGGACCACCGCCTGCTGCCTGATGATCGCGAGCCTTACCTTCCCCGGCCTCTTGGCTGCGCTGCCGCCTTCTGCGCACGCCGAACCACAATCGCCAGCCGCGACAGACGCAACATCGGACCCGACCCTTCGTCCCAACACGCCCCTGCCCGCCTATCCGCGTGAATCGCGCCCGAAGAAGGAAGCCGGTGTGGTGCGGATAAAGCTCTGCGTCGAAGCCGACGGCCAGGTCAGCAAGGCGGACCTCGCCCAGACCAGCGGCTTTGCCAATCTCGACAATGCCGTGCTGAAATGGGCGAAAGGCCTCCAGCTCAATCCGGCAATGAAGGCCTCAACGCCTGTCGCCGTCTGCAACTTTCCGATGAAGTACGAGTTCCAGGTGACCAAGAGTCCCGACCGGCAGCAGCAGACGAACAACGCATTCGACATCGGCCCCGCCACCGGCCTCGCATCAGGCCCGTAGGACGAGTCGCAACGCGTGAGGGCCGCTTTCGTCTAGAGATTGCAGATCGTCACCTTGAAAGCGCCGACGCAGTAGAACGTTTTCTCGCCCACCGTCGCCACATGGCTGACAGCAATCGCCCAGTCGCGCGACTCCTCGTGTGTAACATCAGGCATCGTCTCTCCCGGCTTCAGATGCGCGCGCGCATATTCCTTGAGACCTTCCTCGACACCATCGCGCATCTTCTGCAGCGGCGGCTTCAGCCACACGCCGGCAGCCACCACCGCCACGAGGATGATCCCGACCACTGTGAGATATCGGCGAACCGCTCCCGGTCGCATGGCTCTAGCTCGCAGCCGGCGCCGATAGCTGCACTTGCGGCGCAGGCCCCGTGCACAGGAAGCGCGTGAACGCTCCCCAGCACTGCAACAGCTCGCGATCACCAGAGGTCATGGTCGAGCGCGTCGCCACGTAGAAATCCTCGAAGGCGTATTTGCCGGTCGCCGCATCCGGGCGCGCCGCGATGCCGTCCGCCATCAGAACAGAGGCGACGCCGCGATGCAGGCCTTGCGCTGGCCGCGTGAAATATCCGCCCGCCGCAACGAGTCCGAGGACCACGACAAGGACGAGAAAACCGCGCATCTTTTATCCCGCTTCGGCAGCCGCCCCGGTGCGATTATGGCCTACTTCTTTTCGGGCTGCGAGCAGAGAAACTGCGCATAGAGACCCCAGCATTCCAGGATCACCGCGTCATCCGCCTTGACCGTGTACTTGGTGGCGACGAACAGATCCTCGAACTTTCGGCTGTCTGTCTTGCCCGCGCCGAACACCTTGTCGGCTATCAGCGCCGAGATGTCGAAGCCGCCGCGCGTCGAGGACAGCACCGTCGTCGCATTCTGCTCGTGCGCCTTCTCGTCGGGCCGGGTGAGATAGCCGCCCGCCGCCAGGGCGGCCGCGAGCAACAGGATCAGCAGCGTCTTCATCTCTTTGTCTTCCTTGCCCGTTTGCGCGGCGCTTTGAATATCAGCTCCGGCAGCTCCGTTCCCGCATCGAAGACTTTCAGCCACTTTGCGGGAGCATTATGGCGCCATTGCCGCGTCAGATACCCCCGAAGCATTTTCGCATCGAGACGCTTCAATCGTGCAAGGACATAAGGATGATTCCGGTAATGATCGGTGAAGTGAAATGTCTCGGGGTCTGCCTCGCAGATGATATCGCGCTCCTCGATCGGCACCTGCGCCAGCACGACGCTGTCGTCCTCTGACCTGAGCCGCGTCAGGAATTTCCCGAACGACTTGTAGGCCGGCTCGCCATAAGCTGTGCCCAATTCCGTATGCGGAAAGCTCATCACCAGCTCATGAAACTGTTTCGGCCCCATCGCGTTAGCCCCAGTCAACTGCCATGGCGGGTCATGTGCCCCTAGCTTAGGACTGAACCGATGTTCATGAAAACAGGGCGAAAAAACCTTGGACTGGACTTGTTTTCGCCGGGCCCGGCAATGAAGTTGGCAGGCATGAGCATCCTGTCCTCCCTGATCCCATTCGCCCTCTCGGTGTCTGCGCAAGCCTTGGCTGCGCCCGCCCCTGTGGACGCCCCCGCCCCTCCCGTGATCGCGGTGGAAACGCCGGCTGTGACGCCGGCCCCTGCCCCGGTTCTGGTCGCGCCCAAGCCGGTGGTTGTCCCGCCTGCAGTCAAGACGCCCGCGGTCGCGATCGTGAAGATTCAGGCGCCTGGCGCGCTGGATCGCAACGGCATCATCGACCGCGTCGCCAAGGCGATGACCGATACCAAGACCGTGTCCGGGTCGTTCACCCAGGTCGATCCGTCCGGCTCCCCGTCCAACGGCGCGTTCTACATCAGCCGTCCGGGCAAGGTCCGTTTCGAGTACACCAGGCCAGAGCCGATCTTCATCGTCTCGGACGGCACGACGGTTTCGATCGAGGAGCCCAGGCGCAAATCGTATGACGCTGTGCCGCTGTCCTCGACGCCGCTTCACCTCTTCCTGCGCTCAAACATCGATCTCCGGAAGGATGGCAGCGTTGCCGACGTCCAGACCAGTGGCGGCAACTACTTCGTCACCCTGGTCGACAAGACCGGCGAGGCCGAAGGCAAGATGATCCTGCAATTCCGCCAGACACACTTCGAACTGCTGGGCTGGCGCCAGATCGACGGTACAGGAGCCGAAACGCGCGTTCAGCTCAACAACATCCAGAAGAACGTCTCGCTCAAGCCGTCGCTCTTCGTCGTGAAAGATCCAAGTGATGCAGGCGATGACCGGCGCTGATGGCGTTTCCGCATTGACGTAGCGTTTCGGGCACACGCAATTTTAACCATGTATCTGGTGACAAAA
>Ga0114981_10002303_pt1 | contig 12359 bp, 10 predicted proteins | sample S_140806_MF_Meta_FD_87028 | JGI IMG/M metagenome (GOLD analysis project Ga0114981, IMG submission 87028) | Freshwater microbial communities from Lake Simoncouche, Canada to study carbon cycling - S_140806_MF_MetaG | ecosystem: Environmental > Aquatic > Freshwater > Lake | place: Lake...
GCCGCCAGCGTTCGTCCTGAGCCAGGATCAAACTCTCCATAGAAAGTTTTCTTCATGGCTTACGAGACAAACAAACTGTCGTTTATTTTGTCTTTACCAAAGGAAATCAACGAGTATTTCCAGACGCTATAAATAGTGTCTGGTACATACTTCATTGAAGTATTTATTTAGAGAATGGCGAATTAACACCATTCTCTGGCATTGACTTATGGCACGCTGTTGAGTTCTCAAGGTACGGATGCGCACTGCTTCGCTGGATTTCTCCGGCTTTTCAGGGCAGACCGCCAAATCTAGTCCATGGCTACGCGCGCGTCAAAACGGCGGTAATGGCCTTAATTTAGGAGGTAATGCTGTACGACCACCAAAGTGTGCGTTCCACAGCAAGGAGCGTAACTATAGGTGCCCACCCCATACAGGTCAAATCGGACTATTCAGAGCCCCCACCTAGGTCATGAAATAGGGCTAAATGTGAAAAATCCCCACTTTTATGCGTAAAAAGTGAGGTTTTTCGGGAAAAGATACAAAGCTAAATCAGCTCTACGGCAGCCAAGTCTCTCTTTCCTTTTCTCAAAACTGCATATTTACCGCATAAAAAGTGCGATTTTTCGAGGCGGAAATCTTCGCCCTCGATCTTCTCATTATTGAGATATGCGCCACCTTCTTTAACGATGCGGCGGGCGGCGGATTTCGACTCCACGACACCAGTGGCTGCTAGGAGATCTACCCATGTAGGAATCTCTTCACCACTTTTTACTTGAGTACGTGGAAGTTCTGCAAGTGCTGATGCAAGTGTTGCTTCATCAAGTTCAGTGATATCTCCTTGGCCAAAGAGTGCACGTGCTGCAGCTTCAACGCGCACAGCAATCTCAGGTGAATGAACAAGGGCCGTCAACTCACGAGCAAGTTCACGATGTGCTTCACGTGCTCCAGGGTTTTCATTATGTGATTTCTCCAGAGCTTCAATCTCATCGCGAGATTTGAATGAGAAAACCTTAATGAACTTGATGACATCTTTATCATCAGAGTTAAGCCAGTATTGGAAGAAGGCATATGGTGTTGTCATCTCAGGATCAACCCACACAGATCCACCTGCTGTTTTACCAAACTTTGTTCCATCAGCCTTTGTCAGCAATGGCACGGTGAGGGCATGTGCACTTCCACCTTCTGCGCGACGAATGAGATCTAGACCTGCAGTGATATTTCCCCACTGATCTGATCCACCAATCTGCAATGTGCAGTTATAGCGACGATAGAGTTCAAGATAATCCATTGATTGCAAGACTTGATAAGAAAACTCAGTGTAGGAGATTCCATCTTTTTCAAGACGCGTTGAAACGGAATCCTTATTGAGCATTTGATTGACACTAAAGTGCTTTCCAATATCGCGTAAGAATTCAATGGCAGTCATAGGAGCAGTCCAGTCAAGGTTATTGACCATCTTGGCTGGATTCTGTTTTGTTTCAAAGTCCATAAACTTTGATAGTTGGCCCTTAATGCGATTAACCCACTGCTCAACAACCTCAGTTGTATTCAAGGTTCTCTCATCATTTCTACCGCTTGGGTCTCCCACAAGTCCGGTCGCTCCCCCAACCAAAGGAAGGGTGTGGTGGCCTGCTAGTTGAAAGCGGCGTAGGACAAGGAGAACAACGAGGTTACCTACATGGATGCTGGGCGCTGTTGGATCAGTACCTAAGTAGAGAGTGATGGGCTTTTTCAGAGCTTCACGTAGCTCTTTCTCATCAGTGGTCTGTGAGATCAATCCGCGCCATTTCAGGTCATCAATTAGGTCAGTCATATCGCTCTTCACGCACCCATCATCTCTGAAAAAGCCTTTGCCTTGTCGGTGAATTCTTTTGTGTATGCAGAAGTAGTAGCTTCGGCTTCCTTGATCTGCGCCTTGAAGGATGAAGGTGAAGTTCCGCCCACAGTGGTGCGCGATTCGAGCGCTCCGTGAACGGTGAGCACATCGCGCACATCACTCTTAAGTGATGGGTGAATCGATGAAAATTCTGCATCGGTCAGTTGATGTAGTTGGCGACCCGATGACTCACAGAGTGCGACACATTTACCAGCTGCCTCATGTGCATGACCAAAGGGAACCTTGGCGCGCACTAAGTAATCGGCAATCTCAGTTGCAAGTGAGAAACCAAGAGGTGCAGCAAGTGCCAACTTCTCGCGATCGAAATCTGTTGTGGCAACCATTCCGGTCACAGCTGGCAGAACAAGGAGCACAGTGTCGATGGAATCAAAGAGTGGCTCTTTATCTTCTTGCAGATCGCGGTTATATGCGAAAGGCAAACCTTTCAGCATTGTGAGAACTCCCGTGAGATTTCCAACCAAACGTCCTGCTTTACCTCGAGCAAGTTCTGCCATATCTGGATTCTTCTTCTGCGGCATGATCGATGATCCTGTTGAGTATGCATCTGCAACCTTTGCCCAACCAAACTCAGTTGTTGCCCATATGCACCACTCTTCACCGATTCGTGAAAGGTGAATTCCCACCATCGAGAGAATAAAGAGAGCTTCTGCAACAAAGTCACGATCAGATACTGCATCAATTGAGTTTGCAGCACTGGATGTAAATCCCAGGTTTTTGGCTGTGACCTCAGGTGATAAAGGAAGTGACGACCCAGCCAGTGCACCAGAGCCCAGTGGGCTCACTAGTGCGCGATCGAGCCAGTCATGAATACGATCGAGATCTCGTGAGAATCCGTGAACGTGCTTTGCGATTTCATGGCCAAAGAGAACAGGTTGTGCATGTTGTAGATGGGTAAAGCCTGGAGCTGGCGCATCGCCATATTCAGACGCCTTTGCTATCAAAGCGTTCTGGAGTGCAAGTACCTGCTGGGCAACTTCCAACATGTGATCGATTGCGTAGAGGCGAAGGTCGGTTGCGACCTGATCATTACGTGAGCGACCAGCGCGAAGTGATCCACCAATATCGCCAAGCTTTTCCGTTAATCCGCGCTCTAGAGCGCTGTGAACATCTTCATCAGTGTCATTGGCTACAAACTTTTCTGAAGCAACTTCTGCAATCAATTCCTTTAGTGCTTCACGAATGGGCTTGGCAACAGAGTCTTCGAGTAAGCCACTGGATTGCAAAACATCTAGATGAGCCAGGGATGAGCGAAGATCGTATGGAGCAAGTCTCCAATCGAAGTGCACACTGCGAGAGAGTGCGAAGACAGCATCAGCTGGTGACTGCGAGAAACGTCCACCCCAGAGCGCCATTATTTGCTACCTCTTCCACTTCTCTTGATTCCACCGTAAGCAAGCAATTCTTTCGCGAGTTGGGCTCCACCGCTGGCTTTTCTCGATACAACTAAGACCGTGTCGTCACCTGCGATAGTTCCGATAATGTCGGAAATCCCTGAATGGTCTAAAGAACTAGCCAATAACTGGGCTCCTCCAGGAGGAGTGCGCACAACAGCGAGATTTCCACTGGCCTCAACCGAGATGATCAGATCTGATGGGACAGGCATTGTGCGCGAAATCGATTCATCATCACTATCGGAGATTTTATAGACCGATTCTCCCGATGTAGAGCGACCTCTGACGGCGCCGATCTCCTCCAAGTCGCGACTTGCAGTCGCTTGCGTGACTGCAAATCCAGCTTTCTTTAATTGCTTCACCAAATCTGATTGTGAGTGAATGAGGCCGGCCTTAATCAGCGCAATCGCCTTTGCTCTGCGAGCTGTGACACTAGACATGAGTGACCTCCTTGAGCGCTTGTGAAAATATTGCGACAAATTTCTGTGCCTGCTTCATGGAAACATTCAGTGCCGGGGCTATTCGAATAGTTGATTCACCTGGCGCGTTAATGAGTGCGCCTAACTCTTGGCACTTCTTGGTAACTGCTTTTGCGACAGGCTTTTCCAGAGTCAATCCGATAAGCAGACCGGCGCCGCGAACTTCAGTAACTCCCGGAATCAGTGCTAATTCAGCAAGAAGGAACTCACCGACTTCATCAACATGATTAAGAATCTTCTCTTTCTCAATCGATCCAATCACAGCAAGACCAGCCGCAGTAGCCACAGGATTTCCGCCAAAGGTGGATCCGTGATCTCCTGCCGCAAAGAGTTTCGATGCAGGGCCCAAGGCAATCATTGCTCCCAGCGGTAATCCCCCACCAAGTCCCTTTGCCAAAGTAATCACATCAGGTTTGATTCCAGAGTATTCATACCCAAACCAATCCCCTGTGCGACCCATACCGGTCTGCACGCAATCGAATACCAACAATGCACCGTTATCGTCGCAATATTTACGTAAATTCTTCAGGTAGTCACTTGGCGGAACAATGACGCCAGCTTCTCCCATAATCGGTTCAACTATGACCATCGCAGTCTTCTTTGTGATTGCTCTCTTCATCGCTGACGAATCACCAAATGGCACATGCTTAATTCCTTTAAGCAACGGCTTAAAGGGATTTCGCTTTGAAGGCTGACCAGTCAGAGAAAGTGCTCCCATTGTGCGGCCATGAAATGACTCATTTGTTGCAACAATCTTGTATTTGCCTGTCTTGCGAGAGAGCTTCAAAGCAGCCTCATTAGCCTCTGCACCCGAATTACAGAAGAAGACTCGTGCGCTCTTATCCCCTGTCATCTTCTGCAATTTTTCAGCAAGTTCAAGAACGTTCGGATGGGCATAGAAATTACTCACATGGCCCAAGGTGGCGATCTGCTTTGTCACAGCTTTGACCACAGCGGGATGTGCATGGCCTAATACATTGGTTGCGATGCCTGCCAAGAAATCAAGGTAGGTATTGCCGTTTGAATCCTTGACCACAGATCCTTTACCGGAAACCAGCTCAATAGTCGGTGTTCCATAGTTATCTTGGAGCGCTCTCTGCCAACGTTTCATGCAACCACCAACGTTCCGCCCTCGCCCATGAGAGCTCTCTTGAGTGCTGATGGATTTGTTCCATCGATAATGCGCACTGCTTTTGCCCCTGCTCCAATTGCATCCAAACAAGCCTGCACCTTAGGAGCCATACCTTGTGCAAACGTTGCCTTAAGTGACTCCAGCTCACTCGCTGAGATAGATGTAATCAGTGAATCCTTATCCGGCCAATACCTGTAAATGCCTTCAACATCAGTCATGACGATCAACCACTCGGCATCCAGTGCGCCTGCAATGGCTGCGGCAGCCAAATCTGCATTGACGTTATAGCCAATCAATCCTTGGCTATCTGCCGCTATTGGCGAAATCACGGGAACTTTTCCTGCACTCACGAGTTCTTCAATGGACGAAGTGTTCACATCTGTGACAACTCCTACCAACCCGAGATTTGCAGCAGTTCCATCAACTAGTGATGTCAAAGCCTTCGCAATCAGAGTTCCAGAAGTTCTGCCTGAAATCGCTACTGCCGCAACGCCATGAGTGACTAGCGATTTGGCAACTGCCGGCCCGACTTCGTTGGCCAACACCTGTTCGACAACATCAAAGATTTGAGGCGTTGTGACTCTAAAGCCACCAACGAATTCAGATTCAATTCCGGCAGCTTCCAGCGCTTTGCCAATCTGAGGTCCGCCACCATGAACAATGACAGGAGTAACTCCTGTGGAAATGGCGTCAGCGATTGCTTTGGCGAACGAGCCATGCTCATCAGTCATCGCGTGTCCTCCGAATTTGATCACAATCATGTCGAGTAGGCCGAATTCTCTTCGACGTAGTCATGCGACAAATCATTGGTCATCACAGTCGCAAAAGCGCTACCCACATTGAGGCTGACCTCGAGGCTCACCAAACGTTCTGCAAATGAGACAAGGTGCTTATCTTCAAAAGGTGCAGATTCCTTCGCCACATGAACACCGTTAAGAATCACATCGATATTGAGAGGATCCATATGTGCATCGGCTGTGCCAACTGCAGCTAAGACGCGACCCCAATTCGGATCCGCCCCAAAGATTGCGCACTTTAAGAGATTGTTGCGAGCACATGCACGAGCAACTTCAACGGCGTCACTTTCAGATGCCGCCCCTGTCACAGTTATTGCGACTGTCTTTGTTGATCCTTCTGCATCAGCAATCAGCTGAGCAGCAAGTGAACCACACACATCCATCAGCGCAGCTTCAAGTTCTGCCTCTGAGAGTGCAACACCTGATGCACCACTTCCCATCAGCAGCACTGTGTCATTAGTAGATGTACATCCATCAGAATCAATGCGGTTATAGGTTCTATCGGTTACTCGAGCGAAAATCTCTTGAGCATTCTTTGGTAGAACTGCATCCGTCATCACGACAGAGAGCATTGTTGCTAAGGCCGGTGCAAGCATTCCTGCACCCTTTGCAATTCCTGCAAATTCAGCGCCCTTGATACTAGCTGTTGCAACCTTGGGAACGCTATCGGTGGTCATGATTGCTCGCGAAACATCATCTAATGAATCCGTTTTCATCGCTGCTGAAATAGCTTCAAGCCCTGCAAATATCTTTGGCATGGGTAGGAGCTCACCGATAAGGCCAGTAGAGCAGACCACGACTTCACCAGATGAAATTCCTAGAAGCTCCTCAACTTTTTCGGCTGTGTGATGAGTATCGGCAAATCCTTGAGGACCTGTGCAGGCATTTGCCCCACCAGAGTTGAGAACAGCAGCACGCACAAGCTTTCCTTTAGTGACTTCACGTGACCAGATAACAGGTGCTGCGACAACTTTGTTCGATGTGTAAACAGCTGCTGCATCAAAAAGTGGACCCGTATTCTCAATCAGAGTCAGATCCAGCGCACCGGTTGACTTCAGCCCAGCCGCAATAGCTGCGCCACGAAAGCCTTTGGGTAAAGACTTCATACGCCAAGTCCATCAAAGTTAAGCCCTGCAGCCTCATCCAAGCCACACATCAAATTAGCGTTTTGAATTGCTTGCGCAGCCGCTCCCTTACCGAGGTTATCGATAGCAACAGAGACAACCAAACGCGATGTGTGTTCATCGACTGCAACCTGAATCTGAACATGATTAGACCCGGTGAGCGCTGAAGTCTTTGGCATAACTCCAAAAGGCAAGACTGTGACAAATTGAGAGCTTGCAAAGTATGAAGAATAGAGAGCGTGCGCTTGTTCTGTTGAAATCTTCTTCGTCAGTTTCGCCGTGATGGTAGAAAGAATTCCTCGAGGCATCGGGGCAAGAATGGGTGTGAATGAAATCTTCGCATCAACTCCTGATACTTTAGTCAGAGCTTGCTCTATCTCTGGAGTGTGCTGATGTAATCCCCCAAATTTATATGAGGTCAGAGATCCAGCTACTTCACTGGCAATCAGATTGATTTTGGCACTTCTTCCTGCACCCGTTGTACCCGAAGCTGCAACAACAACGACATCTGTCAGATCTGCTATCTCTGAAGCAGGTGCTGCGCCCAGTGCGATAGAAGTGGCATAGCAACCAGGGTTTGCAACTTTTGTGGACTTAGAAATCAGCGACTTGAAAGGTTCGATATCAGCTAAACCGTATGTCCACGAACCTGCATAATCTCGGCCGTAGTACGTTGCCCAAGCTTCAGCGCTCTCTAATCTGTAGTCCGCGCCTAGATCGACAATCTTTGCAGTCGTTGGCAGTTGAGCAATTACTTTCGCAGACTCACCATGTGGAAGAGCGAGAAAGATGAGCTCACATGTAGCAAAGTCGTTTGGCGCAAATGCGTTGAACTTCTTTCCCGCATAACTCTGCAGCTGAGGGTGAACAGATGCGATCTGCTCCCCCGCATTGGAGTGGGCTGTAATGGCGGTAACTTCGAAATGGGGGTGGCTTGCAAGCAGGCGAAGAAGTTCGCCCCCTGCATATCCACTAGCTCCTACAACACCGATTTTCATGGATGCAGGATAGCATATTTATGCAATAAGATGCATATTTATGCAGTACGCAGTACGGCTCCTGTTGCCTTCACGGCTGCCGCTACTGCAGCCTCACGCATCTCGGTGACCTCAGCCCCGGTCAAGGTTCGATCGGGTGCTCGGAATGCGAGTGAGAATGCCAGTGAAATCTTGCCATCGCCTAACTTGTCATAGCGATCAAAGAGAGTGATGGATTCAAGGAGATCTCCAGCGCCAGCACGAAGAGCTGCCTCAACTTGGGCCGCTGTGACATCTGCTCCAACAATCAGTGCAACATCCTGAAGAGCTGCGGGCATTGTGCCGACCGTTGTTGGACGTACGAGCTCTGAATCAGGAAGAGCGCTGAGACCCACAGCAAAGGCCACAGAGCGCTCAGGTAGACCGTACTTAGCAACGATACGTGGATGAAGTTCACCTGCATGGGCAACAGCTTTTCCATCGACAATAAGTTCAGCGCATCGTCCTGGATGCCATGGAGCAAAGTCAGAGCGCTTTACTGTCCATTGCAGATTACAGAGCTGCAAAATGTCCTGTGCGTAGGCAATTGCATCCTGCCATGTATAGGCGCGAGCTTTACCTTGCCAATCTTCATTTTCAACCTTGCCAACAAGTAAACCGGCAACGTGATACGCCTGCGGTGGAACGCTTGCAAAGATTTCGTCAATAATCTTCTGAGAAGGTCTCTTGGATAAATCAGGCGAAATAAAAGGAACAAGTTTTTGTGAGCTACGGAAAATCGAGCCCATTTCAAAGATTGCAAAATCTTTAGCTCCACGGCTGATGTTGCGCTGCGCTACTTCAATCAATCCCGGAACAAGATGCACGCGCATCAATGGGAATTCCTCCGACATTGGATTTGCAATGCGATAGGTAGCAGCACGCTCTCCAACAAATCCCATCGAATCGATCGTCTCTTGGTTGGTAAATGGGAATGTCTGCACTTCGGCAAGCCCTCTGCCTGCAAGCATTGCAGCTACTGCACGACGTCGCTTCTGAGTCGGAGTTAGCGATGCATGCAACGGGCGAGGTGGCAGAACTGAAGGAATCTTGTCATAGCCAATCATGCGAGCTACTTCTTCTGTGAAATCAGCCGGAGTTAAAAGGTCTGATCGCCAGGCAGGAGGATCGACTTCAAAGGTCTTCTCATTCACATCGCATCCAATAGTGCGCAGAACTTCAGCGATCTTGGCAGGAGGTACTTCAACGCCAAGGATGCGAGAAACATAGGCAGGATCGAGCTTTACGACGGGAGAGAATCGAGGCTCTCCATCGACAACTGTTGCCACATGCTGGGCTGAACTGTTCTCCGTCAAGAGTTGAACAAAGCGTGCAGATGCATATTGAGCAAGGGATGGATCGACACTTCGCTCTAAACGGCGTGATGCCTCTGAGGATAGTTTGTGACGACGTGAATTCTTCGCAACGCAGATCGGATCAAAGCGAACTGCTTCAAGTGCAATCTCTGTAGTGGTTTCACTAATTTCAGATGATGCACCGCCCATGGTTCCAGCCAGAGCTAGAGGTTGGGCATCATCACAGACCATCAGGTCATCAGGATCGAGTTGGCGCACTTGACCATCGAGAGTAGTAAATGGTTGCGCCTTACCTGCGCGCTTAATGGTCAGCCCACCTTTGATCTTTGACTTATCAAATGCGTGTAGTGGTTGACCCAGCTCGAGCATCACGTAGTTGGTGACATCGACAACAAGTGAAATCGAGCGCATCCCCATCTTCTCAATACGTCGGCGCATCCATAGCGGTGTAGTTGCAGAGGGATCGAAATTTGAAAGTGTACGCAAATAGAAGACAGATGCAGTGGACTTATCTGCAATCTTTGCACTGACTCCCTTACCGGTCTCTGCAAATGTCAGAGTGCGCAAAGCATCCACAGGATCTGTGAACTTCAGCCCCAGTGATCCTGCTACTTCTCTTGCGATTCCACGAATGCTGAGGGCATAACCACGATCAGGGTTGACTGCAACATCAAAAATAACATCGTTAATCATCAGACTTGCAATTGCATCTTCACCAATCTTCACAGTGCCATCTGCAAAAGTCATGATGCCGGAATGATCTTCACCGAGGCCGAGTTCGCGAGCAGAACAAATCATTCCATTGGAAGTCTTTCCGTATGTCTCACGTGCTCCGATTGCGAAGTCACCCGGAAGAACCGCGCCAGGAAGAGCGGCAACTATGAGGTCACCCACGACAAAGTTCGTAGCTCCACAGATCACATAACGAGTTTCCTTCTCGCCACAATCAAGGCCTACATACCGCACAGGCTTCTTAAAGTCAGTGAGCTCTTCAATGCTTAGAACCTTCGCAAAGACAAGAGGGCCAGTGAGATCTGCACCCTGCTTGATGATCTCTTCCACTTCAAATCCAACACGGATAAGCCCATCAGAGATTTGCTCAGGAGTAACAGAGGCAGGAATATCTACAAATTCTTTGATCCACGATAGAGGAGCGCGCATTTAAAGGCCCACTCCAAACTGACGAGTGAAGCGTAGATCGCCTTCAACAATGTCATGCATATCCGTGATTCCATGACGCACCATCAACGTGCGCTCTAGACCCATGCCAAATGCAAAGCCTGTGTAAACATCAGTATCAATTCCGCAGGTTGCCAGAACCTTCGGATTAACCATTCCACAACCGCCCCATTCAATCCAACGATTGTTAAAGAAGATATCGACCTCAGCGCTAGGTTCGGTGAAAGGGAAGAATGATGGTCGAAGTCGAGTTGTGACATCGGGTCCAAACATATGGCGAGCAAAGTTATCGAGCGTTCCTTTGAGGTGAGCCATCGTGATGCCCTTATCAACGACCAAGCCTTCAACCTGGTGGAAGACAGGGCTGTGGGTTGCATCGAGTTCATCTGCGCGGAATGTGCGACCAGGACAGATGACATAAATCGGTGGCTCTTGGGTCAACATGGTGCGAATTTGAACTGGTGACGTGTGCGTACGAAGTACCACGCCAGATTCAACTGGTTCGATAAAGAAAGTATCTTGCATAGTTCGCGCCGGGTGATCTGCTGGAATATTGAGCGCATCAAAGTTAAGCCAACCAGATTCTAGTTCTGGGCCTTCCTCCACTGCATAACCCTGTTCGATAAAAAAGTCTGAGATCTCATTTTTAATGATGGAGATCGGGTGTAATCCGCCTCGATGTGTGCGTTGAACAGGCAGGGTTATATCGACTACTTCTTCAAGTAGAACTTTGGCATCGCGTGCAGCCTCTAACTTCTCAGTTGCAGCTGCAAGAGCTTTTGTAATCTCGGCCTTTGCATCACCAATCAGTTTTCCAGCGGACGCCTTCTCTTCAGGTGAGAGGGAACCGAGTCCACGACTTGCTAGCGAGATAGGTGCCTTATCGCCCGTATGAGCAAGGCGAGCAACTTTGAGAGAATCGAGGTCGGATGCGGCAGAGAATGCTTTCTGAGCATCGCTTATCCACGATGCAATATCTGCCGGATTCATGGAGGTAATTCTAACCTGCCACCTTTGAAGAAAGGGTGAACATAACGATAGATGCGGCCGCAGATAAGTTAAGACTTTCAGCACGGCCAGCCATTGGAATGGTCACTTCCGTAACACTGACCCCGAGAGCTGATGCATCTACTCCCCTGGCTTCATTGCCAAAGATTGCTATGCAATCACCTGGGATGGATATATCAAGAATCGATGTGGATGCATGGGATGAAAGAAGGAATTTCTGGATCCCAGTAAATTGCTTATCAACTCTGTCGAATGAGATTCCTTCAAAGACAGGGATATTCCATAGAGATCCTGCTGTAGCGCGAACTACCTTGGGAGAATACATATCAACGGAATCTGGAGAGGTAACGACTGCAGAGATCCCCATTGCATCTGCTGTGCGCAAGATGGTTCCAGCATTTCCTGGATCTTGGATCTCATGGAGATAGATGAAAGTTGATGATCCAGTTGCTTTAAGATCTGCAAACTTTACTTCCGGTTTATAGCAAAGGGAGATCAGCCCTTGCGGTGAGACTGTGTCAGACATGGCCTTTAAGACCGCATCAGTTACTTCAACAATTTCAACAGAATCTAGATCCAGCTCAGAAATCTTTGAAAGACCGATCTCGGTGGCATAGAGAATCTTTAGTTGCGGGCCGCTCTCTGAAGTCAGAGCCTCTCGTGCGCATTGCACACCTTCTGCAACGAAGAGTCCTTGTTCGCGACGCTCTCGTGCACCCTTAGAACCAATAAGAGCCTTCACTCGCGCAACATGTGGCGAGTGAAGGCTCTCAATCATTGGTATGTATTACTTATGCTGCAGGAAGGTTCTTGCGTGAAACATCCACGAGAACCTTAAATGCAGCTGGATCATTCGTTGCGATATCTGAAAGTACGCGACGATCTACTTCAAGACCAGACGCCTTAAGGCCCTGGATGAAGCGGTTGTAGGTCATTCCGTTTTCGCGAGCTGCAGCGTTAATGCGCTGAATCCATAGCTGACGGAAATCGCCCTTCTTATCTTTACGATCGTTGAAGGCGTAAACCATTGAGTGCGTA
>Ga0114981_10002306_pt1 | contig 12350 bp, 8 predicted proteins | sample S_140806_MF_Meta_FD_87028 | JGI IMG/M metagenome (GOLD analysis project Ga0114981, IMG submission 87028) | Freshwater microbial communities from Lake Simoncouche, Canada to study carbon cycling - S_140806_MF_MetaG | ecosystem: Environmental > Aquatic > Freshwater > Lake | place: Lake...
GAGTGGCGATAGCCTGAAAGGCTTCCCGCGGGAGTGATCTCACATTTACTTCTTCCTCACGGCCAAAGCGAAAAGACGAGAGAAATGCTGTCAGCTCCCGGGTGTTCATATCCACCATCATAATAAAGGGAAGGAAGTGAACTGCCAGAAGACTAGCGTCGGTCGTTTCCGCAAACCAACACACCGGAGCCCCCGGGGGAATCAGGACAAGATCCCTTGGCTTAAGAACATAAACCTTTCCTCCAATCCGCCCAAGAATGGAACCGGGGCCTTTACAGACATAAATGCCGCATCCTCGATAGGACGAGAACCAGGAGGAAATCTGACCAGCGGGAAATTCGAGGCTTTTGGCAACGATCGGGGAAAGTAGTGTTAGATCTTTGGAAAAAAAACGGACCTCCTGGGGCCAGATCCCCAAGGAAGAAGTGCCGGACTTCACCGGCGGACTCCTCCTCCTGATCCGCGCAAAATCCACTCCTCAATTTCCGTTGCGCTAAAAACGGGCAGATCGTGCATCACGGTTTGCTTTAGGCATGCGGATGCCGCCGCGAACTCGATCATCCGTTCCTCCGGCCACTCGGCCAAAGCCCCGTGGATCAGACCAGCCATGAAGGCGTCCCCCGATCCAATCCTGCCAAGGGGAGACACAGCGTGCACACGGCTTCGCTGAAAAGAATCTTTTCCATGCAACATCCCAGAAAACTTTTCTACCCCTTGGGAATCCGTTTGCCGCTGGGTCAAAGCCACCCGCACCACCCCAAGTTTTTTTCGAAACGCGGCCACCGCCTGCTCTTCCGCTCCTTGAGCATCAAAGAAATTCTTCAGGTCGTGGATGCTTCCGGAAAAAAGGTCCAGCCCGGGCACCAACCTCAAAAAGGCCTTCTTCGCATCTTTAGCGTCCCAAAGCGTGCTGCGGTAGTTGCAGTCCATGCTGGTTCCCAACCCCATCTGACGGGCGACTTTGAGCCCCTCCTGCAAACAAGCCTCTACCCCCGGGCCAAAAGCCGGTGCCGTTCCGGAGCAGTGAAACCAGTGATAACCGCTAAGAACCTCTTTCCAAGGAACCATCCCGGGTTTGAGTTCCGCAAAGGCCGAACCTTTCCGGTCATACAAAACCTGCGAAGGCCGCTGAGCCAAACCCATCTCGAGAAAAAGAAGTCCAAGCTTTTCTCCTCCCCGCAGTATGAACTCCGTATCCACCCCATAACGACGCAGACCATTGACCGCCGCCTGACCCAAGGCATGCGCCGGCACCCGCGTGACCACCCGGCTTCGATTCCCCCACCGCGCCAAGGCCAAGGCCGTGTTCGCCTCTGCCCCCGTATAAGTGAGGTCAAAATGGTGCGCCTGCTCAAAACGCTGGTGATGAGGTGTAGACAGGGCCAGCAGCACCTCCCCAAAACAGACGACTCCGGGCTGAACTTTTTTCATAAGCAACCCCTAGGCGCCTTCAGCCCCAAATCCTCTGCCAAACCCGCCAAACTTTCCTTCACGTCCAGGGGAAGGTCTAACCCCTCTGCCCGTGCCCTGGTTTCATTCGCCCGCTCCAAATCCCCGGGAATTAGCATCGGCGAGGCCCCAGAAGCTACGGGAAAAGATCGTAAACCCGCGGAAAGCTCGGCCGCCCGCTTGCCAAAATCCGGACAGATCGTTTCCGCGTGGATGGCGAGAAAGAAGTGACCGTGCCCGGTGGGTTGTTCCGGCGGATCCTTCATCCAGCTCCCGACTTTTTCCCTCATGCGGGCACCAGTCAGGACTCCCGATAGTGTCTCCACCAAAAGACAAAGTCCGTACCCCTTGTGACCCGCCATGGGAAGAATGGAGGCGCGATCAGGGTACAGGGATGGATCCCGCGTCGGTTGACCCTGCAGATCGACCAACCAACCCTCCGGGGTTGGCTTTCCTTCTCGGGACAACCGATACACTTTTCCCCCGGCTACAACCGAGGTGGCAAAATCCAGATTCATCGGCTTCCCATCTGCCGCCGGAGCGGAAAAGGCGAAAGGATTGGTTCCCAGCAAAGGGCCGCAGGCCCCAGGCATACCCACCGAGGGCACATCATTGGCCACCGCCATTCCCAAAAAACCGTGCCGTGCCGCCCAATGGGTGTAGTACCCGGCCGCTCCAAAATGACAACTGTTGAAGACGGTTGCCACTGCAACGCCTGTCTGCCGTGCTTTCTCCATCGCTTTTTCCATGGCGAAAAGCCCCGTCACCATCGCAAGGGACGATCCTCCGTCTACCCTCGCCCAGGAGAGCCCTTCAGCCACCACCTTGGGCTTCCCTTGGGGATTCAAGCCGCCTCCGCGCAACCTCTTTGCATAGCCGCGCAATGCCTTGATTCCATGGGTGTGAACGCCCCAAAGATCCGTCGTCAGCAGAACTTGAACCGTTTTGGCCGCGTCATCTTTCCCGACCCCGCATTTTTCTAAAGCAGCGAGGCAGAAACCCTCCAGCTCGTCCACCTGCACACGGTTCATGGAATCAGTTGCCGAGATTGACCACGTTCACGAGAGTTCGGCCCAAGGCACCGTCCACCGCCAAACGGCTGGCGGTTTCCCGCAAACGTCGCACGGCAGCGGCGCTGGCTGAAGCAACGTGGGAGTGCAGGATAACATTCGGGAGGCACCTCAAGGGACTGTCCGCCGGCGGGGGCTCCGGATGGGTCACATCTAAGGCGGCTCCCGCCAACCGCTTTGATTTCAGCGCATCGATCAAATCCTCCGTCACCACCAGGTCCCCCCGCGAAGTGTTCACCAATAAGGCTCCCTCCTTCATCGCGGCGAATGCCTTCCGATCGACCATCCCACGGGTGGATTCCAAGCTCGGACAATGTAGAGTCACCAGATCAGAGCTTTTCAACAGGGCCGGCAGTGAGCAGGAGGAGAAGCCGGCTTTTCGGATCACCGTTTCGGGAGCGAGAGGATCGTACACCTTTACGGTGCAACCGAAAGAGTTCAGCCGCGTCGCCACGCCCCTGCCGATCCGGCCGAACCCCACCACGCCCACCTGCATATCGGCCAAACAACGCATGTCAGCCAATCCAACACCCAGCTTCCAGAACCCCTGCCGACAGACCTCAGCGTTCGCCACAACCCCACGGGTCAGGCCAAGGATCATGGCCAAGGTATGATCTGCCACCTCGTTCCAGCAGTAGTCGGGAACATTACAGACTGGGATTTTTTTAGATCGGGCAAATGCCAAATCCACGTTATCTACCCCGATGCCGTATCTCACAATGACCTTAGCTTTTTTCAAAGCCCCAATCGCCTCCTGCCGGCAGGGGGCGAACTGAACAATCACGGCATCCGCCCCAGCCGCCATCTTGGCGACCTCTTTCTCGCTTTTGCACTGCCCCGAAACGATGGTGCCTCCCGCCGCCTCCACCACAGACTGCTCAATAGCCAGATCTCCGAAGGTGAAATCCGTCACCGCCACATGAAAGGAGGACTTACTCATGAGGGGTTCCGTAGAGAGCCCTCGGCCGTGCAGCCTCCATACACATCCCAATTCATCTTCCTAGTCTTTCGGCAGGCGGGTTTTCCCTCTACCTGTTTTCCTTCGCACAAACACCACTTTCACCTCGAAGGAGAAACCCAAACGCTCCCCGTTACCAACCCCCTACAGTGCACCCCTTTGCTTTTTTAATCCTATCCTCCAGACCTCTTCCGCTGTTCGAGGTCGCGAACTACCTGAACAGATCGGGCCGCCAAGGCCCCGATGGCATCCCATTTCTTATCCCGGACGAGTTCCGATGGCATAATCCAACTTCCTGCCACCGCCCCGATCAGGGGATGGTCCAAATTCTGCGCAAGGGTGTCGATCGTCGTGCCACCGGCTGGAACCATGCGCAGGCCGGTGTGTCCGTAGGCACCGCGCAACCAATCCAGAAAAGGCCTCAAATTCCCCATCACCCCGGGAATTTTCTGCCAAAGGAAACCCAACTCCAAGGCCACCTCGATCTCCGTGGGCGTGGCCACCCCAGGAAGAAAGGGCAGGCCTGCCTTGCGGGCTGCGGCTAGCACCCTCGGATTGCTCCCCGGCGCGACCCCGAACCGGGCTCCCCCATCCCTCGCCTGATCCACTTGCGCCGGAGTCAGCAATGTCCCCGCTCCCACTACCATTTCTGGAAATTCACGGACAACGGCCTGTAGGGCCGCGGGAGAAGCCGGAGAACGAAAAGTGATTTCGATCTGTGGCAACCCAGCCTTTTGAAAAGCTTCCGCCACATGAAGGGCGGTTTTCTCGTCCGGAATCGTGGCTAGGACCGGCAAGATTGGAAGCCTCAGAATGGATCCGAAGTCCTCCTTCTTCGAGGTGAGCGAGCGCTTGGACTTAGTGCCTTTGGAGTTGGACATGCCTCTACTGTAGAAATGAGGCCGAGCTCCTCCCACCTTTTTCCCCACGATCAGCAACCTTTTCTTGGCCGAGGCCACATGCGGCTTGAAGCAAAGCGATCCGTTATTCCTGAATTTTTAGACGCAGGAATTTTCGGGGGGTCGAATCCACCGGAACTGAAGCGGTTTTTTTGACCACCTGCACTCCATCCACGTTGTCGGTGCTGATCGTCGCTATGCTGCTGCTGCCTAAGTCAGCCCAGTTGCCGGGGGAGGCCAGATCGGTACTCAACTGGGGAACCACTAGATTGGGATTCGTCGCCTCTTGGCGAACGTAGTAGGTCAGAACCAGTTTCCCACTGACTACAGCCGACGAGGGAAGGCTCGATTTACTCAGCGTCGAGCTGGGAGAAGCTGCCCCGAAGGCGTAGTTCTGCAACAAGGCGGCCGACGCGGGAGAGCTTCCCCTCCAGCTTGTAAATGAGGCCCCCGTGGGAGTCGCCGAGTTCACAGTCACGCTCACTGAGGTGGTGGCGGTGTTGTAATTGGCACCGTCTGTCGGGGTAAAGGTCACCGGATAACTCGCCGTTGAAAGCGGGATCGTGGAGGAGGTCGTCCACGCAAAGGTACCCGCCACACTCCCAGTACCACCCGACAAGATGGAAGACGCCAGTGTTTGCCCTTGCGTGATGGCGGAGGCCGTCGGAGCCGAGGAAATCGTCGGCCTGGCCTTGCTGATCAGTCCCGTCACATCCGTCGGCATAGACAATGTGTATATAGCTGCATCGGCACCGGTGAGCCCGGCGGTGACGGTGACTCCCTGGATGCCCGCATTGGCAGAGTTAAACGCCACGGCCAGATTGGTGAGGGATACATCGTGCCCGGGCAACACACCGACCAAGGTGGGCGTGCCCGACAAGCTGGCCGTGGTCGAGCCATCGTAATCCTTGTTGGCGACCACCACTCCCGAAATCGTGAGGGGCGTTACCTGATCGACGTTGGCCGACAGCAACATCACGTCTCCGTCTGACGCTCCGTCCGATCCCACCACCCAAGTGACGGTCTGACCTGCGACAACATCCTGCACCGTGTCGAAAGCCTGCGAGGTACCGGCCGCAACGGTGGTGCGGTCCAAAAAGGTGGCGTTGTCATCCAAGTCGGGGTTACCCAGCGTTTGGATCGCCACAGCCATAGCTCCTGATTGGGAACGAAACTCTCCCTTGAAACGGTACTTACCATCCGCCGGGGCAGTCCACCGCAAGGCCGAGGCCAAGCCATCCGTACCCTCAATTCCGACACTGGGAATGAGCGAAAGGTAGCTGTTGTTGCTACCTGCGCCCGACCAACTGACTTGGGTGCCAGGTCGGGAGCCACCCCCACTGTTGTAAGACCAGCTCGGACCCGCATCGCTGTAGGAGGATCCACCCAAGGATTGGAAATTTCGGTTCACGTTCGCATCCGTGATATTTCCCGCCGTACAATTGATGGAACCGTAACTCCACCCATTCATGGTCGTGGGGGTGGCCTGACTCCGCCCCTGGGCCAGCGCCTGAACAGGATCCGTCCAGTCCGCCAAACCGGGAGCACGATTCCACCAGAAATCCTTGAAGGCGTTGAAGGTGCCCACGCTGTATTCGAAATTATGGATGGAACTGGACCAGGCGTCCTCTGAAGCCGTCGTAGCAGTCACCCGATACCGACCCCGGGCCGTTGGGGCATTGCTGGAGGGTCCGTAAGTTGTTCCATCCACGCCAACGTACGAATAAGTTGGCGAATTAGACGAGCCCAGGACGGTCAAGGATGGCGTGACCCCGGAGCCGGAGAAAGCCAGCGCGGTCGATCCTATGAGATTAATCAAGGAATCAATTCTTTGGTTCACGTTGAGATCGAGGCCCACCGCATTGGCAGTCTTGAAATCACTGCCGACCTGAAACTGGACCACATCGCCAGCGCTGTATGACTTGGTAAAGCTGAAGCTATTCACTTCATTAGGCGCCAAGCTGGTTCGGGATTGAGGCGTGCCGTTCAAGCTGTCAACAATGGCCACCGAAGCACCGTTGCCGGACTGGTTTCCAGCCACCCACCGCCCGGTGAAGGTGTAGGAGCCAGAGGAAGGAGCCTTCCAGGCCAGGACCGGGGCGATTCCTTCAATTCCTGGACGATTGGCTTGACCGCCAAGCCCCGCCTGCATCCAGAGCATATTGCTTAGGCCTTGGCTGGCGCCCGGAGCTCCATCAAACCAAGCGTTGTCAAACCGGCCGAGGTTGGAACCCCAACCTTGATTGTCGGTGTAACGAGGGAATCCCATGCCACCGGTGGGATCATAAGCACCGCTCCCGACAAAGAGAGCTGCCCCTAAAGGAGAAGCGCTTGAATACTGGTAAAGACTCTGACTGCCGCTTCCGGAAAGGGACGGCGTGAAATAGGAGCCGATGTTAGTCGGAAAATCAAATCCGTTTACGTTGGCCGCATAATAACCCCAAGCCGCCCCGGAATCCGACGGAGAGGTAGCCCCCGACCAACCCGCGGTGCCGGCCGTAAAGTAAAAGTCGCTGTAGGCGTCAAAACCCTTTTGGACCAAAGCGACATCCGCATTCAGCCCGACGGCGGCGCCGAACTTATAATCGCTCCCCACCTGAAATTGGACAACATTCCCCTGAGACAAGACCCTTCGAAAGCTAAAAGGATAGTCCTTTCCCATCTCGGCGGAGAGCCGCGGCAACGGAGCACCTCCCCGGCTGTCCACAATCGCAATCGAAGCCCCCGCGCCACTCCCGTTGTTTCCGATTTGGAAAGAGCCTTTGAAGTCGTAGATGCCCGAAACGGGCGCGGTCCACGTGACCACCGGACAGATACCTTCGCGATCGGATTGATTGCTTAGCCCCGCCTGCATCCAAATCCCCCCCTTGGCATCCGTGCTGAAGCCCGGAGCTCCATCGAACCACGGCTTGGCAAAAGCACCTAACGACACTTTCCAACCAAACTTGTCTTCATAGCGAGCAAATCCAAAACCGCCGGTGGGATTGTACGCATCCCCGCTACCGGCCACCCCCCCAGCTATCTGACCTTGGCCGGTCCCCAAGGGTCGGTAATTTGCCAACGCATAAAGAACTTGATTCGCAGCCGTATTGTTGCCCGAAGGGAAATACGTACCAATTTGAGAGGGGAATCCGCCGTCCTTGTTGCAATTGGCCGCATAGTAGCCCCAAGCGGAGCCTCCGGCGGTCGCCAACGGGTTGATGGCACCGCCCCAAGATCCACCGTTTTGCGCATAGTTGGTTGAGTCAAAATAAAAGTCCCGCAAAGCGTTCCAGGAAGTGACCGACCCCGGCACAAGATTCACGTCCACGTTCAACCCCACCATCGCCCCCACCTGATAGGCCGTGCCCACCTGAAATTGGACAACATCACCCTGGTTGAGAATTTTCCGGAAAGTAAAGGGGTTATAGGTTCCTTGCAGAACCACGGTTCTGGGGAGAGGAGTCCCCCCTTGGCTGTCCACGATCGCAAGCGAGGTCTGGGCCCCGTTGACTGGGTTCGGTCCGTTGTTATTGGCCACAAGGAAGGATCCAGTGAAGTCGTAGGTGCCGGCACTCGGAGCCTTCCAGGTCACCAGCGTGCAAATGCCCTCCCCACCTGACGCCTCCGTGCCATTCAACCAAGACGACTGCAGGATCAAACCTCCAAGATTTGCGTATTGGGTTCCGTATCCGGGAGAGGCGGTCCAAGTACTAGGGTCTCCCCATGCTTGGGAGTAGTAGCCCACAAAAGGTCTGCCAACCCCGACGCTGGGATTGAGCGCATAAACAGCAAGACCCGCTCCACCAATGGCATCGAAGGCATCGTCACTGGCTAGCTTCCCCTGACCTGCCCCGAGAGGCTGGTAGTTGGCCATGGCATAAAGAGCTTTGTTTTGGGTCGGATCCGCGCCTGGCGGAAAATAAACCCCGATTTCCTTAGGAAAGCCGCCAAACCAGTTGGCGTTGACAATGTAGTAACCCCAGGCCTGACCGGCCGCGGAAGGCGTATTCGCACCGGCCCAAGAGCCACCCCTTTGCGCATAGTTGGTTGAGTCAAAATAAAAGTCCCTGGCCGCGTTCCAATTGGTGACTTGGGCTTGGGCGGCGGGTGAAAGGATCGAGCCAGCCAGAGCCAAAAAGAAGGCCGGGGCCACGCGCGCGAAAGAGATCGGTAGTAGGTTTGTCCTCATGATTTAGACTCCCTCTGTTTGTTCCCACTATCTTTGACCGACGATGTCACTTCCACGTTCAATCCCACCGCCGCCCCGATTTTGCAGCCCGTTCCCACCTGAAACTGGACGGTGTCACCCTTTTTGAAAGTCTTCTCGAACTTAAAAGGCTGGTTACTGCCCATCGCGGGGGTGGATCGGGCCAAAAGAACCTCGTCCGTGCTGGCCACAATGGCGGTCGAGGCGGCCGAATTTTCACCGTTTTGGCCGATCTGAAAGGAACCGCTAAAGCTGAAGGTGCCAGCCGAGGGCGCGGTCCAAGTCAGGACCGTGGCGAGGCCTTCGCACGCAGGATTATCCAGCCACGCCGCCTGCAACCAAACCGCGCCGCCGCCGGCCGGATGTCCGGGAGCCGCCTCAAACCAGGGGCGGTTGAAACTTCCCAAACTGAAGGTCTTCCCCTCAAATTGGCGCGCGTAGCGGGCGAAGTTGGCGCCATCCGCAGCATCGTAGGCATCCTTCTGATCACCAGCCGGAGCCCCGCCCCCCGCGGGATTGTGGTTGGCCATGGGATACAGGCTGGGGGTTCCAAAATACGAGCCGATTTGGGAGGGAAAGCCGTTGCCGTTGGCATTGGCCCCGTAATAACCCCAAGCGGATCCGGCGGCGGATGGTACTTTCGCCCCCGCCCAGGCTGGTGCGTTATTGGCGGTGCTGGTGGAATCAAAATAAAAATCATGATGGGCGTTCCACTTGGAAACAGAAGATTGGGCCTGGGACGAATGCACCCCGACGATGGCCAAAATCAGGACTACTCCCCAACGGGTAAGAATGCCAGCGAGGCTCATGATTTGGGCTCCTTCTTTTTGGAGTCCTTGGCCTTGTCCATCAAAGTCACTTCCGCCTCCAGCGCCACCATGTCGGCTGGGCCGCCATCCCCGCCTGACCCCACTAACCACGTGACGGACTGCCCGGCATCCAGCGTGACCGTCTTGTCGTACGGCAACCAATCCCCGTCATCCTCGAGGAGTGTTCGTGGAAGAACGATATTGTCCTTGGCACCGGTCTTGACGATCGCCACGGAAACTTTGCCCGGCGCTTTGCCACCCGGCAGGAATTCGCCCTGCAACCGGTAGGTTCCCGCCGACGGCGCGGTGAAGCGCACCGCTGCGGCCACGCCATCGTTCGGCGCGTCAAAGTTTGGCTTCAGGTAAAGATAGCGGCTGTTGCTGTGGTCGGCGTTGGTCAGCAGATTCCGCCCCGCCCCCTTACCGTCGTAGCCAGGGGCGAGTTCGTACCAGCCGCGATCAAAAAATCCGATATCCACGCCCTCCTTGCGATAAAGAAAAACCAACGGATCCCCCGCCACCACAAACATCTGACCATCTTGGGCGATATCCCAAAACTGGTTCCAAGTGTCTCGGTTCATGCCGTTTTCAAATGCGCCTTCCTGCTGGCCGTCGATCGTCTTGGGATAAGGGTCGTTGGGTTGTCCGCCTGTGCAGTTCACCAAGCCGTAGCTCCACTCGTTGGGGGTGGTGCTGGTGCCACGATTACCCTGAGCCAACGCCAATTCTTTCTTGGTCCAAAGATCGGCATTGTCAGACTTGTTCCACCAGAAATCCTTAAAAGCACTGTAAGTGAGGGAGGTACTGGTGAACCCCGAGGCTGGGAGGGCAAGAAGCGAAAAGCATGCGAAACAAACTTGCAACCAAGGAGATGGGTAAGGACGCCAATTCATAGGATTTGTCTAATATACATTTAGTGCAACTTTGTCTCCTCCTCTACCTGTTTAAGTTCTTTTTATTACCTATTTTTTAATATCAAAGGTGCAAATAACTGGCCCCAAGAACTTTATTAACAAATCAAATTCGTCATAATCTCACAAATTTACCCTTCGATGCAAAAATGTTTGTTGCATGTTTGGTAAATGAAATTTGGGAGACCTTGTCATGGCCGATGGTCTGGATCGGCCGATCAGGGAATGCGAATTTTAGATACTCCATCATCCGATCGATGGGATCTCACCCTCGAATCAGAAGCTTCAACTGCCGGAGATGAAACAAAAAGGGCGGAATCTAGATATCGATTCCTCTTACTGCCGTCGGTGTAAACGGATCAGCATGAGGGCGCACAAACCAGCCGTGAGTAGCGCGCCGGAAGAGGGCTCGGGGATGATGTTCACCTCAAGTCCAAGGGGACTTCCCTGCCCCGAGTCCCTGTTTCCCACTTGGAACTGAACCACATCGCCTTGGTTGTAAGTTTTCGAAAAGTTGAAGGTAGAAACGGCGGAGCTGACGGGCAGGGTTTGTCTGGCTAATAGGGTGGCGTTGCTGTTGTCCACGATCGCGAAGGTGGTCGACGAGGTCGGACTGTAGTTTCCGTTGACGTAGGAACCGCTAAACGTGTAGGTACCCGCCGTGGGGGCGGTCCAAGTCAACAAAGCTCCCAATCCATCGCTTGCGGACTGAAGCCCAGTTCCCTGCAGCCAGAGATATTTGTTGTTCACTCCTCCAGTATTGGCCGTGTAGTTGGGCGAGCCGGGGAACCATTCCTTGGTGTATTTTCCGATTACACTTTGAGCGTTCGGTAGCGCGCCTTCAGTAACGATTCCATACTGGTCGTTGTAACCGATGAGGTAGTCCTGTCCCCCCAACAGGTAGCTGGCTCCGGGGCCTGCATAGGTCCCGCCGGATGTGAGGGAAAGTAAATTGCCCCCCGACACGTAGGTTCCGACGGCCGATGGCGCGCCGACACCATTGAAGTTACCGCCGGCGTAGCTCCATGCGTTCGGAGTGGTCAAACCAGTGTCGTAAGGAAAGATACCCGCATTATTGATCCAGTCGGTTTGCCTGAAATTTCCATTCCCACCTGTTGCAGGAACATTGAGCCAAAAATCATTGAAGGCGCTCCAGGAGGTCTGGGCCTGCAGTTGGCCACACCAGCCAAAAATCACCGCACACAGAATTGTGGAGTTAAAATAACTTCTAATTTTCATGTGAGAAACTTAATAGCCTTTGTGATTTTTATCTACCTGTTTAGGGTTGTATTTTTACCACTTTTTTTCCTAAAGAAGAAATGGCTGATCCAGAGGCCTTAAAACATATGATTATGGTCAAACTCGTGACACAAAAGCCCTTGCAGACCAAGCATGTGCATGTACCCCCAGTTCCCGGTCAAGCGGAAGGATCTGGCATTGGCACTCGCAACCTTGGCTTAGAAGGATGCCGAATACCCCCCCGGTTGCCCATAGTTCCTGATTAGGAAATCTATTTCTAAGATTTTTTCTTGTAAGCAAAGAGAAAGGACGCGGGCGACTCTTTGGATTCTAGCATCAGTCCCTCCTCCATAAGTTTTTTACCAGACCGGGATATCTTTCCCCCATCCAGATTCTCCACCTCATAGGTCGCCTTGGCGTCGAGCCCCTGTAACTTGAAATTAGCAGAGGCTTCGGGGGCTTCCTTGCGTCGAAATGCCTGCACGATCCCTTCCCCCGTTTCCGGACGATCAAACTGCCACGCCATCCATAGCTTGGGATCCAGGCTGTAGGGAGTCAGGGGGTAGTAATCCGCCAAATAAAACGGGGCGATGCGTTCAAACTGGCCGGTGAGCCGGCGTAGTTTTTCGTAGTTGAGCGTACGCTCCCGCATGTCCATGCAGATGTTCAGGCTTGGGGCCATGTGGCTACGGAAGAAATAAGGATCCACCGGCACATTCGGCTGATCTTTGAAAATTTTCGAGGGTCCCGCCATCGTTCCAGTCCCATGGTAAGGAATCCAGTAGGAGATCCCGTAGGTGTGCCCCTGCTGACCGGCAGGCTCAAA
>Ga0114981_10002308_pt1 | contig 12348 bp, 8 predicted proteins | sample S_140806_MF_Meta_FD_87028 | JGI IMG/M metagenome (GOLD analysis project Ga0114981, IMG submission 87028) | Freshwater microbial communities from Lake Simoncouche, Canada to study carbon cycling - S_140806_MF_MetaG | ecosystem: Environmental > Aquatic > Freshwater > Lake | place: Lake...
ACAATTAATAAAAAATATAAATGAAATTTTAATCCTGAATAAATATGAGCGCAAAGAAGTTTAAAGGAACAGGAGTAGCTTTGGTAACTCCTTTCAAAAAAGATAAATCAATAGATTTTGATGCTTTAGAAAAACTAGTAAATCATGTGATTGAAAATGGTGTTAACTACTTAGTTGCTTTAGGTACAACAGCTGAAACACCTACTTTATCGAAAGAAGAAAAAATAGATGTTTTAAACTTTATAATTAAAATAAATAACAACCGACTGCCACTTGTATGCGGTATAGGTGGAAATAATACGCAAGAAGTAATTGAACTTTTAAAAAAATATCCTTTAGAACACGTAGATGCGATTTTAAGTGTTTCACCTTATTACAATAAACCAACCCAAGCAGGTATCATTGCTCATTTTAAAGAAATAAGCAAACACTCTCCTATTCCTATTATTTTATATAATGTACCTGGACGTACAGGAAGTAATATGTTGGCTTCTACTACATTGACATTGGCAAAAGAATGCAAAAATATCATTGCCATCAAAGAAGCTTGCGGAAATATGGCTCAAAGTATGGAATTGGTTCAAAACCTACCAGAAGACTTTACGATTTTAAGTGGTGATGATGATTTAGCCGTTGCTCAAATAGCAATTGGATTCGATGGTGTTATTTCTGTAGCAGCCAATTGTTTTACGAAAGATTTTAGTATAATGATTTCAGAAAGCTTGAAATATAATTTTGTAGTAGCTAAAAAAATTCACTATAAATTATTAAATGGAATCTCGTTGTTATTTACTGAAGGCAACCCTCCTGGCGTAAAAGCAGTTTTACATAAAATGGATATTTGTGAAAACGAATGTAGATTACCAGTTGTGCCTGTTAGTGATGACACTAGCATGAAAATAGATTTATTTTTAAAGACACTTTAATTACTTTTTAAACAAAAAAATGCGCACTGTTTTAATACAGTGCGCATTTTTATTTTAAGATAAAATCTATTATCTTATCAGATTCACATCGCCTTTTCTCATATACGTATTTCCATCGGTTAAACATTTATAATGAAAAATATAATGGAAAGTGTTCATACTTTCTTGTGCACCTTTATAGGAGCCATCCCAACCTCGTCTAAAATCATACGTATGCCAAATTCTATTCCCCCATCTGTCAAATATGGCAAATTGAATTAGCTCAATTCCAGCACTTGTGGTTACTCTAAATAAATCATTTACCCCATCTCCATTAGGCGTAAATGCATTGGGAATAAATACTTCTTCACAGCAAGTACCTGGATCAATGAATACGGTATCTTTTATGTTACAACCATTAGCATCTAAGATATCTACAAAATAATACCCATACATTAAGTTTTCAGCTTTCTCAGTTGTTTGTACAGGATTTGTAGACCAGACTACAGTATAAGGCGGCTCTCCTCCTGAGATATTTGCATTCGCCCATCCTTCTACTCCCTTTCCATAACATCCTAAATCACCCTTTGTCATCGAAGTTTGTAAAGGAGTTAAAGATGGGTAAATGGTAACGACAGTATCAAAATTACATTGATTTTCATCAATTACTGTTAAAGTATATATGCCTGCTTGTAAGTTATAAAATGAGCCATTTTGATTAATATATAAGCCTGGTCGAATGTAATATGAATACTTTCCCGTACCTCCAGAGGCTGTTGCTTTAATACTTCCATTATTTTCTCCAAAACAGTATACTGGGGAAATATTTAATGATGAATAATAAATGGAAGCGGGCTCAAGAATATTGATTAATGTATCTTTTATACAATTATTTCCATCTCTTACAGTAATCAAATAATTTCCACCGATTAGCCCTAAGTAATTGCCATTTGATAAAGAAGGTCCATTATTTATTTGATATGTTAGAGTTCCAGTTCCTCCAATAGCTTTTACTTTAATATACCCATTTGCATCGCCATGACATAAAGGATTCGCAGCTGTTATTTCTGAAAATTCAATGGCAGGATTTTGATTTAAAACCAATGCAGTTGTAAGACTACATCCATTGGCATCTTTTGCAGTCACTACATAATTTCCTGCATATAAATTTATAAATAATCCATTGGAAGTACTTAAAGTTGGATTGGTAGATAATGTATAATTAATTACACCAGTACCCCCTGTTACAATCAATTTGATTTCGCCTGTGTTGGTTCCATTACATAAAACATCCTTTTTCGAGAACGTATTGATTACTAATGGAGTTGGTTGAGTAATGGTAATGTTATTGATTGAAGCACTGCAACCATTATAATCTGTTACCACCACAGAATAAGTATTTGCAGGCAAATTGGTGAATACCCCAAATGAATCCGTAATATTAGTAGGCATCAATTTATATATATAATACGGACTTCCACTTGATGCGTGGCAATAAATAGCACCAGTATTATCGCCAAAACATTTAATATTTTTAATACTATCTAATGTGAAATTTAAAGGCAATAATTCTGTAATTGTTCTTGTTTGAGTAATTGAACAGCCTTTACTATCTGTTGCCGAAACTGTATAAGTATTGGCTAATAAATTATTAAACAAGCCTGTGTTATTTGACGCATTGAGTGGTGTAATTGAATAGGTATAAATAGTTCCATTTCCACCTGATGCAAATGCTGAAATACTTCCATTTGCATTTCCTGCGCAAGTTATGTTTGTTGTTTTAATCGAATCAAAAATCAATGGCAAAGGAGTGTTTATTATAACTGAAGTGGAATAAGTACAAGCATTGATATCCGTACAAACAATTGTATAGGTATTCGCAGGTAAGTTATTGAATATGCCTGTTGTGTTCGTTGTATTTGTAGGTTGTAAATTGTAAGATAAACTACCTGTTCCACCACTGCAAGAAATAGTAATTTTCCCATTGGATTGATTATTACAAATTACGTTAGAAGAGAAAATAGTATCTAATTTTATCGGAGCAGGATTTAAAACATTAAAGGTAGAAGTAACACTGCATCCATTTGCATCTATAACAGTTGCTGTATAATTTCCAGCGATTAATCCATTAAATATACCAGTAGAATTTGTTTGAACATTAGGAGAAATTGAAAAAGTTAATGTTCCTACTCCTCCAGATGCTGTTACCGTAAGTTTACCATTGTTTAAGTTATAGCATGAAATATTTTTTACTACAAAACTATTAATAGTAATCGCATTCGGTTGAGAAATAAATATTGTAGTGGAGATAGAACAATTATTTGCATCAGTAGCTGTAACCGTGTATGTAATATTTCCTATCAAATTATTGAAACTGGATGGAGGAACAAAATTTGCACTTGGTAAAATTGAGTAAGTAATATTTCCTGTACCGCCAACGGTTGGTGCATTTATCGTTCCATTTGAATTGCCATTACAAATAGTTCCTGAAAATGAAACATTCGTAAATTGCAATGCTTGCGGCTGCGTAATGGTAGTAGAAGAAATACTAGAACAACCATTCACATCAGTAACAGTAATTGTATAACTGCTTGCAGGCAAATTAGAGAAAACACCGGTAGTATTTGTAACATTATTTGGTAATAATTTATACGTCAATACACCTACTCCACTTGAAATTTGTGTTTGAATAGAGCCTGTAGCATTTCCATTACATAATATATTAGTATTTATCAAACCAGAAATTGTTGGTACAACCCCTGCGTTAATAGTAATAACACTCGAGCTGGTACAACCATTGGCATCTTTTACAATAATTGTGTACGTTGTATTTGCTAAGGCAGCCAAAAAATTTGAATTTTGAAATGTAATCCCATTACTTGAATATGTATAGGGAGCAGTTCCATTACTTGCTGTTATTGTTGCAGTAGCATCATTACCTGGAATACAGGTTGCTGAAGTTTTTTGAACAGAAACTATATTTGGGGGATTGGGTGTAATTAATGCGATACTTCCAGTAGTTGAACAACCTTTGCTATCCGTTACAGTTACTATATAATTTCCTGCTCCCACATTATCAATGATGTTGGAAATTTGATTGGCACCTGCATTGTTATATTGATAAGTGGGTGTCCCTCCAGTTGCTGTAATTGTTATAGAACCATCATTTCCCGGAACACAAGTAGGTGCTGTACTGCTTATATTCGTTATTAGTATTTGTGTAGGTTCCGTAAGAGAAAGTTGAGTTGTAATACTACAACCGTTAACATCCGTTGCGGTAATTGTATAATTGTTTGCTGCTAAATTGTTGAATATTCCAACTGTATTGCTTTGGTTGCTTGGTTGTATATTGTAAGAGATGATCCCACTCCCTCCAGTGGCTGTTTGTATGATAGACCCATTATTCCCACCAAAACAGTTCACATTTGTAATCGTTGGATTATTGAAAACTATTTGAGTAGGTGCTATAATTGTAATGGTCGTTGTTTGGCTACAATTATTTACATCAGTTGCAGTTATTGTATAATTATTCGCTACTAAATTATTAAAAAAACCGATTGTGTTGGTTTGATTACCCGGTTGAATATTGTAAGTAATTAATCCAGTACCACCAATGGCTGTTTGTGTAATTGAACCATTGTTTCCACCATTGCAACTTACATTTATTTTCGATGGATTATTGAATGTTAATTGACTTGGCTGATTAACCAATATTTGCGTGGTAATACTACAACCATTGCCATCGGTTGCGGTGACGGTATAAGTGTTAGCTAGTAAATTAATAAAACTGCCCGTTATGTTTGTTTGGTTGGTTGGTTGTAAATTATAATTAATAGTGCCAGTTCCACCACTAGCAATTTGTAAAATCGAACCATTATTGCCGGCATTGCAATTTACATTTTGTATAGTAGGAGTCGAAAAAACGGGCCCATTGGGTGTATTGAGTTGAGTATTCCCTGTGGCAGTACAACCTTTACTATCCGTTACAGCTACAATATAATTTCCTGCTCCCACATTATTAATGATGTTGGAAATTTGATTGGCACCTCCATTGTTATATTGATAAGTGGGTGTCCCTCCAGTTGCTGTAATTGTTATAGAACCATCATTTCCTGGAACACAAGTAGGTGCTGTATTGCTTATATTCGTTATTTGTATTTGTGTAGGTTCCGTAATAGAAAGTTGAGTTGTAATACTACAACCGTTAACATCCGTTGCGGTAATTATATAATTGTTTGCTGCTAAATTATTGAATGTTCCAGCAGTATTGCTTTGGTTGGTTGGTTGTATGTTGTAAGAAATGATCCCACTCCCTCCAGTGGCTGTTTGTGTAATAGACCCATTATTCCCACCAAAACAGCTCACATTTGTAATCGTTGGATTATTGAAAACTATTTGAGTAGGTGCCGTAATTGTAATGGTTGTTGTTTGGCTACAATTATTTACATCCATTGCTGTTATTGTATAATTATTCGCTACTAAATTATTAAAAATACCAGTTGTATTGGTTTGATTACCCGGTTGAATGTTGTAAGTAACTAGACCTGTACCGCCAATGGCTGTTTGTGTAATGGAACCATTGTTGCCTCCATGACAGCTTACATTTATTTTCGATGGATTATTGAATGTTAATTGACTTGGCTGATTAACCAATATTTGCGTGGTGACACTGCAACCATTGCCATCGGTTGCAGTGACGGTATAAGTAATTGCAGAAAGCCCAGTAAATATCCCTGTCGTATTCGTTTGATTGCTCGGTTGAATATTGTATGTAATTGCACCTATGCCACCAGTTGCCATTTGTGTAATTGAACCATTGTTGCCTCCAAAACAACTAGTTGGTGTTAAAGTAGGATTCGAAAATACGGGTCCATTCGGTGTAATGATTTGAACAGTACTCGTTGAAGTACAGCTGTTAATATCACTGGCAGTTATGGTATAGGTCTGATTAGACATCCCAGTAAAAATACCAGATACAGCTTGTGTAGCAGAAGGTGAAATTGAATAGGTATATGGCCCCGATCCACCATTAGCAGATGCTACACAAGAACCTCCATTGGGAGAAGCACATGTAGAATTAATTATTGAAGAAATGGATAATCCAATTACAGGCAATGAGTTAAAATTGACAATAGAACTTACTGAACAATTTCCTGCATCTTTTGCAGTGATTGTATAAGTAGGTAAGGTTAGATTATTAAATTGTCCAGTAGTATTGGTAATATTACCCGGATTTAAAACATAGTTTACAGTTCCTTGAGCATTTAATAAATTAACACTGGTAATACTTCCTGGTGAGTTACAATTATTTGTAGTTTGAGTAATATTCTGCAATAACAGTGGATTACAACTACCAGGAATTAGCACTGGAGTTCTTGACAAACAAGTTGTAGACCCTAGAGGGCAACAAGAAGAATATAAAGTGGTGCCAGAAGGACAAGCTCCATTTGAAGGTGTATAATTAAAGGGTGAACCTTGTCCGATTAAATTCCCACCAACTGGAGCATCAAACCATCTAACAATTGAGCCGTTTCCGCAACCACCTGTTAAAACGGAAGTGTAAGTAATGGTATTCCCTACGCAATTTCTAACTGGATTTGAAGCAGCAGGTGGTGCATTGAATGTTGCATTGCATGGTGTAGTATTAATTGTAAAAGAGATGGTATGTGAAGCATAATTATTAACATTATAACAACCCGTTCCGCCATCTGAAGTTCCTCTTAATGTAAACGTCTCAGTTGCTGTTGTTAGAGTTGAGTTACAAAAAGTCATATTAAAATTCAATGTAAATGGCTTATTGCAATCTAAAGTAGGATCTCCATAGTTGTTGCATGGCATACCGTCATTTGTCGGAACGGTTCCACAACAACTGCTAGCGGAAGAATTATCAAAATAAAAACCTGGGCCAGAAGTAATACCAGTTGGACACATCCCGGTACAACCTCCATTATAGGTTATAAAACCAGCTGGAATAGAAATTCCTGTAAGACTATATCCGGCATTTGCTGGAAAAAAAATACCGTGTAACCACTCTGCATTTAGCTGTTGCCATTTTATATTCGACATTACTACTTGCAATGTAGTCGATCCACAAGGATCATTACATACTAATTTACCTCCTACAACACTGGTTCCTGTTCCACTCACATAATTTATAGTTACAAGTGGAGTTGAATTGCTACAAGTTGAAAACAAACCTGTTCTAGTAATATTAGTTACACTGATTGTTTGTGCCAAACCATTTATGGATATCAATAAAAATAGAATTGAAAAAATATTTTTTATAATTAATTTCATAGAAAGCCTATTTTTTTAATTTCAATAAAAAATCAACAGGAAATCGCTCATTGTCAGAAAAACTTTCTTTTAAAAAAGCATAATAAAAGTTCCATTCCTCTTTTGAAATATTTTTATTAAAAAGAGGTTTTAGTAAATATTGATATTTTTCTGATTCAGGTTTTGAAATCTTATTGTTTGTAAAAAACAATGTCAATTCTTCTATTTTTTCGGTAGGTATTTCAGTTTTTGTATGGTCATTTAAAATTTGGTGTACTCGAATTCTTTCTTCATCATTTTGAACAAAATTTTGAGCATTTAAACAAAACGAAGAAAGCATCAATAGAGCGAATAGTAACTTTTTACAATAATTTTTTTTCATTATTAGTCTTTTTTGAAATCTATGTAATTTTTTTCTAATTGCTAAAATACAATTTTTACTGCAAGTTTTTGTCATAATAAATACATTTTTGTTTACAAACGTTAATGATTTGTATTTTTTTGAAACAAAATTTTTATTAGATATTGATGCATTTACATTTGCATAAATTAAAAAATAACATGTCAAATTTAACATTTACAATGATCAAGCCTGATGCAGTTCAAGGCGGTCATATTGGAGGAATTTTAGCGATGATTAATAAAGCTGGTTTCAGAATTAAAGCAATGAAAATGACAAAATTGTCGTTAGAAAAAGCAGGTCAATTTTATGAAGTACACAAAGAAAGACCTTTTTACGGCGAATTATGTGCGTTCATGAGCAGTGGTCACATTGTGGCTGCTATTTTAGAAAAAGATAACGCAGTTGCTGATTTCAGAACATTAATAGGTGCTACCAACCCTGCTGATGCTGCTGAAGGAACTATCCGTAAAATGTATGCAAAAAGTTTAGGCGAAAATGCAGTACATGGAAGTGATAGCGATGAAAATGCTATGATTGAAGGAAATTTCTTCTTTTCTGGTTTAGAAAAATTTTAATTACATCTATCTCAAGAATTACGCTTCTTAAAAGCATCGAATACAATCGATGCTTTTTTTTATTTATAACCTATGGAATATATTAGTTTTTTAAAACAACTATTTACTTGTTATATTTGCACCCACATTTTCAAGCATGTTTAAAAAATATTGGTGGAAAATACTTTGCGTAATAATATTGTTATATGTCGTAACAATGGGAATTCTTATCGAGATACCCTATTTACCAAAATTAAAAGAATCAATCAGGAATTTATTTTACCACGTTCCAATGTGGTATGTGATGCTGTTTAGTTTCTTTATGTCGTTTATTTATTCTATTCTTTATTTAAGTAAATCTTCTAATAAATACGATGTTATTTCCAATGAATTTGTAAATACGGGTATTTGGTTCGGATGCTTTGGCATGGCAACTGGCATGGAGTGGGCTTCTATACAATGGGGGCAACCTTGGAGCAACGATCCGAAACAAATTGGCGCAGCATTGACTTTACTCATTTATTTTGCTTACAGCATTCTTAGAAACTCCATCAAAGAAGAAGATAAAAAAGCCCGCTTAGCCGCAGTATATAATGTATTTTCTTTTGCGTTAATTATCCCTTTAGTATATATTGTTCCTGCTCATTATGCATCATTACATCCAGGTGCAGACAACAAACCTTTTGAGGCTTTAAAAACACAAGATAATTTATTAAAATTAGTTTCTCTTCCAGCAATGTTGGGATGGATACTTTTAGGACTTTGGGTCTTTGATATTCGGTATCGTATTCGTAAAATTCAACAACCAGAATTATTTATATAACATGAAATTTATCAAACTATTTATATTATTTATTTTTTCTTCTCTCGGATTATTTGCACAAATGCCCAATGACCCAAAAGAAAGCGCTAACATTTTACATCAAAATGGTCAAATTTACCTTGTAGTGTTGGTATTGGTTACTATATTTGCTGGCATTATTTTTATGTTGGCCAAAATAGAAAAAAAACTTTCCAAACTTGAAAAAAGTAGTTAGTTGATTTATATAGATTTTTTCTTATTAGACTAAACTCAAACAAAAATAAAACTCAATTTAAAATTCATAATTCAAAATTAAAATTTAAAAAAAGATGGCAAAAGCATCAAAATCATCAAAAACGGCAAAAGCAGCACCAGCTCATTACAGCTTTTTTCAAAGCGTAGAGCGTAATTTCGATAAAGCTGCGTCTTTCACAGACATCAAAGACAAAGGAATTTTAGAGCAAATTAAAGCTTGTAACAGCATTTACAGCATGAAATTTCCCGTAAAAATAGATAACAAAGTAGAAGTTATTGAAGCATATCGTGTTCAACATTCACACCACAAATTACCTGTAAAAGGAGGAATCCGTTTCAGTATGGATGTAAACCAAGATGAGGTGATGGCTTTGGCTGCTTTAATGACTTACAAATGTGCCATCGTAAATGTACCATTTGGAGGAGCTAAGGGAGGTATTAAAATTAATCCAAAATCTTTATCAGAATATGATTTAGAAAAAATTACTCGTCGTTATACAGCAGAATTAGTAAAGAAAAACTTTATTGGACCTGGCATTGACGTTCCTGCACCAGATTATGGAACGGGTCCACGTGAAATGAGTTGGATCGTTGATACCTACATGAGTTTGCGCCCGGGTGAAATAGATGCTGCTGGTTGTGTAACAGGGAAACCAGTTACGCAAGGAGGTGTAAGAGGTCGTACAGAAGCTACTGGTTTAGGTGTTTATTTCGGTGTTCGTGAAATGTGTAACGATGCAGATGTAATGAAAAAAATGAACATGACTGTTGGTATGGCTGATAAAAAAGTCGTAGTACAAGGTTTAGGAAATGTAGGTTACCATGCTGCCAAATATTTCATGGAAGGAGGTGCTTCTGTAATTGCTTTGGCTGAATACGAAGGAGCAATTTACAATCCAAAAGGATTAGATGTAGAAGCAGTAATGGCTTTCCGTAAAAAAACAGGTTCTATTTTGAACTTCCCAGGAGCTAAAAATTTAAAAAAATCGGCTGAAGCATTGGAATTAGCATGTGATATTTTAGTACCAGCTGCTTTAGAAAATGTTATCAACGGCGAAAATGCACCAAGAGTAAAAGCGCGTATTGTAGCAGAAGCGGCAAATGGTCCTTTAACACCAGATGCAGATGATATTTTAAGTAAAAAAGGAACCGTAGTAATTCCTGATATGTATATCAATGCAGGTGGTGTAACCGTTTCTTATTTTGAGTGGTTGAAAAACTTAAGCCACGTTCGTTATGGCCGTATGGAAAAGCGTTACAGCGAAAATATGAACTCTAGTATTTTAGGTTCTATTGAAAGCTTAACAGGGAAAAAAGTAACTGCTGCTGAAAAGAAAATTATTCTTCATGGACCAGATGAGGTGGATTTAGTTCACTCTGGTTTAGAAGACACAATGATTGGTTCATACCACGAAATCAGAGATGTGTGGATGAAAAATAAAAAAGTAAAAGATATGAGAAGTGCTGCTTTCGTAAGTGCGATCAATAAAGTTGGCGTTTCTTACATGGAATTAGGTATTTTCCCATAATAGAAACCACATAATTATAAAAAATCCCGATTATTCGGGATTTTTTTATGAATATATTTCTTTTTAATAAAAAATAGGATTACTTTTGCAATCCCAAAAACTACGATAGTCATGCAAGAAGCAGTAAAATTTGTACAAGAGCAATTAAATTCAGTAAAAGAAATGCCTACTTTTAAAGCAGGTGACAGCATTACTGTAAATTATAAAATTCAAGAAGGAAACAAAGAGCGTATTCAACCTTTCAAAGGAGTTTGTATCAAACGTCAAGGAACAGGTGCAACGCAAGCGTTCACTGTTCGTAAAATGAGTGATAATATCGGAGTAGAGCGTAATTTCCCTTTATTCTCTCCAAACATTGAGAGCATTGAAGTAAATAAAGTAGGTAAAGTTCGTAGAGCTAAATTATTCTATTTACGTGGCCTTCAAGGTAAGTCTGCTCGTATCAAAGAAAAAAGAATTAGATAATTTTTATCTTCATCCATATTTAAAAGCCAGACTTGAGTCTGGCTTTTTTTATTTTAATTATTCAATTACGTAAATACTTTACGTTGCACCACTCTACTTTTATAAAATGAATGCAATTTCAATGAATACTACATTACAAAAAGGGCGTGGATCACAAATCAAGCCTGCAAATCAATTTGACATGAAAAGCTATGCCATAGAGCATCCAGAAGCTATTGATGATTGGGAAAAAGAACAAATTAAAACTGAATTCTTTTTTGAAGAAGGTAAAACTATTTTAAATAGAGTCACTAGCCCTGATATTCCTTTCTCCTATTCATTAAATCCGTATCAAGGTTGTGAACATGGTTGTGTATATTGCTATGCTCGAAATTCACATGAGTATTGGGGATTTAGTGCTGGTACCGATTTTGAAAGTAAAATAGTCATCAAAAAAAGGGCTCCAGAATTATTGCGCAATTTATTTAGCAGCAAAAAATGGGTACCAACCCCTATTTCACTTTCAGGGAATACCGATTGTTACCAACCTATTGAACGGAAAATGGGAATCACTCGTAAAATTTTAGAGGTTTGTTTGGAGTATAAAAATCCTGTTGGAATCATCACTAAAAATGCTCTAATTCTCAGAGATCTAGATATTTTGCAAGAATTGGCAAAACATCATTTAGTGTCTGTTTATACTTCCATCACTTCGATGGATGAAGCGCTTCGTAGAAAATTAGAGCCTCGAACATCAAAATATACTGATAGAATAAAAATAATTGAAACCTTGTCTAAAAACGGTATTCATACAGGCGTGATGAACGCACCTATTATTCCTGGAATTAATGATACCCACATGTATGAGGTATTGCGTCGTGCCTCACTTGCAGGAGCAAAATCAGCTGGTTACACCGTTGTTAGACTCAATGGGGCCATTGGACCTATTTTTCAAAATTGGCTAAGCTTACATTTTCCTGATCGAGCACAAAAAGTATGGAATATGATTGCCGATTGTCATGGTGGAAATGTAGAAGATACCCGTTTTGGAACTCGAATGAAAGGCGAAGGAAACATCGCTGAAATCATTCATCAACAATTCAACTTATATTGTACTCAATTTCATTTGAATGAAGAAAAATTTGAACTGAATTGCAATGATTTTATTCGATTAAAACCA
>Ga0114981_10002310_pt1 | contig 12344 bp, 9 predicted proteins | sample S_140806_MF_Meta_FD_87028 | JGI IMG/M metagenome (GOLD analysis project Ga0114981, IMG submission 87028) | Freshwater microbial communities from Lake Simoncouche, Canada to study carbon cycling - S_140806_MF_MetaG | ecosystem: Environmental > Aquatic > Freshwater > Lake | place: Lake...
GGAAAACTAAGGGCAACATTCCGTAAACTAGGCACTTTAAAATGCAGGGAGTCGGCAGTTTTTCCGGTTATCCGCATTCTACCTTTATCCAGCAGTACCTCATCTTCGGCTAGCCCTGCATTTCGAAAACTAAAATCAGTAAAAAACGGTGGGGGATGGCAGGTGATACATTTTTGCTGAAACATTTCATAACCGAGTTGTTCGGGTAAAATAAATTTGTCATCCCCTCGCATTACCCGGTCGTATTTGCTATTATTGCTTACAAGGGTAAGAACAAATTGACTGATGGCTTTACCTAATTCGAGGGTGGTGATTTTTTTTACGCCAAAAGCTTGCTGAAATTTTTTGCGATAGTCGGCATGTCTATTCAACTTATGCAATACACTATCCAAGGTTTCTCCCATTTCATTTTCGGCAGTAATCGGGGCCAGTGGCTGAAGGTCGAGGTGCAGGATACCACCATCCCACATAAAATTTTTCTGCCAGGCCATATTTACGATTCCGGGAGCATTGCGGGTAGAAAAGCGATTGTCGATACCATGGCTCAGACTATGATCGTAAGTAGCAAAGCCGCCAAATGATTGGTGACAGGTACCACAAGAAACCATGCCATCTTTACTGAGTATGCCATCATAAAACAATTGTTTGCCCAAAGCAATACCTTCTTTGGTAAGTGGGTTAGCAGAAAAATCATATACAGGTGCCGGCCAGCCTTTGGGCGTGTTGAATTTTACGGGATGCAAAGTCCCCCACCAATTATCTGCCTGCACCCAAGCGATGCCGGAAAGTACAATCATGAGTATTGTTACATATAGGCGATATTGCTTCATGGTTACTGAATCACTCGAAATTGAAATTGATAATTATTGGCTATTTGATTGGCTAGTTTTCCTGGTACATGGCAAATCGGATTCGCAGCAATGGATAGGGAACTAGCACCATTGAACCAACTCAATAAATCGGCCGCCAGCAAAATGTGATGTTGTTCGATGGCTTTTATATCAATGGCCAGTTGTATAGATTTTGCCACATTTTGTTCACCAGCAAATCCCCCCACATGATAAGTGAATTTTTTTCCGGGCATAGGAGAAACTGGGGAACTGCCTTCCATTTTTGCCATCACATATCCTGTGTTCCAGGTCCAGAACATGCCTCGTGCAGGGTCTAGCACCCCCGATTGAATACCGCTAACATTTTTGGTACTATCAACGCCCAATAAAAATCGAATGTTTACAATATCCGAAGAGAGTATGGGTAAACGAATTTGTAAGCTACTGCTATCCAAAATATTCGCCAGAAAATAACTATCCCGAATTGGGAACCATTTTCCGGAGGAGGATTGAACAGCAAAATTTGAGAGATAGAAAAGACATTTATCAATTGAAAAAGTTTCTCCCGATGCATTGGTATAGGTAGCTTCAGGCGTCCATTTTTTTTCACCAACCCTGGGTACAATTTCAATTGTAAGCGAATCTCTGCTGGCAACAGATTGGGCTGCAGTTTGTTGCAAAATACCGGCCATCAATACTGATATAAAGAGTAAACCGATTTGCCTCATTCGTTGAAGTTGAATTTTTTTCTCAGCACTTTATTCAGCGCATTTCTTTTTTTATGCTCGAGTCTTTTTTCTTTTGAAGCAGCAGTCGGTTGAGTGGCACGGCGCACAATAGGGGGTATGATGGCTTGGGCAATCATCCGATTCATTTTTTCAATCACCGACTTTTTATTCAGCCACTGGGTTCTTTCTGATTGTGATTTAACCAAAAGCCAGTCTTCATTGGTGATTTTGTTGGCTAGTTTTTCGCGGATCAAGGCTTTTTGTTCATCCGTACAAATTTCCGAAGATCCAATATGCCAACGACCTTCTACCATGGTTTCTACCTTGTTCACATTTTGCCCTCCTTTTCCCCCGCTGCGGGCCGTTTGAAATTGAATTTCGGGGGTAATAACTATCTTCATGGCAGTAAAGTTCGTACAATTTAGCAGATTACATATGAGAATCGTAGTGCAACGGGTTTCGGAAGCAGCTGTTCGGGTAAACCATCAAATAACAGGCCAGATTGATTCGGGATTGCTGGTTTTTGTAGGCTTCGAAGCGGCTGATACCGAGGAAGATATTGCCTGGATTACCGGAAAACTAGTTAACCTCCGAATTTTTAATGACGAGCAAGCAGTAATGAATAAAAGCTGTTTAGAAGTTGGGGGAGATATTTTACTGGTTAGTCAGTTTACCCTGCATGCCAGTACCAAGAAAGGAAATCGTCCATCTTATATCCGTGCAGCCCGGCCAGAGCAGGCCATCCCATTGTACGAGTCAATGATTGATGAACTATCAAACGCTTTAGGCAAACCCGTTGCCACCGGAGTTTTTGGGGCAGATATGAAAGTGAGTTTGCTGAATGATGGTCCCGTAACTATTTGGATGGATTCTAAAAACAAAGAATAAAATAACCCAGTAAAACTATCTTATGAGTTTAACCATTGCTCAAGCCCAGGAAAATGTAGATCAATGGATCCAAACCCTGGGGGTTCGATATTTTAACGAACTCACCAACCTTGGTATACTAATGGAGGAAGTAGGAGAGCTGAGTCGTTTAATGGTTCGGCAATACGGTGAGCAATCATTCAAAGAGTCCGACAAAAATCGTGAACTCTCCGATGAGATGGCGGATGTATTATGGGTACTTATCTGTTTAGCCAATCAAACCGGGGTTAATTTAACCGAGGCATTGGAAAAGAATTTCGAAAAAAAATCTTTACGGGATGCTGATCGGCATCGGCTGAACGATAAATTATAAATCCTCCAAAATGGATTCTTTGGCTTGCCCTTAGTTATTTCTTCTTGCGGAAGATAGATGACTGGCGTGCCATTTTTTCGATGGCTTCCACGGATCTTGGAGAACCAGCTGAGAGGTTTTTATATCCATCAGCCGTAATCAAAAGATCATCTTCAATTCGCACACCAATCGACCACCATTTTTTATCGCAGGGGCTGCCTGGTGGAATATAGATGCCTGGTTCAACGGTAAATATCATACCCGGTTCAAGGGTGGCTCTCCGGCCCATATCGTGTACATCTAACCCCAAATGATGCGAAGTACCATGTGGAAAATAAGTGCGTACCTGGTTTTCGGAACTGATGATGCCTAATTCTTTTAGTCCTTTCGCAATTACATTTACTGCCGCAGCATGCGGGTCTGAAAATTGTTTCCCGGGTTTACATTCTGCAAAAGCCGCATCCTGAGCCGCCAATACTAATTCGTAAATGATTTTTTGTTCGGGAGAAAATTTTCCGTTTACTGGAATTGTGCGGGTAACATCGGCACTATAGCCATGGTACTCAGCGGCACAATCACTCAATAACAGATCACCATCCTGTAATGTGCGCTGATTGGTTTCGTAGTGGAGGATGCAGGTATTTGCGCCAGAACCATTGATGCTGGGGTATCCCACATATTCCGATCCACGGCTCTTGAATTCATATTCCATAATGGCTTGGGCATCGTATTCGTGCATGCCCGGTTTCATCGAACGCATCACACTATTGTGCCCTTCCACACTCATGTTAATTACTTTTTCCATCAGGGCAATTTCTTCCGGTTGTTTGATGCCGCGTAATACCTGTAGGATATTCATTGCGATTGTAGGAGCAGCCGACTTTCCAGCTCCCATTAATGCAGAGTCAAGAGAAGCAGCCATATTGGCCAGGATATCTCCGCGGCCGGGATATTTAAATAAAATCTGGTCGTTTCTAAAAGAAGAAATCACTGTATCCAGCTGAGACCAATCTACCAATTTACCCGAAAACTGCTCGGTAGAAAATACTGCATTCAATTGATATTTTTCCTGCACACCAGCGGCCCCTAAAATTTTGCCTGTCCACATTTCTCGCTGGGGATTTCTAGATTGCACAAAAATAAACTCTGTACCTGTTTTTTGCAGAATGGTAACGGGCTGTTTGAACAACAGCAATACTGCATTGGGTTCTTCCAAACCGGTTAGGTAATAAAAGTTTTTATTTTGGGCATAGATATAATTCACATCATTATTACGCACTTTCTGGGGGGCAGCAAAAAACACCGCCACCGATTTTTCAGGCATTTTTTCGCGAAAAGCGGCCCTTCTGCCGGCATGGAAAGCAGGAGAAAGATAATCTGCCGGATACTCATCAGGGGTTTGGGCAAAACTAAGCAGCGGTAGCGCCAATAAAAGGCCAATTCGTACTATTAATCTCATACTAGTTATTTATATAAAAATACCCAATTTATTGGTTTTGGCTGAGAAAAATATCACAACCGGTTTAGTAGGGATTTTTTTCGGTAAACTACCCATTTGCATACGTTTCGCAAAGCAAGCGTAATCCTGTATTTTTGCAGGGCTATGAGTACACCTGTTGATCAATTATTGCCTGCGATTATCGCACATGCCAAAGAATATGGATTTGTATTTCCCAGTAGCGAAATTTACGATGGACTGGGAGCCGTTTACGATTATGGTCCTTACGGTAGTGAGCTGAAAAAGAATATCCGGGATTACTGGTGGAAAAGTATGACCCAACTGCATGAGAATATTGTGGGTATTGATGCGGCTATTTTTATGCACCCTACAACCTGGAAAGCAAGTGGCCACGTTGATAACTTTAGCGACCCAATGATTGATAATCGCGATAGTAAAAAGCGCTATCGGGTTGATCATTTACTAGAAGCCAAGGCGGATGAGCTTACGCAAGCCGGAGATAGCGAAGGGGCTTCTGCATTGCTGGCACAAATGGATACTTTGCTGGGGGCAGAAGATTTTGTTGCACTCAAACAATTATTGGTAGACAATAAAATTGTTTGTAGTGTAAGTGGAACGGGCAACTGGACGGATATTCGTCAGTTTAATCTCATGTTCTCCACCCAGGTGGGGTCGGTGGCGGAAGAGTCGGATACGATTTATTTGCGGCCCGAAACGGCGCAAGGAATTTTTGTGAATTTTTTGAACGTTCAAAAAACTGCCCGTATGAAAATTCCTTTTGGGATTGCTCAAACCGGTAAAGCTTTTCGCAATGAAATTGTTGCCCGTCAATTTATATTCCGCATGCGCGAGTTTGAGCAGATGGAAATGCAGTTTTTTGTTCGTCCCGGCACAGAAGGGGACTGGTACAAATACTGGAAAGAAGCCCGCTTACAATGGCACTTGGGTTTGGGGATTGCAGCGGAGAAATATCGTTTTCACGACCATGTAAAGTTGGCACATTATGCGAAGGAAGCCTGCGATATTGAATTCCAGTTTCCGTTCGGATTTAAAGAAGTAGAAGGAATTCACTCGCGTGGTGATTTCGATTTAACCCAGCATCAGATTTATAGTAAAAAGAAACTCCAATATTTCGACAACGAGATCAATCAGAATTATGTTCCCTATGTAATAGAAACATCCATTGGATTAGACCGGATGTTTTTGTTGATATTGTCGAATGCATATGAGGAGGAGCAACTCACTAAAGAGGATGGTTCTAAGGATAGTAGGGTGGTATTGCATATCCCCCCTGTACTGTCGCCTATTAAACTTGCGATTTTGCCATTAACCAAGAAAGACGGATTACCAGAAGTAGCCCGCGACTTGATGAATGAATGTAAACCCTTTTTCAAGTGTTTTTATGAGGAAAAGGATGCCATCGGAAAGCGTTATCGTCGCCAAGATGCCATTGGAACGCCTTTCTGTGTTACCATCGATCATCAAACGCTAACAGATCAAACGGTTACCATACGATACAGAGACTCAATGGTGCAGGAACGAGTATTGATGAGCCAGGTGCGTGAGTTGGTATCAGCGCAGATTCAGTAACATACGATAAACGGGATAGCCGATTAACCGTATATTTCTAGGTGGATAGCTTTTTTGTCGTACCCCAGTGCCACGATTCTTTCTTTTGCTTCGTCTATCATGTTTTTCCAGCCACACAAATAAAACTTAGCAGGAATGCTACCTTGCTGAGTGAGTTGTTCATATACCTGATGAACATATCCTTTGTAAGCACCGGCTGGTACTTCAGTTTCGCGAGAGTAGCAGGGGTGAAAATGAAAGCCAGGTTCAGCAGCAGCCAGATCGTTCAATTCTTTGATATATAATCCATCTTCAAATTTTCGGCATCCAAATACGAGGTGAACTTGTTGGTGTGGTTTTTTATGATTGTGCAACCAGTGTGCCATAGAGCGGAAGGGTGCGATACCGGTTCCAGTACAAATCAGGAATATATCATAATCAATTGTTTCTGGTAGGGTGAATTTACCCTGTGGGCCGCGTAAAATGATTTCAGTACCCAGGGTAACTTCATTAAATAAATAGGTAGTGCCCAAGCCACCTTCTAGAAACACGATCACCAGTTCAAACACATTCGTTCCATCGGGTGCAGAAGCAATAGAATAGCTTCTCCAGCGCTTGTTCTTTTGCTCATGTATGGGCAAATCTAGGGTAACAAATTGACCGGGAATAAAGTCGAAAGATGCTAATTCAGGAACCTGAATCCAAAATCTTCTGCAATTCGCCGTTTCATTTTCTAATTTAATCACGGTTCCCGTGCGCCATGGTTCTGCCATATGGTTTTAAATTAATAGATAGTAAAGGTAGCAAAATATGTTATCCCTTTTAGGCAATTGCTATTGCCATCTACGCAATCGATTTCATAGTGTAGCAATCTTTTACTAAAAGATGGCTAGTAAAATATAAATGCTAAAAAATTATCATGAATAAGATTGATTATTTCAATAAAATAAACTGTATTCAGTAAAATAGGGCTCCCTATAATAGATTCCTAAGATTTAGAAGTTACCTGAAAAAGAATTGATTTTCCCTATTTGTACAACCCACCTATCTGGATGATTGAGAAGAATTTGCACACAAAAAAGCCGATATTTTGTATCGGCTTTTGAAAATGATGCAAAAGGGATTATCGCTGTATAACAATTTTCTTCAGATAAATTTTCTTGTTATGCTGAATCCTAACGAGATATAATGAAGAAGAAACCTGACTTAAATTGATTTCTTTAGAATAAGCGCCGATGAAATCAGCCTGATTGGCAGTGAAAACTTTGTTACCGGTCGCATCTAATATATCTATCCACAAGTCTGATTTGGTTGCTACCCGGAAAGAAAGGTTGAACCTTCCGTTATTTGGATTGGGCGACACCCGCAACTTGATTTCCTCTGCCATTTGTTCGGTAAGAGCGGTAATGGTTATAGTAATGGTATTGGAAGTAAGTTGACAACCAAAGGCATCATAAATAATTACTTTGTATTGACCGGATTTTGTAGGGCGATAAGAAGGATTATTGGCCCCCACTAGCAGGGTATCATTATAGTACCATTGGTTGCCCGTTGCAATGGAGGATACCAATGAGTCGGCTTGCTGAGTGATAACTGGATTGGCGGGCGTATTGGCAACTACCGCTGTTCTAGCACTTGGGCAAGCGGCAGTTCGAATACGCATATCATAGAAATAATAGTAAAACTGGTAGGGTTGTGAACCACCTGTTGTTGCACTATTTCCATTGATAGACATTACGCCAGGAACACTTATCGGGTAAGTATTGGTGGTTGTGATTTGGTTGTTTCTAAAAACCGAAGCGCTATCAGCTCTGCCATCTCCACTCAAACATTGTAGAATCAGGATATGATCACCTGGGGTACTTACCGGAATATTCAGATAAAAAACGGCTCCTGGATCATCAGTGGGATTTCCAACTACAGCTCCGGGTTTCGGATTGGGATTGGTAGCCGGTGCTTCAAATGTAGTGGAATATCGGTTATAATAAGAGTAAGCTCCGGTAGCAGGATCTTCACTGGCTATGTCTCCTAGAATCACTCTGATTTTACCAGGATTACCCACATACAGTCTGGCTGTTTCGATAACTATTGGAACAGCGTTATTGAATTTTACATAGTTACCAGTAAAAGTATTATAACCTCCATTGGGGTAAACTGTTTTATTGGCAGGTCCGATAGAGGTTTTTACTTCTTTGGCCAGGTAAAATGTTTTATCGCTAGGGATTGAAGTAGAACTTACATTAAATCCGCTTGCAAAAGGTACTGTTGCAGAAGATGAATTATACCAATAGTAATTGGTACTAAAAACCGGAGCAGTAACTTTTAATAAAGCAGATCCAGCACAAATACTTCCTGTTCCTGCAGGTGAAGTATTTCTGGCCCCTGTAATAAAAGTAGATGCCAACTGATTATTAGATGAATTCTGGTCAACTGTTAAATTGGTAACAGCAGAAATGGTATAAGTAGTTGCTGCTGATGAAGGAAAAGGATTTTGAAAAGTGATAGTGGCAACAGAGCCTGGCAGAATTACAGCGCTATAGGTAGTGGTAAAAGTTGCCAAAACAGTTCCTGCAGAAGTTGCAACGGCAGTTACTGGGATATTGGTTTGGCTTAGCGCTCCGTTATTTTTTATTTTGATTGTGAGATAATTTTGAGTTGATTCACAATCTCCGCCAGCCGGAGAAGTGATTTCATTCACGGAAACATCATTGGAAGGACTCACAATTCTTAGCCGATAGTCTTGTGTTTCTCCTTTTCCATAAGTTCCGCAAGCCTGCACATCTGCTGCTGTGGAGGTTTCCTGAACAACAATCCGCATCAAACATATATTTCCAACGGTTAAATTAGCAGGTATTGTTATGTTGGAAGTATACAGTTGGGCGGTGGCAGTAAGAGCACCGCTGGTTGCCATTAATTCTGCACTTTCGAAAGTTCCGTTATTGTTTACGTCCATAAATACCTTCACAATTCTTGCATTCGTGGTGGCATCGGCCGTACTAACTTTTACGGTGATTGGTAAGGTTTGTTGCGATTCTATATTTGCAATAAAGCGAGTATTGTCTGTATATGTTTTTGAGCCCGCGGTATTGCCCACCTGAATGTTGCTGAAGCTAACAGAATCTATTCTAGCACCTCCCCCGCCGGATGTAGAATTACAATAAGCAGTTCCCCCAACACCACTTACCAAAAGCGAATAAGCCTGGGAATTATTTACCAGCGTTCCTTTATGAGAAATTCTTATTTTATAAGATTGACCGGGAATGGTGCTATCTACATTAATTCTCTCTACATTGTCGGTAATATTATCTCCAGGCGTTGCCGCAGAACTAGGAAAATCTACATTTAGGGTCCAAGGAAGATAGGTGCCAAATCCATTATTTTTTGTAATTCGAATATCCAGATCGTTTACCAGCTTTTTGCTGCGGTTATTCATTACATCTACTTTTTCAATCTTACCGGCAGGATCTGTCCAACAAATTGTAGCAGAAAGCTGACCTTTACCAGATGCGATAACATTTGTTTCGTAAAAACCTCCGTTCGCAAGATTATTTTCAAATAGTATGTGATTGCTGCTGGATGAATTGTTTTTGGTAATAGCCTCTGTAATAACTGCAGCTCCTTTTTCTACATTCAACAATCCCCATCCAGATTGATAATCTGGACCTGGATAAAATCCGGCTTCATCAGCCGAATGTATAGCCAACCCTCTGAGAGTAGCCGATCGCATAAAATTACCCGGTTTTAATTTATTGTAATATTCCTGCAATAAAAACAACGATCCGGATGCACTGGGCGATGACATGGAGGTTCCACTGAAATTTGCATAACTGTTATTGCCGGTGGCAATTGGAGAAGTTACCCCAACTCCATCTGCAACAATATCGGGCTTAATTCGTCCGTCGTCTGTGGGTCCCCAGCTGCTGAAAGAACTCATAACAACATCATCCGGTCTGCTGTATCCAGAGGGAATCCCATTAACAGCGCCAATCGTAAGAATATTTTTCGCAGTACTATAGGTAGGTAAAATGTCAAACCCGTCATTATTGCTGATTCCCGCCGGACGATTACCCGCAGAGGCCATAGAACCACTTGTATTGTATCTAAAATAGGGCTGCCCAACAGCAGGTCCATTCTCGTTACGGTTATTACCTGCAGCCTTAACAATCAGATAGTAGGGAGAGAGATAGGAAAGAGAATCCCATGCTTGAGCTGCATCATCGTAGTAACCAAACTTATAATCTTCTATATCACCTGCTTTTCCATAAAATTCCCATCGGCTTTGGGCATCATTATAATTCCATCCTGCAACGGTTCCATATGAATGATTAGAGATGAGTAAATTTCCACCCTCCGTAAACATTTCAGAAACATGGCTATTAAAATCATAGGCAATCATTCCTAATGCCCCATACGCCATTCCCTTAGCGAGTGGATTCACGCCGCTCGCAATCATAGTGCCACTCACATGGGTTGCATGATCGTCGGTAGAACTCGGATTATCTTTTTGCGTTATTCTCCCTGTAAGTTCAACGTGAGTACTTAATATTCTTCCCCCATCCCAAATGCCGATTTTATCTTTCAATGCTGCAGAATTGCCCGATAGATTTAACCCAGTGCTACCTCCAGGCCATAATTGATTTGCTCGGGTAGTGGCCGCTGCAATAGTATTGTTATAAGTACCAATATAGATGGGTAGACCAAAAGCATCTGTTCCGGTAAGCATAGCCAATTTTCCATCTTTTCCACGCAGGGTTAAGGGCCAACCTTTTTCCTTTGCTTTGGTAAGCGCTTCACTGTGGTTGGCATCATACTGTAACTTATAACCAGCCGCTCCCTGCTTTAATAAACGGGATTCATTATTTAATTGTGCAAAAACGGGGGCACCTAACAGAAACAGTAAACAAACAAATAAAATCCGACGGTTTGTCATGGCAGATGTTTTAACCTTAAAAATACTTTCAGAATGCATAGAAATATCCTCTAAATTAGATACTTTCACTCTTAAAATAGTGGTATGAAAGCAGTTCTTGCCTTTTTTTTTATTATTTCATTAGCTTTTCTCGGTTGTGCCGGAAGTCAAACCGCTCAGCAATCAGCAATTGAACAGGGAATTTCGGGTTACATATTACAAGAAAAAGGCAACCGAATGCCTTCTCCTGATAAACCAGCATCTGCCCCGAAAGGTCTGAAAACAGTGGTTTTTATCCATCCCGTAACGGAGATTACCCAATTAACTAAGCTTGCAACCCCTGGCTTGTATCAATCAATCAATACACCGGCAGTTGCATCCGCCACTACAGATTCAACTGGATATTTTTCTGTTTCCCTTCCTCCGGGTAGTTATTCCGTTTTTGTTAAGTATGGAGATGGGATTTATGCCAATTGGCTCAACGAAAAAAATCAGGTGTCTCCGGTTGAAGTGCTTGAGCACAAGGTAACCACCGTGAAACTGACCGTTTCAGCCGGCGCCAGTTACTAGGCTTTAACCTATCTTTGCATCCTAATAAAATATGGAGGCCGAAAAGGAAGTGAGCAATATTTCGGTATTGCTGGAAAAATTATATCAATCCCCCCTACTTTTTCAGTTAGGGAGCAGGCTTCGTTTTGCCGATCCGCAAAGAATTTTACTGCAAAATCTCCAGGGTAGTAGTGTAGAATGTATGTTGAGTGCGCTGATGATGCAGCCCTCCTCCCGTGACCTAAACCATCTGCTTATTTTAAATGATGCCGAAGAAGCAGCCTATTTTCACAATACGCTCGAAAATCTTACCCAAGCACTTGATTTATTTTATTTCCCTTCTTCCTTTAAAAATCGTAAGGATTTTAAGCAGCTGAATTCTTCACATGTAATGTTGCGAACCGAGGCACTTACCAAAATTGCCGCCGGTGGAAATAAAAAAGTGGTAATCACTTATCCCGAGGCATTATTCGAGAAAGTAGTGATTCCCGAAACCCTCAGCAACAATATCATCCGCATAAAAACCAATGATACCATCTCTCCAGATCAACTGATGGAAAGCTTTGTTAAATATGGATTCCGGAGAAGTGATTTTGTGTACGAACCCGGTCAGTTTGCCTTACGTGGCGGCATCCTCGACATATACTCTTATGGAAATGAAAAACCCTATCGGATTGAATTATTTGGGAACGAAGTAGACAGTATACGCTTATTCGACCCCGAATCGCAGTTAAGTGAGCGAAGATTATTGCAGGTAACCATTATTCCTAATGTAGCTACTCAGTTCAATTCATCCATAAAAGTTCCTTTGCCCGAGTTTCTTCCGGAGGATACCATTATTTGGCTGAAGAGCTGGGAAGTGATTGCAGAAAAAATGGATGAGCAGCTGGCTTCCTTTCAATCTTTTATCCAATTACCCCCCGATTCCCAAGTACAGGAAGGATTTGAAGAGGAGGAAGTAGATCAGGCTCATCACCCAAATGAGGATGATTTTTATCTCTCATCGAGTTTGGATGCGCTATTAGATAAACGGCATGTGGTAGAATTTGGATATCCTTCTGGAAAAGCCGTACTCGAATTA
>Ga0114981_10002322_pt1 | contig 12306 bp, 11 predicted proteins | sample S_140806_MF_Meta_FD_87028 | JGI IMG/M metagenome (GOLD analysis project Ga0114981, IMG submission 87028) | Freshwater microbial communities from Lake Simoncouche, Canada to study carbon cycling - S_140806_MF_MetaG | ecosystem: Environmental > Aquatic > Freshwater > Lake | place: Lake...
CTTCTTTTTTACCACTGGTAAAACCACCCGAAGCACCGCCTAGTGCTTTACCTAAAGTACCTGTGATAATATCTATTCTTCCCATCACATCGCATAATTCATGCACCCCTCTACCAGTTTTACCCATAAAACCTGATGAGTGGCACTCATCCATCATAATAATAGCATCGTATTGGTCGGCTAAGTCACATATTTTATCAAGTTGCGCAACTGTGCCATCCATAGAAAAAACAGAGTCGGTAACAATAATGCGCGTTCTTGCATCTGCATGTTGTTGTAATTGTGCTTCCAAATCGGCCATGTCGTTATGTTTGTAACGAGCACGTTTCGATTTACATAAGCGTACACCATCTATAATTGATGCATGGTTTAATTCATCTGAAATAATAACGTCATCTTCTCCTAATAAGGGTTCAAACACGCCACCATTGGCATCAAAGCAAGCAGCGTATAATATAGTATCTTCTGTGCCCAAGAATGCAGCAATCTTTTGTTCTAATTCCTTATGAATATCTTGTGTGCCGCAAATAAAACGAACAGAACTTAAGCCAAAGCCTCTTTTGTCTAACGCCTGGTGCGCTGCTTCAATAACACGCGGATGCGAGGAAAGACCTAAGTAATTATTAGCACAGAAATTTAAAACTGTTTTACCGTTTACCATTATTTCTGCGCCTTGCTCAGAAGCAATGATGCGTTCTTCTTTAAATAAACCTGCGATTTTAATCTCTTCAACTTCTTTTGCTATTCGATTATTAAATGCACTACTTGCCATGGTTTTAGATTTTAAATTTTAGCAAAAATACAAGTATATTCAGTAATCTTTTATAAAAATTATAGAAAGTCGATAGTATCTTTACAATATGGTATTAGCTTGGCATAAAGGTATAATTATAGATATCCAAAATGAATCGCCTACGGTGAAGCGATTTTGGATACAATTGCCTGAATTAGAGCAGTTCCATTTTATACCCGGACAATTTGTAACGCTTGATTTGCCTATTGCTGAGCGCCGTAATAAACGATGGCGCAGTTATAGCATTGCAAATGCGCCCAATCAATCCAACATATTCGAACTTGTTATTGTAAAGTTGGAGCAAGGTGCCGGCACTACTTATCTATTTGAGCAAGCTAGTATAGGCACCGAATTGCTGGTAAGAGCCGCTCAAGGTGTTTTTGTATTGCCCGACCAATTAGATAAAACCTTGTTTTTAATTTGTACAGGTACGGGTATTGCTCCATACAGAAGCATGCTGCAGTATATACAACAAGAACAGTTACCCCATTTGGATATTCATTTGATTTATGGTTGTCGCAACGAAGAAGATCTGCTTTTCAAAGAGGAAATGGAAGCGATGGCTAAACAAAATGAGCAGTTTTTTTATCATCCTATTACCTCTAGATCTACCTATAATTCAAAAAGAGGTTATGTGCATGCTATTTACGAATCCCTTTGTAGCGATTTGCCGGTAGCGCATTTTATGCTCTGTGGATGGCGCCCTATGGTAGATGAAGCAAAAGAGCGTATTATCAAATTGGGCTATAATAAAACGAATGTAGATTTTGAATTGTATGGTTAAACAATGAGAGCAGTTATTCAACGTGTAAAAAGATCCACGGTCGCTATTGATCAACAAGTGGTTGGTGCTATTCAAGCAGGCTTCCTTGTTTTATTAGGAATTACGCATGATGATACGGAAGAAGATGTTGATTGGCTTGTACAAAAAATTGAAAAATTGCGTGTGTTTGCAGATGAGCAAGGCGCTATGAATTTGGATCTTAAAGCAATACAAGGTGCTGTTTTAGTGGTCAGTCAATTCACGCTATTTGCACAGTATAAAAAAGGGAATAGGCCTTCTTTTATAAATGCAGCACAACCCGATCATGCCAAACCCTTATATCAATTGTTTATTCATAAAATGCAACAATTGGTGCCTACCGAAAAAGGGGTATTTGGTGCCGATATGCAAATCGATTTATTAAATGATGGTCCAGTAACCATTATCATGGATACTAAAAACAAAGAATAATGTACGACGATAGTTATTTCATGAAAGCCGCACTAGAACAGGCTCAAATAGCATTTGATTTGGGAGAAATTCCCATAGGTGCAGTAGTAGTTTGGGATAATAAAATAATAGCGCGTGGCCATAATCAAACAGAGCAATTAAAAGATCCAACGGCCCATGCCGAAATGATTGCCATAACAGCTGCTTGTAATCAAATAGGTAGCAAGTATTTAAGCGAAGCCTGCGTCTATGTTACGGTAGAACCTTGTTTGATGTGTAGCGGCGCAATCTATTGGAGTAAAGTAAAACGCATTGTTTTTGGAGCTGCCGATGAAAAAAATGGCTACCAAAAACACACCAAAGAAAATTGGCCTTTTCATCCAAAAGCAACTTTGTCGCAAGGGATATTAGCAAGTGAATGCGCTCAACTTATGAAAGATTTTTTTGCTTCTAAACGATAAGTATGTATCAATTTGTACAAGCTCCTTTTTTATATAGCGATTTGGAAGAAGGTAAATTTCAATCCATACTTTTAGCAGAAAAGCAATTAATAGTGCTTAAAAAAAAGGAGCAGCTTTTTGCTTTTGCAGCTACCTGTCCGCATGCCGGTGCACATTTTTGCGATGCTTGGATAGATGCTAGTGATCGTCTAGTGTGCCCTTTACACAAATATCGATTCGATTTAAGCAATGGAAGAAATACCAGTGGAGAAGGGTATAAATTGAAAATATATCCTATAAAAATTGAGGAAAACACTATTTTTATTGGCATTTGGTAAATGAAATAACGATGAGTATGATACAAGCACCTTATTTAACGCCTGGAATGAAAATTGGCATTACTTGTCCGTCTGGATATGTTGACGCCGCTCGCGTAGAGCAGGCAATTCGCCTATTACATTCCTTGGGTTATGAAACGGTATTAGGCAAAACGATAGGATTAGGCGATTATTATTTCGCTGGTTCGGATCAAGAGCGATTAGCCGATTTGCAAGCCATGTTAGATGATACCAGTCTTGCAGCTATATGGATGGGAAGAGGGGGTTATGGCATGAGTAGAATCATTGATCAGCTCGACTTTACCAATTTTTTAAAACATCCAAAATGGATTTGTGGTTTTAGTGATATTACGGTTTTGCATAGTCATCTACAAGCTCAATTCGCGCTGCCAACTATACATGCATTAATGTGTGGGAGTGTGGTTGCCGATAATTGGCAAAGTGCACCCGTTCAATCCTTATTGTTGGCATTGGAGGGAAAATCGTTGTCGTATGAAATGCCCGCACATCCATTGAATATTCTTGGTTCGGTAACCGCTCCTTTAGTGGGGGGCAACCTTGCTATTTTAGCAAATCTTACGGGTTCGGCATCGCAACTTCAAACGGCTGGCAAGATACTTTTCATAGAAGACATCGGTGAGCATTTGTATCAAATAGATCGCATGTTATATAATCTAAAACGTTCGGTTCAGTTAAAAGAACTAAAAGGATTAGTTGTGGGTAGTTTTACCGATGTGGAAGATACAGAACGACCATTTGGACAATCTTTAGAAGAAATAATTTGGGATAAAGTAGCTGAATATGGTTATCCTGTTTGTTTTAATGTTCCTTGTGGTCATCAATACGACAATAGGGCACTCCGTTTGGGAATGCCCTATCAGTTAGCGGTGTTAGAAGAAAAAGCTACTTTATCGAGTCTTTAAATTAAAACGGAACCCGTCATTTCTTTAGGTATAGCTAAGCCCATATAATGCAAGATCGTAGGTGCTAAATCGCCTAATTTCCCATTCGATTGAATGCTGCCTTTGAAGTCATTAGAGATAATGTAAAAAGGTACAGGATTCATAGTATGTGCTGTATTCGGTGAACCATCTTCATTGATTAAGCAGTCGGAATTTCCATGATCGGCCGTGAGGAAAATACCGTAGTCCATTTTTAATGCTAAGGGTATGATTTGAGCAATGCAAGCATCTACTGTTTCTGCAGCTTTGATAGCAGCTTGCCAAACACCCGTATGGCCTACCATATCGGCATTTGCAAAATTAATGACGATGAAGTCGGCTGTTTGATTTTCAATTTCTGGTAATAAAGCTGCCGTTAAGTCCTTCGCACTCATCTCTGGTTTTAAATCATAAGTAGCCACATCTTTTGGCGAATCTTTCATGATTCTTTTTTCCCCTTCAAAAACTTCTTCTCTTCCTCCAGAAAAGAAAAAAGTAACATGCGGATACTTTTCTGTTTCAGCCATGCGCAGTTGTTTCAATTTATTTTTGGCAATAACTTCTCCCAGCGTATTTTTTAAATTGTCGTTGTGAAAAACTACCTGCACATTTTTAAAACTATGATCATACTCTGTAAAGGTGCAGTAATGAAGCGGCAAAGCAAACAGTGCTAATTCAGGAAAATCTCTTTGTGTAAGCACTTCGGTAATTTCACGGCAACGATCTGTTCGGAAATTAAAGCAAATCACTACATCGTCTTTTTGAATGGTAGCTAAAGAATTGCCTTCGGGGTCCGTTGCTATGATTGGTTTAATAAATTCATCTGTAACTTGATCGGTATACGATTGCTTAACTGAAGCTAAAATATCGCTCGACATACTTCCTTTTCCATGCACCAATGCATCGTAAGCAATTTTTACTCGATCCCATCGTTTGTCTCGATCCATTGCAAAATAACGACCTGTCACAGATGCAATTTGGGTGTTTTTATCTTGAATAAACTGTTGTAGATCTGCTAAAAAGCCATAGCCACTTTTAGGATCGGTATCTCTTCCATCTGTGAAAGCATGAATAGCAATCTTTGGAACACCTTGCTCAGAAGCCAAAGCTATCAATGCTTTTAGATGATTAGAATGTGCATGCACGCCACCATCGCCCACTAAGCCAATAAGGTGTAATGTTTTGTTGTGTTCTTTAGCATAGTTTATTGCTGCTAATAAAGTAGGGTTGGTAGAAAATTCTCCTGAACGTATAGCTACATTAATTCGTTGTAGTTCTTGGTTTACAATTCTTCCGGCACCAATATTCAAATGCCCAACTTCCGAATTGCCCATTTGACCATCGGGTAAACCAACTGCTTCGCCAAATGTGGTAAGTGTAGTATAAGGATATTGACCTTGTAAGGAGTTGAAAAAAGGGGTAGTTGCATGTGCAATTGCATCTGCTGCTGGTCGAGTGCCTTTTCCCCAACCATCCATAATAATTAATAATGCCTTCTTCATGTTGTAAAATTACAACATAAATGGCGTTAAAAAAGGAGCAAATTTTTATGGATATGCTTGAGCTTTATTATTTAACAATGCTCAATTTTGCAAAATTCAGCATTATTTTTTTAAGTCCATTGCCGGCACCAAAATCGATATGTGCAATTCTATTATTGCTAGCTCCTTCGATAGCGCTTACCGTTCCAATGCCAAATTTTTGATGTTCTACTTTCTGCCCCACTTCAATTTCTGAAGGATCGGCAACGGTAAAGTTGGTAGAAGGGGTATGCGCCGGTATAGCTTGTTGTTGTATTTTTTCGGATAGCTTTTTTAATGAACTAGGGGTTTTGTCATCTGCTCTAAATTGAATACCTAAACCACTGTTATTACTTTTTGAGGCGCTACCCGTAAAGGTTTTGTCTAAGTAAGGTTCTGGTATTTCGTCTAAAAAACGACTCGGGTCATTTTGAATTAAGGAACCAAAACGATATCGTGTATTCGCATAGGATATCCATAATTTAGATTTTGCTCGGGTTACCACAACGTAAAATAATCTTCGCTCTTCTTCTAAGTCAGCACGATCATATAAACTCATGGCGCTTGGAAATAAATTCTCTTCCAAGCCTACACTAAATACACACGGAAACTCTAGGCCTTTTGCCGCATGAATAGTCATAAGACTAACGGCATCTTTGTCGGCATCATCATTATTTACATCGGTCAATAAGGTGATTTGTTGTAGGTAGTTACCCAGGCTTTTATCGTGTAATTCGCCTTCTTCGTCGGGCGTTTCTGTATATTCTTTTATAGAGTTGAGTAAGGCTTGAATATTCTCATAGCGCGCCAAGCCTTCAACTGATTTATCGTTGTATAATTCAGCCACCAGACCTGTTTGTTTGCCTACTGCAAAAGCAATATCATACGCATTTTCTTTTTCGAGCATCGACTGGAAGCTTTTTAGCATTACCACAAAATTTTCTGCTGCTGCTAAAGCGGCTCCTTTTAAACCTATGCTCATTGGTGTTTGTAGAACCTCCCACATCGTTATGCCATGCGTATTGGCCGCTAATACCATTCTGTCGATACTTGACTTTCCAATACCGCGAACGGGATAGTTGATAATTCTTTTTAAGTTTTCTTCATCATTAGGATTGACAATCAAACGGAGATAGGCCAATAAATCTTTAATTTCTTTTCTTTGATAAAACGAAACCCCGCCATATAACTTGTAAGGGATGTTCATTTTTCTCAAGCTCTCCTCAAACGACCTACTTTGCGCATTGGTTCTATATAAAATTGCAAAATCTTTATTGTCGTAATGATTTCTAAGTTTCATTTCGGTAATAGTATCGGCTACAAAACGGCCTTCGTCATTGTCGGTCAATGTACGTACTACCTTTATTTTCTCGCCATGCTCATTATCGGTCCAAAGCGATTTTTTGATTTGATTTTTATTATTGCTGATAATGGTATTGGCTACTTCTAAAATCGATTTAGAACTGCGATAGTTTTGCTCTAATTTTATAACTTTTGTGTCTTCGTAATCTTTTTCGAATTGAAGAATATTCTTTACCGTGGCGCCTCTAAAGGAATAAATACTTTGCGCATCATCGCCTACTACACATATATTCTCATTTACGGCCCCCAACATTTTAATAATTTGATATTGGGCTACATTGGTATCCTGATACTCATCAATGAGAATATACTTAAAGCGATGTTGGTATTTTGCTAGCACATCAGGTGCAGCATGCAGAATAGTGAACATTTTAAAGAGCAAATCATCAAAATCCATTGCCCCATTTTTGAAACACTTGTTTTCGTAACGTAAATAAATTTCACCGATCATCGGTCTGTTGCCACGAGCATCCTCTTGTTGAATAACGCTATCGTTGCTATAAGCGGCTGCGTTTAATAAACTATTTTTTGCTGCAGAAATGCGATTATAGACAAAGGCAGGTTTATAAATTTTATCGTCTAAATTCAAATCCTTGACTATTTCTTTGATGATCGACTTCGCATCGTCGGTATCATAAATGGTAAAATTACTTGGATAGCCAATTTTAGTAGCCTCAGCCCGCAATATCTTTGCAAATACGGAGTGAAAGGTGCCTATGTATAAATTGCGAGCGTCGTTATTGCCCAAAATTCGCTCAATACGTTCTTTCATTTCTGTAGCAGCCTTATTCGTAAAGGTTAATGCTAAGATATGGAAGGGGTCTACCCCTTGGTGCATTAGATGAGCGATACGGGTAGTGAGTACTTTAGTTTTTCCGCTACCAGCTCCCGCTACAATCATTAAAGGGCCATTAATGTGAAGTACAGCTGCTTTTTGCTGCTCGTTCAAATCTTCTAAATACACTTGCATAGTTACAAATCTACATGATACTACTGGGCAAAAAAAACAAATGCCGGCTTTTAATTATCAACATCGGTCATTCGTAAAAGGGGTGTTAAAATTTATATTTTAGTAGTCTTTGATTGATAAACGCTATCTTTTGCTTTATTAAATTTGTTTTCAAATTATTAAAGTAGCATATGTACCGATTTGAACATGTAGTATACCTTTGGCTCCTGGTGAGTATACCTATCTTATTGCTTAGCTTATATGTATTCTTAAAATGGCAGCGCAATAGTATAAATAAATTGGGTAATAGAAATGTAGTACTACAACAATTGATTACGTATATCCCTAATCGATTTACTCTAAAAATGTTATTATTAATTGCTGCTTTATTTTTTTTAATAGTGGGATTGGCCAATTGGCAAAAAGGAAGTGGCGAAGCTACGGCCAAAAGAAAAGGAGTGGATATTATGATTGCGTTGGATGTAAGTAAAAGTATGTGGGCTAAAGATTTGCAACCCGACCGACTTACCAGGGCAAAATTATTCATAAATAAGTTATTAGATAAAGTAGCAAATGACCGGGTAGGTTTAATTGTATTTGCAGGTAATGCGTATCTGCAAGTACCTATAACGACCGATCATGCTGCATTAAAAATGATGCTGCAAGCGGTTAGTCCAGATATGGTACCTACGCAGGGTACTGAAGTAGGGGCGGCTATAAATTTATCCTGCACATCACTTAGCGGAAAAAATCGAAATAGTAAAACAATAGTTCTTATATCTGATGGAGAAGATCATGATGAAAAATCAACTAGTGCCATTGAGGCAGCTAAAGAGGCGGGCATTAGTATTCAAACTATTGGCGTAGGATCAGAAAAAGGAGCGCCTATTTTTGACCCCAATACACAAGCTAATAAAATAGATGCTCAAGGCAATGAAGTGCTTTCCAAACTAAATAAAGCAGCATTAGTAGCTATTGCACAACAAACCAACGGCACCTATAGTGCCATAGATAATATGGAGGAAGCATTGAAAACAATAAGCGTTAAAATAGATCAAATGACCACTATAGAATTTGAAAGTGTTTGGTATGCCGATTATACCAATTTCTTTCAAATACCATTAGCAATTGCTTTGGTTTTATTAATAGGGGCTATGTTTTTAAAGATAGCTTCCAAACAAACTTCCAAAACCCTAACGCTATTAATATTTACTTTATGGGCATGTAATCCTTCCTTGTATGCACAAGAAAATAAAATGCTTAAACAAGCAAATGCTCTGTATAAAGAAAAAAAGTACAAGGATGCAACGCAATGCTACCAAAAAGCATTGCAAATAAACAATAAAAATAGTACTGCTCATTTTAATAATGGCAATAGTTTATATAGTCAAAAAAATAACGAAGCGGCAAGAAAAGAGTTTGACCAAGCTTCTAAGTGGAGTGCTGATAAACAGGCAAAAAGTGGTGCTCAATACAATATTGGCAATACGTATATGGATGAAAAAAAATGGGAAGAGGCTATTGCGTATTACAAAAATGCACTGAAACTGCATGCAGATGATCAAGATGCCAAATACAATTTATCGTATGCTTTAGCTATGAAAAGGAAAGACGATAACAACAAGAAAAAAAATAAGGACAACAAAAAAGATAATCAACAAAACAAGGATAATAAGGATAAAAATAAAGAACAGAAACAGCAACAGGACCAGCAAAACAAGCAAGAGCAAAATAAGGATCAAAAGAAACAGGAAGATAAAAATAATTCAGGACAACAGCCTAGTAAGTTATCTAAGCAGCAAGCAGAACAATTGTTGCAGGCGTTAATGCAAGAAGAAAAAAAGCTGCAGGATAAAAAAAGACAAGAGCGTGCGCAACCAATTAAAAAAGAAAAAGATTGGTAAAATAAATTAATTGGACATCACTTTCGGTTGTCAACAAGTTTTCAACATTTAAAAAAAACTATAAAAAATATTTTTTTTAGTGATTTTTTTTCTAATATTGTGTAAGGATTGTACTTACTAACCCATCCTCATAAAAGTCCGACACCCAACGCAACTGGTCGGACTTTTTTTTATTTCCCCAAACGCTCTAAATTCAATGCTTTCAGAAGATCGTATAGAGCATAAAAAAAAGTAAATTGTAAATTAAATTGCAGGAGCAATTATTTTTCTAAAAATTGATTTTCACTTTTTGATGCCAATTTGATTTTATAAGTACATTATTTTAAAATAATTTCTCACTCAAGAGCGCTATTAATTTTGTACTTTTGTAAGTAATAACTAAGCACTATGTTTAATTTAATTTTATTTGGCCCTCCAGGTTGTGGTAAAGGTACACAGTCAAGCAACATCATTGAGCGTTATCAATTACAACATATTTCTACGGGCGATTTATTGCGACATGAAGTAAGTAATGAAACAACCCTTGGCGTTGAAGCAAAAAAATATATGGACCAAGGTTTATTGGTGCCAGACGAGGTAGTAATTGGAATGATCAGTTCTAAAATTGATGAAACACCTAATACCCGTGGATTTATATTTGATGGTTTCCCGCGTACGAAAGCACAAGCAGAGGCACTGGATAAATTATTAGATTTTAAAACAGCGCCTATTCAATTAGTACTTTCTTTAGAAGTACCTGAAGATGAATTGGTGAGAAGATTAGTAGAGCGTGGTATTACCTCTGGTAGAAGCGACGATAATGAAGAAGTAATTAGTAAGCGTATCCGTGAGTATTATGAAAAAACAGCGCCAGTAGCTAGTTATTATGATAGCTTAGGAAAATTAGTGCGTCTTGTAGGTAATGGAACTATTGAGGCTACCTTTGAATTAATTAAAAAAGAAATAGAGCAATATCTCTTACCAGCCTAGTGGAAAAAGCAAACTTTGTAGATTATATACGTGTATTTTGTCATTCGGGGAAAGGGGGCGCAGGAAGTGCTCACATGGCCCGTACAAAATTTAATGCACAAGCTGGTCCAGATGGCGGAGATGGCGGCAGAGGTGGGCATATTATCTTAAGAGGTAATAGACAATTGTGGACGCTTTTACATTTACGTTATCATAAGAATATTATTGCTAAAGATGGCCGTAATGGAGACAAAAATAAATGCACTGGTCATGATGGAGAAGATATTATTATTGAAGTTCCTCTAGGTACCATTGCAAGAGATGAGGAAACGGGTGAAGTAGAAGCAGAAATTTTAGAAGAAGGTCAAGAAATAATTTGGTGTAAAGGCGGTCGTGGCGGATTAGGCAATTACAACTTTGCTACCTCCACCAACCAGGCACCTGAATATGCACAACCGGGCGAATTAGGAACAGAAGGCTGGAAATATTTAGAACTTAAAATATTAGCGGATGTTGGTTTAGTAGGTTTTCCTAATGCCGGAAAATCAACGCTCTTATCCGTTATCAGCGCAGCAAAACCCAAAATTGCTAATTATGCGTTTACTACCTTAACACCGCAATTAGGTATGGTGCCTTACAGGGACGATGCATCATTTTGTGTTGCAGATCTACCAGGTATCATAGAAGGCGCGGCAGAAGGTAAAGGTTTAGGACATCGTTTTTTAAGACATATCGAGCGTAATTCGGTATTGCTTTTTTTAATTCCAGCAGATAGTCAAGATCACGCTAAAGAATTTGAAATACTTATTAGTGAGTTACAACAATTTAATCCTGAACTGATGGATAAAAATATGTTGATAGCTATTAGTAAATCAGATATGCTTGATGATGAATTGAAAAGTGAAATAGCAAAAACACTTCCAAAGGCAGTGCCTCATTTATTTATATCATCAGCAGCTAATCAAGGCATTGTAGCATTGAAAGATGCTTTATGGAATATGCTAACTTAATAGTTTGCTCCTGCTTTTTGTTTCCAACTTTTCAGCCCATAAAAGGTTAAAACAGTAAACACACTATATTGAACGCTCGTAAATGCATAGCCTTTCACGTAATACAAGGGTATGCAGACTGAATTAGTAAGCAGCCACCAATACCAACTTTCTACTTTTTTTTGCGTCATTAGATACATGCCCGTAAAGGCAGCCGCACTTGCTAGAGCGTCTGCAAAAGGAATGATATCTGGAGAAAAATATTTTTTAAGCATCATCAGCGAACAAATGAACAATACGAAGAAGCTACTAAAGAATAGCAATTGCTGAATCTGTTGTTTTTTTGTGGAATAGCTTATGGGTAGGGAATCGTTATTTTTAGACTTATTTTCCCAATGATACCAACCATAACAACCCATTATAGAATAGAATAGATTTACTACACTTTCTCCAAATAGCGATCCTTGAAGGCAAATAACAATATAAATCAAGGTGCTTATTAATCCAATGGGATAGGTATATACATGCGCTTTGCGAGAATACAGCACGGAAACAATACCCGTTAAAACTGCAATAAATTCTAATGCTTGGGTATGTATAAGTTGATTGTAAAAGCTACTAATAAAATGCACTAACATACTAACAAGGTAAAAAAAAGGTGCGAATTAATTCGCACCTTTTAGCATTTTATAGGTTCTTTATTTTGAACAAACAGTATGTATTTTTAAAGTCACATCTGGATGAATAAATTTGTCTTTAAAGCTTTTATCATTTCCATAAGATAAATTCCATTGTGTTCTGTCGAATGTAAAATTAGCATCAGCAGTAATTACGCCATTAGCTTGACTTACTTTTGCTGGGAAAGAAATGCTTTTAGTAACATTTTTTAAAGTTAAGTTACCCGTAATA
>Ga0114981_10002327_pt1 | contig 12300 bp, 10 predicted proteins | sample S_140806_MF_Meta_FD_87028 | JGI IMG/M metagenome (GOLD analysis project Ga0114981, IMG submission 87028) | Freshwater microbial communities from Lake Simoncouche, Canada to study carbon cycling - S_140806_MF_MetaG | ecosystem: Environmental > Aquatic > Freshwater > Lake | place: Lake...
CAACCGACACGAAATGGTCTCCTTGATGCTTATCTTCGACATCACGTCGCAAACTGTGACCATTGTAAGCACGAAATAGAAGCGATTCAGCTGCTCGGTACGGCTGTCGCTGAGCTTGACTTTACCCTTCCTGCATGTCCCGATGACGCATCCTGGGCTCTGTTATCCGCATCCCTTCCGCAACGCGAAATTCACACAGTCGCAGATGACACTGGTTTTGCATCTACGCGTCGGCCGGTGAACCTGCATAAATTTGCCTATGGGGCGATTGCCTGTGCCTTTGCCGGTGTGGCCTTCGGTGCTATCTATTTCCGGATATCCCGTGCCGAGGCACCAGTCGGTACGCCGCAGGTCGCCGTAAATGTATCGCCAAATGTGAATGTCAAAGCTCCGGCTGAGAAAGAAGACACCGCTCTTGCGTTTACTCGTGAGCAGGCAAAGCAGGTCGCAAACTTGCAGAACACGACCAGTGATCCATTTGCAAAATCGGTGGTAGAGTCTGACACACCGGTTTCCTTACCGCCTGCTGTTGTAAACAGGCATTTAGGCGATACGCGTACCGGTGGAAGAAAACCGTTGATCGTCGCAAGCGCTCCGCCGCAAACAAGTCAACTTGATGTACATCATCCAGATACTGCCTTGGAAATGACTCCGCAAATCGTCGCGGATCAGCTTACTGCCGCACCGAAAATGGCTATGCGTTCCAGTGCTGCCCCATTACAAAGTGTTGCACCTATGGATGCGCCTCAACAGGGGACAACCCCAGCTTCGTATATGCCATCGGCTGCGATGGAGCTTACGGAATCTCAGAACCGCCTCAGGAGTCTCCTTCAGTGATGGAAACACAGCGGATTGCAACAGCTTTTCGAAGTGCAGATACTGCTCTACGAAGTGGAAACATTCGTAAATCAGCAGAACTAATTGGGGATCTGGCCAAGGTGGAGTCAAATGTTGTTGCCCAGTGGACAGCGGCACTAGCATTTATTCAGCTCCGCGACCTAATCACTGTAAACCAATTTCTGGCGAAGGCAAAAGCTGTTACACATGGAGATCCGGTAACGATGCTCCTGCGGCATGCTGCGCAGTCACTCGCCGGCTCCGATACCGCAGCAAATGCAACTTGGCTCGAGATTACGCGTAAATACGGGACGGACACAGGCGTTCTAGATCTCGCACTTCCGTTACGCCGAATCAAAGAATTCATGGAAATGAATGCTTCATGTTGCATCCTAATGTTGTTGCACGCAGATCTTTATCAGTTTGCGGGTGAACCGAAAGCATCTCAGGAAGTCTATAGACGGATCATCAAGCAGCAGCCTGAATGGCCGCGTCCTCACATTAATTATGGCTTGGCATTGATATCATCAGGGCAGGTCGATGAAGCTGTTCGGATTTTGGAACGGGCCGTTTCACTCGATCCAAATGATGCCAAGGCAGCGTTGCTCCTTGGGGATGCACGTATGCGCGATGGTGCGCGTGTTGAAACGACCGAACCTGTCCGTACAAAAGCATCTCCAGAGTTGAGCGTTACACAAGGCATTGCGGAACTCAAACGGGGAAACCTGGAGCGGGCACGTAGTGATTTCAAGGTTGCGCGCGGCTTGGCTCCGATGAATCCGGCCCCTGCGATTGGTTTGGCCGATGTTGAACGTATCGACAAGAATTATGTGAAGGCTGCTGTGCATTACACCGATGCTCTTCAGCTTGCGATACGGGGCGGATACGCATCTTCGGAGCCGGCAATACGCCTAAGTCTAGCCGATGTCTATATTGCTGCTGGTCGTTTCCACGAAGCGATGGAAGTCCTTGAGATCGGGCTAAAGCGCTTTCCGCAGCTCATGGACAAGTGGAATGTGCGGCGGGCTGATGCCGCTGATGGATTACGAAATCCGGCACTCGCCGAACAGGTATTGCGCACCGCTCTTGAGAGTGTCGAGTCATCTGATATCGAATGTGTTTTTTCCATCCAAAAACGCGGTCTCATTGAAAAATGTATCGTTACCTATCAGTTAGAGTTGAGCGGAAAGCCAAATTCAGTCAGGCGAGCACAGATTCAATCGGCGCTTGGACACATTTATACAACGCAGGGTGATCACGTTGCGGCGTATGCAATTCGACTTGATCTTGCTAAATCCCGCGGACGAGGTATCGACTGGTATCGCGTTGGTACAGCTGCACTCGCATCACAGAAGCTTCTTGAATCGAAAGATGCATTTAGGCGAGCTCTTGGATCCGCTAATCTTCCATCGGATGTCCGTAAGGCTCTGTCACCGGATTTGTCGATTCCCAAGTAAGCCTGTTTGTCTGACTTTCCCACAGATGCGCGTTAGTCAGTCCCGGTGGTGCTGGCTGAACTCGACGATGACTCCATCTGGGTCTAGGGTATAGCAGAGTCGCTTTTGGATGTTATCCACAATACGGAATGGCACTGTCACTGGTGAGCTAATTACTGGAGTTCCGCTGTCCTTCAGTTGTTCAATAAGATGGTCTAGATTTTGTACGTCCAATGCAAAATGTCTGATACCACCAGTGTTCGGCAGCGAATTTGCTGTGAGGTTGTCGCCATTGGGGGAATGGTATTGCAGGAGTTCAATTCTGCATCCGCCACCGAGCGGTTGGACAAATACACACGATGCCTTAGCTCCAAGGAGGCCAGTTACGGTATCAATCCATCCACCTTCAAGCTCGCACCTGAATGTCTCACGCATCCCGAGGAGCCCGATGTAGAAGCGCAGGCTTGTATCCATGCATTTGACAACGATATTGATGTGATTGATGGTCATTGGTCTTAGGTCTGATCAGCGGTCTGCTGATCTGCTACTGATGCGAGATTCATTGCCAGAGTAGCAATCTGGTCGAGGTTAGACATGACGCCTGGAACTTCACTTGCAGGACGGGTATCAAGCCAGACATCCCCCACGAGCATTACCAGTGTGTTCTTGGGCAGGCGGGACATCAGTGTACTTACATCGGAGCCTAGCTGCTCGCCACCGTGTCCGCTTGCCACGACTAGAATCGGTGGATAAGCGGTGACTGGAATCTCTGGAATTTGCGTCGCCGTACCGGATGGAACGATTAAGGCTTCCGGTATAAATGATGCGATTCGCGATAAGTCTTCCTCAAAGCCGGTCAGGATGATAAGAGTTTCTCCGCTGGTTGATCCGAGCGATCTGAGACCATCAAGAATGGCTGCTCGGTCTGCTTCAGGAATAACAAGCGCGCTCTCTCCCAATCCTGTCATCAGGATAGGGATGTGTGCTGTCAGGGCACTCGCACGAAGATCCGAGAGCAGGGATGGGGCATCCACTCCAGATGAAAAGGGTGCGAGAACAATACAATCTGGGCGGAGGCCCCGTGAGCGGCGAAGCGCTTCTCCGGTGGATGTTGCCGCTGAAACTGCATTTCGATGACCACGTAGAGCATTTGCTGTGGATTGCCTCCGTATTGGATCGCCATCAACCACAAGGTAAAGCCGTAACGTTTCTTCATCTCTTGGAACACCATTCGTTGGTGTCGCAGCGGCACGCCGTAGACTTATGGTGAATGTAGTCCCAAGGCCGAGCGTACTTGTGACGATAACGCTTCCGCCCATCCGCTCTACAAGTGCTTTGGTAATTGCAAGCCCGAGCCCGGTGCCACCGGTTTCGCGGGTTGTTGAGTTGTCTGCCCGGTAAAAGCGTTCAAAAACTCGTTCCAGATCTTCGGGTCCAATCCCTGAACCGGAATCTGTAATCTGCGTCGTAACCACATCATCGTCACAGGTCACCCGGATTGTGATTTTGCCTTGTGGTGGCGTGTATTTGATTGCATTCGATAAAAGGTTAAACATTACCTGTGAGATGCGATCAGGATCCCCCTCAACCCAAGGATTGGTCTTGGTGAACTGCATCCCAAGTGCAATGCCCTTAGCTTTGGCCTGACCCGTTAGCATCTGTAAAACGTGTTGGACAACTGGACGATAATCTGTTGGAATTCTCCTCAGGCGGATACCGCCGGCTTCGATGCGTGAGATATCGAGGATGTCATTGATGAGTGTCGTCAGGCGATCCGTCGACTCACCGGCCAGTGACAGAAATTCATTTTGTGTCGCTGTGATGTGTCCAGCTTGACCATCAAGGATAAGGTCGAGATAGCCTTTGATGGCTGTGAGGGGAGTACGTAGCTCATGGGAGACAGTTGAGACGAACTCTGTTTTCATGCGGTCGACTTCCGTTTCACGCGTGACATCACGGAGCGTAATGATTCGTCCAAGCCACTCAGCCCCAGCCCCTGGTGCGGTTTCTGCTCTAACGCCGACACTGGCTACCCGGATAATCCGTGTGCGTTCACCGCTAAGGTAAACCGTCATCAAAAGATTCGCATAGGGTGTTCTTACCAGAGCACGCAGACGATTAATGACCATGGGTAGATCCCGGACATGTCGGAATAAATGGCGAGCCGTAGCTAGAAAAGGCTTTCCTAGTAGCTGATTACCTTCGATTTGTAAAATCTGCAGAAATGGCTGATTGACAATCGTGAACATCGCACGGCTATCGATGAACGCAATGCCATCTTCTGTAGTGTTTAAGACAGCTTCCACGCGCCTGTTGGCCGCATCGAGAGCAACGTTACGATTGACCAACTCGTGTTCGCGTTTGATAATTGCATTTGCCATACTTCGGAATGCACGCCGCAAGTCTCCAATCTCATCTGGGGGATCAAGGGTTTCATCGAGAAGTCGCTCATCGCCGCTGCTGGCTTCGATGTTGACGGCCGCCTTGGTTAGGCCAATGAGTGGGCGGACAAGGCTGAAAGCTACAATGCGTCCAATCGTCAAGGCAAGGAGTACCGCGAGAGTCGGGAACGCTACAAAGGAAGCACTACGCAACATGTCAGCGCGAGTTGCTGCAACCAGATCTGTATCACGAACCTTTCCCGTAACGGCAACAAGGTTGTCGAGAGAGACCTGCGTCTTGGTGAAGCCTTGGCGTGAGGATTCTCCGATGCCTGCAAGGTAAGTCGCCTTTATAAAGTCTGTAGCCAGTTGATCTGCTGGTAAGAACAGAGCTTCCACAGCAGGATCCGGGTTGTCCTGCAGCCATTGCCGAATGGCGATGGACGCCATCCGGTATTCATCGCGAGATCCTTCCCTCGTCCGGCGTACACGATTTGGAGGATCCAACACCCGTTGAAAAACAATATCCCTGTAGTCTTGCATCGCGCTTCGCATGGAGAGACAGCGATTATAAAGATCTAGATGGACATCATAGGTTACGCGATAGCGGTCCAATGTCACCCAGAGGTACATTGGGACCAGCAGGCCTGCAACGACGACAACGAATAGCGGGATAGCGTACCCAAACATCAATCGTCGGGCAAGTCGGGATGACTTTGGTACCAGCATTCGCGGGGATGGCATCAGGTCAACAAATGCTCAAGGCCGTAGGTCAAGCCTGTTCGTCCGATGGACTGTCGCACGGCAAGGACTACCCCTGGCATAAAACTGGTTCGGTCGATGGAGTCATGGCGAATGGAAAGGCGCTGCCCAGGAGCGCCGAAGATAACTTCTTGGCTGGCTACATAGCCTGGCAGACGTACCGCATGTACAGGAACCGTGTCAAATGCTAATCCACCACGAGCACCTTGAACCGATTCAAAAGCTCCAGATGGCAGTCGAGATGGCGCTTGTGTACGGTTTTCGTGAATCATCTGTGCTGTTTTCATCGCTGTCCCACTCGGGGCATCCACCTTCTTCTCATGGTGATATTCGATGACTTCGGCATCCGGGAGGTACTTTGCAGCGATTACCGCCATCTGCATCATCAGGACGGCACCGATGGCAAAGTTTGGAATTACGAGGACCGGAATTCCAAGCGCACGCGAGCGTATGTCCAATTCGGTAAGCTGAGCTACGGTTAGGCCAGTTGTGCCCACCACGGGAATGACACCACACTCCAATGCAGTGATAATGTTGCTGAAGGCGGTTTCTGGAATGGTGAAATCGACCATCACTTGAGCCTTCGAATCCGTGAGCGATGCGGCCAAGTTGTCACTGACTTCAATCGCTGCAACCACTTCCATATCGGTCTCTGCTGTCACTGCACGGACAACTTCACTACCCATCCGACCAAGATAGCCGGTCACTGCAACACGAATCATTCTGAATCTCCAAATGGTCCCAGTGCGACAACTGTGCAATCATCCAATGAATTTGGAAGGTAGTTCTCTGCCGCTGTTTGGACATCTGCAAGTGTCACACTGTCAATCCTGCTGACTATTTCATCCAGCGGTGTGATTTCGTCATATGTCAGGAGCGCTTTACCAAGACGTGTCATCCGACTTGACATCGATTCCTGCCCCATGATCAATGCGCTGCGGAATTGGGTCTTTGCACGGGATAGCTCACCAGCTTCAACACCGGATGAACGTAGTTTTGCAAACTCCGTTTGGATAACATCCAGACAGAGTTCGAAGGACTCCATCGATGTACCTCCGTAGGCACCCGATACGCCAATCTCATCGTATGGCTGGACGTAGGAGCCGATGGAGTAAGCCAGGCCACGCTTTTCTCTGATTTCCTGAAAGAGGCGTGAGCCCATGCTTCCACCGATGATGCAGTCTAGGAGCATCGCCGCGTAACGGTCATCTGCATGGTGGGTCGGCCCGCGCTGACCGAGACAAAAGTGAACCTGCTCTGTATCTTCAGCGACATAATTCCGCCCCATACAGACATTTGGTAGAGCAAGTGCTGTTCTTGCTGTTCCACGGCCCAAGTGTCCCATGGCCGCTGCGATTTGTTCAACGACTAAATCGTGGTTGACATTTCCAGAGAGTGCAATAGTGATCCGGCTCCCCTGGTACCGCTCTGCCATCAGCTTGCGGAGGTGCTCTGGTTCTGCCGCGGCTATCACATCTGCCCGCCCAATGACCGGTACGCCGAGGGCATGTTTTGGAAACAGTGTTTCCGCAAAAATGTCATGGACCATGTCTTCAGGGTCATCGTCCCGCTGCTTGATCTCTTCGAGAACCACGCCACGTTCGCGGTGTGTCTCTTCGACAGGAAACAGCGGATCCGTAAGCATATCGGAAAGGATATCAATGGCTGTTGTGACATCCCCAGCAAGTGTCCTCATGTAATAACAAGTATGCTCACGGTCCGTGAAGGCATTCATGTAACCACCGATAGCATCAACTTCATCTGCAATCTGTTTCGGGGATGGACGCTTTGTAGTGCCTTTGAACACCATATGCTCTAAAAAGTGGGACAGGCCCTGTTCCTCGTAGGTTTCATCCCGTGACCCAGCTTGAACCCAGAATCCGACAGCAGCGGATGCTACATGGGGTACGTTCTCGGAAACGATGCGAAGGCCATTGGGAAGCGTAGTAAGTTGATAATTTTCAGTCATGCGGACCTAATCAGGAGTGGATGCCGCTAGTGTAGCGGTGATTTCTTGGACGATGCAATTTACGGAACGTGCGACCCGGTCAAATGCATCCGGGATGTGGGTTTCCTCGCGCAAACAGGGGATATGTATAAACAGCGCTGGAAGGGCTGCATGAAAGTGTCGTGCAAGGAAATAGGTGTGATTGCACAAAAACGATCCAGCGGTCAACGAGATGATTACATCTGCATGGCTGTCATCCACGGGAACTACATTCTGGATGGAATGGACATTAAAGCTGCTGAAATAGGCATCAGGAGCCGTATCAACAATCCTGCACGGTTCCGTTACAACGCCATCGTTGTCTGGCATTCGGAAATCATCATGATTGAGGGCGACGAGCTCCAACCGGATGACTTCCTCGGGGCCAGCCTCGCCCAACATAACGATTGCAGCAGGCGAATGAGCCCTGACAAGCTCATTCAGTGTCTCATGAACCGCGTTCCGCCGTACTGGTAGGATACCGGTCCGGAGGCTGGGTGATGCGGCTGAGAGTCGCTGCAGGATGATCTGGGATGCGTTGACATTCGAGTCCCCAAAAGGCTCGAAGGCGGTAACCAGTACCACCTTCGTTTGTTCGAACACTACTTGCCCAGCTTTCGGAGGTTTTGAAGACATCGGTTGATGCCATCAAGTGCTGGAAGGGCTTCATCTTCATATTCGACGATGTACCACTTGGTGCCCCCAGTAGTTTCGCAGACATCGAAAATTTCAGTAAATGGGACATCTCCTTCACCGACTGGGGGTGCGTAGCTGTTGTTAGCGACATCGTATTCTTTAAGGTGAACCGTGGTTGCACGGCCCGGGTAGGCCTTTAGAAACGGTAGCGCATCGCCGCCGCCTGATAGCGCATTTCCAGTGTCAAACTGCATCACAACCGATGGATCCGCGTTACCAAAGAAGACATCCCATGGAAGCTCGGTCTCACCAGGCAGGGGTTTGAACTCCTTGTCATGGTTGTGGTAACCGGTTCGTAGTCCGTGTGGCGCAAGTGCAGCACTGATGGCGCTGAGCTCGATTGCGGCATCCCGCCATTCAGCATTTGTTGATGCCGGCAGCCATGGGACGATGAGAAATTCATTACCAATGGTGTGTGCGAATTCTATGGATGCGGCGAGTTGATCGCCTTGAAGCGTTTCGATTCCTACGTGGGCGCCTGCTACGAGGAGACCTTCCGCATCAAGCCAAGTACGTATCTGTGCGGCACTGTGACCATACCAGCCAGCAAACTCGACGCCCGCGTAACCCATTGCACGAATCTTTGCCAAAGTTCCCGGCAGATCTCGTTCAGCTTCGTGGCGGACACTATAAAGCTGTACTGCGATTGGTAAATTACGCATAACATTATGCCTTTCGTCGTCGGCGGAGGATTTCATCGGTGAGAACACCCGCCATGATAACAGCGCCGGTTACTGCGAATTCTAGTGAAGATGGAATGTGCAGGAGGGTGACAAGGTTTTGCAGGACGCGGAGGAGGGTTGCTCCAAGGACAACTCCAACGATACTGCCTTCTCCACCGCGGAGACTGCAGCCACCGAGGACGGCGGCTGCGATGCCGTAGAGTTCGTAGCTGTTGCCATGGGTTGCAGGCCCAACGGTATTCGTGAAGAAAGCAAGCAGGATGGATGCGACGCCGGTCAGGACACCACAGATTACGTAGGCCTTCATTATGACGCTGTTTGCATTAATTCCTGCGTAGCGTGCGGCATCTTCACTTCGGCCAACAGCAATCAGGTGACGCCCGAAGACGCTTCTATGTAGGACAACCCAAAGGACTGCCGCGACCAATATTAGCAGCCAGAATGTATTCGGGATGCCCAGTGTATTACTGTTTGAGATTGGTGGAAGCCACTCAAATCCCTTTGCCATACCAAAGCCTTTGGTTTCATCATTGGCTATTGTTCGGGCAATTCCCCGGTAGACCAAAAGACCACAAAGGGTGACCAGGAAAGGTTGCAGCTTGACTTTTGTCACGAGAATTCCGTGGAGGACACCGATTGCTGCGCCAAGGCCGATGGTGATAGCGACGGCCATCACGGGCGGCGTTCCGCGTTCGAGCAACATTGCAATCGCCACACCTAGGAGGGCAAAGACAGCACCTACGGAGAGGTCAATGCCACCTGTAATCACAACAAACGCTAGGCCGAGGCTGAAAATTCCATAGATGCCCGTGAGGCGAGCCATGTTTTGAAGATTTTCCGGCCGCAGAAAGTTCGGGTTTTGAGCACTGGTCATCAGGCAGAGCAGGACCAGAAGTCCAAAGATTCCCAGCTCCTTACGTGCGAGAAATGTCTTCAGGGATGCCTTATTAGTCATGATGTACTGCCAATCTCAAAATGGATTCCTCCGTCGCATCGCAACGGGGAATGCTTCCGGTAACTTCACCGTTACGTAATACCAGGACGCGATCGGAAATACGCAAGACTTCCTCCATGTCACTCGATATCACCAGCACTGCGACATTGTCAGCCGCCAGCGCCCGAATGAGTCTATAAATTTCATCCTTGGCACCAACATCAATGCCACGGGTTGGCTCATCGAAAATCATCACCTTTGGCGACAATGCCAACCATCTGGCGAGGACCACTTTTTGTTGGTTTCCACCAGAGAGGTTTGCCGCTGCCATTTCAACCGATGGAGCCTTGACGGTTAGTGCAGTGGCGCGCTCTTGGGTAACACGCGCTTCCTTTGTACGGTTCACAAGGCCTCCGGTTTGCATGTTGGCGAGGTCTGGAAGCGAAATGTTTTCGCGGATGCTGAGCGAAACCACCAAGCCGTGATGGCGCCTGTCTTCAGGGACGAGGTAGAGCCGGTTGGCGATGGCCACCTGAGCGCTGGTGATCGAAAGGGGAGTACCGCTCAGGCTAATGGTGCCAGTAACCGCTGGTGTGATGCCAAAGAGGGCTTCAGCAAGCTCTGTGCGCCCTGCACCCACAAGACCGGCCATTCCTACGATTTCTCCCGCACGCAGCGTAAACGAAGCCTTGCCAGTGGGATGCCGCAACGTTGTCAGGTCCTTTACATCGAGGACGATTTGACCAGGTGTTCGTGGTACGTATGAGTTATCACCGGAGATATTCCTGCCGACCATCGTGGCAACCATCCGCTCATGCGTCAGCTCTGTCTTTGCGAGCTCACCGGCATTATGCCCATCACGTAGTACAACTGCGCGGTCTGCGACAGCGGTTACCTCGCCAAGACGGTGGGTGATGTAGACGATGGCAACGCCTTGTGATTTGAGCTCCCGGATAAGGTCAAGCAGAGTCGCTGTTTCGGTCGGCGTCAAGGACGATGTTGGTTCATCGAGAATGAGAATCTTCGCATCTTGTGCGAGTGCGCGGGCGATCTCGATCAGCTGACGGTGTGCAATGGGAAGATTTGAAAGTTGTGTGGTTGGGTGGATATCTAGGCCGACGCGTTTGGTAGCTTTTGATGCAATCGCATGCATCGCCGGAACATCGAGCATCCCAAGTTTGCTTGGTTCACGTCCGAGGTTAATGTTGCCTGCAACATCGAGGTTGTCGAGGACGGAAAGTTCCTGATGGACAAATGCGATACCAAGCTTGCCGGCAGCTGCGGGGGATGCGGGTTTGGCAGGCGTTCCACCAATGGTTACCACGCCACTGTCTGGTTGCACGACACCGCCGAGGATCTTCATCATCGTCGATTTGCCAGCGCCGTTTTCACCAAGGAGGGCGACGACCTCGCCTGGCATCACAGTGAGAGAAACATCGTTCAAAGCAACCACTCCGGGATATCGCTTGGATATCCCGGACATGGTGAGCGCGGGGACAAGACCTGACAATGTCAGCTCTTGCCTGTCAACTTTTTCAGCTCAGCCCAAAAAGTATCTACATCGCTTTGCTTGATAACTTTGGTAGGAACGATGATTTGCTTGTTTGCAGGGATTTCAGGCTTCGCACCCTTTAGCAGTTCGGACATCATCTTGACAGACTGATAGCCAAACTCGTAGGGCTGCTGAACAACTGTTCCTGCGACGTGGCCGTCTTTGATTGCTTGAAGCGTTTCATCCTGCTCATCAAAAGCCACAATCTTGATTTTGCCAAGCTTGCCGGCATCCTTCAGTGCAGACACAATAGCCGGTGCGTTGTAAGCAAAGAGACCAACCATGCCAACGATGTCAGGATTGGCGGAAAGAATCTCGGTGACGTTTGTCTTGGCTTTTGCCTGATCAAAGTTGTCGGTACGTGTATCAACAACTGTAATATTGCTGCCCTTCAAAGCATCCTTGACACCCTGAATACGCTCTTTGGCGTTTGCCTGGTCTGTCGTCCCCACGAACAGAACAATTTTGCCACCCGCTGGAAGGGATTCCTTGACGAGCTCGCCCGCCTGTTTGCCAGCAGACACATTGTCGGTGCCGATGTAAACCGTACGCTTCGAGTCAGGGGCATCGGAGTCCTGCGTGATCAAAATGGCCTTGTCAGCAACTTCGTTCAGGTAGGTTGTCTGGTTTGCAGGATCCTTAGGCGAAATTGCAATTGCTTTTACGCCATCTGCGAGCAGGCCATCAACGATTGCCTTCTGCTCTTCAGGCGTGCCCTGAGCAGGCATTTTGAACTCAACAGTTACATTGTCAAGCTCGCCATCAGCCTTTTGCGTACCCGCCTCTGCGATTTTCCAGAAGTCAGCCACACAGTTCGTGACAAAGGCGATTTTCGTGGATGAGCCTGCACCCGACGTCTTATCGCCACCAGCATTACCAGTATTACAACCTGCTACCATGCCAAACATTGCAACAGCACAAATGAGAATCCGTCGAGAAAGCAACATCAACGTCGATCTCCTAGTTTTAGTTGGACGACCGGTGGAACATTGGATATCCAACAGCCGAATCACCCTGAATGTTACAACACTC
>Ga0114981_10002330_pt1 | contig 12292 bp, 24 predicted proteins | sample S_140806_MF_Meta_FD_87028 | JGI IMG/M metagenome (GOLD analysis project Ga0114981, IMG submission 87028) | Freshwater microbial communities from Lake Simoncouche, Canada to study carbon cycling - S_140806_MF_MetaG | ecosystem: Environmental > Aquatic > Freshwater > Lake | place: Lake...
ATATAATATATATAGAACCTTTAAAGCCTTTATAGTCTTTAAAGAGCAAGAATCATGCCAACTATTAGCAACATCATGCTATTGTTTGGTCGTAAATATAAACAAAAATGGATGAAACATTGAATATATGAAAGTTAAAGACGCTTTTTACACTGGTTTTGAGACCACAATTGAAGAAGAAGAAGCCCTCGCTGAGATGCACTACAAGACAACCTTAAACAATGTTGCCTATTTAGTACTGAAACATGGAAAAGACGCTGTAATAGCAGAAATTGATGCTTATTTGGCATTAAAAGACATTAAAGAGGTCTAAATGCTGTTGTCTATCGTTATTATTGTTTGTGTCATTAACATCATAGTGGAATAATATGTTGGGTCAAATTATCAAAAACTATCTGCAAAAAGATATATTATGAACGAAAGTAAACTATTATCTAAAGGGCCATGTCCTGCTTGTCCATCGTCTGACGCTTGTTGCACGTATGACGACAATCATCGCCATTGCTTTGCCTGTAACAGAACGTTCTCAGGCGTAGGGGAAGGCATGAGCCTATCGGCGAGTTCTAGTCCCAGCAAACCAAAAGAGAAACTTATGGAAAATATACAGCCGGAAGGCGAGATTAAAGGCATTGCTGACCGAGGCATTACACGTTCAACGTGTGAGCGTTATAAGGTTTATAGCCCGAACGGTAAACAAATTTACAGCTATAAGAATGGTCTTAAAACAAGAATTGTCGAAACCAAGGAGTTTTTTAGTGTCGGTAAATTGGATACACTTTTCGGACAAGAGCTATTCCCCGCCGGAGGTAAAACTGTCACCATTACCGAGGGTGAGCTAGACGCATTGGCAGCCTTTCAAATGCAAGGAAGCCTTTATCCCACTGTCTCAGTGCCAAACGGCGCAGCAGGGGCTTTAAAGGCCTGTAAACAGGCGTTTGAATGGCTAGACACCTTTGACCTAGTGGTGGTGTGCTTTGATGGCGATGAACCCGGAATTAAGGCAGCACGGGAAGTGGCAGACCTGTTCGCAGGTAAGAGCAAAATTATGAAGCATTTAGATGGCTTCAAGGATGCTTGCGACTACTTGGTGGCAGGTAAAACCAAGGAATTTATCAATGCTTGGTGGAAGGCAGAAGAACATAGACCGGAAGGCATTGTAAGCGTACATGACATTATGGACAGGCTTCTTGCGCCTCCAGTGGAGGGAGTGCCTTGGGCGTTTCCGTCATTAACGACACTTACGTATGGTCGCCGGAAAGGGGAGCTTTATGGCTTCGGGGCTGGTGTTGGTGTGGGTAAGACAGATGTGTTCACACAGCAAATTGCTTATGACATTGATGTGCTGAATGAGAAGGTAGGGGTTATTTATTTAGAGCAGAATGTCGTAGAAACTGCACAGCGAGTAGCGGGTAAGCTAGATAAACGTTTGTATCACATCCCTGATGCTGGCTGGACTCGTGAGCAATATGAGCAGAGCATTGAGAGCTTAGACAAACGGGGACAGCTCTACATGATGGAACATTTTGGTGCTATGGATTGGGCTAGTGTGAAGAAGATTATTCGTTATTTTGCCAAGGCGTATGACATTAAGATGATATATTTAGACCACTTGACAGCATTGGCAGCGAATGAGCAGGACGAACGGAGAGCTTTGGATGGCATTATGGCAGACATGGCCTCCCTTGCACAGAGCGATGGCCTAATCATCCATTTTGTGTCTCACCTCACAACGCCGGAAGGTAAGGCACACGAGGAAGGCGGTAGGGTGTTGGAGAAGCATTTTACAGGCTCACGAGCCATTGCTAGATGGAGCCACTATATGTTTGGTCTCGAACGTAATAAACAGGCAGAAGACCCTGTCGTGCGACAGACCACGACATTTAGGGTGCTGAAAGACCGTTTTGCTGGTAGTGCTACTGGTGAGAAGTTTGGAATATGGTACAATAGAGCTACAGGAATTTTAGAAGAGAAACCCCTTAACGTATTGGAGGAATTATGACTAAAGAAGCATTGGCAAGTCCGAAGGACGCAGCATTGAAACTTGCGCTTGAGGCGTTGGAGCGATACCAAGTAAAACGACAGGACTTTGACACCTTTGAAGAAGCCATCACCGCCATCAAAGCAGCCTTGGCACAGGAATGTCCGAACTTAAAAAACTGCAAGGGAGCTTGCTTTCAGTGCGAGTATTTCAATGTAGATACAGGCATGATGGAATACCCCGCAGCACAGCCAGCACAAGAGCCTGAGATTGATTTGCGAACACGGTGGCCTATGAAGAACTGGAAAGAAAACAAAGCCATCCCACAACAACGCCCTTGGTAGACCTGACCTTTGCGGAAAGAAACGAAATTTTGGTAAATGCTGTGCATCATAAATGGGGTGATCGCAAGATTGTGGAAGCCATTGAAGCCAAACTCAAGGAGAAGAACACATGACCAAAAAAGAAGAAATGAAACAACGCATTAGTCTTACAAGTGCGGGATACATTGCAGACGAAGACGATGACATCCAAGTTTACCAACGCCCTTGGGTGGGGCTGACGGACAGAGAAAAATCAAACTTGTGGCTTGAGAGTCGTGCAGCAATTCCGAGGTTTTACACATATGCAAGCCTAGTCGAAGCCAAACTCAAGGAGAAGAACAATGATTAAAGTAAACGACATCGTACAAGTAGACCCCAACTTTGAAACTTTTGGGGCTTGCATGGTAGTAGTAACAGAGGTTAAAGACTGGGGTATCCAAGGTTATGTTCAATCTGCTGGCATTGCTGGTCAACAATACATTCGACTTAAAACGGAACAGTTTGAACCAACAGGCGGGAAAGCCATATGGGTAGCACAATGACTTGGCCTTTCCCACCTGCTACAGGGGCTATTCCTTGGACTAAACAACAAGAGAAGGCATATGAGCAACAGAAACAAGAGCAGCTCCCTGCTGCACCATTTTAGGGGTTCCGAAGGAACCGAGCATTGGCGATACTAAGGAAACGAAATGAACTTATACGAAGTTTGGACAGAGCGAGGCACATACGAATACGAAGCAGAGACAGCAGATGAGGCTCTCGACAAGTATTATGACGAGCACAATGGCTCAGGCTCTTATGAGGTGATGGTGGAGCTAATGGAAGAAAACCTATGACAACAACATGGAACCACGATGCTTTTGGTAAACTAGTTCAGCATAGAAACAACTATGCTTATAATGATGATGGGTTTGGCAACTTAATTGAGGCAGCTGGTAGCTATTATAAGGAACATCCAACAGCTCCCATGCTTCATAAAGATATGCAGATTGTTAACTTTGAGGGAGCTATTTATTATTGGACTGATGGAGCTTGCAACAATTGGTATGACCCGCCTAAAAAGCACAACCCATATGCTGCCATTGATTTCATGTACAGTCTAGCAATGAAGCAATGGCCTCAGCATGGGTATAAGCTGATACATGAGAATGGAGGTGAATATTGGACGCAGGACTACAGGTGTGCAAAGCCTGACAAGTATCCATCAAACAGACGTAGCAAGGCTATAATGAAAGAAAGAAATGAACTATAATAACACAATGGGAGAACGGAGTGAAATGCTGTATATTAGTAATTATGTATTTCATCTCTCATATCTTGTATATGTTATAGAAATTCTTACATCTTTTGCTAAGAGGACAAAAGGAAATACTTACACTATTCGACTAGCAAAACTAAAACAAGAACAGTTTTATGACGATTCGTGGGAAACTTGGCTGGAGTTGCTACATTCCTTTGAAAGTTTTAAGTCCGGGAAGGAATATGATGGTTTTGTAAACAAGTCATTGATTGAACGGGTTTATAACGCAATTGAAAAAGAGAAACAAAATGAGGATAGTTTTAGATTGTGAAAGCAACTTAGCCCATAATAAAATATGGCTTGTATGTACAAAGAACATTGACACCGGAGAGAAAAGAACATGGAAAGAAGCAAGCAGCCTCATGGCTTATTTAAGGGACGCTTCATTGATAGTCGGTCACAACGTAATAGGATTCGACTCCCCTCTATTGAAGAAGTGTTGGAAGATAGAGATAGCTTCGAACCTCCTGTACGATACGTTGATAGTAAGTCGTCTGCTAGAGCCGAGCAGAGAGAATGGTCATTCATTAGAAGCATGGGGAAACAGCCTCGGGTGTCAAAAGATTAGCTATCAAGCTGCTTGGCAATGGATGATGGGACGCAGAGAGGAATACGAGCTTGAATGCTACGATAAGCCTCATACGGGTCTTCTCGAAAGCTATTGTAAGCAAGACTGTGAAGTGACAGCTAAGTTGTATCTCAAGCTAGTCAATGAGCTTAATGAGAAACAGTTTAGTGAAGAAAGTGTGCTGTTGGAGCACGAAGTGGCTCTTATCATCGAAGAACAAGTCAGAAATGGCTTCAAACTGGATATACCATATGCAACCTGCCTACTTACTGACATCAAAGGAAAATTGGATGCTTTATATGAACAAATGCAAGAACGATGGCCTCCTGTCGTTGTTAAACGAACCAGCGACAAAACTGGAAAGCCTCTCAAAGATGGGGTGGCTTCTTTTAATCCCGGCAGCAGGAAGCAAATCGGAGAAAAGCTCATCGAGCTTGGATGGAAACCCGACAAGCACACAGAAACCGGACAGCCCATAGTCGATGAGGGTGTGCTGTCGAAGATAGACCTGCCGGAAGCAGCTCCCATTGTGGAATATTTGATGCTCCAGAAGCGTGTAGCACAGATAGAAAGCTGGTTGGAGGCCGTAGGCAAGGACAGCAGGGTGCATGGAAAGGTTATTACTAATGGGGCAGTGACAGGGCGTATGACGCATAGCAGCCCTAACATGGCACAGATACCTAATGCAGGGAGTGCCTATGGCCCTGAGTGTCGTGAGTGCTGGACAGTCGAAGACGGGCAGGTATTGGTAGGTATTGATGCTAGTGGTTTAGAGCTACGAATGTTGGCTCATTACATGAAGGATATAAATTATGTCAGAACAGTATGTGAGGGAAGCAGTAAGGACGGTACGGACGTACACACAATCAATCAACGAGCAGCTGGACTACTTACTAGGGACAGCGCAAAGACTTTCATCTATGCCTTCCTATATGGAGCTGGAGATGCAAAAATTGGTAGCATTGTTGGAGGCAACGCTAGAAAGGGTGGAGAACTTAAGAAAAGATTTCTCTCACAGACACCAGCTCTAGCCAAGCTCATAGCTAAGGTAGCTAACTATGCTGCTCTGGGTTATGTACCGGGTTTAGACGGAAGGAAGATTTGGGTACGCTCTGAACACGCAGCCTTAAACAGCTTGCTGCAAGGGGCAGGGGCAATTGTTATGAAGAAGGCTTTGTGTCTTTTTTACAACAAATGCAAGGAAAATGGATGGCCTATTAAGCTAGTTGCTAACGTTCACGATGAAATTCAGCTTGAAACATCTGACAAGTATGCTATAATAGTAGGTGAAGCAGCAGTGCAAAGCATTGTTGAAGCAGGGGAACATTTTGGTCTTAGATGCCCCCTGAATGGAGAGTATAAGATTGGACGCAATTGGCGTGAAACACATTGAGCCGAGAGGCTCTGCTTAAAAGGAAACTTAAATGACTACTAAACCTATCACCATCACCGGACAGCTTTACTACGCTTCTGACATGGTTCAATTCAACCAATACACAGAGGCTTCTAAGAAGTATCTGGTGAAACTTGGGAACCTGTCTGCTGAAGACGTAGCTAAGGTGGAAGCCCTTGGTGTTCATGTAGGCGAGAACGAGAGCATGGGACGCTTTGTCACCTGCAAGAGCAACTTCGCTATTCAGCCTGTAGATGACGATGGCAAGAACATTGACCCGAAAACTATTGGCAACGGTTCAAAGGCAACATTGGTTCTTGGCACATACGAATGGAAGTTTGCTAAGAAGACAGGCGTTGCTGCCTCTGCCAAGCGTGTGGTGGTTACAGAGCTTGTCACCTATGTCCCTTCTGCTAAGGAAGAAGACACAGCAGACATGGAGCTGTAATGTCTCTGCCTCCTAAACCAACGGAGGCTGTTCTGGATGCCGATTTTCTTGTGTACCATGTCGCTTTCTCCTGCAAAGATGTAGAGGAACAATGGGCTAAGAATCGGCTCACTGAATGGCTGACAGACATGGTGTATATTCGCCTTAAATGCACAACCTACAATGCTTTCATCACGGGGAAAACAAACTTCCGTTATGACATTGCCAAGACAGTGCCTTACAAAGGGAACAGGAAAGACCTTGAGAAACCAGAACATTACGAGGCTTTGAGAAAGCACCTAACACGGCTGGAGGCTGTAACAACAGAGGGTGAAGAAGCTGATGATGCTGTAGGCATTGAAGCAAATGGAAAGAACGTTTGGATTGTTCATGTGGACAAAGACCTAGACCAACTACCGGGGTGGCATTACAACCCCGTAAAGGACTTGGAATATTTTGTAACCGAACAGGAAGGACTAAAGAGCTTCTATTTGCAAATGCTGACAGGAGACCGAATTGATAACATCCAAGGGCTTAAAGGCATTGGGCCTGTAAAGGCTGCTAGGCTGCTCAAGGGGCTGACAGGGGACAAGGAGATGTACGAGGCTGTTGTAGAGGCTTATAAGGCTGCTAAAGAGCCTCCTGAGCACGTAGCAGAGAACGGACAGCTGCTGTGGCTACGGCGTGAGAAAGGACAGACATGGCAACCTCCTTTATAAAGGAATATTTATGACTTATTTATGCACTATTACACACGGTAACGGGCTACATGAAGGTACTTTTAAAACTGTCATCAACGCAAGTTCTAATTTAGAAGCAAAAATACTATTGCTTCACTGGCTTGTTGAATGGCCTTCTTTAAAAGAGTGTGACAGAATAAAGTTTTTGGTGGAAAAAGTTGAGAGCGTATAACGGAGGGGAATGGACGGAGGCTAGGTTCAAGAGTTTTGTTGTGTCGGCATTACGAACAGCAACTCAGAGGTGGCCTCCTAAATATGCTGTGCTTGATGCTGCGTTTACACAGAGGAAGACAAATGTGAAGACAGGGAAACTTGCTAAACACTTTGAGTGCAACGCTTGTAAAGACGAGTTCGTAGCGAAAGAGGTGCAAGTTGACCACAAGAAGCCAGCTGTAGACCCAAAGAAGGGATGGCAAGGGTGGGACACATTCATTGACAGGCTGTTCTGTGAGGAACCAAACCTGCAAGTTCTATGTAAGCCCTGCCATGTCATCAAGAGTGCTAAAGAGAAAGAACAAAGGAAGAAAACATGAATGACATAACTTTGTGTGATGGCTTACACTGCCCTATTGCAGAGCAGTGCGAGAGGTATCTCCCTTATAGGCCAACAGAGGAGATGAAGAGCTATTTCGTAGGGGTTCCCTATAACCACAACCTACAGCAATGTCATATGTTTTATGAAAAACCAAAGGAAGCAGCATGATGTATGAGAAAGTACCTTGGGGAGGCTCTTTAGAAGACATACAAGGTGTTATAGCAAGAAACTCTGTACGTGTAGGACAAGACCCTGCATATTACAATAGCTTCTATGACGAACCCGCCTACAGCCTTGCTAACGCAGAGCTGATGAAACGTGTAATGAATATGAAGGAAACCAAATGACAAACAAGTTTACATTTCGAGAAGAAGACGCAATTGAAAATAAGGACATCACCTTTGCCATCACCTACGAAGACGGAACTCCTTGGACTAATGTCCTACAAGACTTCTTGTTCTTCTTAGAGAGCACAGGCTATATGGGTGTACGTGAGAAGGTACGAATTGAATATTCCCCCTTCCGTGAGAGCGAGGGATGGTTTGGTGAATATTACGACAGCGAGGAAGAAATTGCAGGACGTGCTACAGGGTGGGGAGAAAACGATGAAGATACTAGTAATTCCTGATACCCAGTGTAAGCCAGACACGCCTACCAAGCACCTGACATGGGCAGGGAAGGCTATCTGTGACTACAAACCAGACATTGTTATACACCTTGGAGACCATTGGGATATGCCAAGCCTCTCAAGCCATGACAAAGCAGGTAGCAAGTATTTTGAAGGGAAACGCTACCTAGCAGACATTGAGGCAGGGAACAAGGGCATGGAAGCCCTCCTAGCCCCTTTAAAGGCCATGCAGAAGGTACAGAAGGAAAGCAAGCATAAGGTGTATAAACCTCGTATGGTGTTCTTAAGGGGAAACCATGAGAACCGCATTGTACGAGCCATTAATAACAACCCGATGCTAGAAGGACTGATGACGTATGACCATTGCAATACAAAAGATTGGGAAGTACATGACTTTCTTAAGCCAGTGTTTATTGCTGGTGTTGGGTTTTCTCATTATTGGCCTGTGGGTGCAATGGGTCGTCCTGCCGCTTCTCCTGCTGCTATCATTAGCAAGCTCCATATGTCGTGCGTGGCTGGACATCAACAAGGAAAGCAAATAGCATATGGAAAACGAGCTGATGGTAAGCCTATTTGTGCTATTGTTGCTGGTAGCTATTATCTACATGACGAAGATTATATGGACAATCTTTCTAACAGGCATTGGCGAGGACTAGTTGTCCTTAATGATGTGCATGATGGTGGGTTTGATGAGATGTTATTGTCTATTGAATACTTAGAACGCAAATATTCTGAATGAAGAAATGTACAAAATGCGATATGCTAAAGCCATTGTCTGAGTTTAGCGAATCTAAAAGTGAAAAGGGATATAAACAATATCGTTGTAAGTCTTGTAATAAAGCATATAGAGAAACCCGTAAAGATTTAATTAGAGAATATCAGCTTCAATATAAATTTGGTGTTTCTTTAGAGCTTTACAATAAGATGATGGAAGAACAAGGAAATTCTTGTAAAATATGTAAAAAAGGCTGTGTAACAGGAAGGAAACTTGCTGTAGACCATGACCATAAAACAGGAAAAGTACGAGGACTTCTTTGTTCCCCTTGCAACAGAGCTTTAGGTTATGTAAACGATGATTTAAATATTTTAAGTGAGGCAATAACCTACTTAAAAAACAACCAGTAGAGGAAATATAAAGATGACTAAAGACGAATACAAAGAAAGCTGTGGACGCATTGGTGTCCCCTATTTTGATGAAGACTATTATGAGAAATCACGAGACTATATCCGTAAAATATTGGAGCAGCCTATGAGTAGTTTTACTCAAGAGGCTGAGAAGCCAACATTGGGTGTTAAGTTTGACCGAAACAAGCCTATGTGGTCGTTAGTTCCTCCGGGGCCAATGGAAGAAGTTGTAGAGGTGCTCACCTATGGTGCTAACAAATACAGCCCTGACAATTGGCAGCACGTTGATGACCCTGACACTCGCTATTTTAATGCTGCTATGCGTCACATTTGGGCATGGCGACAAGGAGAGCAATTTGATGCTGAAAGCCATAAGAGCCATTTAGCACACGCTGTGTGTTGTTTGCTGTTCCTGTTGGCTTTTGATGAAGACGAAGAAGATGACAGTGTTGCTTGAAGAACTGAAAGAGAAGCTAGAAAGGCTTGATGAGGTGTCCTTGCTGGAGCTATTAAATGTTTCTAGCAAGGACTTAATCACCGCATTTGCGGAGATTATAGAAGATAATATGGACAAGTTTTTAAAGGAAGTTGAATGACCGAATTTCGTAATAGTTTTGCAGAGAATGTGTTTCGTTTCAAGTATGCCCAAGGGCCGGGAGACACATGGGCTAAGTTGTCAGAGCGTTTAGTTGAAGACGTATGTGGAAGCCGTGAAGGTACAATGTCCACTCTTATGTCAGAAACTGACCGTAAACAACTGACACAATATATCAAGGAAATGAAGTTTCTGCCCGGAGGCCGTTACCTGTACTACGCAGGTCGTCCGTTCAAGGCATATAACAACTGTTTCCTGCTTCGTGCTGAAGAAGACACACGAGAGGAGTGGAGCAACGTTACATGGCGAGCAATGAGCTGTTTAATGACAGGTGGAGGCATTGGTATTGACTATAGCCGCCTACGCCCTTCAGGGAAGGCTTTGAGCCGTACAGGAGGCACTGCCAGCGGCCCTATTCCATTGATGAACGCTATCAATGAGATTGGACGTAATGTAATGCAGGGAGGAAGCCGTAGGTCTGCTATCTATGCTAGTCTTAATTGGCAGCATGATGACATTCAGAAGTTTCTAACCATGAAGAACTGGAATGAAGACATCAAGGCCATGAAGCTAAAAGATTTTAATGCTTCTGCCCCCTTGGACATGACTAACATTTCAGTGAATTATGATGATGCCTCGTTAGTAGGTGGTCTTGAGAACAATGCTGTGTTTAAGCAGAATGTACGACAAGCTATGGAGACAGCAGAACCGGGCTTTAGCTTTAACTTTGGGGATAAGCAGAATGAAACGCTTAGAAACGCTTGCACTGAGGTTACGTCAGAAGACGATAGTGACGTTTGCAATTTGGGGTCAATTAATATGGGCAACATCAAGAATTTGGAGGAGTTCAAGCACGTTGTGGAACTTGCCTCTAAGTTCTTGGTCTGTGGTACACTCCGGGCTGATTTACCCTACCAAAAAGTATATACAGTTCGTGAGAAAAATAGACGACTTGGACTTGGACTTATGGGAATCCACGAATGGCTCCTTAAGAAACGATATTCATATGAAGTGACCCCTGAGCTTCGTAAGTGGTTAGAGGTATACCGAGATGAAAGCAAACGAGCAGCAGACGAACATTGTGACCGATTCTTCATTAGTCGACCAGCAGCTTACAGAGCTATTGCGCCTACAGGCAGCATTGGCATTCTTGCAGGTACTACTACAGGAATCGAACCACTCTTTGCTGTGGCATATAAGCGAAGGTTTCTCACGGAAGGGACGAAGTGGAAGTATCAGTATGTCATTGACGGAACAGCTCAAACGCTTATTGACCAATATGGAGTTGACCCAAGCAAGATTGAAAGTGCTATTGACCTAAGTGAGGACTATGAAAAACGAATCAAATTCCAAGCTGACATCCAAGACTACGTTGATATGTCAATCTCCTCGACTATCAACCTCCCATCTTGGGGAACTAAGTTCAACAATGAGGGCGAAGTTGACAAGTTCACTAATGTGCTTGCAAAGTATGCCCCTCGTTTGCGTGGTTTTACCTGCTATCCTGATGGAAGCCGTGGTGGTCAGCCTCTGACCTCTGTGCCTTACGAGGAAGCACTAAAGCATAAGGATGTTGTATATGAAGAAGTTGATGTGTGTGAAATCACTGGCAAGGGCGGTTCCTGTGGTGTCTAATGGCTGCTGCTAAACTAGCAATACCTAGCACCTTCTCATTGGCTGGAAGTGAATGGACTGTTAAAATGGTTCCTGAAATGACCGACTTGGGGAGGTGCGATTCATCTACCTATACTATTTATATCAAAGAAGGGCTGCATAAAACCTATGCAGAGCAAACCTTCTTCCATGAGCTTGTTCATGCTATTATGTTCACTATGGGTCGTAATGAACATGATGAGGTGTTTGTTGATTGTTTTGGTGTCTTCTTACATCAGTTTAACGGGAGCAAGAAGTGATAGTTTATTTTGATAAGCTGCCTAGACAACATATGGGTACTTTTGGTTGTTATTACTTGGCAAGGGCTGTTGAGAACACAGGCAAACTAGAAGTTACTAAGTTTGTTGTGTCTCAAGAAATTCTGCCTAAGTTTATACGAGCAGCAGAACAGGCTTTGAAAGAGGCTTGCACTGAAATAGTATTTCATAGAGATACAGGACAGCCTTGGACAAAGGAATATAAAGGAGAAACTTATGCAAATTGATTTTGATTGGATTTCTGGACTAGCAGTTGGCATTGAAAGCGGAGCTGCTTACGAGATGGACGATGATGGAAACATTGATGACACCTCTATGGTAGAGAACATCACTGTCTCCCTTGGCATCTTCCGAATGGAAATATACTGGGGTGGAAATGGTGGAGGAGGAAGTCCTGTAGAGAAACAGGCATAACATTTGCTATTCGCAAACAACAAAAAGCCGCTAGAGGGAAGTCCCTTTAGCGGCTTTGTTGTTTGTGGAGTCTCCGTGAGTATCAAGCTATGTTGTGGAGTCTGAAAGCTCAATTAGCTATTACAAGCGCAACTTGCGTAGCTAGTTCTTGCTACGAATCTCCATGATTTTCTCTAAGGTACGACCACCGAAATAGGCAGACATCACCAGCATCCCCCATTGGCCTAGAAGCTCAACATAGCTTGCTTGGGCGTTATAGCCAAAGGCAGACATCATGGCAAAGAGGAAGTAGCCCACGAAGATGGCTACAAGAGCCATAGGCCGTATGTTCTTAG
>Ga0114981_10002339_pt1 | contig 12271 bp, 8 predicted proteins | sample S_140806_MF_Meta_FD_87028 | JGI IMG/M metagenome (GOLD analysis project Ga0114981, IMG submission 87028) | Freshwater microbial communities from Lake Simoncouche, Canada to study carbon cycling - S_140806_MF_MetaG | ecosystem: Environmental > Aquatic > Freshwater > Lake | place: Lake...
ATTCCAACAAGCTAAAATTTTATTGTAGAAAAATGCGTCATTTATTTGTTCATTCACATCTCTTGTTAAAATTCTTACTTGAATTTGTGAAGCAGGATTGTTATATCCACGCCCTATAAAATTTCCATTCGCATTGTGTACATCTACAATGTCGCCTGCTTTGGCATTTTTGTCTACCGAATTAATTTCATTATTATAAACCCAAGGATGTCCTTTCGCTACACGGTCTGATATTTGTTTCTTTAAAAGTACTTTCATTTTTTTAGTTTAGGAATCTAAGTTTGATAAAATGTGTTAAGTTATAAAATAAGAAAATTAAAATTTGACATACAACATATACTTTTCTTGAAAAACATCCTCTTCGAAAAAGTCTGTTAAGTTCCAAACCATTGGCTTGCACAAGCTATCAGAAATTTCTTGGTTTAAATCACCCCCTTTCAAGCATATGAGTCCATTGTCATAATTAGATTGTATACCTTTGTGCAACAATGGTTTGGCCCATCGCCATAAATCACCCAAGGGAGCTACTGCTCTACTGACAGCAAAATCAAAACTATGTTTTTGTTTCATTTCTTCGGCACGACCCCAATGTGTTTTTACATTTTTTAAACCTGTAGCTTTTACGACTTCTTCCACTACTGTCAATTTCTTTTTAATACTATCTGCTAAAACAAATTCTACTTCAGGAAAAAAAATGGCTAAAGGGATTCCTGGGAAACCTCCACCCGTTCCTATATCCACAATTCGTTGCCCTGCTTTAAAATCAAACGTAGTTGCAATCGTCAATGAATGGAGTACATGACGAACGTATAGACTATCTATATCCTTTCTAGAAATAACATTTATTTTCTCATTCCATTCTGTATACACGTCTTTCAATGCAGCAAACTGTTTCAATTGCGTTTCCGAAAAATCATCAAAGTATTTTGTTATTATTTCCATATTATATTTTTTTAGAAGTTTAGTTGTTTGAGTTATTTCGAATTGATAGATTTAAATAATGTTGTCCTAACAACTGTCAACCGACATCCGACAACTTTCTTTTACTTCCAATGAATTTTATTTTTAAAAAAGATGCTCGGGACACTTTTGATATTATAAAAGAGTAACCAAATATCAAACCACCAAATGTAATAGATTAAGTCATTTTCTTTTAATTTAATAAATACCTTTCGAAAAATAAACCCTTGAACCAACCAACGAACTACAAATGCAATCGCAACATAAAGAATAAATTTAGGAAAGAGGATGCAAGGAATTAAACTCAACCAAAATAAAAAATGAGTGATTGCATAGATACTTAATAAAGCTTTATGCTTAGTTTGATAATATTTACCCGTACTCAAATGCCTTTTCTTTTGAAGATGCCAATCTTCTGCGTTTTTCTTAGGTTCTGAATAAATAAAGGTTTTAGGATCTATTTCTATTACCGTATTTTTACTCTTTGCCACTTGGTTAATAAATAAATCATCATCACCAGAAACAATATGATGATGCGAAGAAAATCCTTTGTTTTTATTAAATAAATCTCGCACATAAGCCAGGTTTCTTCCTACACCCATATAGGGCGTTCCTGCCAACGCGTAAGACAAATATTGCATGGCGGTATGTACCGTTTCAAAACGTATTTTTTTATTTATATAACCTTCGTATTTATAATATGGACCATATCCTAATACAATTTTTTTCTCTGCCGAAAAATTTTCAGCCATGGTGCTTAACCATTCATCGCTGTTAGGAACACAATCTGCATCAGTCAACAATAAATGTTCGCACTTTGCAGATTTAATACCCATAGACAAAGGAAATTTTTTACCCGGAATCAATTTCGCTTCTTGCGTTAAATTGACCACATGTAAATGAGGGTATTTTTCACTGAGTTGATTTAATAGATAAAACGTTTCATCTTCAGAATTATCATTCACTACCACGACTTCAAAATAAGGCCTTCCATTTTTAAAATAATTTTGATTAAGCCACAAAGGAAGATTTTTACGTAAATTCGCTCCCTCGTTAAAAGCACACACAATAATACTGACAGGATATTGTGTTTTTATATCAGAAGATTGCTTCTTTTTATAAAATGCCAAACGAGCAAAAAAGTATACATAATAAAACAATTGTATTAAAACCAAAACCCCAGTAATACAAGCCACCAAAAAATGGGTAGAATAAACCATAGCGCTCAAAAATAAAGTTAAAAGATGGAATTTCAATTATTAGCAACAGATAAAAATTCAAAAGCAAGAGCAGGAATACTTACAACAGATCATGGCGAAATAGAAACGCCTATATTTATGCCTGTTGGTACCATTGGAAGTGTGAAAGGAGTAACTCAAGAACAACTCAAACTCGACATTCAAGCACAAATCATTTTAGGCAATACCTATCATTTATATCTTCGACCGGGTACTAAAATTTTAGAAAAAGCGGGTGGTTTGCACAAATTCAATGGTTGGGATAAACCCATTTTGACTGATAGTGGCGGTTTTCAAGTATTTAGTTTAAGCGGCATTCGTAAAATAAAAGAAGAAGGGGTTGAATTTCGTTCTCACATCGATGGCACCAAACATTTATTTTCACCAGAAAGTGTAATGGAAATTCAACGAAGCATCGGAGCCGATATAGTGATGGCTTTTGATGAATGTACTCCCTACCCTTGCGAATATGAATATGCCGAAAAATCAATGCACTTAACCAATAGATGGTTGGCAAGATGCGTAAAATACATGAATGAAACTGAGCCTAAATATGGCTATCACCAAAGTTTGTTTCCAATTGTACAAGGCAGCACTTACAAAGATTTACGCACTCAAAGTGCCGAATTTATTGCTTCAATGGAATGTGATGGGAATGCCATTGGAGGATTAAGTGTGGGCGAACCAGCTGAAATGATGTATGAAATGTGCGAACATGTGTGTGCTATTTTACCCAAAGACAAACCCCGATATTTAATGGGTGTGGGCACACCTGCCAATATTTTAGAAAACATCGCATTGGGCATTGATATGCTTGATTGTGTAATGCCTACTCGAAACGGACGTAATGGAATGTTGTTTACCACACAAGGTATCATCAACATTAAAAATAAAAAATGGGAAGACGATTTCTCCGCATTGGATGAAGGTTTAGAAGCTTTTGCTAGTAAAAATTATACCAAAGCCTATGTGCGTCATCTGTTTACAGTCAATGAAATTTTAGGACTTCAATTAGCCAGTATTCAAAACTTATCTTTCTATTTGTGGTTGGTGAAAGAAGCTCGAAAACACATTATTGCAGGCGACTTTACCGAATGGAAAAATAAAATGGTAAAACAAGTGAGCCAAAGATTGTAGGTTTATTCAATCACAACTAAAAAAATAATTTTTATATTAAATAATCTTCTCAGTATTTAAAATTTGAATATATCAAAATAAATTTAATTCCTATTTTTAAATTAAAAAATTGCGCTCATGGATATCACCATCAATACACCGGCCATTTTATTTCCTGCTATCAGTTTGGTTTTATTGGCTTATACGAATCGGTTTTTAGGATTAACCAGCGTTGCCAGAAAACTGCATGAAGAATATCTTCAAAATAAAGAAAATAAGAAACTTCATACCCAAATCAAAAGTCTGCGTTACAGAATCGTATTGGTTAGACGAATGCAATTTATGGGCGTTATCAGTTTTTTGTTATGCATTGTAGCCATGTTTTTTATTTACATAAATCAAATAAATTGGGCAAATCTTATTTTTGGATCATCATTGATTTGTTTTTCAATTAGCTTAATATATTCTCTCATAGAAATTACACAGAGTACCAAAGCATTAGAAATTGAGTTAAGCGACATGGAAAACATTGAACATGCCTCATTCGTTGATTATCTCAAGCAAAAAATTGAAGAATAAAATATCGTTGAGAGCACGAAGTAGCCTTAATTCTATTATTGTCTTCATAACTGATTTGAAAAGTAACCTAAATATATTTGGTTATATAACTAATTTCAATATATATTTGCAAAGAATTTGAGCGGAAGGGAACTATTTAGTTCCCTTCTTCTTTTATAAAATAACATGACAGCACAAGAACAAGTATTACAATTTATTGACGAATGCCTTGAAGGAACCGATTGTTTTTTGGTGAGCTTTAAAGTAAAGCCAACCAACAACTATAAATTTTATATAGACAGCGATTCTGGATTTACTTTAGAAAAATGTGTTCGCATTAATCGTAAAATGAGAAAAATGATCGAGGAAGCTGAAATTTATCCAGATGGAGATGTTTCGTTGGAGATATCTAGCCCTGGAATTGATATACCACTCACTTTTACTCGTCAATACAAAAAAAATATTGGCAGAAAATTAGAGATAGAATTAAAAGATGAAGCCGCAAAAGGAATCATCGCTAAATTAATTGAAGTAAAAGAAGATTCAATTGTGATGGAGAAAATTCCTTTCACACAAAAGGGTCGAAAAGTAGTAGAAAAAGAGGCAGAAACGTTCGAATTAAAATTAGAAGATATAAAAACAGCAACCGTTTGCTTTGAAATATAAAAAAACACCAATTAATCATTAACAATTAATAATTAAACATAAAAAAAATGGCAAGTATCAATTTAATCGACTCATTTGCAGAGTTTAAAGACGCCGAAAACATTGACCGTCCCACCCTTATTAAAGTAATTGAAGACGTATTTAAAACGTTGATTAGAAAAAAATATTACACCGATGAAAATTTTGATGTAATCGTAAATGACCAAACGGGAGATTTAGAAATTTTTCAACGTCGTGAAGTCGTTTTAGATGCCGACATCATGAATGATGACACTCAGATAGAATTATCTGAAGCTAAAAAATTAGATGATTCTTATGATGCTGGCGATGAGGTTTATCAAGAGGTAACCATGGAATCATTTGGTCGTCGTGCTATTTTAGCAGCAAAACAAACATTGGCATCTCGTATCAATGATTTAAAGAAAAATATACTGTTAGAAAAATACAAAGAAAGAGAAGGAGAGGTAGTAAATGGTGAAGTATATCAAGTATGGAAAAAAGAAATCATGTTATTAGATGATGATGGAAACGAATTGATTTTACCAAAAACAGAACAAATACCAACCGATTACTTCAAAAAAGGAGAATCTGTAAGAGCAGTCGTTAAAAAAGTAGAATTAAGAGGAAACGCTGCAGTCATTATGTTATCAAGAACATCTCCTTTATTTTTAGCGAAATTGTTAGAACAAGAGGTTCCAGAAATTATGGATGGTTTAATCAGCATTAAAAAAATTGTTCGTGAACCAGGAGAAAGAGCTAAAGTTGCTGTAGAAAGCTATGATGACAGAATTGATCCTGTTGGAGCTTGTGTAGGGATGAAAGGAAGTCGTATACATGGAATTGTTCGTGAATTAAAAAATGAAAATATTGACATCATTAATTTTACTAATAACATTCAACTTTTATTGCAACGTTCATTAACCCCTGCAAAAATTACCAGTATGAATATCAATGAAGAAACAAAATATGCTGAAATTTTCATGAAAGCAGATCAAGTTTCTTTAGCAATTGGTAAACGTGGTGTAAATATTAAATTGGCACAAGAATTAACTGGATACAATATTGATGTATTCCGTGATGACTTGGAAGAAGGTGAATTCGATATCGATTTAGCAGAATTTACAGATGAAATAGATGCTTGGGTAATTGAAGAGTTTAAAAAAATCGGATGTGATACAGCTCGTTCAATTTTAAATTTAACAAACGAAGAATTAATCAGAAGAACCGATTTAGAAGCCGAAACAATTGAAGATGTAAAAGCTGTTTTACAACAAGAATTTGATGAAGAACAAAACGGATAATAATCGAGTAAATAATTTACCTTTACAAAAATAAAATTTAACAATTAAAAAATAAAATCAGTACATGTAACGTCTTCATATTCCATATTGAATACTTGTTGCTACTAACCATGTACTAGACTAAACTAAAAAATGTCAGATACTGCAAACACAATACGCCTAATGAAGGCAGCAAAAGAATTCAATGTTGGTAAGTCTACTATTGTTGATTTTTTAAACAAAACAGGTTTTTCTGTTGATAACAAGCCAGATCCTGTTTTGTCTGGAGACATGTACGATGCACTCATCAAGGAATTTGATGCAGATCGTGCTGCAAAAAAGAAAAGTGAAAACGTTATTTTAAACAAAGCAAAAGAAGAGGAGAAAAAAGCGCAAGAAGAAAAAGAGAGAGAGTCAAAAAAAGCACAAGAAGAGGTAGAAAAAATAAAGCAAGTTGCTCCACCTGAATTAGAAGGTCCTAAAATTTTAGGTAAAATTGATTTAGACCCTAAACCCAAAAAGAAGGCTAAAAAGAAAGAAGAAAAAACAACTAATTCAACATCGCCAATAGAAGATGGAGATGCTCTAGTTGAAAAAACTAAAAAGAAAGAAGTAACAAAACCGACTGAAAAAGTAAAAATTGATGTTCCAGAATTAGAAGGACCCGTCATTTTAGGTAAAATTGATTTAAATAAAAAACCAACTAAGAAAGCAACAAGAACTGCAAATCCAACAGATAAAATAGTTGAAATAGTTAATCCAAAAACGGAGAAGAAAGAAATTGAAAAAAAAGAAATTGCTTCCCCTAAAATTGAAATTAAAACTGTTGAAATTCCTGCTGATACAACCACACCAGCAGTTGATGAAAATGATGAAGTCGTATTACACACAATCAAAAGAGACAACTTATCAGGACCAAAAGTGATTGGTAAAATAGTGTTGCCTGTGGATTCACAAAAAAATGAGAAACCATCTGAAAAACGCAAAAGAAAGAGAATTCCAATAGAAGGGAAAGGCAATTCGAATACACCAGGAAGCAACGGTCCTAATACAGGAAACAGAGCGCCAAATACTGGAAATAGACCTCCAAACACTGGTTCAGGAGGTGGATATCAAGGTGGTCAAGGTGGAAATAGACCTCCATTCAACAGAGACAATAATCGTCCAGCAGGAGGCGGAAATCCAAATTACAGAGGAAATACAGGCGGAAATAATTACAGACGCCCTGAAGATAAGCCCGTAGATCAAAACGAAATACAAGATAAAATCAAACAAACCCTTGCAAAATTAGGGAATACCACTCGTGGAAAAAGTTTAAAAGCTAAGTATCGTCGTAACAAACGGGAAGAAATGGCTGAAAAACGTGCCGCTAGAGACAGTGATCAGGATGACAACAAATTACAATTGACAGAATTTATTTCTGTGAGTGAATTAGCCAATTTAATGGATGTTAATTTCTCAGAAGTAATTGGAAAATGTATGAGTTTAGGAATTATGGTTTCTATCAATCAACGTTTAGATGCTGAAGTAATTGAATTGGTTGCGAGTGAATTTGGCTTTGAAGTTGAATTCATTAACTTAGAACAAGAAGCTGAACAAGAAATCATTATTGAAGACGATCCAGCTGATTTAGAATCAAGAGCACCAATTGTTACCATTATGGGACATGTTGATCATGGTAAAACCTCGTTATTGGATTATATCCGTAGAGAAAATGTAGTTGCTGGTGAGGCCGGAGGAATTACCCAACACATTGGTGCTTATGAAGTTACTTTAGATAGCGGAAAACAAATTACTTTCTTAGATACGCCAGGTCACGAAGCATTTACGGCCATGCGTGCTCGTGGTGCTAAAATTACCGACATCGCAGTAATTGTAATTGCAGCAGATGATTCTGTGATGCCTCAAACCAGAGAGGCAATCAGTCACTCTCAAGCTGCAGGTGTACCGATGATTTTTGCTTTCAACAAAATTGATAGAGATGGAGCCAACGCAGATAAAATTAGAGAACAATTATCTTCAATGAACATCTTGGTAGAGGAATGGGGTGGAAAATACCAAACTCAAGAGATCTCTGCTAAACAAGGATTAAATATTGGTTTGCTTTTAGATAAGATCGTTTTAGAGGCCGATATGTTGGAATTAAAAGCAAATCCGCATCGTTTTGCAAATGGAACTATTGTAGAGGCATCTTTAGATAAAGGACGTGGATTTGTGTCTACCATTTTAGTTCAAAGTGGCACATTAGAAATTGGTGATATGATTGTAGCAGGTTCAATTTATGGACGTGTAAAAGCAATGACAGATGAACGTGGTAAGAAAAAGAACAATGCTGGCCCATCTACTCCAGTACAAATATTAGGATTAAATGGAGCTCCACAATCTGGAGAGAAATTTAAAGTATATACAGATGAAAATGAAGCGAAAGAAGTAGCCACTCACAGAGCTCAAATCTTACGTGAACAAGGTATGAGAACCAAGAAACACATTACATTGGATGAAATTGGCCGTCGTTTAGCATTGGGTAACTTCAAACAATTGAATGTAATTATCAAAGGAGATGTGGATGGTTCTGTAGAGGCATTGAGTGATTCATTACAAAAATTATCTACCGATGAAATTGCTGTATCTGTGGTTCATAAAGCAGTAGGTCAAATTACAGAATCAGATGTATTGTTAGCAACAGCATCAGATGCCATTATATTAGGATTCCAAGTTCGTCCTTCTTCTCAAGCAGCTAAAATTGCAGAAAATGAGAACATCGAAATTAGATACTACTCGATTATTTATGATGCGATTGATGAAATTAAAAGTGCAATGGAAGGTTTATTGGAACCTAAAATTGAAAGAAAAGCAGTTTGTAATATTCAGGTTCGTGAAGTGTTTAAAATTACTGGAGTGGGTACCATTGCAGGTTGTATGGTTATCGAAGGTAAAATTAAAAGAGATACAAAAATCAACTTGGTTAGAGATGGCATCGTAATTCATACGGGTGAATTATCTTCGTTGAAACGTTATAAAGATGACGTGAAAGAAGTTACTTTAGGTATGGAGTGTGGTTTGGCAGTTAAAAACTACAGCGACCTTAAAGAAGGGGATATCATTGAAGGATTTGAAGAAATTGAAGTTAAACGTACTTTATAATTTTCAATTTTTAACGATAAAAAAAGCTCCTTACACAGGAGCTTTTTTATTTAAACATAAAAAATGCCTCATAAAGAGGCATTTGATTTTTTTTATCATTTATCAATTACATGTGAGAAACAATTTTGCTTTCTAAAGCAGATTTAGGAACTACTCCTACTTGTTTGTCTACTACTTTACCGTTTTTAATAAATAATACACAAGGAATACTCGTTATGCCAAATCTTACGGATAATTCTGCGTTTTCATCAGTATTTACTTTACCTATGTTTACGCGTCCTTCATATTCTGTAGCCAATGCTTCAATTGTTGGTCCTAAAGCAATGCATGGTCCACACCATGAAGCCCAAAAGTCTAATACACATAATTTATTTGATAGTTCGATTTCTGTTGCAAAGTTTGCGTCTGTGATTGTTAATGCCATTTTATATACTGTTTAATGATTAATGTTGTAATGTATTTGATTACGATTCTGATGTGCAAATATATTGTTTAATAGGTAGTTTTTATATAAATTATTTTTATGAGCGCATAAAGTTCATTACATAGTAATTACAGAATAATGAATGCCTTCCACTTTAGTTAAATCATCTAAAAATCCTTCACTCATTTCAATTTTTTTATAGCTGGTAAACATTTTTACGATTTGCTGATTTTGAAGATCTACTACTTTTATCCCTACTTCACATTTTCCAGGTAATTCAGTATGTTTCGAAATTAAATGAACCAATTCATCATTCAATTTGTCTATTGGAATTTCAATATTTATCCTTTTGGTCATTATTTTTAACACATTGTCAAGCAACATAATGTGCGATATTTTAAATTCAAACAAAGATGGGTCGTAAAAACGAGGTGCAAAGGTTCCACTGATCACTACTTTATTGTCTTGCATTAACATGCTCGCATATTTCAAGTAATCATCTCTAAATAATTGAAATTCAAATTCTCCATGATAATCAACTACTTTAAATTTACCATACTTGGTTCCTTTTTTTGAAACTAAATGCAATTCATTCGCTATGTAACCTGCTATTTTAAATGTTTTTCCTTTCAGATTCTCATTTTCTATTTCAGACAAAGGCATGAAACCGAAGTTATTCATTTCAAAACTAAACCCATCAAGAGGATGTGCTGAAATATAGATTCCAACCATCTCTTTTTCTCTTTCTAGTTTCTCTGTCAAGGTCCACTCATCACAGTTACTTAATTTAGGTTGAGTTGCTTCTGGCATGCCGGCATCCCCAAATAAACTATTGAGCATTGTATTGCTAGCACTTGAAACTTGTTGACCAAACTTTATAATTTTTTCTAAATTAGATTGCATTTCACCCGGTGCAATATGAAAATATTGTCCTCTGTGAATATCTGTAAAACAATCCAAAGCTCCTCCCATAATTAAGGTTTCAAGCGTTTTTTTGCTCACCGTTCTAGAGCTTAAACGCTTCACCATATCGAATACATCTACAAATTTTCCGTGTTTCGTTCTGTTTTCTATTAATTCTTCCACTGCTGCATCTCCTACCCCTTTAATGGCGCCTAAGCCAAACCGAATAACGCCCCCCATGTTTACACTAAATCCTTTTTGAGATTCATTTACATCAGGACCTAAAACGGTCAACCCCATGCGTTTACATTCTTGCATAAAGAATGTGATCCGCGTAATATCACCTGAGTTGTTTAACACTGCTGCTAAATATTCACTTGGATAATGTGCTTTCAAATAGGCCGTATGATATGCTACATATGCATAACAGGTAGAATGCGATTTGTTAAATGCATATTGAGCAAAATCAATCCAGTCTTTCCAAATTTTATCTACTTTATCTTTCGGATGCCCATTCATTTCACAACCAGCTACAAATTTTGGATACATTTTTTCCAAAACGGCCAGTTGCTTCTTACCCATCGCTTTACGCAATACGTCGGCATCTCCTTTCGTGAAATTGGCCAATTTTTGGCTCAATAACATTACTTGCTCTTGATAAACGGTAATACCATAGGTTTCTGATAAATATTCTTCCATTTCTGGTACATCATATTCGATTTTTTCTGTACCATGTTTACGAGCAATAAAGTTCGGAATATACTTAATTGGACCAGGTCGATACAAGGCATTCATGGCAATTAAATCATCAAACTTATCCGGTTTTAAATCTTTTAAATGTTTTTGCATTCCACCACTCTCAAACTGAAATGTTCCATTTGTTTCACCCCGTTGATATAATTCATAGGTAAGCTCATCATCTAAAGGGAGTTCATCTAAATGAATATCTATGCCATGATTTTCTTTAATCATGGCGAGGGCTTGTTTTAAAATCGTTAAGTTGCGTAAACCTAAAAAGTCCATTTTAATAACCCCTGCATTCTCAATCACACTTCCTTCAAATTGAGTAATAAGCATAGGATCACCTTTACTCGTAAAAACAGGAATCAACTCCGTTAAATCACTCGGGGCTATGATAATGCCTGCCGCATGAATACCGGTATTTCTAATGGTTCCCTCTAATTTAAGGGCTTCTTTTAATACATGAGCTTCTAAGGATTTCCCTTCTTTCAAAATAGCATGAAGGGTTTCGATATTCTTTAAATCTTCTTCTTGTAAACCATCTTTTTTCTCCAAACTATCCGCCGTTCCTCTGATGGTAGAAGTCATGATATGCTTCAAGGAGGTACCTGGTGTATCAGGTACTAATTTAGCCAATGTATTGCTTTGTTGCAAAGGCAAATCCAACACACGAGCGACATCTTTTATACTACTTTTCGCAGCCATGGTACCATAAGTTCCGATTTGGGCTACTTGATTTTTACCATATTTTTGGGCTACATATTCAATTACTTTTTGTCGTCCATCATCATCAAAGTCTGTATCAATATCGGGCATACTTGCACGATCGGGATTTAAGAAACGCTCAAATAGCAAATTGTATTTTATAGGATCGATGTTTGTAATATCCGTTAAATAGGCCACCACACTTCCTGCAGCACTTCCCCTACCGGGTCCAACAAAAACACCGGTATCTTTTGCATGACGAATGAAATCACTCACAATTAAGAAATACCCTGCAAATCCCATTTGTTTAATAACGCCCAACTCAAATTGAATTCTACTTTCAGCCTCAGGGGAAATAATTTTATACTTTCGTTTGGCACCTTCCCAAGTTAAAAATTCTAAATACGCATCCATCGATTTAAACTCAGAGGGCACTTGATAATGTGGCAATAAAATATCTCGCTCAATTTTGAGCGGTTCCACCATATCCACTATCATATTGGTATTGTCTATTGCTTCTGGCAAATCCTGAAAGG
>Ga0114981_10002344_pt1 | contig 12256 bp, 9 predicted proteins | sample S_140806_MF_Meta_FD_87028 | JGI IMG/M metagenome (GOLD analysis project Ga0114981, IMG submission 87028) | Freshwater microbial communities from Lake Simoncouche, Canada to study carbon cycling - S_140806_MF_MetaG | ecosystem: Environmental > Aquatic > Freshwater > Lake | place: Lake...
AACAACTAAAGCTATCCAATTGCCCATCGAACAACTACTGACACTGAGACTTTTTGTTCTCCAAGATCCACAATAGCCCCGACAGAGTCTGACTTAGCTGCACTTGTATAAATCGGAAAAGAAGGGGATGTTGTTGTCTCTTCAAGGTATATAACTCTGCCCAGTTTAACTCCAAGATATCTTGCATATGAGGTAGCTTTTATTCTGGCCTTTTTCACTGCAAAGGCACGTGCTATCTCTGTTGCTTTGTTGTAATCCAAAACAAAGGGGCTAACGCTATTGACTTGTAAATTATCTGCGCCAGCTTCAACAATTGCTTCAACAATGGCCCCAGCACTTGTTGCTTTGCGAATAATGATGTCAAAAGATTGTGATGCACGATAGCCCAATATCGTCGGAGAGCTAGAGGCTGAATATGAATATTCTGGGTAAACAGTCAATGATTGCGTTGAGACATCCTTTGCGGAAACTTTATTTGAAGTGAACACTGATCGCATATCGGTGGCCGTTGCAGCCGCAATACTTAGAGCATCTTTACTTGAAGTGCCCAGGACCGAAACAGTTGCAATTACCCTGACAGCATCTGGGACAACTGTTGTAATGCCGGTATCACTTACAGTGATGTACCTGGCACTAGCGGCAGATGCCGGAAAGGCAAGGCCGACCGAACAGATAAGGGAAAAGATAGCCAACAGAGGAAATCGCGTACATCTTAGTTTCTGCATCATGCTCATATTATTGTGCATAAGCTTGAATCTGTGTTAAGAAATACTGGGAAAGGTGAGAGAATTGAGAGGTGAGTCAATTTCTGCGTAGAGACATGGCAGATGCTATTGCATCTGCTGCTACTCATCTGGGCGCTGGAGATTTAGTGGCTTTTCCAACTGAGACTGTTTATGGTCTTGGCGCAGATGCGACTAATTCACGGGCTATATCAAGGATTTATTCAGTAAAGGGTCGGCCTATCGATCACCCACTCATCGTTCACATCTCATCCATGGATCGATTGGGAGATTGGGCAATCGACATATCCGAGTATGCGATCATTTTGGCGCGTAGTTTTTGGCCAGGGCCAATGACACTAGTGCTAAAGCGAAGTGAGTTGGCTGGTGATTTTGTAACGGGTAATCAGGACACGGTAGGGGTGCGAGTTCCGAATCACGATATTGCACTTGCTTTACTGGAGGCTTTCGAAAAGGTAGGCGGTAAAGGTGTAGCGGCACCGAGCGCCAATCGCTTTGGTTGCGTCTCCCCCACAACCGCCGCTGCGGTAGTTGATGAGATCGGAAGTTACCTGTCGAATGACGATTTAGTTTTAGATGGTGGACCATGTGCTGTAGGTGTTGAATCAACGATCATAGATTGCACTGGTGATATCCCGAAGATTCTTAGGCCGGGTGGAGTTAGCCTAGCCATGATTGAAGAGTGCACTGGGTTCCAGATTCAAAGAAGCATTCATATTGATATCCGGGTAAGTGGCTCGCTAGATAATCACTACGCTCCTGCTGCGAAAGTTATCTTAACCAATGACCCAAAGCCAGGACAAGGTTTCATTGCTTATTCAAACATTGAAACTCCCGAGGGCGTAATTCGTCTGGCATCACCGCATAATGATGAAGAGTTTGCGCAGATTGTTTATTCATCACTACGAAAGGCAGATGCCCAAGGCCTATCAGAAATAGTCGTGATGCAACCAACTGGAATGGGCATTGGTGTGGCGATAAGGGATCGCTTAGCCCGAGCAGCTAACGGCCGTTAAACACTCTACAATTTATGTGCACTTTTCCTGTTGAGTAATGGATGGCAGTTCAGAGTTGGAGGAAAAGTTTCTCACTATCTGGGTCACCGAATTTAGCCTTTTCGTGCCCAATAAAACTTAACACGTACTCTGGGCAGCTCGAACCCAAGACAACTGCCCACCAAACGTTTTCATTTTGCTCTCTAATTGGCATAAGATAAAGACTCTTGGCATAATTGAGGTAATCGATCTCCAAGACTTTAATGGTGTTATGCAGTGGGGCCTATAGCTCAGTCGGTAGAGCAACGGACTTTTAATCCGTGGGTCGACGGTTCGAGCCCGTCTGGGCCCACTTCAAGACATCGGGTGAAGAATCTATGTTGGACCTGAGCGAACTTCGATCTTTTTATTCGGCTCACTAGTTAGTCGCTATAACAATCTAGAGCCCATTTCAACTCAGAATAGATGTGACGATAAACGCTTTACCATGCCACCCATATGAAAAATAATCAGATATCACAAGGTGCGGGTTGGAGTCTTTGAATTCACTTAGTGCTTTTCTTTCACCCATTGAATCGTTAGCTGCAAAAAAGAAATAATTATCAAACATTAAAATACTTCCAATAGTTAGGCTGCCTCTTATAACATTTAATGCATTTATGGTTGGTGAGTAGTAATCCATATCAAGATGAGCAATTGCAATTTTTGTCAATTCAACTACTCTTTTAAGATCTGTCAAATCTTCTGTTTCCATATTTAACTTTATTAGTTGTACATTATTTTCTTTTGAACCCTTAAGACTACTTCCAATTGTACTTTTTGAGAAACTCCTTGAGCCAACAATTGAACCATAAGTCCTGAAATCAATTTCGGGCCCATTTGTTTCTGGAAACCCTAGAAAAGTATCAACACCTATGAAGGCCATCTCATTCATGCTACGCACTTTGGCATTCGATAGCGCTAAATTCAATGTCATTCCAGATGCTACCCCAAATTCTATGTAGGCTCCTTCTATTCTATTGAAGTATGTAAAATTAAATGCTCGCGCAAATGCTTTTCGTCGCTCCAATTGCCAGCGCAACGGTAGAGCGAAAAGAATTTTAGTAACTAAATGACTCATAGTAATTATCTTCTCCCTAATTGACTTCGGATACGAAATACATGACCCTGAACCAAGAATCGAATTAACTGTTGAAACGACTCTATGGCATTCATAAAAGGCCACAAAAGAAACCTTCTTAAAACTTTTGTATCTCTTTGGGAAGGCAAAATGATGGCGAGAGTTGGGCCATAACTCCCAGTTGGCAAGAAATTCTTTACATATGGTTGGTTACTTATGTGGGGATTAACTCCTCTTTGAATGAACACGCTTTGATCGGCTGCAATCACTTCTGACGATATGCCAAAATCGTCAGAAAAAAACACTCGGTCAAACAAAGTTTGACATAAGAAACGGTGAAATGAAGGCTTAACTCCCCCTTCATAACGTCGCATGTCGTGGATAAATATGACTGATGGACAGTGCTTACTTCCTATGAATCGAGCAGCAAGGTATAAGGCATTAAGGGACTTAGGACCATCAAGTAACACAGCGTAATTCAAATTTTTAGGAATCTCGGAGTCAATTACATCCTTAAACAAAACATTAGCGTGGCCGTATTTCAATAAGGTAGTCGTATAACGAGATAGCCTTTTTTCAGAAAAGTCTGTATCAGAGTTTCTTTCATAATCTACTGAAACTATCTTTGAATTTATTTCCTTGCTGAGATGTTCACTTAAGACATAAGTGCTATGTCCACGTGCTCTTCCAGACTCGAAAACATTATTGATTTTACACATCTTCATCATGGAGCAAATGAGAACTAGTTCTGAATTATAGATACCCCTATCCTCATATTGAAGATCCGTAATCATCGAGACAATTTCCTTTTCCAGCCAAACCCTTTCATAAATTTTGCTGTACAGTCTCAATTTAGATCTAGAGTAGTATCCATTCCAAATATTATGAAACTCGGTAGATGTCTTTGCAGGTCGATTTTTTGTGTACTTTGATTTTGAAATTAAAATCTTATGCCAGCCAGCTTTAAAGTGAATTACTTTCAAATCATTCGTGAAAGATACACTTTCAGTTTCATTGTATTGACTACAATTGAGAAACTTTATCCGAAGTGAATACTCAGAGCAGAAGGCATCTTGTCTATCGTTATTCCTGATAGTTTCTTGGATCCCCAGTAACTCCATTAGGGAATGTTGATCCGCACCCCCGCTCATTTTTTCCGCCTCTTGGTTTAGTCTTGGCGATGTAATTACAGTTTCAGTTCTTTCATGCCAATTGTTAAAAAAATCTATAACTGAGTCATTTTTCTTCACAAAAATCACCCCGGTATTCAGTGGCCATTTTCCTTTCTTTCGAGTGACGAAGATATCTTCCTCACTATTGAATACTTCAAATGGCGATTCAAGCATTAAGGTGTCGATATCCATGAATATTGCGTTGTCCCCATTCGAGACTTGTTGTTCAAGAAGAACTTGCCAAATTCGAGTCTTCTTCGACGCATTCGCCGCGTGAGTAGAAAAAGTACTTACACTCATATCTACGAATGTAAAAATGACTTCAGGATAGGCAACCTCAAGAAGTCTGAGTTCAAAATCAGGGAAATCGTTATACCCAATAACAATTTGCACCCCGGGGGAATTCTCAAGGACAGAACAAATGAAGGTATGAACAAATGGGGTGTGCTTACTTCCAAAAACGCAACTCAAGATTATTTTCGACATAATCCGAGCATATACAGTCGACCAATCAATTCCAGGCCCTTATTCAAACGCCACACTAAATTATCGCTTCATAGTTAGCGCAATTGAGTAATTTACTGGCAACCGATTCAGGATCCAAGAGCTCCTTGACTGTTGCTAAATTTTCGTTACAGGAGCGTTCGATGAAGTCTGGGTGATCGAAAAGAAAATTTAACGTTTGTTCAAATTCTTCACGGGAACTTACTATGAAACCACCACGCTCATCCTTTAAGTAGTTCGCGGTTCCATTGCCTGACTTTATGATTACTGGTTTACCATAAGACATAGCTTCGAGATTCGAAACGCTAGCTGGTTCGGCACATGACATCAAGATAAAAACATCGCACTCTTCGATTTTTTTAAGAACTTCACTATGACTTTTGTTAAGTGAAATGTGGATCTTATCTTCTGCACTATTTGCCAATATATATGCTTTAATCTCACCTAAGATTTTGTGGTGTTCTGCGTTAGATACTTCTCCTATGATTTCATAAGTAGAATCGCTATTCCGAAATTTATCATTAGTCATCAAACACTCTATAGTTTCCATATGGTTTTTTCTTCGCTGAAACTTGCCAATCGTTAGAAAACGGAGTGATCCTATACTTGCAGGCAAACCAACAGGTGTAGGGGCAGACTCCTGAAGCGGCATTCCAAAAGGGATGAAGAATGATCCGTGAGAAACTGTATTAGTTCGGGATTGACCAATCCAAGAGTCATTGTGCGACAGAACTGGCGTCACAGTAGGTATTCTCAGAATGAACGTAAAAAAAGTTCGCAAAAATCTTTTTGAGTAGCTTGCACCATGTAAAGGCCATTGAAGATAGATGAGGAGTCGTGTTCGAGACAAAAGTATATTCACCAGAAACACCAAAGAAGTAAAATTAAGTTCAAATCTGAAGATAATCAATTTAGGTTTCAACCTCTTTATATGCATTAGTAAAATAAAGAATTTCTTAAATTTGAATTCTTTTGTGAAAGAGATCTTAAAGTAGTCTTCATTTGGGTCTATTTTTTCTGGTATTAACAGAGAGTGATTTTCAGATATTCCAAATGTTTGAACAAGCATTCTGAATGAAATACCAAGCCTAGAAAGTCCATGTAGCCAGCCTATATAATTGGTGTGAAATCTCGGTACGATAAAAAGCACATCAGCTGGATCTTGAATTGGGACTTTCACGGCAACTTCTTTCATGAATTGAAGGGCAATTAGAGGTTACTACATATATTATTGGAGTGAGTGTTGCTACAGTTTACCGTGGCTAAAATTCTTGTGACGGGTGCAGCAGGTTTTATTGGCTTTCACACCAGCCTAGCAATAGGAAAACTGCACAAATATGAAGTGATGGGCCTCGATAGTATGTCACCCGCTCACCCAACTGCATTGACAATTGAGCGAACACGAATTTTAACGAATAACAACATTCAATTAATTGAAATTGATTTAGCCCGTATTGATGATTCGGAATTGTTGAAGAGAATTGGCCAATGCGATCTTATCTTGCATTTGGCGGCGTTCCCCGGAGTACGGGTCACGAAATCCCAAGAGAAGCAAGTCCTGACCAACAACTCACTGAGTTTTGAAACTATTTCAGCGTATGCCAGCAAGACAGATGCTAAATTGGTGTATGCATCATCCTCCAGTGTTTATGGCGATAATGCTTTGATCTCAGCTTGCAAAGAGTCTGAACTTCTAAATTTTGCGGGAAAAGGGTCTTACGCGCTTTCAAAGTGGGAAAATGAGCGCAAAGCAATATCACTATTAAAATCTGGCGAGTTGCGAAGTATTGGCTTGAGATTATTTAGTGTATATGGAACATATGGCCGCGAGGACATGGCGTACTTTAAGTTTGCAAATCACTTTTTACACAATCTTCCGATTCAAATATTTGGTAGTCTCAATGATTTGCGTGACTATACACCCGTGAAATATGTAGTTAATGACATTTTGGAGATTATTGAACTTTTTTTATCAGATTCAAATGTTATTACTGAGGAACTTATTGGTGAGGGATTACTTCCTGTTTTGAACATTGGAAGTGGTAATCCAAGAACATTAAGCGAGATTCTAGGATTCTATGAAACTTACTTTGATAAAAAGGCCCAAATTATAGATGAATCCCGATTAGTGATGGAAAGCTTAAAAACTTGGTCTGACAATCAAAAAAGAGACAGAATTTTAAGCCCAAGAAATGTACTTGGCCTTGAATCATCATTAGCCGAATTTTTACAGTGGTTCGAAGGGTATACAAAAAATGCCAAGACTGAATAAGTTAATTATTGGATATGTTCGTGCCATTGGCAGTATCTTAGATAAAAATGAAAAAGCACTCTTAGGCTGTTGGTTCATACTTCAGACAACTTTACTTTTTTTGGACCTTACAGCATTAGCACTAGCCGGAATCACAACAAGCGCATTTATCCCAATCATCCAAAGTAATCCAGAGAATATTCCCCAAACGGTTACCGGGCTTTACTCTCACTTTGGAGGAAGTCTCTCATTGTATGAATTTCTCTTCATCCTAGTAGGACTTTCAGCTTTTCTATTGTTAAGTCGTTCACTTGCGAGTGTTTTAGTAGAAAGATACTATTTCTTAAGACTTAACTCCATCACAATTCGCTTGGCGCGGATTGTTCTTGAACGACACTATGGATCACCGATAGAAAAAAGAATTAAAAAAAGCAGTGTCAATTTTTTACAGGCTATACATGAATCGCTCAACTCACTTACAATTTATGTGCTTGGAAACTTCGTCATTGTCACTGCTGAGATCTTGAGTTCAATAATTTTGTTGGGGGCTATGTTCATTTGGAAACCGTTGGTTACTGGCCTGCTTATTTGTTTTATCATTCTTTCTATCTCGGTTTCATTTAAATATCATATAAAGAAATCTAATAACCTCTTGAAGGATTTTTCAAATTTGAATGCGCAATCTGTTCAAAGTTATTTTGATCTTGATGAGACTTACAGTGATTTGAAATTACGCAGACAGTTTGAGAAATCACTCGATTACTATCTGCAAAAGAGGTTTAACCTTTCAAGGCTGATTGCGATCCGACAAGTTCAATTTGGATTTCCGCGATTGATACTTGAAACGACAATAGTACTTGGGGGTTTATTCTCTGGAATGTTGATATGGTACACACTAAACATATCCCAAGGTTTGGTCGTGCTAGGAAGTCTAGTAATTATCGGAATTAGAATTCAACCCGCTATGTTGAAGATTCAAAATGGCGCCCAAGTTATGATGCAGCACAAGGAATCCGCTACTGCTGCCCTTGAAATCCTGGCATACTACACAGAAGAATATGATCAAGATCAAGAAAATACCTTAGTTACCAATTCTTCAGCTGGAGCGAACTTAAAAATAGAAGATTTAAGTTACATGTTTGACGAAGACAATTTACTTTTTGAGGACCTTACACATTCTTTTGCAAGGACAGGTCTTTACTTGTTGAGAGGAGTTAATGGGGCCGGTAAGACGACTTTATTTGAAATAGTGTCCGGATTGAGGAAGCCATTCAAAGGAAGTGTTAAATTTCGAGGTTTAGAGCTATCGAAATTGTCGCAAGAAGAAATTGGAAAATTTGTTTCTTACTTACCTCAGAAACCCCAATTTATTAATCAAACAATTGCTGAAAGTTTAATGATTGATGATGAATTCTCGGATTCGGGTCGCGAAAAATTCAGGGAATGCCAAAATATCTTGGAGTTACTCGGCTTTGATTTTGTCAAGAATGATTTGCACACTAAGTTCAATCTGGATGAATATTTAAGTGAAGGAGAAAAAGGAAAACTTGGTATCACGCGAACACTAGCCTGCAAGACTGACATAGTTCTTCTTGACGAACCAACTGCGTCGCTTGACTATGGTTCACGAATCGCGATTCGTGATCTACTAGAAATAGAGGCCAAAAAGAAGTTGCTGTTAGTCATTTCGCATGACGATTTGTTGGATGCGATAGCAACAAATGTTTGGGAGATCTAATTGTCCAGGCGAAAGTTAATGTTCGTGATACCAACAATCAAGCACGGAGGTGCAGAACTTTTCTTGCTTCGACTTTGTGAAATGTCAATGCAGAGCTATGAAATTTGTGTCGTAGTTATTGGGGAACGCGAGGGCCTCTTTAATGACTTTGAAGCTTTAAATATTAAAATTCACTACTTAGGTTTCAACGATGTCATTTACTTTCCATTCGCATTATTTCGATTAAGACGCGTGATAAAAATAGAATCACCAAACATTGTCCAATCCTTTCTCTATTTGGCCGATATTTTATCCAGTTTTGCATCTTTTGGTCTGAAGATGGATATGAGGATTTGGTCTTTAAGGGGTTCGGCGTTAGCAGTTGGGACTAGTTATCATAAATTAGTTATTCAACGACTTGCAGCATTCCTTTCAACCAGAGTGCCCGATCTTTTTGTTTCATGCGGTAATCAAGTTACTGACTTTCACATCCAGCTTGGTTATCCAACTCACAAAATAATTACAATTGGTAATTTTGTATCGAAGTGGGCTCTGGAAGGGAGATCGACCTCAGTTTTCTTGACTAACGCATTCCCTGAGCATTTTAAAATTGGACTTGCTGCACGTTATGATTTAGGAAAAGGGCATCATGCTCTGGTCGAGTCGTCATTAAACTTTCTTAGAAGAAACCCGAACACAAATATTACTTTGAGTTTTTCTGGAAAAGGATGTGAGCCAGGCGGGCGGTTATCTTCTGAGTTAGTTCAGACCTTGGAAAACGAGGCACTGTTTAAAAATGGGCGATTAAAGCTAGCCACGGTTGGGCTCTTGAATGGAATCAATCTGGTCAATTGGTTTCAAGACTTAGATTTGTACTTTATGTCAAGCGATAGCCTAGAAGGTTTTCCAAATTCTCTTGCCGAAGCCGTAACTATAGGCTTGCCATCACTGGCAAATCCAGTTGGTGCAGCCAAAGACTTGGTAGTCGCTGGCAGAATCTCGCGAGATTGCACAAGCACATCTATGACTGAGCTTTTGGAGCAATTTTATAGAGAAGATTTGGCTACAAAGCAGCAAACCACATTTCATTCGATGAATGAAATATTATCAAAATATCAAGATGTTAAAGTTTGGAATGCCTACAAATCGGTTTGGGAAACATCCATTTGAGCTTTCAGGTAAGTATAAAAATGTAATTGATTTGAATGCAACACCCAGAGATTCAAAAAACCAGAGCTAGTTGTTGTCAGAATAATTGATAAATTTGTGCCCACCTGGACCCACTCTCATATTTATTCTCGATAGTTTTTGGTGGTAGTTCTATTCAAGCTTTGAAATGGGCACAGAATTAACACCTTTGAGATGTTGTGGAGCCGTCACAGGGCTCGGTTTGAACCGTATCTAATTTTCTTAACAGTAACACCTAAGTCTCTGAGGAAACTTGACTAAAGGTGCCCCACAATTTCTCACGGGCCTGACTAACCCTTTCAGTGAGTGACCCCTGGGAAAGGGCTAAAAAGGTGATGGATTTGGATCTGAATTAATAGTTGAGCATTGCAATGATCTTTGAAGGATCATTCCCAGGATTACTAGCATTAAAGCTTTGTAATTCTCTCTCGACCATTGTTTTTAGTGACTTGGCTCGCTCCAGATTGCCTAATTCAAATTCAAGCCGTGCCCCAACTGCTCGAGCCAACATAGATTCAATAGTCGACTCAATACTGCTGATGGCGGGATAGGAAATACTCAGGTAATTTTTTACCACAGCCAGTTGATTTCGGTAATTCGCGTCCTTAAATCCCAATTTTAGACATTGCAAATAATTCTCAACGATATCTTGCTGCCAAGGAGTATTTGCAACAAGTTTCACCTGAAGATCACACGAACTTTCTAGGGAAGTAACGACCTTTAAAACTTGGGCTCGAATGCCAGTTGCTTGAATTGATTGCGGATTGTAATCGTAGAATGATTTAGAAATATTTAGTAGCGCTGGACCATCTCCAAACTTTGCCAAAATTGGTACTGATTGGACAACATACTCAGGTTCGGATCTGAGTTTAATTGTTAGAGATTCAATTTTTTTCAGATCTATTTCGACTGGTTTATCTGACAAAACGTTTTGAATTGATGAGCGCAAGAGGGCATCGTTAACAAATCTATAAGTGATAAAATAGATTGATGATGTTGTAGCAAGGACTGAGCAGACTAGAACAATACTTGAAGATGAGATTCTTTTAGCAACCTTACGATCACTGGTGCTGAAAACTTTGGGAGAAGAATTGGTAATGCCAGAGGCTAAAACTTTACCTCCAAGAAAATAGAGCCAGATCCCTAATCCAGGTTGTTCGATTGACACCAATGCATCAATAACAACACACAGAAATGCCATGAAAGTCGGTGCGCTGGGATCTGAAAGAAAACGAACTAGTTGCATCTTTCGAAGATATGAAAAAGTTATTAGCCCAAAAAGTAAAACAAGAAGCAAAAGTGCAATTACTCCAAAACTTGTACCAAAGCTGATGAACCAATTATGTGGGCTATCCATGCGAGTTGTGGTAATTGTTTGCAGGGAACCTGGACTCATGTATGAGGGTGTAATGTCATAGAGTCGGTCGGGCCCGACGCCAAGTAAGAGGTTGTCTTTGAGGATCCGGAGACCAACAATCCAGTACTCAATTCGGAGCTGAAATGAGGGCCTCTCAAAAATTCTTGCCATTGGTCCAAACCCTGTCGCACCAAGTGCTACGAGTAGTGCACCAAATCCCCAAAAAGCGTAAAGCAAGGATTTAAAATTTCGAGATTTTGAAGTTACAACAAACCTGATTGGCAACACAATCAAGATGACGAATAAGACAATTAGATAACCTTGCACGGCTGCTGTTTTATAAAGGGCAAGAAGTAGTACTAATGAAATTATAAGATCTCGATAAATAATACCTTGCGCTACAAAAGCCCGAGTGAAAATGTAACCGAATAAAATGGCAAGCATGCCACCTGCAAAGTTGGAGTTTCCGAAGGTAAGCACAGTCACTGACAAATCTTTAGAGTCTAACCTTGCAAAATCTATGCCCACAGATTGCAAAAGAGCATATGCACCCAATCCACTAGACAGGTAAGTCATGGATTTCGCAAATGTCGGCTCATAAATTTTTGAGTAGGTCATTGTTGCGATTAGAAGAACAGCAAAAACGCCATAGTGATAAAACAGTCCATTGCCGCGTCCAAACTGGCCAAACATCGATCGAAGTAGTGGAGTATTTGAGTTTGCTGTTGAGATAGCCATGGTAAAAACTATGAGAGTCAAGATTGGGATCAACCATATTGGTACATGGTTCAACTTTTGCAGTTTCTCACGCTTTACCAAAGCGATGACAATCACTGTCAATAAGCCGGAGTACAAAACAAATAACTTTGGAATTGTGAAGGCATCAAAAGTGAATGGGGCAATGGCTACACAAGAAAGGACAACGGTCAGGAACAAAGGCTTGAAGAGCGAAGAACCATCGCTTGGCGATATGGCGCTTTTTTGCTTTAGTTTTTTCCCAGAACTCATTTAGTAAGGGTACATAACCTCTCTCGATCAATATGATTTGGCGCTTAATGTCAGCGACCGCAAGGAAGCGGCCAAAAAGGCGCTCATGCTCAGCTTGGTCTAGGCCGCAACACCCTTAAACCCTCAATGCCGGCTTTACCCTTGCCTATCCCATAGACTAGAGATCTGAGTCCGGCAGGCTTGTTTCTCGCTGCCATTCGG
>Ga0114981_10002348_pt1 | contig 12244 bp, 9 predicted proteins | sample S_140806_MF_Meta_FD_87028 | JGI IMG/M metagenome (GOLD analysis project Ga0114981, IMG submission 87028) | Freshwater microbial communities from Lake Simoncouche, Canada to study carbon cycling - S_140806_MF_MetaG | ecosystem: Environmental > Aquatic > Freshwater > Lake | place: Lake...
CAGTGAAAAGTCCCGCTATCTCGAAAAAGACCTGGAGCAGGCCCTCATTGATCACCTCCAATCCTTTCTCCTGGAGCTCGGCACCGGCTTCTGCTTCGAGGCCCGCCAGCGCCGCGTCACCATTGGCAACGAGCACGACTACATCGACCTCGTTTTTTATCACCGCATCCTCCGCTGCCACCTGCTCATTGATCTCAAAACCCGCGCCTTCCGCCACGGAGACGCAGGCCAGATGAATTATTACCTCAACTACTGGAAGGATCAGGTCATGCAGCCGGGTGACGAGCCGCCCGTCGGCCTCATCCTCTGCACGGACAAAAACCAGACCCGAGTCAGCTATGCCACCGCCGGGCTGGACCAAGAACTCTTCGTCTCGCGCTACCTCGTCGCCCTTCCCAAGCCCGAGGAACTCCAAGCCCTCATTGAGCGAGACACTGCCGCCTGGCTGCAAAATCAACCCTCCGAAGCCTAGAGACGACTAAACCATGTCCACCTTCCAAAACCTCACCGGCCACCCCGCTTTCCCATGGCAGTCCCGTCTGCTAGACGAGTTCAGCAGTGGCAGATTCCCTGCCTCCTGTGACATCCCCACCGGGCTGGGCAAAACCAGTGTCATCGCCCTGTGGTTGCTGGCGCTGGCCGAGGCCCCTGCGTTCGTCCGCATCCCTCGACGTCTCGTTTACATCGTGGATCGCCGTGTCGTCGTGGATCAAGCCTCCGAGGAAGTGGAGGAGCTTAACCGACGCCTGAGCGTAGCCCTTGGTGACAATGCCACCCCCCTCCACCCCCTCGCCACCGCCCTCCGCAGCCTCAGCGTCTCAGGCGACAAGTGTCTGGCGATCTCCACGCTACGCGGTCAGATGGCTGACAACCAGGACTGGCTCCAGGACCCAGCGCAGCCCACAGTCATCGTCGGAACAGTGGACATGATCGGCAGTCGGCTGCTGTTTTCACCGTATGGCCGCGTGGGCAAATCCAGGCGAGCTATGCACGCAGGGCTGATGGCTCAGGACTCACTCATCGTTATCGACGAAGCGCACCTGTGCCCTTCTTTTGTGCAAACCCTTAGGTCGATCCGTGAGCACACTCGGACATTGCCTAGCGTTGTCCCGTTTCATCTCATGGAGCTGTCCGCCACTCAGCTAGCTACATCACCAGAAGTCTTCCGCCTGGAACAGCAGCATGACGACTTCGCCGACTCCCGCGTCACTCAGCGCATCGATGCCCCCAAGCAGCTCCGCATCATTGGTGCCCCGCGCGAGGATCCGGCCAAGCCACCAAAGGCCAAAGCCGTTGCCCAAGCCATTGCTACCGAGGCCGTTCGCCTCGCAGGCTCCAGCTTCTCAGTCGCTACCTTCGTCAACACTGTCGCCATGGTGAACGAAGTCCGCGCTTTGCTACCGGAGGAGCAAACCGTTGTCCTCACCGGAGAGATGCGTGGAGCCGAGCGTGACGTCCTGGTCTCCAGCGGTCGGCTCAGTGCCTTCCTGCCGCGCAGCAAACGCACCGAGCAGGCCAAACCCGCCTTCCTGATCGCGACCGCCTGCGCCGAGGTGGGTATCAACTTCGATGCTGACCACGCCGTCTGCGACATTGTTGCCCTGGAGCGCATGATTCAGCGCTTTGGCCGGGTTAATCGCTTCGGCTTGGGCCAAGCCGAGATCACCATCATCGACACCACCACTGAGGAGCAGCTCCAAGCCCGCGCCACGCTCGCCGTTCTGCGCAGCCTGCGCCCAGCCGGCGAAGGTTACGATGCTTCACCTGCCGCCCTCCAGATGCTCGACAAGGCCAGCACTGACTACACCGCCGCTTGGACCCCCAGCCCGCCATGCCCAGCGCTGGAACGTGCGCGGCTGGATGACTGGTCCATGACCTCCTGCGACTCCCACACGAAAGCCTCCAAGTCCAAAGCCGACTCTACAGCGGCGGATCAAGCCAACGTCATCTTCGCTCGGCCTCAGGTCACCTACTGGCTGCGTGGCCTCGTTGCCAATGATGCGGACAGCGTGGCGTTTGTGTGGCGCACAGACTTCGCCCAGGCCTTCGACGAAACCGATGCGATCCAGGCGGCGGAGGCCATCCCACCACGCCCCCAGGAGATCGCTCCCATCGCCCAGCATCGTGTTGCCTCCTTCCTGCGAGTGCTTGTTGATGCGGCACCCTCCGCTGGCTGGCTGGTGCATATCAGCGCTGCCGATGAAACCAGAGCGCGGAGGCTCTTCGATCTTGCCACTGACCAGCGCTTCCTCGACAGCATCACCGACGGCACCGTGTTCCTGCCCACCGCAGCGGGTGGATTGAATCCTCATGGGCTGCCAGACGCAGACAGCCGAGTTCCTGTCTCGGATGAGGTCGATACCGACCAGTGGCTCCGACTGATCCACAAATCGAACGGTGATGGGCAATCGCTCATGCCTACAGCCGCCGCTCAAACAGACGAGCCGGACCTACTCGACCCGGACGTCTCTCTCTCCCAAGCCATTCGCCAACTACACGGTCCAGGCTGGCGCATGGAAGCTGCCTTCCCGCCCGACACCGACGCCGATGGCCTAGACGAAGCCCCTGCCTTCACTCGCTGGCTCTATCTGCACAAACCCCAGTCCAGGTTTCTCGAGAGCCGCACCTCAGCACGCGAGATCACCGTGGACGAGCACAACGCCGACGCCGCACGCTTCGCTACCCTCCTCTGCGAGAAGCTGCGCCTTCCACCCGACATCACCGAAGCCGTCGTCCTCGCCGCTCAGTATCACGATGAAGGCAAACGCCGCCGCGCCTGGCAGCGAGGCATTGGCAACCATGACTCTAGCAAGCAGTTAGCCAAGTCCCTCAACACGGGCTTCAACAACGTTGAGACTGAAGGCTATCGGCACGAGTTTGGCTCACTCGTGGACCTCACCAAAAAGGACGGACCGCTGGCAGGCAAACTCACTGATCACCCCCAGCAGGACCTCATCCTCCATCTCGTAGCCGCGCACCACGGCTGGGCTCGTCCTCATTTTTCCCAACGAGCCTTTGATCCAGAGCACCTTGCCGACTCCCCAGCCACTGCCCATGAGGCAGCGCTCAGGTTTGCCCGGCTTCAGACCCAGCTTGGCTGGTGGCAGCTCGCCTACCTAGAGTCCCTCGTCAAAGCCGCAGACGCCATGGCATCCCGCCAGGCTGAAACCTCTCCCCGCTGAGCCATGCCCACCCTCCGCATCCCCACCCAGCCCAGCAACCCGCTGAACTACCTCGCCTGCTGCGGCATCTTCGACCTTGTCTCGCGCTTAGATCCGCAAGCCACCGCCCACTGGCACTGCACCGCGCCGCTCGGCCTGCACATCACTACCTTCCTCCCCGAGCCAGAGCTATGCACTGCTATTCTCGATCTTTGCCGCAGGATCGACCGCTGGCGCTTCATCACCGTCCCAGGCCAAAGCGATGTCTGGCAGGCCGAGGCCACCCTCATCGGCTTCGAGCAAACCCACGACATCGCTTTGGACTGGTGGCAGGAGACCGTCGAAGCCACTGGTGCCATCGACAAGAAGAGCGCCTGGAAAATGTATGCCGGGCAGCAGACCATTGAGGGCATCACTAGTGATATGATTGCGCTGTGCTCTCAGTTGGCTAAGCCCCTGCTTAGCGGCCTACTCAGTGACTTGCTAGCTGCAAATGCAGGCATGACCGGGCGCTTTGGCTTTGATCCGCGCTCCACCCGCAGTGCTCTGGACGTGGGCTACTCGCCCAATGACCTTGGCCTCCCTGTAGCCACTTATCCCTTCGCGGAACTCCTCGCCGCCTTCGGCCTCCAGTCCTTCTTCCCAGGTCGCTGCGGCATCCCTGGGCGGCTCGCATCCACCCGAGCTTGGTATGTCGCTGACGGCGGCTCGGCTTTTCTCTACCGCCTCTGGCAGAACCCATTGCCCATCGCGCTCGCCCGCGTGGCCGCCACTGCGGATGCCTTTACCACTGCCATACCTCTGCAAGCCCCACGCGCCACCCGCAAGAACTACTCCAATCTCACCCAAGCCACCATCCGCTAGCCCTCAAACTCACCCTACCCATGAACACCGAACTTAACTCCCTCGACTCCTTCATCCACTCCGCAGACTGGCTTCAAGCTCGTGAGCTACCCGTTGCAATTGAGCTAACCGAGACCTTGGAACCCGCCGCCAGCGGTCCAGAGGTCGTTGTCTTTCCCCCGACCTATGCCCGCAAGGATGATTCAGGTGTCGGCCATCCCTACGCCATCGACATCATCAACAAAGACCTCAACCCATCGGCCAGCGAGGACGGGAAGCTCGCCAACATCTGCACTCTCGACAGCGTCGGCTCCCAAGCCAATCGCATGGAGCCTGCCTTCGCCCACGCGCCGCTCTCCAGCCTCGTGCCTCAGATCAGCTTTGCCATCGGCACAGACAGCGTGAGCCTGCTTGAGCTTGGGCATCGCCTTGCGGACGGCACTGTGCGCTGCTCCGACCTCGCGGACATCTCTGGCCAAGCCATCGCCGCCTGGGCGAAGAACGGCAACGCCCAGCCCATCGCTCTGCTCGCCCCTACCTCGCTGGTCTTCGGCTTCTGGGACTCTCGGGAGAGTGGCTTGAAAGCTGGACGCGTCATCGCCTCGACCATCCGCGCCACCAACGTCTCACCGCTCAAGCGCTCCGCCACCTACTTCCCAGCGCCGCCACTGCGCGGGCACTTGGACGCCGCCAAAGAATCCGGTGAGCTGGAGGCAGACACCAAAGCCCTGTCAGACCTCGGCATGGAGGCCGCCCCTTCCGTGGACACCCATGGCGGCGTCATCGTCCACGGCACTATCCAGCGCCGTACAGAAATCAATCTCGTCGCCCTGCGCAGCCTCATGGTTCGCACCGAGGATGGCCAGCTCGATGCAGACAGCACCCTTGCCTTGCGGCGTTACGTCCTTGGCCTCGCCCTTGTGGCCGCCACCGCACAGAGCAGCTACGACCTGCGCCAAGGCTGCCTACTCGTGCGCAAAGCCGCGAGCCCGGCAGTCTCCCATGTGGTTCGCCCCACTGGCGAGCGTGCAGATTTCCCCTTCACCTTCGAGCAAGCCCGCACCTTCGCTGCACCCGCAGCAGCAGCCTTCGGTATCGGCACCAACCGGGACGCCACCTTTGAGATCCAACGACTGCGCGACAACCTCGTCCAACGCGCCGCCGGAGCCGCAGGCAAGAAGGCGGCGAAGAAGGCTGCTGCCAAAAAAGCCGCCACCCCCGCCAACGCCTAGTGCTTTGCCACCCCGTGCCGAGGCCATGCCCCCATGACACTTCACCTCCACATCACCTTCACCTCCGGGCACTACCACGGTGCCGAGTGGCCCCCGGCTCCGGCGCGCTTATTCCAGGCCCTCGTCGCCGCCAGCCACAGCGGAGCCTTCGGCCTGCATGAGCCCGCGCGTCGAGATGCCGCGCTGCGTTGGCTAGAGCAGCAGCCCCCACCACTCATCCGCGCTGCGCTGCTCACCCAGCAGCATGAAGCCCTCGTCGAGTATGTGCCCAACAACGACAACCGACGCAGCCACATTCGCGCCGAGAAGAGCATGTCTCGCTGGTCCATGCCGTCCGCCGAAGCATCCCTCATCTACGAGTATCCTGTGGAAGCTGCAGCCCTCGGTCATGCGGGCGACATCGCCGTCATGGCCTGCCTCATTCGCTACCTTGGCCGCACCATCGACACCACGCTCGCTCATGGCCAGGTCCTTCCCAGCTCCAGCCCTATGCCAACCTCAACCCTGCCGGTCTGGACAGCGCAGGGCACCTCTGGAGCGCACCTGCTCCCAGCCGCAGGATTCCTCGACTTCCTCAACACGCGCTACCCCCGCTCCGTCAGCGAGATGGAGCCAGACTTTAGCAACAGCGCCCGCTGCACCTACACCACCGCTCAGCAGCCACCAACAGAGCCGCTCGCCTGCTACGCCCTGCATGAACTGGGCTCAGACAAACCCAAGGCCTTTCCACCCTGGAGCCTCCGAGCCATCTCCGGCCTTGTCCGCGGTGCCATGGTGGAGTGGGCAGACCTGCCCGCCACCCAGCGAGCGTTTGGCCCAGATCGCCTCGCGCAGCTAGTCCACGGCCACCGCCACGCCGGAGCCTCTGCCCCGGCTGAGGGTGGACACTTCATCATCCAGCCACTGCCGTCACAGACTCGCGATTTTAAGGCAGACGGCTGGCTGCGTCGGGTCGGCATCATAGGCAGAGGCTGCCAGAACGCCGAAGACCAGGCTCTCTTCGACGCCATGTCCCGATGGCTCAGCACCTGCACCGTGCGAGACCAAGGTATTGAGCGCTATCACCTCAAACCCGTGCCCCACACGGTAGCTGACCCCTTGGGCCTGCTTCGTCCCCTACCCACTGAGTCAGGAGCCACCGTCTGGCGTAGCATCACCCCCATCATCCTGCCCAGCCTCCCACGCCGAGGCCGCACCCCGGAGGACGGCCTGCTTCGCGCCCTAGTGCTCCAGGGCATCCTAGCAGGCAGCATCGACAGCATCGCCACCTTCACAGGCCCCCTTCTGCCCAAGACCCTAAACGCTCGCGAATACAACATCGCCAGCGGCACCTACTTGGCCAAATACCCCCGCTGCCATGCTGAAATCCGCTTCAAGTCCCCCATCTCCGGCCCCCTCATCCTGGGCAGCGGGCGCTACGTCGGCTTCGGTCTCTTCGTCCCCGTCGATCATGCCTGAATCCTCCGCCGAAGCCTACCCTTACCTGGAGGAAGCCCTACCGGGGTTTCACCGGGGGCGGGTGTTGGTGAAGGCCGCCGGGGATTCGCTGGCTGGGCTGGGGTTCATCGGGACGAAATCGAGGCTCTGCTGTGCGCTGCATGACTTCCTGCTGGACTTCATCCGCAGCGATTTCATGCGCCGGGTGACGCTGGCGGAGGCAACCAACCCCATGCTGAACAGGAAACATCCGCCCCTTGAATCATGAACGACGACCGCACTGAATCCATCGAACCCAAGGCACGCCTTTGGGCTATCGCCGGCCCGGCCAAGCCTGCGGCCGCTTCCGCCGCTGGCGGGGAGACCGAGCCTGATTTGTTCCAGATGAGCCGGGGGGATGGCTATGAGAAATGGAAGCAGGAGCAGGCGGCAGAGCGGCGGGCGTTTGAAAAGCGGTGGGGCGTGCCGCTAGGAAAACAAGTGCGTGTGCAACTGCGCGGGGAGCCGCGCGAGCATGTGGGCCAGCTCCTGGCCGCTGCCGAACCGAAGGGACAATCCCAGAGCACGGCCTCGCGCTCTTTGCGCCTCCGCATCGGGGAGCACATTTTTCTTTCGAGCCAGATTGAGAGTGTCGTCCGCCTGTTTTGACCGTAGCTTTCCCGCGTTCGATTCACTTTCACGAAGCCGCACAGGGGACTGCTGCGGGCCACTTTTATGAATCCTCCCACCATTCGCACCGCCCGCGCCCTGTATCCGCTCGATCCCGGCTGGAGCCGGAACGATTTCATCATGGAGCCGCTCCCGGTGCCTGCGGATCATCCCGAGCTGGACCTCTGGGGCATCACACGGGTGCGAAGAGAAATCGAGGCGGAGGACAAGGATGTAGGCGCACTTGCCCAAGTGCGGATTTCTGACTCTCCGCCCTCTGCTCTTTGCCCGCAGCCTGCGGAGCCGGAGCCTCTCCGTGCCCGGATGCTAAACGAGTTCGTGTATTGCCCGCGCCTTTTTTACTACGAGCAGGTGGAGGGTGTCTTTGTGAGCAATGCAGACACGGAACGCGGCTCTGCCATCCATGAAAAGGTGGATCGTGGCAAAGGGGCGCTGCCGAAGGCGAAGAAGAAAGGTAATGCAGGCAAGAGTGCCTGTGTCACAGACAGTGATGCGGACACTCCTGTCTGCACTGGAAGCTCCGAAACCGGCGAGCCAGACCTCTCAGATCTGAAGTCTCACCAGCCGGAAGATAACGAGCCGAAGGAGGAGACGATCCACTCCCGCTCCGCCATGCTCAGCTCCACCCGGCTGGGCGTGGTGGCAAAGATGGACCTGATCGAGGTGAAAATGTCCGCCCGCAGCCCGGATGACCTGTTTGCGAGCCGAGAGGTGCAGAGCGTGACGCCGGTGGATTACAAGGCGGGTGCGCCACGCATCGGCAAAGAAACAAACGAACTGTGGGACGCGGACAAGATGCAGCTCGGCCTGCAAATCCTGATCCTGCGGGACAATGGCTACACCTGCGATGAAGGTGTCATTTACTACCGTGCTACGAAGCAGCGCGTGCCCCTGCGTATGACGACGGAGATCGAGGCGTGGATCATCGCCAAGATCGCCGAAGCCCGCGAGCTAGCCGCGTCGCCAACGATCCCGCCACCGTTGGTGAACAGCCCCAAATGCGTCCGCTGCTCCCTGGCTCCGGTTTGCCTGCCGGATGAGACGCGGATGCTGGCGATCAGTAAGGAGCAAGGAGCACGGAGCATGGAGAAACGAAGTCACAGCGCCCAGCCTCTGGCCCCATGCTCCCAGCCCCATGCCCCAAGCCCTCCTCCCCGCCGCCTCATCGCGGCACGCGACGACGAGCGGGCGCTTTACCTGAACACGCAGGGTCATCGCGTGGGCATTAAATCGGAGCGGCTGGTGATCAAAGACGGAGACAGTGTGATCGATGAGATCCGCCTGCTCGACGTGACGCATGTGGCGCTGTTTGGAAACATCCAGCTCAGCACCCAGGCCGTGCAGGAACTCTGCGAGCAGGAAATCCCGGTGGCCTATTTCAGCATGGGCGGCTGGTTCTATGGACTCACTCGCGGACATGGACTCAAGAACGTGCATACACGCATCCAGCAGTTCGCCGCCGCCTCGAACCCGCTCCAATGCCTGGCCGTGGCGCAGAAGATCGTGCAGGCCAAAATCCGCAATCACCGCACGATGCTCATGCGCCTGCACACGCAGCCGCCGAGCGCTGCCGTGGTGGGCCTGAAGGAGATCGCCGGCCGGGTGACGAATGCTCGTGGCCTGGATGAACTGCTCGGCATGGAGGGCGCGGCCGCCGCACTCTACTTCCAGCATTACGCTGGGATGATCAAAGTGGGAGACGATGATCTCGATGATGAAATCCCCGGACTCGAAGGCTGCGACAAGAGTGTCGAGCGGCGGAAGGCCGAATCGGAGGCCTTCAACTTCGACTTCACGCATCGGAAACGCCGTCCGCCTACTGATCCGGTGAACGCGCTGCTGTCGCTCGCCTACAGCCTGCTGGCGAAGGACTGCACCATCGCTGCTCTCGCGGTGGGCTTTGATCCCTATGTGGGCTTTTACCATCAGCCGCGACATGGACGCCCCGCGCTGGCACTCGATCTGATGGAGGAATTCCGCCCACTGGTAGCCGAGAGCGCCGTGCTGACGGCAATCAACAACCGAATGGTCACGCCGGGGCACTTTGTCCGCGCCGGAGAGGCGGTGAACCTCACCCCGCATGGACGAAAAGCCTTTTTCCATGCCTACGAGCAGCGCATGAACACGCTGATCACGCACCCCGTCTTTGATTACAAGGTGAGCTACCGCCGGGTGCTGGAACTCCAAGCCCGCCTGCTGGCCCGCTGGCTGACCGGCGAAATCCCTGACTACGTCCCCATGGTGACGCGGTAAACCGCCAACAAAGCACCAGGAACCCAAAACAAGGAACCCGACCCATGTCCGACCGCTCCGCCCTCATCAGCGCACGCCACACCTACCTCGTGTGCTACGACATCGCGAACGACCGGCGTTTGAAGAAGGTCTTCAAGGTGTGCAAAAACCACGGCACCCACCTGCAATTTTCTGTCTTCGAGTGCGACCTCACCCCGCGTGAGCTGACCATGCTCCAGAGGGAACTCAAAGCGCTCATCAAACAGGACGAGGATCAAGTCATCTTCGTCGCCCTCGGCCCCGCCGAGGGGCGCGGCGACCGCGTGATCTCCTCCCTCGGTCTGCCCTACTCGCGGTTTGATGCGCCCTGCTACGTGGTGTAGAGCACCCACGTCTAGGTTTTCGATCTTTCACAACTCCAAATCATCCATCGCGAGCGCCCTGGTGGCGCTGCCAGCCCCGTGAGCGCTCGCGCCTTGATAATGAAGGCATTCGCTCCGCTTTTCTCATGTCGTTCCCTTTTCGCAGGTTCCCAAGCCCCCTCCGCTCGCAAACCGTGGCTGGAAGCCTTGATCCTGCGACGGTGGGAAGATGACTCTATCCGCCCTCCTCGGAGGGCGGCTCCGTTGAAGCACGGGATGGCCGAGTCCAATGCACTTGGATGGACACCTATCCGCCCTCCTCGGAGGGCGGCTCCGTTGAAGCTAGACACAGAGGCCCCCGCCATCTCGCTGAATTTGGGCTATCCGCCCTCCTCGGAGGGCGGCTCCGTTGAAGCATCGACGCCGTCGATGCTATCGCCCTCAATAGGAACCTATCCGCCCTCCTCGGAGGGCGGCTCCGTTGAAGCCCGGAAGAGGCGTGACCGGCCACCGCGAGGTTGTCGCTATCCGCCCTCCTCGGAGGGCGGCTCCGTTGAAGCCTAGCTGCTATCGCAGACCCCTGTCAGTCCAACAACTATCCGCCCTCCTCGGAGGGCGGCTCCGTTGAAGCACCAACTACGCCCCCGACATCACCCGCCACGGTATCCTATCCGCCCTCCTCGGAGGGCGGCTCCGTTGAAGCAAACGCCCCCGTGGCCGCCCCAGCGCCCAGCGGCCCCTATCCGCCCTCCTCGGAGGGCGGCTCCGTTGAAGCTTGTAGTTCGGGTTTGCCCCGCCACCGCTGAGGGTGCTATCCGCCCTCCTCGGAGGGCGGCTCCGTTGAAGCGGTGAAAACGATCACGGGATGGCCGAGTCCAATGCACCTATCCGCCCTCCTCGGAGGGCGGCTCCGTTGAAGCAAGAGTGCGGGGGTGTCGGTTTTCATGGGCGGGGTTTCTATCCGCCCTCCTCGGAGGGCGGCTCCGTTGAAGCATCATTCCTCATTCATCATTCCTCATTCCCCTCCCATCTATCCGCCCTCCTCGGAGGGCGGCTCCGTTGAAGCTCATGCCGTGTGGATTCTAGGGGCGGGTTGCGGTTAGCTATCCGCCCTCCTCGGAGGGCGGCTCCGTTGAAGCAACGGAATCAGGAATCATCATCCCCATCATGGCGGACTATCCGCCCTCCTCGGAGGGCGGCTCCGTTGAAGCTTTGCGACCGCTGGGCAGGGTGATGAAATTCTCGAACTATCCGCCCTCCTCGGAGGGCGGCTCCGTTGAAGCTGGGGGACGTACCATGTCCCACCGCGTTCGGAGTCAGCTATCCGCCCTCCTCGGAGGGCGGCTCCGTTGAAGCAAGGGTGTAGTCAGGCATGGGCGGGCGTCGGTCGTTCTATCCGCCCTCCTCGGAGGGCGGCTCCGTTGAAGCGACTTCCCGCTGATGGTAGGAGAGCAGGGCGAGCGCACTATCCGCCCTCCTCGGAGGGCGGCTCCGTTGAAGCTCTGCGTGGCTCCACGGGGGGCCGTCATCGGGTTTGCTATCCGCCCTCCTCGGAGGGCGGCTCCGTTGAAGCCAAGCCGGTGCCCCTCGATAAGCCACGCCGCGAGCGCCTATCCGCCCTCCTCGGAGGGCGGCTCCGTTGAAGCATGGGTTCGCTGCGAGTGATGCGTTCGGCCAGGCGGACTATCCGCCCTCCTCGGAGGGCGGCTCCGTTGAAGCGAAGCGGGTGGAAAAGTTCATGACAGGCGGAGGGCGCTATCCGCCCTCCTCGGAGGGCGGCTCCGTTGAAGCGAAGTGGCGGAAGGAAGGCAAGGACTGGCGAGCCCTCTATCCGCCCTCCTCGGAGGGCGGCTCCGTTGAAGCGTGGGAGATCATGAGCGTTTGGGGTTGGGGATGGGGCACTATCCGCCCTCCTCGGAGGGCGGCTCCGTTGAAGCGAGGAACTCAGCGGCATCGGTTTCCTCTCCGTGAAGACTATCCGCCCTCCTCGGAGGGCGGCTCCGTTGAAGCTCAGGCATGGCGTGACTCCTCCGAGTTCTTGCAGCCTGCTATCCGCCCTCCTCGGAGGGCGGCTCCGTTGAAGCTATTCCGATGCGTCCAGCGCGGCAATGTCGGCGGCGACTATCCGCCCTCCTCGGAGGGCGGCTCCGTTGAAGCACCAGCCTGTGCGGGAAGATGGTCCGCACGCGGAAGCTATCCGCCCTCCTCGGAGGGCGGCTCCGTTGAAGCTCGGATTTTGGGGGCGGCAGGCCGTAGATCATGGAGCTATCCGCCCTCCTCGGAGGGCGGCTCCGTTGAAGCGACGGCG
>Ga0114981_10002349_pt1 | contig 12242 bp, 9 predicted proteins | sample S_140806_MF_Meta_FD_87028 | JGI IMG/M metagenome (GOLD analysis project Ga0114981, IMG submission 87028) | Freshwater microbial communities from Lake Simoncouche, Canada to study carbon cycling - S_140806_MF_MetaG | ecosystem: Environmental > Aquatic > Freshwater > Lake | place: Lake...
CTCCGTGGAATATGCCGAGCGCAATGGTCTCAAGAAAGGTTGCCACTGCCCTAGCTGCTGGATGCACTGTAGTATTAAAGCCTGCAGAACAAACACCGTATTCGGCGATTGCCCTTGCTGTGCTTGCACAGCAAGCGGGGGTTCCCAACGGCGTATTTAATTTGGTGACTGGTGACCCTCAAGCCATTGGAATGGAGTTAACTACCAATCGAATCGTTCGTAAAATCACGTTTACGGGCTCGACTGAGGTTGGAAAGATATTGATGCGCCAAAGTAGCGAATCCATTAAAAAACTTTCCTTAGAGCTTGGTGGAAATTCACCATTCATAGTCTTTGATGATGCTGATATTAAAAAAGCAGCAAAAGACGCTGTTTCATGTAAGTTTCGTAATTCTGGACAAACTTGTGTTTGTGCTAATCGTATTTATGTACAAGAATCTGTTCATGATCAATTTGTGCAGTATTTCTTGGAAGCAGTTCGGGCATTAAAAGTGGGAAATGGCTTTGAGGATGGTGTTACTCAGGGACCGCTGATTGATCAGCATGCAGTCGATAAGATGGAGTCCCATGTAAAAGATGCCTTATTTCATGGCGCTCAATTACTTACTGGGGGCAAACGTCATGCCCTAGGCGCAAATTTCTATGAACCTACCATCTTATTAAATCTCACTAATAAGATGCGATTGTATTCGGAGGAGACCTTTGGCCCTATAGCAGCCATTGCTAAATTCAGAACCGAGCAAGATGTTATTGAAATGGCTAACGATACAGATTACGGTCTTGCTGCTTATGTGCACACAACAAATATCGGACGAATGTTTAGAGTGTCAGAGCTATTGGAGGTCGGGGTGGTGGGTATCAATAAAGGAGTGTTTGCAACCGAAGTGGCTCCATTTGGAGGCACTAAACAATCCGGGATTGGTACAGAGGGATCTAAGTATGGCATTGATGAGTATCTTCACCTAAAGCGCCTATCTATTGGAGGGGTCGATGCTTAGTTGTCAATGGCATTGCTCGCCAATTTATTTATTTTTCTTAGCTTGAATTTCTTTTTTTGGTAGTGTCGTCTTGAAAAACTGTATTGCACAGTTTATTAGATAGCCCCATTTTTTACTCTGTAAGTCATTTAAAAATATATGAATTTTCCAGCATTCACGAATTCCTCTAAGGTGAAGGTCGTACGCTCGAATCGTACTGAGCAGGCCAAAAATCAAAGGCTCGTGCAGACAAGGTTATCAAGTGCAATCTTCAGCTGGCGTGATGAGTTACTTTACTAATGCTAGCAAAAGTATTTTTTTCGCACCAAAATAATGAGGCAGAGACGTTTATGAACCACTTGTATAAAAGTTCTGGTGGATTACAGATTGCCACTGCGCTTAATAAAAATGATCTGTTTCTTGATCAAGTCAGAACCTGGTGCGATCGGGTTGGCGCTTCTCCTTATGTTGAAATCAACCAAGAACATGATGATGGAATCCAGTACATCAGAATCTACGCAAATGATGTCTTGCACAAACTTTGTCAACATGCAGATACTTCCTGTTTAGCAGTAAGTCTTGGGCTAATTTCTGAGTGGTCAGCGCGAGATTTGACTCTTGAAACTGTTCTTAGCATGGCGGTAAGTCCAGTCATCTTTGACTTTTCGAGCTTGAATGAGCTCGAATCAAACCTCAGAATGAGGGTAAGTGTAGCGTGCCTCGCCAGAAGGACTGAATTGAACTTTGATACTAGTGGCCTCTCTAGGCCAGAGGCATATTGGAGTCATGTCGAAGGTAGTGGTTTTATCTTGAAAGAGGGCGCTTCTTTAATTGACGGAATTGAGCGGGCACTATGCCCCGATATTTCAGGGGAGCATTTTTCATTTTCTTGTCAAAGAGCTACTGAGTATTTAATGCTACATAGCTTGGCAATTGAATTAAGCGCTACCAATCCAGCCAAATTAAAAGAAATAGAACTTCAGTGGAGGAAGAAAGCCTTAATTGCTGATGATTTTTTGAATGCATTTTTATTGGAAATTGGTTCATCTGCGGCCCCATTTCCAATGCGCTGCTATGTTCCTGGTGATCGAGTCTGGTTCAAAAATCCTGATGATTTCTCATCCAATGTCAAAGGATATGAGGGCTCATGGGTAATTTATATGGGCGGCGGTCTATTTGCAAACCTTTGGGATAGATCCAGCCCATATACATTAGAGGCTAAGTGCATTGAAATTTATCACTGGCGCCATAGCGTGAGAGAGGATAAATTAGGCACATTAGAAATTAATGAAGATTTAGTTAAAGAATTAGTGGAGCAAACTCTAAGCTCCCATGTGCAAGTACGGAACTGTATTGATGCGATGTTGAGATATCGAGATCCTCAGGGGGTATATGAGGATGGAGGTTGTATAGATATCACTAGAGATACATTTAGGCGAGTATGTCCTGAATGTATTAATTGAGTTATTTTCCACGATAGACCACATTGCACAGTTTATTCGTAGGTTGCACGCTTAAAGCGCTAAGAATTTCACCTATCTAAGCTCATTTAAACGGTAAGTTTTATTTATGGAAATGTTTTAGGTTGCTGACCGCAAATAGCAATGAAGAATTATTAGAGCGAGTTTCCCAACTGGGTTCTCAGCTGTTGTAAAACGGCAGCAAGCGCTTCAGGAGAGCGCAAATTCTTAAACCTTCAAAACAAACCCACCACCTTGCCATCGATTAGATCAATCTTGTCGGCCGATGGCACTTTTGGCAGACCCGGCATGGTCATGATGTCGCCACAAACCATCACCACAAACTGAGCGCCAGCTGCAAGACGAACTTCACGGATATTAATTACATGATTATTGGGGGCACCGCGTAGCTTGGCATCAGTTGAAAACGAGCTTTGTGTCTTGGCAACGCATACTGGATAGTGACCATAGCCTTGCTCTTGTAAACCTTGGATCTGTGCTCTAATTTTAGAGTCTGCGGTCACCTCGCTGGCACGGTAGACCTTCTTCGCAATGTGATTCATCTTATCCCATAAAGAGTCAGACTCTTCATAGACAAACTGCATTTTGGATGGGGTGTCACAGAGCTGCACCACAATCTTAGCTAGCTCCTCCGCACCTTTACCACCATGGGACCAATGCGAAGCAATCACCACGTTCACATCGAGTTTCTCCATGCGTTTTTTAATGAGATCAATCTCCGCAGGCGTATCACTTAAGAACTGATTGATAGAGACCACACAGGGTATTTGATACACTTGTGTGATGTTTTCTACATGGCGCTCTAGATTTACAAGACCTTTCTCAAGGGCAGAGAGATTCTCTTTGGTGAGATCAGCAAGTTCTGCATAGCCATGGTATTTCATAGCACGAACGGTAACCACGATCACTGCAGCAGCAGGTCGTAAGCCTGACTTACGGCACTTGATGTCAATAAATTTCTCAGCCCCAAGATCAGCACCAAATCCAGCCTCGGTCACCACATAGTCGGCTAACTTCAATGCCGCCTGGGTTGCAATCACCGAATTACATCCATGCGCAATATTAGCAAAAGGTCCGCCATGCACAAAGGCAGGATTGTTTTCAAGAGTCTGCACTAAGTTTGGAGCGAGAGCATCTTTTAGTAAAACAGTCATCGCACCATGGGCATTGAGATCCTTAGCCAAGATTGGCTTGAGATCACGCGTATAGGCCACGACAATATTGGAGAGACGCTCTTTAAGATCCTCTAAGGAGATAGCAAGACAAAAAATTGCCATGACCTCGGAGGCCACCACAATATCAAAGCCATCCTCACGGGGATAGCCATTACCCGGTCCACCCAAGCCATTAGTTATATGACGTAGTGCACGATCGTTCATATCCACCACACGCTTCCATTGAATGCGCCGGCTATCTATTCCTAAAACATTGCCATGAAAGATATGGTTATCAATCAATGCGGCCAGAAGATTGTTAGCAAGGGCAATCGCACTAAAGTCCCCCGTAAAGTGTAAATTAATATCTTCCATCGGTACAATCTGCGCGTAACCGCCGCCCGCAGCGCCACCTTTGATGCCAAACACTGGACCCAAAGAAGGCTCACGCAGACAGATCATTGCTTTCTTGCCAATATGATTAAGTGCATCTCCTAGACCTACGGTGGTCGTGGTCTTACCTTCACCCGCCGGAGTAGGACTAATGGCTGTCACCAATATAAGTTTGCCATCCGGCTTGCCCTTTAGTGTCTCTAAAAAGGGTAGCGATACTTTCGCTTTGTAATGGCCATAAGGCTCTAGATGGTCATCCGAAATCCCTAATTTCTCTTTAGCAACCTGCGCAATGCGCTTCATACTGGCTTGTTGGGCTATTTCAATATCGCTTGGCATTGAAGTTCCTAATTTAAGTATTAATCCTAGTGTAATCAATAGCTAAGTTAACACATATCTAATATGTTAGTTATGAGTGTCACAAGAACTAGCCACTCAAGGAGAATTTAGTGAGTACTTTTTCTATATCCATAGCGATGATAGATCGGCAGAAGAAGTTTTGTGAGAGCTATGTCCATCAAATTAGTCCATTCTATAGTGGCTTACTTCATACTTAAGAGCTCTCGCGACCAAGGGATTAAAGGCCTAGGTCACAAGTTCGAATCGTGCTGGGCAGGCCAAAAACCTCAAGCAGTACAAGCGGATACAGCTCCTATAGCGCTCCTCTTAGCTGTATGAATCTCACCAAGTTAAGCTTATCCCAAAAAAATCAGGGCCATCTTTTGAGTTTTGCTATATGTAATGCCGATGGACTGAAAAGATTTCTAGAGTTTAAATAGCTAAGGCCTTAGCAAAACTTAGTAATTCCAAATCAGAATCTTTGGGTCCAACTAAGGATATTCCTAGAGCGCCTTCTGGGCTAGAAACCACCGGCAAGCTAATTTGCGGCAACCCACCTAGTCCTGCAATACATAATAATTGAAACGATTTTTGACGAAAATCTTCTAATTTATTTTTCGCACTATTTAATAATGGTGCAATATCAGCAACTGTTGGTATTAATAAAAATTTGTTATCAAGTATTGAGTTAAGTAAATTCCGTATCTTAATTCTTTCGTCTAACGCTTGTGTAGCGATGGAGGGATCAATCTTGCTCGCAAATAGAAAACGATCTTTGATGCCCGGCCCAAGATTCTCAAAGTGCCTAGAAGCCCATGCCCCATGTTCTTGCCATATTTCATTCGCTTGAATAATGCTAAAGGTATTTGCCCATGCCTTAAGATTTAGTGAGGGAAGATCTTTATTGACTAGATTATTTCTAACAAAAATTTCCTGAACTCTTTTCAATGCTAATCTTCTGAGTCCGTCAGGGACAATTTCCCACGCTTGCTTAGGGGCAACGACTTCGATAGCTTGAGTGTTTGGCTTAAACTCTTCTTTTAGTAGCGATTTTCCTACTTTAAATAATATTTCTGGGTCTCTAGCAAACCATCCTAATGTATCAAAACTTGTAGCTAGAGGTCGTGCATTCTCAAGTGAGATTCTTCCATGAGTAGGTCGCATTCCATAAATTCCACAAAAACTTGCCGGCGTTCTTACTGAACCTCCAGTATCAGAGCCAATTGCAAAGTCGACTAGTTTTCCGGCTACTGATACCGCTGAGCCGCTAGACGAGCCACCAGGAATTCGGTTAGGATAGTTTGGGTTGGTGGGGGTTCCATAGTGAGCATTAATACCTAAGATGCTGTATGTGAGTTCATCAGTATGTGTTTTGCCAACAAGCGTTGCCCCTTGTTGCACTAGATCAAGTACTGCTGGGGCAGTCTGAGTCGCAACAGGATGGGTATTTAGCCAATCAGGGCTGCCAAAAGCAGTTGGAAATCCAGCTACATCAAAGATATCCTTAATGCCAAAGGAAAAATTACTAAGAGGTTTATTTATCACACCTGCAATATAAGGTTGTCCGTATTGAATAAAAGCATTGAACTGGTCAATTGGAAGATTTTTATTCATACTTGAGTAATTTTGAAAACGATATTATTGGTATTTGTAGCATCATTTTTTATATAAGGTATCTATGTATAATTTACAGTCGCTATTAGGTATTTGGAAGTTAGTTTCTTATGAGGTTGAAATTCAAGAAACTGGCGAGATCATTTACACCATGGGGAAGAGCCCATCTGGGTTTGCCTGTTTTACTAAAAATAATCATGTCATGGTTACTTTAACTGGTGATGATAGGAAAGTGGCTAGAAATGACCAAGAGCGAGCCCATCTTCTGAATACAATCGTTTCTTATGCTGGTACCTATCGCATAGTTGGCAATGAATGGGTTACAAGTGTGCAGGTTGCTTGGAATCCAGAATGGGTAAATTCAGAGCAGCGTCGTCAATTTGAAATCCAAGGAAATAATCTGAGGGTTTTTACAACTTGGCGTGTTATGCCAAATTGGGCTGATAAGGGTATGCAACGTAGCATCTTAACTTTTAGTAAGGTTGATTAATTCTTTATTTGCTTTCTCAAATATCTCAATAGGCATCACTCCAATTCCCCTTCCCAATAAGCCTGATCCATTCGGGGACACCATACCTGTTGAAATAAGCGGTACATTGCGAGTATCAACTATTTTTTTGATGTCGATTCCAACCGCCGTATTAATAATAATATTTTGACTCATTAATATGGATTGAGATCGTTGGTCATTATCACTTTTGAGCCATGGAGCTAGAGCGGCTTTCAGGCTTGGCGATCGATGAAGGGCTTGACCACCTAAGCCGTAGGCATCAATAATTCCACTATCACCGATATGGGGTGGAAAATCGATAATTGCAGGGCCTGTTTTTATTCCAGGACCTTCAATGTTAAATGCTTTGGTAGTAATCCAGCGATTCGGAATACCGGATATTTGAATTGCAGATTCAGATCCATTGCCTGTAATGTTTGTAATTATGGAAGACCCTTTTATCCCATTGGCTTTATCGAGCATTGCAGCACATGCCGGGATCCATTGACTTAAAAAATACGTCGGGGTTTCTAATAATGTATGTAAGGTGTCAGATGCATTTGATGACTCAACCTTACGAGTTAAGAATATTGAATGAAGAATTTGCGTGGCACTTGAAAGTCTATTATGAAGATCATCACCTTCATTGAGAGCTGCGCGAGCAATGGACAGAAGGTCTACAGGCCCGCTTTTGAGGAGCTCCTGAAATCCTGGCATTAAGATGCTATCCCTATAGAGCAATCTTTCAATAACTGCTAAATCTCTTGTGCCAAAGCGCATTTGTGGTCCAAGCCCAGAGCCAAGAAAACCATGCCAAAGTTGCTTACTATTTTTATCCACCTGAATTACAGTTAAAGGGGTGGACTTACTAACTACCGCTGCAAGGGGAATAGAGACCCTGTAATCATGGCTTGGTTTTAGATCAATTACCCCTGATTTAATTAAATTTTCAGCATCCTCTTCATTTTTGGCCCAGCCCTCGTAGATGCATGCAAGGATTGTTGAGTTCAGAATTGCTAGAGGGGGTTCATGCGGTTTTATCAGTGGAGAACCAGCATGAAGAACTGTCATATCAGGTAGTTTGATCAGGTCTGCCGCAGTTCCGACTGCCGTCCAGCAGGGCTCTGAAGAGAGAATAGCTGCAATTCCCATACTATTAGGAGAGCCTTTCTCAAGAGGTAAAACCTGCTTATATTCCATTCTGAGCCTCAGATTGATTGTTTTTTTATGGTCAATATGTAAAGTATACTAACTAAAGTCAATTTGGGATCCCAAACTGTTTACGTAATTTAAAAATTAGTTTACGCTCATAAAAATGAACGAAGTAATAAAAATAAACCCTGAAAAATCATCCCTTGCAGAGATGGTTCACCAGCAGATTCGAAGTGATATATATGACTTGCACCTTTTGCCAGGTGAGAGATATACAGAGGCAAACTTGGCTCAGCGCTATAAGGTCTCAAGAACACCTTTGCGGTTAGCATTACATATGCTACAACGTGAAGGTTTCCTAAATAAAGGAAATGGACATGCAGCTTGGCAAATTCCGCCAATCGATCTTGATTATTTTCAAGACCTTTACGAGCTGAGAGTCAATTTAGAGTTAATTGCAATTCGTAGGATCTGCACCTTAGAAACTCCCCCAGATTTTTCATCCCTTAAAAACTTCTGGTTTGTAAGTGAGGCAGATAGAAGCACTGACGGTCAACTGGTTGCAAATGCAGATGAGGTTTTTCATAGTACCTTAGTAAAAGCTAGCGGTAACTCTGAAATGTCTAGAGTCCATTCTGACATTACAGAACGAATTCGTATTATTCGTCGTTTAGACTTCATTGAAGGCGCAAGGATTACGGCTGCATATGAAGAGCATGCCAACTTGCTAAGGGCACTAATGAAGCGAAAGCAAGAGCTTGCCGAACTACTGTTAAAAGCTCATATAGAAGTTTCACGTGCTGAAATTCGAAATCTCACTTTACATCGATTATCTGAAGCAGCAAATTCTAATAGGCAGCTAGTTTAAAAATGCGAGTAAGTAAATATGAAATATGATCTTTTATTGAGTGGCGGGTTTGTCATTGACCCTCGAAACAATATCAATCAAATCTGTGATGTTGCTGTCAAGGATGGAAAAATTGCTCTAGTTGCACCCAATATTGATCGAAGTTCGGCTGCTGAACAGATTGATGTCAGCGGCAAACTGATTACTCCAGGATTGATTGACACCCATGCCCATGTGTTTGAATATGTCACTGGTCGATTTGGGCTTGAGGCTGATATGTGTGGCGTTGATTCTGGTGTAACCACTTTAATTGATCAAGGCGGCCCCTCATGCATGACGCTTCCAGCTTTTCGAGAGTATGTCGTTAATCCCAAAAAATCCCGTATTTTTACCTATTTATCTTCATATCTTGTTGGCGGCATGGAAGGTCACTATTACCCATCTTTATATAAACCGGATTGCGTAGATGTTGCAGCCACCGTTAAGTCTGCATTAGCAAACCCAGATATTGTTAAAGGCTTTAAAGCGCATGCAGAATTGGGTGGATTTGCAAGGTGGGGTATTGAAGTTATTCGTCAGGCCGCAGAAATTGGTGCGCAAGCTAAATTACCGATCTATATCCATTTCGGACAACTTTGGCCTTTGCCAGCGGATGGGGATAACGGCATTGACGCCGATACGATACTGGCACAAGTCGTACCTTTACTAAAGCAGGGCGACATCTTGGCTCACCCATTTACACGTCATCCTGGTGGTTTTGTAGATCGCAAGGGAAAAGTCCACGCCATTGTTCAGGAAGCTATTGCAAAAGGATTAAAAATTGATGTTGGTCACGGTTCTCATTTCAGTTACAAGATGGCGCAGATTGCCCTTCAAGCTGGGATAGTCCCGGATACCCTTGGTGCAGATATGCATGGATATAACACTACTATTCCAAAACCATCTATGGCAGGAACTCCCGATGAACATTCTGATAAAGACCATATGTTTTTTGGGCAGGTTAAGTTTTCACTGGTGTCTGCGATGACAGCAATGTTGGCGCTGGGCATACCCATTGAACATGTTGTCGCAATGTCCAGCTGGAATCCGCAACGTTACTTTGGCCTCCCAGATGATATTGGGCACTTAGGAGTTGGCGCTTTAGCAGATATCTCGGTGCTCAATGATGATCGCGGTCGATTTGAGCTGATCGATAATGAGGGTACAAAGATCACCTCGGATCGCATGCTGACACCGGCTTTTTGTTTTCGGGATGGCATACGACATGATGTTCGATCACCAATATTGCCCCAGATATTGGCTGCCTAAATTACCTCTACCATTCAATAATTAAGTTATGAGCAAAAAACTTCAAGGTATAGGCGCGAGCGTATTGCGTAAAGAAGACGATCGCTATATGCGTGGGCGCGGTCAATTTGTTGGTGACATCAAAATACCTGGCATGCTAGATGTGGCATTTGTTAGATCGCCTATAGCTCATGGATTCATAAAAGAGATTCATAAACCAGAGGGTTATTCTGATTGTATTTTTACGATGGCTGACTTGCCAGACGTTAAACCGATTCGTGCAGTATCCGGGCTTCCTGGTTTTAAAGCTTCTAACCAGTGGCCATTAGCAAAGGATAAGGTTCGTCAAGTTGGGGAATTGATTGCTGCCTGCTTAGGCCCCACTCGGGCCAGCGCTGAGGATTTAGCGCAACAAGTTTATGTAGATTTTGAAGAATTACCAGCAGTAGTTGATTCAGTAGCTGCTAGAAAAAAGCCGCCATCTTTGGTTCATGATGAATGGGGTGACAATATTTTCCTTGAAACATTCGTTGATGGCGATATTGATGCTATCAAGAATGCTCCCATCAAGATATCTAGACACATTCATACTGCGCGTCAGTGCATGTCTCCTCTTGAAGGCCGGGGTGTTGTATGTCAGTGGGACTCACGACTTGAGCAGTTAACTATGTGGACATCTGCGCAAATGGTCCATATTAATCGCCAAGGTCTATCTGAATGCTTGGGTATAGATAGTGGGCAAATTCGTGTAATAGCGCCAGATGTTGGCGGTGGCTTTGGCTACAAGGGAATTTTATTGCCCGAAGAGATTATTTTGGCAAAACTTGCCATGCAGTTAGGCAAGCCTTTGCGCTGGATTGAGGATCGTAGAGAGCAATTAACTGCTAATGCTAATTGTCGAGAGCATGACTATGAAATTACTGTTTATGCAAATAATGATGGTCGGTTATTAGGAATAGACTGTGAGGCAACAGTAGACTCTGGCGCTTATTCTTCCTATCCATTTTCTGCATGCTTAGAAGCTGCTCAAGTCAGCTCCATTTTGCCCGGTCCATATAAGATGGAGCAATATCGATGCAAAACTTGGTCTGTAGCTAGTAATAAAGCACCTATTTTGCCTTATCGCGGAGTTGCAAGAACTGGCGTTTGTTTTGCAATTGAACTGATGATTGATGCTATAGCTCGGGAGGCCAATATTGAGCCAATTGATGTTCGCTTAGCAAATGTCGTATTACCTTCAGAGATGCCATATGACAACATCACAAAAAAACATTTTGATAGTGGTGACTATCCAAAGGTTTTGCAAATGGCTCGAGATTCCATTGATTTAAAAGCCATTCGTGAGCGTCAGTCTAAAAATGAAGTGGATGGTAAAAAAATTGGCGTAGGTTTTGCAATTTATTGCGAACAAGCGGCGCACGGTACCAGTGTTTATTTTGGCTGGGGCATTCCCATGGTTCCAGGTTTTGAGCAATGTCATGCTCGTTTAAATGCTGACGGTATTTTGGAGCTTTCCATTGGTGCGCATTCTCATGGCCAAAGCATGGAGACCACGTTAGCTCAAGTTGCCAATGAAATACTAGGAATTGATCTTGTTAAGGTGAGGTTAGTGCATGGTGACACAGCAAATTCTCCTTATTCTACGGGTACTTGGGGTTCTCGCTCGATGGTGATGAGTGGTGGTGCAGTTGCTCAAGCATGTAAAGAGTTGGCAAAGCGCATCAACCAAATAGCAGCCAAGATAATAAATTGCGATGTTTCTGAATTGAGTCTTCGCGACGGAATGGTATACCGTGGTGATGCGGCCTCAATGTCCTTAGCCGAAGTTGCTTATGTATGGTATCGATCGCCACAACTATTGCCTGACGATATAGATCCAGCCGGCTTAGAGGTTATTGCTGGATATAAAGCTAAACGTGACACCGGTACTTTTTCATATGCATGCCATGCAGTTGTTGTTGCTGTGGACCCTAAACTTGGATCGGTTGACATACTTGATTACGTCATCATTGAAGATGGCGGAGTTTTGGTAAACCCAATGGTGGTCGATGGTCAAATTATTGGTGGTGTGGCACAAGGAATTGGCACGGCATTGTATGAAGAGATGCCTTTTGACGAGCATGGCCAACCGTTGGCATCAACCCTAGCCGATTACATGCTACCAGGCGCCCCTGAAGTGCCCTCCATTCGAATACAGCATATTGAATCACCATCTCCGTACACTGAATTTGGCCAAAAAGGGATTGGAGAGGGCGGTGCAATTGCTCCCCCTGCTGCAATTGTGAATGCTATAAATGATGCGCTTAAGGATATGGGTGTGGAGATCGCAGAGAGCCCTATTAGCCCTAAAAGATTGTTGGCTGCAATTGCAAAAGCAAAATTGGAGCATGTTTAATGAAATCTGCACCTTTTACTCTAAGTACTCCAGTTAACTTGGAAGAAGCAATTGCCTCTTTTAGAGAAGGTGGGGCATATTCCAAGCTGATTGCAGGTAGTCAGTCTTTAGGC
>Ga0114981_10002353_pt1 | contig 12230 bp, 5 predicted proteins | sample S_140806_MF_Meta_FD_87028 | JGI IMG/M metagenome (GOLD analysis project Ga0114981, IMG submission 87028) | Freshwater microbial communities from Lake Simoncouche, Canada to study carbon cycling - S_140806_MF_MetaG | ecosystem: Environmental > Aquatic > Freshwater > Lake | place: Lake...
CCGCGCCGTGGCGGCGTCGGTGCTGCCACCGGCGTCTTTCAGGATGCTGGTGACATCGTCGCTATCGAGAATGGAAAACTGCGGCTTAAGGCCCAGCGCCGCGCCGTCCTGGCGCAGCATGCGCACGCCCAGCGCATGAAAGGTGCAGATCAGCACCTCTCGTGCTGCCGCGCCGATCAGGCCCTTGGCGCGCTCCCGCATCTCGGCGGCGGCCTTGTTGGTAAAGGTGATGGCGGCGATCCGCTGGGGCGCCATGCCGGTCTGAATCAGTCGACCGATCTTGCGGGTGATCACCCGTGTCTTGCCGGAACCGGCACCGGCCAACACCAGGCAGGGCCCGTGCATGTGGTTGACCGCCTCCTGTTGCGCCAGGTTCAGGTCGTCCGTGAGCACCTTCATGGGCGTCGGTGCACGAAAAACCTTCAGGCCAAGCGCAGTTCGCCCGCGCGACCTTGAGCGATGTAGCCCCTGCGCTGCAATTGGCTCAGCGCCGCATTGATAGAGCCTTTGGGTACGCCGCTGTCACGGGCCAGGTTGGAACGGTTGACTTTGACCGCGCCTTGGCGGGGCAACATCTGCTGCAGGTGGGCCAGCACCTTGGCCGGGTTGCCACGCAGTGCCGAAGCTGTACGGCCCGGTGCCATCTTGATGCGAACGTCCGTGGCGTTGAGGGTTTCCAACACGTCGACACGGCCCCCGGGAGCACCCAGGGCGGGCGGGCGGGCTGGCGCAGCAAGACCGGGGCCGTTCATCCTCGCGGCCAGGTCGTACACCTGCCGCAACTCAGCCTCGATGCGGGCGAGCGCCTGAGCCAGCCGGGCAGCGGTCTTCCAGTCCTCAAACAGACCATCGTTGCCAGCGTCAAAAGGGGTGTCCCGCATCGCTGCCTGCACCTGATCGGCGTGGCGTTGCACCGCTGACTTGAGTTCAACCTCCGCGGCATACACGGCGGCGCCAGCGGTCTGGATAGCGGCAAGGGTCGGGGTAGAGAGGGGCATGGTCAATGGGTCTTTCTCTGGCGTCAAGAGTCGTAAGGAGTCATTCCGGCGCAGGCAAGCGTAAGCGCTTGGGTGCTTGCGCGACCGGAAGCAGATCAAGGCAGGCCTCAACGCGTTGGAGTATAGGGCGACCGTCGCACACCGAATGTCACTGGCCTTGCCCACCTTCAAGGTGAAGTCCGGTTGAGTGCGGCCTCAAGCCCACTCACTCTCATGGATGGGTTCTCGATGGCTGATCGGAAAAGGCCGTCTTGCGGCTCGAACAGTGTCAAGTTCTCCCTGGCACGCGTAATCCCCGTGTAGACCAGCGCCTTGGTCAGCACCTTGCCCCCACCCGGAGGCAGTACCAGCACCGCATGAAAGAACTCAGACCCTTGGCTCTTGTGCACCGTCATGGCAAAGGCCGTCTCCACATTGGCCAGGCGGCTGACACCCACTGACCTCAGCCTCTCTCCGTCCAGAAAATAGACCCGTACAGATACCGATCCTGGAGGCCCAGGCAGGGTGACGCCCACATCGCCGTTGAAAACCCCGAGCGCATGGTCGTTGCGGGTCACCATCACGGGTCGCCCCACAAACCACGCCCCTTTCGGCTTCAGCAATCCGGCAAGTTCCAAGGCCCGTTGCACGGACAAGTTCACGGCATGGGTGCCCCATTCACCCTCATGCACTGCGCACAAGATGCGAATTCGGTCATAGGCCATCAGGACGGTTTTCACCCAGAATTCATGCGCCGATGGGTCTTCCAGCGACTCCTGGGGCCTGCCTTCGATGGCGCGTAGGTAATCGCCGTAGCAGGCGGTTGCCCCTTCCCGGCCCTTGACGGCAACGGCTAACAGGGCATCCACCTTGGTGCGGCGCTGCACCTGCAGGATACCGGTGGTGTCCGCTTCAAACAGCGTCTGGGCATTGGCACTCTCACCCTCGTTGACCGCCTGGGCAAGTTGTCCAATCACCCCCCCAAAACGGCGACTTTTTCGCAGCATGACGGTCTGCTGCTTCAGTGGTGAAATTTGAAGTTCAGCAGCCAGATAGCCGATAGGAAGGACCTGTCCCGACGTTGCAGTGACATACCGACTGGTCTCCGGGCTGTAGTGCCCACCGTCTGCATCGCGACACAGGTCGCCAAGAACAGCGCCCGCCTCAACAGAGGCGAGTTGGTCTTTATCGCCTAACAGGATCAGCCTGGCATGCGAAGGCAGGGCCTTGAGCAAGGCAGACATCATTTCCAGATTGACCATGGAGGACTCATCCACGATGAGGATGTCGACGTCAAGCAAGTTGCCCGCGTTAAATCGGAACTCGCGCGTGTCAGCTCGTGCGCCCAGGAGGGAATGCAAGGTCTTCGCCACCCCCATCCGCTGTGTCACTGCGCCCCAATCCAGTGCCGTGCCAAGCCGTTGGCTCAGGTCCTGAAGTGAGGTGTCGATGGACTGACGCAGTCTTGCTGCTGCCTTGCCGGTGGGCGCTGCCAGCGTGACGCGCAGTCGTGATGGGTCTGCGCTTGTTGCAAACAGCAGCGCCAAGAGGCGTGCCGCTGTGTAAGTCTTGCCTGTGCCTGGCCCCCCGGTGATGACAGTGACTCCCGCACGCAAGGCCATTGCACAGGCCACCTTCTGCCAATCAGGCTCAGCGTCCAGGCTTTCTATCGCTGGTGAGGGTTGAAACAGCTGGTCCAACCACCCGGCCACCCATGTCTCGTCCACGGGGTGTTTGCTCAGGCAGCGCTCGCGAATGGCATGAGCCACATATTTTTCATGAAGCCAAAAGCGTCGCAGGTAGAGCAAAGGCAACTCTTCGCTGCCGGCCAAAACCAGAGGTTGTCCATGATCTGCTGCATCTTCCGACCAGCGAACCAGGGGGCTCGAGCGCAACGCTGCGAGCCAGGCTGACAATGCTCGAGGCAAACCTTGCCAAAGCGCTTGTATCTCCGCCTGCGCCTGTTCTGGCCACGCCAGAATTTCTGCCGGCTGAGCCACCAGTGAATTCATTGGCAGGCAGGTATGCCCGCGACCCTCAACCTGAGTCAGCACTGCGGCGCTAACCAGCAAGGTGGGCGACGCAGCGGGATCTAGTTCAAGCATGAATGCGGCCATGGCACTGTCGAGTCGTCGCAGCCACCCCTTATCGGCCCACCCTTGAAGGACACTCAAGGCCACTGTGGCTGAGTCATAGGCAAGTGGCGTGGAAGTTGACAGAGAACTGTCTAGCGTTGTATTCAGGCCATTCATGTCGGTCCTCCTTCATTGGCCAGCATGGCGTCAAGTGCATCCATCAAGGGCTTACTCGCCGGAATGAGGCAGACGCCGCTTTCTGGGCCTTTGATGCCGCGCAGAAACAGGTACACCGCGCCGCCCAAATGCCTATCAGGATCGTAGGCCTGTCCCAGTCGAAGCCGGAGCAATCGGTGCAATGCCAGCATGTAGATGGCTGCCTGCACGTCGTATCGATGCTCCGCCATGGATTGAATCAGTTTGTCACGGCTGTAGGCCGCATCATCTTTGCCCAAATAATTGGACTTGTAGTCCAGCACCCAGTATTTGCCTTTGTGCTCAAACACCAAGTCCGCAAATCCCATCAGCATGCCGTGAAGTTGACGATCAGCCAATGCCGGCCGCTCCACACCTGTGAGCAAATGAGCGCGGCAATAGCCATCCATTTCCCTGGCCTCCATCCGGTCGGATGGCAGCCAAAACTCCATCTCCGGCAGCACATCGTGCAATTCGTTCAGCGAAACGTCAGGGCCTGGCAAGCGGGTCTGAACCACCTCAGAAAGCCAGTTCACCACGCCTTGCGCGTATTTTTCTCGACCGGCACGCTCACACCGCCTCTGAAGACGCTGCGCCAAAATCTCATTGCCAGCCAATGCAAAACGTTCAGGGGTCAGCCACTCCAGTTGTTCGTGCAGAAAGTTTCCAGACTCTGCCCCCTTGGGGAACATGTGCCAAGCTTGAGCCGTTGTACCTGCCAACCCTTTGATCTGCTCGATTGCGCCAACTGCCTCCGCAGTATCGGGCTCATCATCTGCTGGCGCGGCTTTTTGGAAAATCGATAACTCGGATGCTGCTGGTGTCGCCGGAAGATCGCGGGTTAGCTGAGAAAAGCTGCCAATTTTCCAATTGCGCTCGAACTCGGCTTGGTAGTTAGGACGGTCTGTCAAGGCCAGGCGCGAGGCAGTTTGCACAAGAACTGTGCAGGGGGTCACATCTTCAGCATTTTGCAAATGAATATCCGCGTTGCCGTTTGCAAATTCTGTCAAGCGAACGCGCCATTCCTCTGCTGTCTTCAGATCAGAACTTCCCAACAAGTGGCCCGCGCCACTTTTGTGGGAGACGCACTCGGTGCCTTTGCCATACTTGAGCGCTGGGAACCCAACCCACACGGAATGACGCGCGCGGGTGAGCGCCACATACAGGAGCCTTAAGTCTTCACGTAGCCGCTCGTCGTCTGCCAACTTGAGTTCCGCGTCACTTATGTTCAGGCTCAATGACCGTACGCCATCTTGGTTGGCAAGACTGACGAAGGAGACGTTCTTTCGCTGAATTTCGCGGTAGCTGGTGGCGAAGGGGAGGCAGACCACTGAGTACTCGAGCCCCTTGCTTTTGTGGATGGTGACCACCTTGATCAGATCAGCGTCACTTTCCAGGCGAACGATCTGCTCATCGGCTTGACTGTCACCGCTGCTGATTTCAGTCTGCAGCCATCGAATCAGGGCCTGCTCACCGTCCAAGGTCGCGGCAGCTGTTTGCAGCAACTCTGCGATGTGAAGAAAGTTCGTCAGCCTGCGCTCGCCGTCCAAACTCTCAAGCCACAGGGCTGGCAGCCCGAGCTGGTGCAAGCTTTGGCGCAACATGGCCAGGACGCCCTGGGTCTGCCAAACCGTCTGCAACTGGCGCAATTGAGCGATGTACTTGTCCAGGATGTCATCGCTGCTGGCCAGACTTTCCAACTCTTTCAGACTCAGCCCGATCGTTCGAGTCGCCAGACCAGCGCGCACCAGCCGGGCGTCCTGGGGCGCCGCCACTGCCCGCAGCCAATGAACCAAGTCTTGCGCCACCTCGCTCTCGAAAACCGAGTCCTTGTCTGACAGGTAAACCGAGGCGATCGAGCGCAGAGCAAGTTGGCGGCGAACTGCATCTGCCTCGTTGCCTGTGCGCACCAGAATGGCGATATCTGCTGGACGCAGAGGCGTCCGAATCGATTTGCCAGCTTTGTCCAAATGGTCAAATCCGGCATTGGCATCATTCAGCCAAGTGACGATTTGCTCGGCGCAGCGTGTCGCAAAGACCCTGATAGCCTCCCGCGAGTTGCTAAGCGCCACGTCATGAACCAAGGTCATGGCGGGCATCGTGCCCTGGGACGTAACCAAGCGCTCCGAGCGTCCGTTGGCACGAACCGGTGTGAATGGCAGTGGATTGACGGACCCTTCGCGGTACATGAAGGCGCTCTTGGAATTGCTGGACTCTGCTTGCCCAAACCAATGGTTCACGACGCCGACCAATGAATCGGTCGATCGAAAATTGGTTTGCAAGACGTAGTGGCGTCCGGTGGTGGCCTTTCTGGCCTGCATGTAGCTGTAAATGTCAGCCCCACGAAACCCGTAGATGGACTGCTTTGGGTCACCGATCAGAAAGATGGCGCTTTGCCTGTCATTGGCCTCTGTGTCGTAGATCTGGTCAAAGATCTGGTACTGCACAGGAGAAGTGTCCTGGAATTCGTCGATCAGCGCTACGGGGTACTGGGCCAGGATGCGTTCGCGCAAGCGTGCGCCGTTGTCACTTGCCAGCGCCGTTCTGAGCCGGCTGAGCATGTCGGCAAAACCAAAAGTTCCGCCCTGGCGCTTGAGATGCAATAACCGCGCAGCAACATGAACGGCGGCATGCTTGCGTAACTTTTCTGAAATGGACGGCAGTTGTTTGAGGGCCGGCAAGAGTTGTTCGAACTCCGTGAACATGCTGGGCAAGTCGATGGGATCTGCCCCGACATGGCGCGCCTCTTGAAGCCCTTGTCGGGTTAGTCGTATCCATCCGGTCTTCAGTTCAGGTATCTCAACCGGGAGCGTCCCATTGGCCCAATCTTCAAGTGTCTTGAGCCACCTCTCATAGTCAGCTCTCCTCAGGCGTCTGCCATTCCAGCCATTATTCGGCCCAGAAGTTTGCCGATTCAGCCAATCCTGCATGGCGGCAGCCCGCTCTGCCCAACCATCCTTGAGCAGACGCAGGGCGTCAGCACGCGCCTTCACAACCTCATCCAAAGCTTTGCTCAGGGTGCCAGCACCTTCATCCCGACTGATGTCCTGGCCCAAGAGGTCCCTCATATCCTTGTCCAATGCTTCCAGCGTTGGCCATACACCCAGGACCTGCTCCAGCTTTTCCAGACCCAATGGATAAAGAGACTGCCGCCAATAGTCCTGCACGGCTTCGAGCCTCATGGTGACCTCGTCGGCAATCAATTCCTCGTCGAACAGGCAGCCGCTGTCAAAGGCGTGCTCTCTGAGCATGCGCTGACACCAGGCATCGATGGTGTGCACCGCAGCGTCATCCATGCTCTGAGCCGCCAACGCGAGCCGCCACGCCGCATGATCCCGGTCTTGGTCGTGTGGGTAGGCCAACAAGAGCGACTCTAAGAAAGGGTCGCTCGCACCGTCTGGCTTGTGGCCTCGAAACCACTGGACCGCCTCCAGCAAGCGCGCTCGGATGCGGTCCGAGAGTTCGCGGGTTGCGGCTCGGGTAAAGGTCATCACCAAAATCTCTGCTGGCAGCAATGGCCGCGCGAAGCCGTTGTCGCCGCCGTGCCCCAGGATCAAGCGCACGTAAAGCGCTGAAATGGTCCATGTCTTACCCGTACCCGCGCTGGCCTCGATCAAACGGCTGCCCCAGAGGTCCAAAGTCTCGGCCCGAAGGACCTGAGGCGAGTCGGAATGCCATGATGTACTTGTCGCATCCGTCTGTTCAGCGTGATCCGTCATGCAGACTCCTCATCACCAGTGGCCATCTCATCGTGTGCTGCGGCTGCATAGCCTTCGACTTTGACGCCGTGTTTTGCCCATTGCAGCAGCGGGCCATAGATGTCTTGGGCCAGCCTTTCAAATCGCTCATCCGCCCCCAGCGCGTCGTAATTGGGGAACATCCGGGACAAGCATGGCTCTTCGACTTCAGCGCTGAGCCTGAAGTCGCCCTCGTAGGTGCTGACCGCATCCTGGTCAGCCACAAAAGCGAGCGCCGTTTTGAACGGCAATGGCAGCGGTGAACGCATGCCATCGAGCCAGAGCTGTACCAGGCGCTTGAGCATCGCGTCGGCCTGCTCTTTGGGAAAAGGAGGGATGCGAACCAAGCCGTCTCGACCCATGAAAATGCCTTGCGCCGAGATGCCACTTGCCGCGATGGCCAGTGTGCGGACCCAGGCGTCCAGCAGCTTTTCTGGACGCGCAGAGCGTGTTTTCCCTCTCCCCAACAATTTGCTGGGTTTCATGTCGAACCACGCAACTTCCCTGCTTGATGATCCATCTGCCATGATGGCCACCTCACCGCTTCTGAGCTGGTCAATCCAGTCCTCCAGAACGGTATCCCCTGCCTCAACACGGAAGGAGGTGCGAGCCGCAGTTCCTGGAAACTTCGCCTGTTCGCTGCACCATGCCCCCAGCATCGCGGCGAGTGTCTTGCCCAATGCCTGCTGTTCACGTTCTCCCAAGGCCTTGAACGGCAGTTGGCCTGATCGTTGCAGTTTGGCTAGGGCTTTGTCGATGCATGCCTGAGCCCTTACCTCATCGCTCTGGGCGGTTGCGGTCGCCAACAGTTCCTGTAACAAGCCATATTGTTCCAGGCCGTCTAGGCTGAATCGCTCTTCGTCGGTGTCGGTGTCCGGGCTTTCGTCGAAGACAACGTGCAACCTTTGTCTAAAGAAGGCTTTGACGGGATTTCGCAGAAACCGCGTCAATTGCCCAAGCGTCAAGGGGACGTTGGGATCCTGCACGAAAGTTGCCTGCGGTGTCTCTGTTGCCTGCGCTGAGCGCTCCCCCTCCAGAGTGTCTGGGACCCTATGAGCGGCCCTCCACTCCCGAGCGTGGGTAAAAAGTGCGCTGCCCTCCTCAAAATACTGCCGGCTAAAGGGCTGCAAAGGATGCTCAGTCGTCCGCAGTTGGACCACCTCCTCGCCCCAGGCGGCTGAAAGATAGTCTCTGAATTGGGAGACAAGCACCGAAGGCGGCTGATGACTGTTATCCCGCACGCTGCGCCCACACCAGCTGACATAAAAGACTTGCCTGGCGGACAAGAGCGCCTCGAGCATGAGCTGACGGTCATCGTCCCGACGTGAGCGATCTCCGGGGCGGGTACAACCTGGCATGCCCATCAAATCAAAATCGCTGCGCGCACCGCGCCTGGGGTAGTCCCCGTCATTCATGCCAAGCAAGCACACCACTTCGAAGGGAATGGCGCGCATGGGCATCAGCGTGCAAAAAGTCACCCCACCGGCCCGAAAGCGACGGTTCAGACTCGGTGTTTCCACGGCGTCCAGCCAGGCCGCTCGGGCGACCATCAGCGGCACTTCAAGCGAAAAACCCGATTGCTCACTCGCATCCTGCCAAGCCACCAGGCCCTGCTCCAAGGCCCGCATCGCTTGCTTGTCGTGGTCTGTCTGGCACTTGAACATGTCTGCAAGGAGTTCCCGACAGCGACTGGCCCATGCCTGAGAGGTGGCTGATGTTCGTGCAATGGTCCACCACTTCATAAGCGACTGCAGAAGTTGCGCCAGCGAACCGGCGAGTTCAGCCTCCAGTCCCCCCACCTCCGCATAGGGCTCGATGGTCTCCAGGCCTGTACAAGGCGTATTGAATGGTTCTACGCCATTGGCGTAGCCCAGCAACATCCGACACAGTCCGAACCAGGCGCTGTTCTGGTTGTCGCAAGCGTCCAGACCGAGTTCTGCGCGGTGCGCCTCGTTCAGACCCCACCGGATCCCCGCGCCCACCATCCACTGCGTAAGCTTGGGAAGTTCCGCCTGGTCAATCCCGAATCGACGGGCAATGGGGACGACCTCCAGCAAGTCCACCAGATCACTCATGTGGCAACGTTGGCTGGGCAGGCGCAACAACCAATCGACCGCCCCAATGAGCGGGCTATCGGTTTTGGCACTCACGTCGGCAATGTCAAAAGGGATGAACCGGGGGTCAATCCGTCGGTATTGCCCGAACACGGCCCGAATGGCCGGCGCCATTTGCTCGATATCTGGCACCATGACAATGATGTCGCGAGGGTTGAGCGCCCCACCCTTGCCTCTTTGCGCCAACAGGTTCAGCAATTGATCGTGCAGAACTTCAAGCTCACGTACCGTGCTGTGGGCGCTGTGGAAAATAACGGAGCGGTCTTGGGGCTGTATCTCAACCGTGTGGTGATCACCAAGGGGCGTCAGATCGCGAATTCGGTTTTGCACCTGCTGCAGCAGAGAGGTGTTGTGATCCTCCTGCGCATCGTCAAACATATCGATCCGAGCCAAATCGAAGTGCTTTTTGGCCATCTCCGAGTCATCGAAAACGTCCAACTGGCGCACGAAATCGCGACCCTGACGGCCCCAGGCTGCGAGCAGAGGATGCGCATGGGCATGCATATCTTCCAGCGGCAAATTCGAAAGTTCCACACCATTTCGTAGGGGCTGGCGTCTGCGCTGGGCATTGAGCAGCTCACGGCCATCCATGATGTCTCCCCAGTAATAGCGACAGGGGTTGGGGATAGCCAAAATGACCTGGCTGTGCCTGGACAGCGCGGACAACGCCTCCAGCGTGGTCAAGGGCATTTGGCTCATGCCAAAAACAATGATCCGCTGCGCCACCTTGGCATCCAGTGGTGATCCATCATTCAGGCGGCTCACCATGCGCTGTTGCAACTCAGGTCGAATGCTCCTGAGTTGCACATCGGTCAGGGTCTTCAACATGGCACGCCAAAGTTGGGGCTGCCAGCGCTGCTCAGCCGGCAATTCGGCCTTGGCACCACTTGCAGAGATGAGTTTGTCCTGTCCGTGAGCCCAGAGATGGAGCCAGTCGGCACGGTAGTTCTGGTACTGGTCGAACAGATCCGCCAGTTTGGTAGCCAGTTGCATCATCCGATCAGGCTCATCACCCTTGAGAAACCCATTGATTGGTGCGAAATGGGGCTCCAACACCAACTGCGGCAGCAACGCCATCAGCCGCCAGACCATTGGCATCTTGTCTAGGGGCGACTCGCGGGGGACAGCCTCAGCCCCGAGAACCTGTCGGTAAGTTCGCCACAAAAAACGAGAAGGCAACTCCACCCGGGTGGCGGCACATACGCCCACCATACGCGCTTGCTCCATCTTGATCCACTCAGCCATCCCGTTGCTTTGGACGAGGATGACCTCATCTTCGAGCGGGCTCAGAGGATTGCGTTGTGCCCAACGGGTCACCACTTCCGCCAGCTGTTCAGATCGGTTGCCGTGAAATGCTAAGAATCCAGGTTTGAGCATGGTATCAATGGACGGGTTCATAACGACAGGATGGGCCCTGGCTCTTGGACGGCAATATTTGACTGGTAGGTCTGATTGGGCTGAGTGTGGCACCAGAGCAGCTCACCATATGAGCCTGTAGAGGGATATTTTGAGCGCACATCTTTGCCAGGATGGCAGAGCGCTGACCTTAGCTGCGGTCATGATCGACGCGGAATGGGCAGCAGGACGCAGGGTATGCCACAGGCATTGTGACGGCTACCGTGCTGAGCCGGATACAAAAACGCCCACATTGAGTGGGCGTTTTTTTGTTATCAGCATGTGCTGACACTAACTGGTTGCGCGAGAAGGATTTGAACCTCCGACCTTTGGGTTATGAGCCCAACGAGCTACCAGACTGCTCCATCGCGCGGTATTCCTTATTGTAGTCTATTCGCCCTTGCCCTGCTCCGAGCCGGTGGCTTCTGCGGCCGCAGGCCGATCAACCAATTCGACCAGCGCCATGGGTGCGTTGTCACCAACACGGAAGCCCATTTTCAGGATACGGGTGTAGCCACCAGGCCGAGTTTTGAACCGAGGCCCGAGGTCGTTGAACAACTTGACCACGCTGTCACGATCACGCAAACGGTCGAATGCGAGCCGGCGATTGGCGACCGTTGCCTCCTTGGCCAAGGTAATCATAGGCTCGACGACCCGCCGAAGCTCTTTGGCCTTCGGAACAGTGGTCTTGATGACTTCGTGCTCAATGAGCGAGTTCATCATGTTGCGCAGCATTGCCAGGCGATGCTCGCTGGTTCGGTTGAGTTTCCGTAGTCCGTGTCCGTGACGCATGGTGCTTTCCTTTAGTTTGTAATCAAGGCAGCCGTATCAGGTACTGCCCTTGCACGGGAGCCTTTGCAAGCTCCAAATAATCAACGCTTCTCCAAGGCGGCTGGCGGCCAGCTCTCAAGCTTCATGCCCAGTGTCAGGCCGCGTGAAGCCAAAACTTCCTTGATCTCGTTGAGCGACTTGCGGCCGAGGTTGGGCGTCTTGAGCAACTCGTTCTCGGTCCGCTGAATCAGGTCACCGATGTAATAAATGTTTTCAGCTTTGAGGCAGTTGGCCGAACGAACCGTCAACTCCAGTTCGTCGACTGGACGCAGCAATATTGGGTCAAATTGCGAACTGCCCCGGGACGCCGGCATGTCAAACGCCGCCAATTCACTGCCTTCAAGCTGTGCAAACACCGCCAGTTGCTCGACCAGGATCTTGGCCGAGGAACGCACAGCATCTTCAGCCGAAATAGCACCGTTGGTTTCAATCTCCACCACCAGTTTGTCCAGATCGGTGCGCTGCTCAACACGAGCGCTCTCAACGGTGTAGCTCACCCGCTTGACGGGAGAAAACGACGCGTCAAGGACGATACGGCCAATCGACTTGGTCGGTTCGTCACCATGAAGGCGCATGGTGCCGGGGACATAGCCGCGGCCCTTTTCCACCTTGATCTGCATGTCGAGCTTGCCACCCTGTGACAGGTGAGCAATGACATGATCAGGGTTGATGATTTCCACGTCATGTGGTGTCTGGATGTCGCTCGCAGTCACAACACCTTCGCCGTCCTTGCGCAGGCTCAGGGTCACTTCATCTCGATTATGCAACTTAAAAACAACACCCTTGAGGTTCAGCAGGATGTTGACAACATCCTCTTGAACACCATCAATCGAAGAGTACTCGTGCAGTACACCTGCGATAGTGACCTCGGTGGCGGCATAACCCGACATAGACGACAGCAAGACG
>Ga0114981_10002356_pt1 | contig 12225 bp, 12 predicted proteins | sample S_140806_MF_Meta_FD_87028 | JGI IMG/M metagenome (GOLD analysis project Ga0114981, IMG submission 87028) | Freshwater microbial communities from Lake Simoncouche, Canada to study carbon cycling - S_140806_MF_MetaG | ecosystem: Environmental > Aquatic > Freshwater > Lake | place: Lake...
GTTGCTCGGGAACGGACCGTAGGTGTTCTCGGGGTATCCCATGCGCCGAATCTCGCACGGCCGGGGACCGCGCACAAGGGGCCGCCTGGAGGCTCTCAGGGCGACGGAAAGCGAAGGGCCCAGGGAGAGAGTCTCCCCAGGCCCTCGGCCTCGTCCTACGCCCTCCCGTCAGTCCCCGCAGAGCGTCCGGAGGAGTCTCGCCGTCTCGGCGAAGAACTCCAGGCTCACGCCCCGGAGCTTCGCGATCGAGCGGACCTCGGAGACGCGAGACGCGAGGCCGGAGGTCGAGATCGAACCGCTCTCCCAGAGGGCGATCGCCCGCTCGACCTCGCGAGCCAGACCCTCGGCCGAGAGGTCGACCGTCTCGTGCTGGAGGCCGCGCATCACGCCACCGCCAGGGCAAGTTCGTCCGAGGCCTTCCGAACGTCCAGCTTCTCCGCGCCCGCCATGTCAACCACCACGGAGCGAAGGCGCGTAGCCCACCCGCTGCTCCGGTAGCCGCGAGCGACCGTCGCGGCCTCGTCGGGGCACGCCGAGACGCAGACGAGGAACACGGTCCCTCGAAGCGCCACGGTGACGATAAATTGTTCTGCCTTGCACTCGCAGCCGCCGTCAGGATAGCTACAGGTCGCGGTGTGGAAGCTGTTCGTCATCTTCTCTCGCCTCTCTGTGGTCCCCTCGACCACGGTTGAAGATTAGATCGAGACTCCTTTTGAGTCAAGAAAGAATCTTCTGCCAACGCAAAAGGGCGACCCCGAAGGGCCGCCCGATTCGGTCGCTCGCTCCGCCTTCAGGCGGCCTTCGCCGAGGTCCAGGCCGCGATCTTCTCCGCGCAGAAGGCTACCGCCTCCGTGATCGTCGAGAGGCGTCCGTTCGCGTCTCGGACCCTGCTCTGGAGGAGCGAATCGTAGGCGGGGAAGTCGGCCTTCCAGGTCGGGAGCCCCTCGACCTCTCCGCAGACCAACTCTCGGACGTACCGGCGAGGCTCCGAGCCGGGAGCGATCACGAGCGTGGCGATCGCCTTCGGGTCGTTCCGTCCATACCAGAGATTCATGTGGGCCTCGACGTAGAGCGTCGGGCGGGCCGAGAGCCGGTCGACCTCGCGTCGAGCCGAGGCGGACGCCGGGAGAACGACGTGGTCGAGGTAGTCCACCGTCGTCTGGGCCGTCGTCTCGTAGGGCAAGCGGCCCGAGCCGAAGCAATTCCCGACGTGCCACGCGTGCCCGTGCTGGCCCGCCTTCCGGCCGCCGACCTCGCGCCAGCCGTGGCGAGCGATTCGCCCGTCCGCGTTGAGAGCCACCGCCGAGAAACAAGCCCCGCACGTCGCCTTGATCTTCGCCATCTTCGTCTCCCCTTCTCTGTGGCCCCGAGCCACGAGTCATGTTCTAACTTCAAAAGGAGCCGGGGTCAAGAAAGAATCTTCACTCTCCAGGCTCTCCGGAGAGCGGCTTCGGCTTCTCTCCTCGGCGATCCCACCACGCCCTGTGGGCCTTCGTGAGGTAGCGGTCGAGCGTCGAGTCCGCGGTCTGCATCACGAGGAAGTAGGCCCACCTAGCGGGAGGGCGTCCCTGGTAGGCGTCGAGGGATGAGGCCCAGGCCGTCTTAGCCTCCTCGACCGTCTTAGCCTCGTCTACGAGGTTCCAGGCCTTCTCTCGGTCGTCCATCGAGGTTCCTACTTGTGGAGGGGGTTGCCGTGCCTTCGCCTTAGGTCGTAGAGCATGGCCGAGGCTGCATCGCTTTGCAGGTCTCCGAGCGTAGCCCGAACGAACTCCCGGGCATAAGCGTCCGGGGTATCGATTGTCGCCGCGCTCTGGAAGAGACGTCGGGCGGCCTCCGTCGTCCTCGCCCTCGCGTCGGTCGCTCCCGTGTGCCTCCCGACGATGGAGGTCAGGTGATCGACGTAGTCGTAGTAGGCACCATCGGGCTCGATTCCCGTCGCTTGCCGCGTTGCGTCTCGGGCGAGAATCTCCACGCACGCTTCTTCGAGCCCTCGACCCAGGGCCTTGTACGCCTGTGGGTTGATCGGAGAGCATCCGTGCAATTCCTCGTGGAGGTAGGTCCGAAGCCCTGAGGCGTCGCTTGCGTAGGGCAACTTTCCGGCCTGGGCGGCCCTAACGGCCCGGAAAGCCCTGCCGGTTCGATCTCGATTGATCTCAACCTTCCCGAACCAGTAGTGGACCCCGTTTGCACGCATCGAGGCAGGAGGTCTGATCTCCAGCTTGTCCGATCCGTGTCGATTGCCGTCGACGCGAGGCCGAGACCCGGGATTGAGCATCCCGGCCGCGTCTCGACTCTCCAGGCCGAGGCTCCGGAGATAGGCCCGGGAGTTCGCACGGAGCCTTTGCTGGTCTTCTGGGGTCGGGCTCCCTCGCTTCTCCGCCTTGCCGTGGGCCGAGACGAACTCCCGGAGGAACTCCTCTCGGGAGATCGCCGGTCGCTCTCCGATCGAGCGGAGTTGCTCTGCGGTGAGCGTGAAGGCTTCGAGGCCCTGGGAGGGCCTGATCTGAGCCGTCCCGTAGACCGAGGCCTCCGCGACTGGCTCTGGCTCCGGAGGAGGCGGAGGAGGCGTGGGAGCGGCTGGAGGAGGAGCGGCTTTCGTCGCTCGCTGCGGAGCGATCCCGGCCTGACGCTGTACGCCTCCGATCTGAACCCGAAGCGCCGCCTTCTGGACCGCGGAGAGAGGCGTCGCCGACGCGAGGGCGGCCGCTTGCTCCGAGGGAGAGCGAGGGCGGGAGATCGGGGTCTCGGACCACTCCGGGAGCCACGGGATCAGGGTCTCGCGGTCGTTCGGTCGAGCCGGAGGCCGGAGGTAGACTCGACCCGCGCCGTCGACGAAGGGTTCGTCGAGCTTTCGGATCTGCCCATGAACGACGACCGAGTCCGGAGCGGTCCGGTCGTCGAAGTGGGCGAGGATCTTCTTCCGCAACTCCGGGAAGGTCTGTCTCTGCTCGTAGAGGCCGACGAGGCGAGCCTCGTTGTAGGCCTTCGCCGTCTCGGTCCGGACGATCCTCCAGGCCCAGGATCGGTACCTCTGGAAGAGACCCTCTCCGATCTGCTCCGTTCGGAGTCGGACGACCTGTCCGGTCTGAGGATCGACCCGAGCCGCGAGGGAGACCTGTCCGGTCGGGCCCCGGAGCCCGCAGAGAGCGTCGACCATCTCCCGGCGAGTCGCGCCGGAGATCAGGCCGCGACGCATGACCTTCTCGAACTCGCCGATCATCGCCGTCCCGTAGCGGTCGACGCTTGTCGCGTGTTGGCGGAGGAGGCTCGCGAGGGAGCCCCGGGCGGCCTCGCTCATCGTCGCCGCTTGCCGGAGCCGGAGCGGTCGAGCCGCGCCCGTGAAGGCCGCCTCCAGGTCCGCGAGGAGCCGAGCGGTCCCGTCTCGACCCTGGGCGAAGGCGGCCGCGGAGGCCGCGTTCGTGGTCTTCGAGAGCCGGTCGGCGACCATCCTCCGGACGAGCGCGACCTGGGCCTGATACTGGGCGAGGGAGGCCGCCGTGAACGTCTCGTCGAGGCGACCGAAGCGGGTCAGGCGACGTCGGAGGTCGTCGTCGGCCGCCTCCAGGTCGGCGAGGAGTTCTCGGAGCGCCGACCTCCCGCCCTTGTCCAGCCCCGAGACGACGCGGTCGGCCCTCGCAAGCGAGACCCGGAGGACGTCGTCCGCGGCCCGAGCCGCGTCCGAGATGGCCACGGATCAGTCCTCCTCGTCCTCTTCGCCCTCGTCGTCCTCTTCGGCTTCCTCCTCGCCCTCCTCTTCCTCGGCCTCTCCTGGCTCGGGAGGGAGGAACGATGGGACGGCTCCGCCGGAGAGGGCCTTCGTCGCTTGCTCGGTCTCGCGTTCGGTCTCCTCGTGGATCGCCTGAAGCTCCGCCTCGACGTCCTCGACCCCGAAGAGGGTCTGGACGCTCGCGATCGAGGTCTTCTGGGAGATCACTTGCTTGCCGCCGTTCGCTGCCTTGACCGCTTCCGTGGCGGCCTTGATGTCGTTCCAGGTCGGCGAGAAGTAGGGGTTCCAGTTGAGGGAGAGTTCCTCGCTCGACCCAGGCGTTCGGGGCTGGAACCGGACCTCGTCGCCCTCCTGGACCATCTTCGCCGGGAGGACGACCTCGGAGACGACCACGACCGGATTCCCGTCGGGATCGGTCGCTTCCCGGGTCTGCGTCAAGAGCGTCCGGGCGTGCCGGAGCATATCCCGGAGGATCGGCTTGATCGCGAATTCCGAGTACTGCTCCCGGAGGACGTCGCAGCGGGCGAGCATCGGAGCGTAGAGGATTCGGAGGGCCTGGGCGCTCTGAGCCGCCCCGGAGAGCTTCTCGGGGTCGGCGAGGACGACCCCGGCCGCGTCGAGGACGTAGCTGCGGAGTTGGTTCACGAGACCGAGGGCGACCTGGGTCGAGGTGCCTCGAAGCTCCAGGTACTCCGCGCCTCCGGGCGAGAAAATGACGTTATCCGTTCCCCGCTTGATCGTGCCCTCGTTCATCGCCGGATCCATCCGGAGGACGAGGGTCGGATCCACGTTGGCCTTGGTCCCTCGGCCCGTCGCCGACAGGAGTTGGTTGATCTCGTCGAGCGTGTCGCAGAGACCCGCGAAGTCGGACTCCCCGTCCGGGCTCTCGGAGTCGGGGTGGTTCTGGACCCAGTAGAAGGGCGTCGAGTCTCCGGCGTGCGCGATCCGTCGGTGCCTCCAGTCGACCCAGCGCCCGGTCTGCGCGACCTCGCGAGGCATCGGCTCCCAGACGATCTCGACGTTCTCGTCCCAGTAGCGGGCGAAGAAAAAGTCCTTCACCTTAATCTTGCCGTTCTCGACGACCTGACGCGGGAACACGAAGGCCTTGATCGCCGCGCCGACCTTCCACTCCGATTGGTCGGCCCAGCGGAGGACCGTGACGTGCTTCGAGTTGTGGACCTCGACACGAGGGCGTCCCGAGACGAAGCCCCAGGAGAGGCAGACCGAGCCGCACGCCCCTCCGAGAGAGCGAGCCTCGGCCATGCGGGCCGGGAGGCGGGCCGCGTCGGACAGAGCCTTGACGTAGTCCTCGGCCTCGGGGTCCCCGGGGACGCGAATCTCCGGGAAGCGATCACTCCCGAAGAGCATCGAGGAGAGCCGGTTCACGATGACCTTCGCGAGGTCGTAGCGCGAGGAGGGCTTGCGTCGCTTGTAGGGGACGAACCAGCCCGGGGCGATGTCGGCCTCCGCCCCGTAGCCGAGGAAGTACCCGTCCCAGTCGTAGGTCTTGTGCTCGTCTTGGGCGCAGCGGTAGTAGGCCTCCATCCGGTCGAGGGAGCGGAAGCGAGTCGTCTCCGCGAGGTCCACGAGTCGGATCCCGCGGAGAGCGTCCTCTCCGGACTCCGCCCCGGCCATGATTCCACCGTCTGCCACGCTCTCTCCTCTTCTACGCCCGAGGCGTTCGTCAGATCGGCTGGAGGATCTGGAGTCGGCTGATCTTCCCCGCCGCCGCCCCAGCCAGGACCGAGTTCGAGACGATCGCGAGCCCCGTCAGAGACGCCGCGTTGAACGCCGCGGGCACCGTCCCGGCGAGATTGCCGTCTCCGATCAGGCGACCGCGATCCGCCACTACCGTCAGCCCGTCTCCGTTGACCGCTCCGAGCGTGTTCCCGTAGGCCGCGACGGAGGGAGGGTTGCTCGCGTCCCCGGGGCGGATCGTGCAATCCCACTCGCACAACATCCCACCGTAGGTGTCGAGCGTCCCGACCGAGGCGAAGGGAGGCGTGGCGTTCTGAGGCGTGAACGGAGGATTGCTCCCGGCGGCACCAACGGCCGCGATCCAGGCGATGAACGTGTTCCCGTAGGTCATTCCTCCGCCGAGCAAGCCGGGGCCCCAGGTCGTCGGGTCGAAGAACATGAACCCGATCCGCGTCGTGAGGTAGCCAACGCTCGACAGTCCGAACCGAAGTCGGAACCGCTCGGGCAGCACGAGCCCCTCCGAGGGAGCGACGCGGAACGCCGCGCCGCCTCCGGGAGGAGCCCAGACCGAGGTCATGTCCAGCGTCGTGAACGCCTTGTTCGTCGCGAGGTCCGGGCCGCTGACCGAGAGGGCGGCCGTCTGACCCGCGCTCGCCACCGCGACGGGGTCGAACTGGCTCGTGTCGGTCCCGTTCCACTCCCAGATCACGCTCGACGCTGCTCCTCCTCCTCCGAGGAGGCCCGCCGCGAGGAGCAAGCTCGTGAAGCTCGGACGCTCCGACGTCGGAGTGGACGCCACGGTCGGAGCGAGGAAGGTCGCGATCACCCCGTCCTGGGTCGGGAGGTAGGGGACGACCGCGAGCCCCTCGGCCTGGAGGGTCGGGACGTTGTAGGTCCCGTCGTCGATCGTCTGAGCCGCGACGAAGCTCTCCGAGCCGCGGAAGTCTTCCAGGACGAGGTAAAGCGCCATGCAGTCTCCTTCACGCGGCCGGGGTGAACGCTTGCGTGACCGGAAGCGAGGTGACGGTAGTCTGGACCTTGACGTTGTACGCGCCCGCCGCCGAGTTGGAGTACGTCACGCGGCCGTAAAGGTAGAACGAGGAGGCCACGCCCCGGACGCAGTAGCCGGTCCCCGTTCCAATTGCGAACGTCGCGTCTCCCATCCCCAGGGACGCGTTCGCCGCTGTCAGGTTCACGCCCGAAGCGTTCGCGTTCGTGTTCTTGATGGTCGAGTACCCGCAAGTGACCAAGCCGCCCGCGATGCGGACGACCTCGCTGGTGTTCCCGGTAACCCCCGTGTTGTCGAGGACGCTGTTCAGAATCTCGACGCTGGACGCGGGAGCGACACCCGCGCATTGGAGCGCGTACTGGTACCGGCCGATCTCCGAGTCGCCTCGGATGTTCGTGTAGCCCTGCTGGTGGTCTACTCCGATGCCGGTAGAGGCCCCGGACTGCACGATGCAATTGTCCAGGTAGAGCGACGACCCCGACCCGGAGTTATTGGAGACGACCCCAGTCCCACCCGCCGCGTTGCTGTTGAAAAGGAAGCACTCCTGGAGGCGGAGGCGACCGGGGAACGTCCCATAGAAATTCACGCCGGGAGCCAAGGCCGTGAAGGAGGAGTTGACGTAGAGCCCCCGAACAAAGACGGTGTTCAGGAGGACGTTCAACCCCGAGCTAACATTGAACGTGAGCGAGTCCACGCGGACCTGAGTGCTCCACTTGGACCCGAGCGAGGCGACCACGAGACGCTTGCCTGGAACGAAGGCCGCAGGGCCCCAGGACGCGCCCGCCGCCTTGGGTCCAACGAGGATCACGTCCCAGTCGGCCGCCGCGTCAATCGCCGCCTGGATGGTAGCATAGGCCCCTCCCTCGACGACGAGGAGTACTTTGCTCCCGAGCCCGACCCCGTTCGCGGTCGGGGTCCACTCCGAGGTGCCCGAGATCCATTGTAGGATCTGATTCGACGTCGGAGCCGTCGTGGAGACCGCTCGCCCCTGGATCTTGGCGACGGTCGGGTCTGGGTAGAGCCCCGAGAGGTCGCCTCCGGCCGGAGACGGGATCGTCGTGTGGACGTGAGTCGGAGTCGCGTCTCCGAAGTACACCGTGATGGTGTGATTGTTTCCCGTCGAGGTCGCCTCGATCGTCAGGTAGATGCGATCCGTGGCGAGAACCGTCGTCTGCGGGAGGAGTACGGTCGTGGCGTACTGGATCGTCTGGCTGGGATCGTAGAGCGGAGTCACGCCGCTCGTCGCCAGCAGCGTCGAGACTGCCCCATCCCATTTGTACACCCGTACTCGGAACCGGACGGTGTTCTCCGCGAGGCTGGGCCCAGACGCCGACGCCCAGACGTTCAAGTCCCAGACGCCAGCAGGGATCGTAGTCGTCCCAGGAACCGAGAGCGGGGTCACGAAGCCCGCGACGAGGACATAGGTGCCGCCAGTCGGGAGCGTGCCGGAGGTCGTGCTCGACTGTGCCGCGAGAGCCGCTGGTCCAAGCTCTTTCGTACCGACTGCCGGGAGCGGGGCCTGACCAGCCGTAGCCCAGTTTAGGTAGTAAGTTTGACCACCGCCGCCGCCTCCGGTAGCGAGAACTCCGGGAACCCAGGCGGACCCGCTCCATTGCAACACTTGCCCGGAGGTCGGTGCCGAAGACGAGACCGCGTTGCCCTGGAGCCCTTCAACCGTCGCCGTCGCCGAGCCTGAGCCCGAAGCGGTCACGTCTCCGGTCAGAGCCGTGATGCCCGCTGCCGCAGGAGTCGCTCCAGCCCATGCCGAGCCGTCCCAGGTCAGGACGTCTCCGGAGGTCGTGCCCGCGGTCAAGCTGATGTCCGGGGTCGTCCCTCCAGAGGAACTGAGCGGGGCCGAAGCCGTGACGTCCGTGACCGAGGCCGCCGGAGGAGGGGTCACGACCCAGGCAGACGTACCAACGTCCCAGGTCAAAAGGTCGCCGTCCGAAGCTCCGGCCGTGATCGAGATCGTCGGAGTCGACCCTCCGGAGGAGGCGAGAGGGGACGTCGCTCCGACGCTGGAGACGATCGTCGAGATCGCGTCGAGCTTCGTCTTGTCGGCTGCGGACATGGAGCCCGCCGCGAGAGTCGTTGCAGCCGCAATGCCGATCGCCGGGGTCGCGCCTCCCGTCGAGGTGATAGGGGCGCTGCCGGAGACTGCGGAGACGCCTCCCGGAGCCGGAGCCGCTCCGGACCAATTGATCCCGTTCCAGGTCAGGACGTTGCCGGGGGTGACTCCGGGGACCATCCCGACGGTGACGGTAGTCCCGACGGTGACCGCGCTGATCGGGGCGGTCGCTCCGACGGAGGTGATTCCTCCTCCTCCTCCGCCGATGAACCCTGCCGCCGCAAGGAGCGCGAGGAGGTCTCCCTCCGCCGTCTTGACCGGAGGCGTCGAGCCTCGCTGGGAGAGGTAGGCCGCGATCGCCCCGTCCATCGTGGAGAGGTACGGGAGGACGGCGAGGCCCGAGGCCTGGAGCGCCGGGAGGTCGTAGGCCCCGGAGTCAATGACGCTCCCGGCCGTGATCGTCGCGGGACCCGTGAAGTCTTCCAAGACGAGATAGAGCGCCATGTCAGGCCACCGATCCGCGGATCGTCCGATCCGCCGCCAGAGTGTCCGCCGTCGGCCGAACATAGACCGAGCCCAGAACGGCCGCGACGCCCGCGACCGTAATCGCCGTGACAGTCCCGCCCGTCAACGTCACCGCCGAGGCCCAGAGGTAGAACCGACGAGACGCGAGGGCCGCCGTCGGGTCGTCCTGGGTCTGGTCGACGTCGGTCGCCTCGTCGAGAACGTAGAGGTCGACCGTGATCGTCTCGGCCGCAGGAGCGTCGAGGACAAGGTGGGCCGAGACCGGAGAGACGCTCGTCCCGGGCATGATCGCCGGGAAGCGGAGGAGCAACTCCGAGGGGACGTCGCCGGGAGAGGCGACGGGATCGGGCCCGACGAGGCCCGGGGACGAGGAGGCGACGGCAGGGAAGAACATGGCCGAGAGCGTAGCGCGACCGAAGGAGCGAGTCACCTAGCCTGGAGGTTGTGCTGACCGAAGACCGTCGGAGCGTACTGACGGGCTCCCTCCCGGGCGAACCACGACGCCATGAGCCGGTCCCCGGTGTGAGCCTCGGGCGAGTAGAAGAGGGCCTCCCGCATCCATTCCCGGGCCTCGGAGCCGACGTCGTCGCCCTGCTCTCCGCTCGGGACCACCCAGAGGTTGTTCCGCATCTCGACCGCGAGCGATTCGACGCCGAAAGACTCGGAGAACTTGTTCTGGGCCGTCGTGAAGAAGGGTCGGACCGGGAGGTGCCTGTCCGAGGCGAACTGGACGAGGAACTTCTGGGCCCCGTTGGACTCGACGAGGATCAGGCTCTGGTAGCGAGCTTGGACGTCCTGGAGTCGGGAGACGATCTCCGGAGCGGTCCAGCGCCCGCTCTGGATCTCGACCACGATCCGCCTCCTCCTCCCGGTCGGTTCAAGGGCAATCGTGAACAAGACGGTCAGCCCGTGCTGTGCGCTCTCGCCGATCCCGAGGTCCACCCCGGTGAAGCAAGGCCAGAGCTTCCCGCCCGAGACCGGGGCTCGACGGTAGGTCCCCCAGCCTCGACCGGCCGAGACCATCGAGTCGAGCCACGCCTGGGAGAAGCGAGAGGCCGAGTCGACCCGCACTTCGGACAGGTACTTTCTCGCGAAGTTCGGGCCGGTCGTCCCCGCTTGAATCCCTTTCAAACGCTCCACCGAGAACTGCTCGGGCCAGAGCGGCCGCCAAAGGTCCGGAGGATCGGACGGGTTCTCGATCGCCGAGTAGCGTCGACTTTGGTAGCCCGGACGCCTCGCGAGACGGTGCGAGAGGTCCTCGGTGTGCCAGGGCGTGTTGATCGCGTGGATGAACCCGCCCTCGACCACGCGGGTCGAGAGGGTCGAGTCGAACCATTCTTCGAGCTTGCCCATCTGGTCGGCCGTCCGGGTGTTCTCGAAGTCGAGGACGTCGTCGAGGATCGCGCCGTCGAGGCGAGAGCCGACGATCGGGCCTCCGACCCCGAGGGCCTGGACGCTCGGGTCCTTCGCGATCGTAGCGCGCTCGACCGTGATCGCCGTCGCGTGCCACGGGTCCTCCTCGTGCGGGCTCTGCCGGAGGTGAGGGAAGACCTCGTGGACTCGCTCGTTCCTTTCGATGTGGGCCTTGATCGACGCGATGAGCTTCGCCCCCTGGGAGGACGTGTTCGAGACCAAGGCGAGACGCCTCGACGGGTCGTTCCCGAGGAGCCAGAGGACGCGCCCGATCGCGATCTGTTGCGTCTTCCCGTGCTCGACCGGGGCCCAGAGCACCGCTCGGTCGTTCGCATCGAGGAAGGCTTGCCACTCGACGTGATGAGCCGCGTTCTGAAGTCGCTTCCCGGTCTTCTCGTGGGAGAGCGCGTACTCGATGAAGGCCGAGGCCGACCTCCGGCACGAGCGGAGGAGGAGTTCCTTCCGGGCTCTTGCCCGAGCGGCCCAGGCGGTCACGTCTCCTCGGGCCAGCGGCCGAACTCGACGAAGAAACGGAGGTCTTCTTCTGACCTCGAACCGAAGCCGTCTCCTCCTCCGGAGGCGTGGCGGGTGACGCTCTCCGTCTTGACGCTCCGCGTCAGGCCGATTCGGTCGAGGATCGAGTCCGCCGCCGCGAGGCGGATCTTCGACTCGTGGCTCCCGACGATCGCCTGACCGAGGGCTCCGATCGCCGCATCGGCGAGGAACTCCAGGCGGGCCTTGGCTCGGGCGACCCGGGCCTCCCGTGCCTCTCGGACCTCGGCCTTCGCGTCCTCGGTCCGGAGGACGTCGTAGACCGTCCGTTCCGCCGTCTGGAGCCGTTCGCCGATCTGCCTGTTCGAGAGCCCGTCCGCCGCGAGGGCGATCATCGCCTCCCGCTTCTGGTGCCCGACTCGGATCGTCCGCTTCACCTTGCCTCCGCCTTTCGTCCGACCGCCGGGAGGACCGTCACCCGACGAAGCCACGCCCGGAGGTCCCGCTCCCTGAACCGGACCGTCCTCGGGCCCGTGCGGATCACCGGGACGAGCCCCCGGTGGACCCTCACCCGGAGAGCGCCGACCGAGCATCCGAGGAGCCTCGCCGCCGCCTCGTAGTCCAGGAGAGTCTCGTCCGGGTCCGGAAGCGTAAGCCGCACATCAAAATTTTGTAACGTCTCGTAACGTCCCGCAAGCGGAATTCCTAGTGTTTCGCGAAGCCAGCCCCGGGCGGAGAGACGGAACGCAGGATTGCAGATTGTCGGGCACCGACCGCTCGGGAACGGGAAAGCGGAGACCCTCAGAGTTCGCCCCCCGACCTCGGCCCAGGTCCAGCGGAGCCGGTAGGCCCGAGGGTCGACCCCGAAGGCCCAGGCGACCTTCCAGCCGCAGAGGACGAGGGGATGGTCTCCGGCTCTCTGAGCGAGGGTCGCCGCCGCGGCCCGGAGGGTCATTCTGGACTCGGAAGGCCGGTCGACGAGATGGGCCCCCTCGATCAGGTCGAGGAGGTCCTGCCTCGTCTCCAGGCCAGCGAGGAGGGCGAGCCTCGTCCCGCTCTCTCCCTCCCAGGGTTCGGCCCAGGGAGCGCCGGGAGGAGGATGCTCGCCCACGAAGAGCGGAATCACGCCCGCTTTCCACCGTGCCGGTAGGGTCGGGTCTGGTTGTAGGCGTGTTTCCGGACCATCGCTTCTTCGAGGTCGATCCCGAGAGCGCCGCAGAGGTCGAGGAGTCGGATGACCGCGTCGGCGACCTCGACCGCGAAGCCCTCGGGCTTGCCTCCGATCCCGAGGTA
>Ga0114981_10002359_pt1 | contig 12207 bp, 12 predicted proteins | sample S_140806_MF_Meta_FD_87028 | JGI IMG/M metagenome (GOLD analysis project Ga0114981, IMG submission 87028) | Freshwater microbial communities from Lake Simoncouche, Canada to study carbon cycling - S_140806_MF_MetaG | ecosystem: Environmental > Aquatic > Freshwater > Lake | place: Lake...
CGTAGACATCACTGATGGCGTTGGTCGCTGCGATCCGACCAAAGTCGAACGGATCGTCCACGATCGGCATGAAGAAATCGGTCGTGGCGATGAGCGCCTGCTCGTCATTGAGTCGATAGACGGCTGCGTCGTCCGCGGTCTCGATCCCGACCAGAAGCTCGGGGGGCATCGGCATTGCAAAAGTGCCCTGGAGAATTTCGCTCAGAACCCCGGGAGCAATTTTGCACCCGCATCCTCCGCCATGAGAAAGGCTCGTCAGGCGAGGCTCATGCGGGTGAGATGAAATCGATTTTGTGGTCATCTTGAGGTCCAATTAAACTCGTTCAAAAGATCGATCAGAGCCGACTGTTCCCGCCGGGGCTCGAACAGATGCGCCCGGGCGTCACATTGTGTTTCGAGGGCTTGCAGCCTGGGAGCGCCAGACTTGATCCTGGGATGAACCTCACGCAGCATCGCAACGAGCTGCGCTGAATCCCCCGGTTTGAAATAACCTGCATAGTCAGAACCCAGCATGCCGATATTGCCCGGAATTTTTGAGGCAAGGACCGGAGTACCGCTGCAGATCGCCTCCAGGATGACATGGGCGCCCCCTTCGATACGGCTGGTGTGAACCAGGACATGGGCGCGCTGAATATGGCCCTTGACCTGCGGATGGGTCAACCCACCCAGCCAGCGGTAGTGTGGGCATTCACGAGCCGTCTGCGCTGCCATATCGCCGAGTTCAGGATCAAGCGCATGGCCAATATGGTCAATCAGAATCCCCTCGTCCGGTGTGATCTGACGACAGGCTTGAAATAGGACCTGCGGCCATTTCTCGTCCCTCAAGTGCCCGACCATGACCGCACGCAGGTGTCGGGACGTTTTTGGACGAGCGCTTCTTCGCGGCGTCGACTGAAAAACAAGCCGACATTTGTTGCGCCACTGCAGCGGTAACTCGAAAGAGCCGTGCTCTTGCAGCACGATCAAACGGTGGGCAAACTTCAACGAGTTCTGGGCAGCGCCGTCCTGATGAATGTCTCGGTAGAGATCGGTTCCGGTGAGCGCCACCACCAATGGCTTGTCCGGAAAGGTTCTAGACCAGGCCTCAATCGATTGGGCCGAACGCTTCGCGTGCAGGGCAACCAACCCATCACAGCGGTCGAGATGCGGTTCACCAGTCGGCCATGACTTGACCAGATGAACCTGAAAAACCCCGGCCAACATCGAGGCCCAGCGCCGCGCGGTCTGCCAATTCCCATTGTTGGCGTCTGCCAACGCAGGCGTCACAATACAGATTGAGGGTTTACTCATGAAACGGAGCATCGAAGGGGCAACGCGCACCAAACTTCGCGTTGCAGGCAAGCATCTGCTGGGGCAAGCGCTGCAGGACGCCCGCTTGCGAACCGTGCGCCTGCTGGATCACTACGAGGCCGCGCTGGGCGTTTCGATGACTGTACCACTCGAGCCCACTCTGAACCCGCCGCGATGGGAGTTCGGTCACGTGGCCTGGTTTACCGATTGGTGGCTGTGTCGAAATCCGGACCGGGCGCTCGGACTGGACGCTAATCCAGGCGCCTTTCGGTTTGCGGCGAGGCAAGCTCGCCGGGGCGTGGACGCCGATGCCCTTTACGATTCAAGCGCCATTGCACACGATCAGCGTTGGGCACTGGACCTGCCGAGTGCTGCCGAAACACGTGCCGATTTAACCGACAGCCTCGCCGACACACTCGCCTGCCTTGAGCAGGCGAACGACGACGATCGGGGCCTGTATTTTTTTCGCCTTGCCCTGTTTCATGAGGACATGCATGCAGAGGCTGCCGCCTATATGGCGCAAAGCCTAGGCTTTGAACCCGGTGATGACTTTGATGAGGGTCATGAGGTCGATAACGAGGTTAGCAAAGCGGTCAGCATCGGTGCGATCGAACTGGCAATGGCAGCGTCCGAGGTTCAACTCGGCCACACGGGGCCCGGTTTTTGTTTTGATAATGAATTGGGCCTCAAAGCGATGCGAACCCCCGCGTTCCAGATCGATTCTCGTGCGCTGAGTTGGGGGCGCTATCTGCCTTTCATCGAAGCCGGTGGCTATGCCGAGCCGGGTTGGTGGGACGAGCCTGGTTGGCGATGGCGTTGCACTGGTAATCATGCGCTCCCACGCTACCTTCGCCAAGGGATCGGTACCCCTTGGGAGATCCTGCAATTTGGTCGATGGCAGCCACTCGACCCCTCAGCGACCGCGGTTCATCTGAACGCATTCGAAGCACAGGCCTGGTGCCGTTGGGCGGGGCGTCGCCTGCCCACAGAAGCCGAGTGGGTGCTGGCGGCCCAATCGTCCACTAACTTTACGTGGGGCCAGGCTTGGGAGTGGACTGCCAGTGAGTTCAGACCCTTCCCGGGATTCACACCACATCCCTATCGCGACTACTCCCAGCCGTGGTTCGATGGTCGACCGGTTCTGAAAGGTGCATGCAGCGCGACGCGGGCGCGAATGCGTGATGTGCAGTATCGAAATTTCAGTACGCCAGATCGTAACGATATTTTTGCTGGCTTCCGTTCGGTCGCCCTCTAACAACTGGCCTCGATTAAACCGTCGCCCAGAAAACGCTGAACCACTGGTCGGCGTCGGTCCAGTGCTGGGTTGGGGTAATCCTGCCTGAGTCAGCAGCGCCTCAAAATTCTGCGGCTGCCATTTGTATGAATTTTCGGTATGGATTCGCTCACCAGAACGAAACAAGCGCTCGGCCCCCGGCCACCGAATCGTTTGCTCGCACAGAGACTCAAGGTGCATCTCAATGCGGGACTTGTGACCGCAATAGAAAGCCACATGCTTCCAGTGATCAAGAACAAAATCCGCCCCAAGAAGACGATTCAAATGGCGCAACAGATTACGATTGAAAGCAGCCGTCACGCCAAGCGCATCGTTATATGCGGATTCAAGCATCGCCCGCGACTTGACCCGGTCAACGCCGATCAAAATGCCCCCCCCTGGACCGCTGGCCGCGCACACCGCCCGAACTTGCTGCAACAAGCCGAGGGCCTCGTTAGGGGTAAAGTTTCCGATGCTCGATCCTGGATAAAAGACCACCCTTGGCCGATCGTCGAGACCGAGTTGCGAAAGCCACGCAGTTGATTCATCGGAAAGCTCAAAACGAGCTGAAAAATCCATCGCCAGTGCACGTCTGGGAAGCTCAGGATGACGCTGCCCCAAACCCTGCAGCGCCTCGAACAAAAACTCGGATGAGATATCAATCGCGAGATAGGCGGCTGGGTTCAGAATCGGCAAGAGGCGTTCAGCCTTGGCGCAATTTCCCGCGCCCAGATCGATCAAAACTGTTTTCGCCGGGACAACTCGGGCGATTTCGGCAGCCGAAGATTCGAGGATCGCCGCTTCAGTTCGGGTCGGGTAATACTCGTCCAGGGCCGTAATGGCATCAAAGAGGCGCGATCCCTGACTATCGTAAAAATACTTGGGAGAAATTTGAGCCCGCGGTCGCAACAGCCCTTCGTCAAGCTCGCCAATCGCTTGAGCGTCCAGATTTGATTCTTGCTTCAATGAGTACCTGTCTCGGTTTGTGCCCCGCAATATTCTGGCATCCTACGCGGCATCTTGGGCCCTAACCTCTTGCGGGCCCCGACACCACAGGAAGTCTTATGAACCGTGCCACCTTTGTGCGCCTTGGTCTCAACTTGCTTGCCAGCCTTCTGGTGGGGAGCATCAGTGTGGCGCAGGCCCAGACCGTCTTTCGAGTCACCGCAATCCCGGACGAAGCACCCAGCGAGTTAGCCCGCAAGGCAGCGTCGCTCGTGGCTTACCTTGAATCGCAACTCGGCATGAAAGTTCAGTTTGTGCCAGTAACTGATTACGCGGCAGCGGTTGAATCATTGGTCAACAAGCGCGTTGATCTCGCCTGGTTCGGGGGCTTCACGTTTGTTCAAGCCAACGTCCGGTCGGGCGGAAAAATCATTCCCCTGGTTCAGCGTGAAGAAGACACACAGTTCAAGTCGGTGTTCATCACCAGTGACCCCACGGTTAGCACGCTTAATGATCTGAAGGGCAAGGATGTGAGCTTTGGTTCGCAGAGCAGCACCTCTGGACATCTCATGCCGCGCAGCGCACTTCTCGCGGCTAACATCAATCCGGACAAGGATTTCAAACGCGTTGCCTTCAGTGGCGCCCACGATGCCACGATCGCGGCAGTCGCATCCGGCAAGGTTCAGGCGGGCGCACTCAACATTCAGGTCTGGGAGCGTTTTGTTGCTGAGAAAAAGGTGGACCCGAGCAAGGTCAAGGTTTTCCATACCACTGCGCCGTTTTTCGACTACAACTGGTCGGTCCATGCTGATATGCCATCGGCCATGCGTGAAAAACTTAAGCAGGCATTTTTGGGCTTGAGCAAGACAACCCCCGAAGGCAAAGAGATCCTTGAATTGCAGCGTGCCAGCCGTTTTGTGCCGACCCAGGCCGAGAACTACAGAGAAATCGAAACTGCAGCCCGTAGCGCCCAACTCCTTTGAGCCCCCCTTAACCGACGCATTGAAGATTCAAACCAGGCATCTCGAGGCTCGGCATCGCGCATATCGCTCATCCGATGATCGCGCAATCGAGCGCCTGAGTCTCGAGATCGGCGCTGGCGAACACGTCGCCATCATCGGTCCCTCGGGTTCGGGGAAGACGACGTTGCTGGAGGTTCTGGCATGTGCCATGAAGCCCCTGAGCGGGTCGCTGTCACTCGACGGACAGGACCCTTGGCAGTTGTCAAAACCAGAATTACAGCGGTTGCGGGGCCGTTTATTTCTCGCCCCACAAGTTCCGCCGCTGCCTCCACGGCAACGCGTCGTCACAGCCGTGCTGGCTGGACGACTGCCGTCGATCGGCTTTTTCGCCAGCTTGCGATCCCTCATAGTCCCGAGTGATCTCCCCGGTGCGTTGGCGGCACTCGAGCGCTTTGATCTGGCCGAGAAGCTGTTCGAGCGGGTCGATCAGCTCTCAGGCGGGGAGCGCCAGCGGGTGGGTTTGGCCCGCGCCCTAATGTCCCCCGCATCGCTTTGGTTGATTGACGAGCCCCTGTCATCGCTCGACCCAGCCAGACTACATCAAGCCATGCGGGCTCTGGTCGACAGTGCGAATGAACGCGGCGCGACCCTGGTAACGACACTGCATCAGGTCGACGCCGCCCTGGCATTCTTTCCACGAATCATCGGCCTTCGCAAAGGAAAGCTGGCCTTCGATTTGCCGAGTTCACAAGTCACACAAGAGGCCCTGGAGAGTCTCTACGAGACCTCCAGTAACGAGTTGTGCGGTGCCGATGCCGCCGATGAACATCTTGGCGGCCCAGGCGTCAGCGTCACCGCCCTGCACTGCCGATAATGCGGCGCGCCGAGCCCATCCGGGATCCCGCTACCGCATCCCGACTCTTCTCCATCCTAGCCGGTTTTGCCCTGTTGTGGCCCCTAGGCATCGCGACCGAGTTCCGTCCCTGGGCGCTATTCGAGTCCGACAGCATTCAGGCGACGGTTCGATTTCTTGGAACCTTTTGGCCAATTGCGGTCGATCCCGAGTTTTTACGTCTGATTGCGCGAGAAACCTGGCGCACGGTCGCCATGGCGACCGTTGGGATCAGCCTGGCACTCTTGCTGGCCATTCCACTGAGCCTGGTTGCGGCAAGGGTGCTCTCGCTCTCGGGGCTGACGGGCAAGATGGACCAAGTGCCATTCTGGATTCGCCAGTCGGTTCGCTGGGTGCTTATTGTTCTGCGCAGCATTCCCGAACTGGTCTGGGCCCTGGTGTTTGTTCGGGTAGTTGGCCTGGGCCCGACCGCGGGCGTTCTGGCCATCTCGTTGACCTACGCGGGCATGCTTGGAAAGGTGTATGCGGAAATTCTAGAGAGTGCCGATCAGCATTCGAGCAGAACGCTGCTACGAAATGGGAGCAGCCGAATGCAAGCGTTCTTCCATTCTTTACTACCCACCTGCGCAGCGGAGTTGACCAGTTACACCGTCTACCGTTGGGAATGCGCCATTCGCTCGTCCGTCGTTCTCGGTTTTGTAGGTGCGGGAGGACTGGGCCAGGAAATGGACAATTCGATGAAGATGTTCGCCGGCGCCGAGGTGGCGACCATGCTGCTGGTCTTCATCGGACTGGTTGCGCTTGCAGACCGTGCCAGTGCAACGATCCGGAAGGTACTCGGATGAGAACCCAGGCTTGGGGAGTACTGACAGCACTGCTATGCCTGGTCATTGCAAGCTTCGCGACCATCGATTTGCAGTGGCAAGCCTTTTGGTCAGCCGAGGCGGTCGCGAGCATGGGGCGCTTTCTGGGGGAATTCGTTCCTCCTGAAACTTCACCAGAATTCATTCAAAAAGTGATCGTGGGTGCCTGGGAGACCCTGGCCATGTCCGTTCTTGGCACCTTGCTGGCTGCCCTGCTGGGAATGTTGCTGGCCATCCCTGGAAGCCAAAATCGCGCAGAAGCGCGCACCTGGACTCGAACCCCAGTCCAGTGGGTGCTCAATGCCCTGCGCGCCATTCCGGAACTTGTCTGGGCTAGCCTCCTGCTGATTTCGGCAGGCTTGGGGCCATTTGCCGGAACGTTAGCACTTGCGCTACACACCGCGGGTGTCCTGGGACGACTTTACGCAGAGGCCCTTGAAAACGCCCCCACCGGGCCTGCGATGGCACTCAAGGCCCAGGGCGTCGGTTCAGGTCGCGTCTTTTTTTATGCCACCCTGCCCACGATTTTGCCCCAGGTGATGAGCTACACTCTTTATCGATGGGAGAACAACATCCGAGCGGCGGCTATCCTGGGTGTGGTCGGCGCCGGCGGACTCGGCCAATTGCTGGCGTTTCATCTGAGCCTTTTCCAAATGCACAAAACCGCATCAGTGCTGCTGGGCATGATTGGAATGGTGGCCTGCGTAGACGCACTAAGCCAGCAGTTGCGCAAACGTCTGACCTGAAGTCAGACTTTCGACGACACAAACAGTTCCTCGTCCGAGGGCGCCACCTCAGTCACAAGATCCCTCACCAGCGGCTTGTTGGGCAACGGCTCAATCACCATCTCCCGCGCCTCCAGTTTTGCCAGACAGGCATAGACCGTCTTGCCATCGACTCTCATCATGCATTCTTTACAGGCGTTAGCATTGATGCAGGAATATCGAATTGCCAGACTCGGATCCACGTGCGCCCGCACCCAACGCAAGGCGTCCAGCACCGACTGGCCCGGTTCGAACGGGACGTCATGGGTCTCGAACCGGAGTGCGTCGCCAGGGGCGCCCCGTTTAATGCGAAGGTTGACTTGAAGGTTGACGCGGTGGTCGCCGAGGTGGTTGACGATTTGGCTCATGCGAGCTCCACGGGATCGGGGATCAGCACCGATGCCGGCACCATGCGTCGCGCAATATTCAGCTGGCCACCGCCATCGGTATTGACCACCTGATTGACCCGCCACGACTCGTCAAGCCCCGGAAAATCTTCGCGCTGATGCGCCCCGCGGCTCTCAGTGCGAAGCAAGGCAGCACGCGTCACGACTTCAGCCACGAGCAACATCTGAAAAAGATCGAACCAATCAATCCGGACGCAATCCAGCCCGCCAGTTCCTTTTGGTGGCACTTCCCCGACCTGAGCGCGCATGGCCGTTAGTCGGTGTAACGCACGCAGCAGGCCGGCCTCAGTGCGAAATGGCCCGACCTCATCGGCCATCAGCGCCTGTAACTCAACCAGCATTTGAGCCGGATTGAAATCCAGATGGGATGGTCCCTGGGTGTACCAGTGCGCATCACGTCCGGCACCATCCCAGCGCAGCGGACCGCTGGCGAGCGCGTCATGAGCTGCATTGCGACCCGCTCTGCGCCCGAATGCCAGCGCTTCGGTAATCGCATTTCCGGATAAGCGGTTTGCGCCGTTAGCGCCGCCAACGGCTTCGCCCGCCGCCAAAAGACCCGCCAATGTCGTTCTCATCTGGGCGTCGACCTGGATGCCGCCCATGTGATAGTGCGCAATCGGCGCCACTTCGATCGGCATCTGGGTGAGATCGATGCCATTTTTAGCGATCCGATCAATCACGGGCCCGAACGCTTCGCGCAAGACCTCGGCACTCAGATGCTCAAATGACAAATAGGCGCCGCCATTGGGAGAACCTCTCCCCGCTTCGACCTCTTTGGTAATCGCGTAAGTCGCTAAATCACGGGTCACGATGTACTTGTCCGAGACAGCAGCACCGTAGTTCTGAACAAATTCCTCACGATTTCCATTCAGTAAACGACCACCGAGTTTATAGCGGAACGGGTCCCACATAATCGGGTCCATTCCGATCATGCGGGGCGCGAGGTGGCCAATCGGAAAGAATTGGACAAACTCCATATCAAGCAAAGCCGCGCCCGCCCGAAGTGCAAGTGCATACCCATCGCCGCCCATATTGGCCGAGGCACTATTGCGCCGATATAGGCGCGTTAATCCACCCGTAGCCATCACGGTGGCCGCAGCCCCGATGCTGACGAGTTCACCGGTAGACAAATGGAGCGCGGTGGCCCCAACGCATTCGCCGCCCTGGGTTTCCAGGCGCGTGACGAGTAAATCGCCGACCCGTCGAATCGAGCCCGGCGTGGCGCCTTCGACGAGACCCGCACGCGCAGATTCAGGGCCTGCCGCGCGAATGAGTTGGGTGCGCAAAGTTCTGGAGACTGCAGGCCCAGTATTCAGAAAGTCGACATAGACGCAGCGGGGCCGGTCATGGCCGGGTGCCATCACCTGGGTGAACCGACCTTCCTTACGCGCCCAACCGACGCCCCAGGAATCCATCTCTAAAATACATTCAAGCCCGTCTTCGCAGATCACTCGGGCAAGCGCCGGATCACACAGACCGCGCCCGGCACGTAGCGTGTCGACAAGATGATGTTGCCAGTGATCGGGGCATTCACCACCCACGGCGGCCGCAACCGTCATCTGCGCCATGACGGTCGCCCCGCCGCGCCCGATCAGACTCCGATCGATCAACAATACGTTTGCACCATGGCGGGCGGCTTCGAGGGCGGCATACATACCTGCGCCACCGGCGCCAATCACAAGAACGTCGGTCGTGAGATGCACTGCTTCAGTCCCTGGAAGACAAATTCAGCCTAAGTGTGACATCCCCTGCGCGGGAAGCACAAGGCTGGGCGCGGTTGCCTCGCCGTCGCACATGGTCTCTCCAGCGCTCGTTCTGACTCAGGTTGCCGGCTTGATGAACTTCAGCGTCATGCGATCGGATTCACCAATGGCCATGAACTTCGCGCGATCAACCTCGCCGCCACGCAGGGTTGGTGGTAGCGACCAGACGCCCTGAGCATGGTCCTTGGTGTCGCGCGGATTTGCGTTGATCTCGCTGCGATCGGCCAGTATGAAACCGGCAGCATTTGCACTCTTTATAACGAAGTCCTCGGGTACGTAACCGCTCGCAATAATCTGCGCGATCGGGGTCCCAGACGCCGCACGATGCTCCTCGACACCAAGTACGCCACCCGGTTTGAGCACCGCGTGGAAGGCGCGAAGCATCGCGTCGAGATGGCCATCCTCGATCCAGTTGTGCACGTTTCGGAAGGTCAGCACAAGGTCAGCCCCGCCTAAGGGTGCGATGTCGGTGAAACCGCCGCCGTCGCGCGGTAACGTCCCGAGGATTGTCCGACCGAAAATTGCAGGGTCCTGCGCCAGCTTGGACTCGAAACGCGCCCGAGCACGGCGCCGGCCTTCTTCCGGAGCGTCCGCCGAATAGTGGGCGGCATACAGGCGGCCAGTATTTTTCAGATAAGGCGCCAGAATCTCGGTGTACCACCCTGCGCCGGGCGCGATCTCGACCACCGTTTGTGTCGGTGCCAGGCCGAAGAATCGAAGCGTTTCATATGGGTGGCGCGCCCCATCGCGGGCGCGGTTGGCATTGCTGCGATGGGCGCCAGCGATCACTGCCGTCAAGGCCGTACCGTCGGGGCCGTCGGGAGCGGCAAAGGCCTGATTAGGCAGCATTACAGCACCCAGAAGGGCGCCAAGGGTTAGCCGGCGATTTAAGTGATGTGTGGTGTGCATATTCTTAGTGTGGCACCGGGTTGGATGTCTTTGGCCTCGAATCGATCCAGGTCGGGGCAAGGGCAAGCTTCAAATGGTCAAGCAAGAACTGGTTGCGCGTGAATTTCATACGCTCGGGCGTTGACAGCGCAACCACTTGGGTGCCGAACTTGGTCTTGGCGGTCCAACCCGTCAGGACCTTCACAAGCGTACCGTTGCGGATCGCGTTTTCACATAAATAGTCGGGCAGAAGGGCTACTCCCAGCCCGGCGGCAGCTGATTCATAAACGGCCTCGGGGTTGTCCACCCGATAACGAGCATTCACTTTGACGGTCACCGTTTCGGGTATCTGGTCGGCCTTGGTGACTTCACTGACCAGTGTCCAGATGTCGTCACTATTGTCACGTCGATAGTAAAGGCAAGAATGTTTCATCAGTTCGGATGGCGAGGCTGGCGTGCCATTAAGGGACAAGTACAAAGGCGACGCGGTCAGAAACCACTCGACCATGGCCATCGGGGTACTTCTGAACTCCGAGCCCGCAGCGCTTGACCAGCGAAAAGCGATATCGATGCGCTCTGCGGCGATGTCGAATAACCGGTCGGCGAGCCTGAGTTCAATTTCAAGGGCCGGGTGGAGCCGCAAGAATTCCGGCAGTTGCTTGGCCAAAACGCGCTGCCCCCACGAAACCGGTGCCGTCAGCCTCAGCGTCCCAGTCAGTTCCGTTTTGAGAACACGAACGCGCTCGAGACCACCGGAAATCTCATTGACGGCTCGTTGGGCAAATTCGAGATAAACCTCACCAGCCGGGGTCAGAGCAACTTTGCGTGTACTGCGACTGAACAAGGTCGCGCCCAGCCGCTCTTCGAGTTGAGCAATACGTTTACTCACCAGGCTCTTGCTCACATCGAGCGCTACCGCAGCCTGGCTCACGCTGCTGCTCTGAGCCACCTTGATGAAGGCACTGAGCATATCGGTCGAGATGGGCCTTTGCTGACGCTCGGAGGGAATCATTGTTCGCGATCTGAAGATAATCTGTTCGCAGTACAGCAGTTGCCTCCAAATTGGTCAATTCCTACACTGGGTTTGTATCGGTTTATGAATGATTACAAAAGGAGACAACATGAAGATTCACGCAGACCCCATTACCGTTAATTGCAGAAAGGTTCTGGCTGGCCTTCAGTTCATCGGTGCGCCTTATGAACTGGAATACGTCGACTACTTCAAGGGCGCTCAAAAAGAAGATCCCTTCCTGAGCCTCAACCCAAACGCCTCGTTGCCGGCGATGGTCGACGATGACTTTGTCCTTTGGGAATCGAATGCGATCCTGCAATATGCCGCTGACAAACATGGTAACGATGCAGCCTATCCGAAGAACCTCAAGACCCGCGCCGATATCAACCGGTGGCTGTTGTGGGAGTCCTCCAGCTGGTTTCCGAGCTGCTATGTTTTCCTCGTCGAAAACTGCGTTAAACCGCTGCTCGGTGGCGCGCCCGACCCGGCAGTCCTGGCCGCTCAGGAAGCTCAGTTCCACAAGCTCGCGGGCATTCTCGATAAGCGTCTTGATAGCACCGACTGGATCAGCGGCTCACATCCGACGATCGCCGACGTGGTCTTGGCCGCGCCGATGCACCTGCACGGATGGCAACAACTGCCGCTGAACGGACACGGCAATCTCAAGCGTTGGCTGCACGAGCGCGTTGAGAATCTGCCCTGCTGGCAGAACACGACGGTCTATGAAGGGTTTACCACCCAAAAACCCCAGTAACGATTGATCGGACCGACATGACGCCTTCGCACCCTGTGCGTGCCACCCTGAATTATTCAGTGGATAACGGCATACCCCCTGACTATTACTTCTACGAGCCCGACCCGAGCGTCAAGCTCAACCCGCCGGGGACCGATTCAAAAGAAGTCGATATCCACGACGCCTGGCCACAGCGGCATACAATCCGTCTGGACCGAGAGGGTTTCGAACTGCATGAGTTCGAACCTTCCTTTGTCAAATTTGATGATGATGACAAGGTCAAGCAGGAGTTTTACGAACAAGTCCGGGCGTTTGTCATGACTCACACGGGTGCGAAGCGCGTCGAAATTTTTGATCACACGATTCGCAAACGGCTCCCCGCCGATCTGAAACAGCAGACCGAGGTCCAGCGCCCCGCTGTCCTGCTGGTGCACAGCGATTACACCGTGAGGAG
>Ga0114981_10002362_pt1 | contig 12183 bp, 18 predicted proteins | sample S_140806_MF_Meta_FD_87028 | JGI IMG/M metagenome (GOLD analysis project Ga0114981, IMG submission 87028) | Freshwater microbial communities from Lake Simoncouche, Canada to study carbon cycling - S_140806_MF_MetaG | ecosystem: Environmental > Aquatic > Freshwater > Lake | place: Lake...
CTTGGAAGAAGCCCACATGCGTAACCGCGCTTGGATAGGCAATTGGTTGATCGAAAAAGGAAAGACCGATGGCAGCGTCGAGATGATCACACGGGAAGGAAAGACATTCATCGATATCAAAGTCTACGACAAGATGCGCGCTAATGTGGGCGAGCTTTTGAAGGAAGTGCAGCGCATTACCAGTGAGGGTGATTTCAATGCAGCTGCAGCCTTGGCCGACAACTATGGAAAAAAGGTTGACCAGGCGCTTCGTCAGCAGGTTATCGATCGTGCGGCCAAGTTTAACATTGCACCATTCAATGCGATGGTTAACCCAGTGCTAGAGCCGGTGCTCGACGCGGATGGAAAAATAGCCGACGTGAAAGTGACCTACCCAACAAGCTTCACTGAGCAGCATTTGTTCTATGGTAAGAATTACTCATTCTTGCCTCATTGATACAATTGAAACAGTTGTTAAACGGCCACTTCGGTGGCCGTTTTTCGTTTCTGCCCATCCTTTTGTATGTACTTTTGCAACCCATGAAATGGCTCATGCTTTTCTTTTTTTGCACGCTGGCAATCAACGCCGGAGCCCAATTTAATGGGGCATTGCCGCCTAAGAGAGGCATCAAGCCGGATACTGTTTGGATTATTACAGGAAAGCGAGAGCTGGGGCCGGCTTATCGCAGGTTCAAAATGGATTTTACCTTGGACGCACGTCAAACAATCATCGGGTCCCAGCGCACCAAAATCGGAGGTATCCGTGTGGGATTGGAGTATCGACGTGTGCACCGCATAGGAATAGGGTTTTATGGACTACGTGATGGTATTTTGAATGGCTTAAGCGGTGCGGTGGAACTGAATGGCCTGCCGCAAATCGACTCGACCATTACTTGGGCGAAACTCACCATGTCTTATCGTAGCCTGTATTACGAACGAGTTATGTATTTTAGTCGAAAGTTGGAGTGGTCGCTGACCACGCATTATGGTATCGGAAAAATAGCAGGCAGTTACACGCGTGCCGGATCCTCAGAATTGCAAACATTGCCGGCACAGCGTCTCCAGGTGCTCGATTTTTCCTCGCTTTTGTACTATAACGTCACTTACTGGTGCAGTGTTGGTGTGGGGGTTGGCTATCGCTATGTGCCCTCGGCAACGAAGGAAATACGCGATGTGTATGAAGCCCCAATTGGCCTCTTGCGTGTGCGCATCAAGCCCGGAAAATTGATCTCCAGTATCTGGGATAAGGACACCAAAAACCTGTATTGAAATCGCCGGTCGATTGTGTTCGCCCACCGACCTTCAGAGAGGCCTTCGTTGCGCGCCTTGGGCGATGAAATTGTGTCTTTTTGGGAAAAATGGTACGGATGGTTAAAAAAAAGTTCAAGAGCACTCATTTTTAAAATCCTGAAAAACAAACGATTGCGAGCCGTGAAAAATTATTTTGCACAAATCTTTCAGGACTTCTTGCACGAACGGAACTAAATCGTACATTTGCCGCCCCAATTTTCGGAGACGTGAGTTCTATCGAAATCGGTGAAAAAAAGCAATTTAGAGAATAAGATGCCAACCGTACAGCAACTAATCAAAAAGGGACGTACCCCTAAGACATACCGCAGCAAGTCTGTAGCGCTCGACTCGTGTCCACAGCGCCGCGGAGTTTGCACCAAGGTTTACACAACCACGCCTAAGAAGCCTAACTCGGCTCTTCGCAAGGTGGCAAAGGTTCGTTTGACGAACAAGTTCGAAGTTATCGCCTACATCGGTGGTGAAGGACACAACCTGCAAGAGCACTCAATCGTGCTTGTGCGCGGTGGTCGTGTAAAAGATCTTCCGGGTGTGCGTTACCACATCGTTCGTGGTGCTTTGGATACGGCCGGTGTAAATGGTCGTAACCAGCGTCGCTCGAAGTACGGTACGAAGCGTCCAAAACCAGGTGCACCAGCTCCTGCCAAAAAGAAATAAGGTAATTCAAGAGATATAGCCCAATACAATGAGAAGAAGAAAGGCCAAAAAAATTGCAGTACTTCCTGATCCAAAGTTTAACGAAACCTTGGTTACCAAGTTCGTGAACAATATCATGCTTCAGGGGAAGAAGGGTACTGCGTTCAATATCTTCTATGATGCCATTGAAAAAGTTTCCACCAAAACCAGCGAAGATGGTTTGGAAATCTGGCGCAAGGCATTGGAGAATGTAACTCCTGCTGTTGAAGTTCGTAGCCGCCGTGTAGGTGGTGCTACTTTCCAGATTCCTACGCCAATCCGCGATGAGCGTAAAAGCTCAATGGCAATGAAGTGGCTCATAGGTTACGCTCGTAATCGCAATGAGAAGAGCATGGCTGATAAGTTGGCTGGTGAAATTATCGCAGCTAGCAAGGGTGAAGGCGCTGCTTATAAGAAGAAGGAAGACGTTCACCGTATGGCTGACGCCAACAAAGCATTCGCACACTTCCGTGTGTAATTAAACTGAAGAAAAGAAAAGAACCATTATGTCTCGCGACTTAAAATATACAAGGAATATCGGTATCGCTGCACACATCGATGCCGGTAAGACCACCACCACTGAGCGTATTCTTTACTACTCAGGTGTAAATCACAAAATCGGTGAGGTACACGATGGTGCTGCTACCATGGACTGGATGGCTCAGGAGCAGGAGCGTGGTATTACTATTACCTCTGCGGCCACTACAGTAAGTTGGAACTACCGCAATAACAAATACCATATCAACATCATCGATACCCCGGGTCACGTTGACTTTACCGTAGAGGTAAACCGCTCACTCCGCGTATTGGATGGTTTGGTGTTCTTGTTCTCGGCGGTTGATGGTGTAGAGCCTCAATCAGAGACAAACTGGCGTTTGGCGAACAACTACAACGTTGCTCGTATCGGATTCGTAAATAAAATGGACCGTCAGGGTGCAGACTTCTTGAAGGTTTGCAAGCAGGTGAAGGACATGTTGGGTAGCCACGCTGTGCCACTTCAGTTGCCAATCGGTGGTGAGGATGATTTTAGAGGCGTAGTTGACTTGATCAACTGGCGCGGTATGATCTGGAATGAACACGACAAGGGTATGACCTATGAAGTGGTTGACATTCCAGAGGATATGTTGGATGAGGCGAAGGAATATCGTGAGAAATTGCTTGAGGCAGTTTCTGAGTACGACGACAATATCATGATGAAGTTCTTTGATGCTCCTGAAACCATCACTGAGCGTGAAGTGTTGGATGCATTGCGTCAGGCTGTATTGGATATGAAACTCGTTCCAATGGTTTGCGGTTCTTCATTCAAGAACAAAGGAGTTCAAACGATGCTTGACTTGGTAATGGAATTGATGCCAAGCCCGCTTGACAAAGAAGATACAAAGGGTACAAACCCTGATACAGGCGAGGAGATTATCCGTAAGCCAGATTACAAAGAGCCGTTCGCAGCATTGGCCTTCAAGATTGCTACTGACCCATTCGTAGGTCGTTTGGCTTTCATGCGTGCTTACTCAGGTTTGCTTGAAGCAGGTTCTTATGTGTTGAATACTCGCAGTGGAAATAAAGAGCGTATCTCTCGTATTTTCCAAATGCACGCTAACAAGCAAAACCCGATTGAGCGTCTAGGCGCTGGCGATATCGGTGCAGCTGTTGGATTTAAAGATATTAAGACAGGGGATACGTTGTGCGACGAAAAGCACCCAATCGTTCTTGAAGCGATGGACTTCCCTGAGCCGGTAATCGGTCTTGCCGTTGAGCCAAAAACTCAGGCTGACTCTGATAAGATGGGTATGGCTTTGGCGAAACTCGCTGAAGAAGATCCAACCTTCCGTGTTCACACAGACCAGGAAACCGGTCAAACTGTAATCAGCGGAATGGGTGAATTGCACTTGGAAATCATCGTTGACCGCTTGAAGCGCGAATTCAAGGTTGAGTGTAACCAAGGTGCTCCACAGGTTGCTTACAAAGAAACCATCGTAGGCACTTCTGCTCACCGCGAAGTGTTCAAGAAGCAGTCGGGTGGTCGTGGTAAGTTCGCCGATATTCAAATCGAAATCGGACCGAATGATGACGCTGAGAAGCCAGGCTTGTTGTTCGTAAACAACATCAAGGGTGGTAACATTCCTCGCGAATTCATCCCTGCGATCGAGAAAGGTTTCAAAGAAGCCATGAACAATGGTGTACTTGCAGGATACCCTGTAGACTCTTTGAAAGTTGAATTGAACGACGGATCGTTCCACGCAGTTGACTCCGATGCACTTTCATTCGAATTGTGTGCGAAGATGGCTTACCGTGAAGCAATGCCGAAATGTCGCCCAATCATCCTCGAGCCTATCATGAAGCTTGAAGTGGTTACTCCATCTGAGAACATGGGTGATGTAATCGGTGACCTTAACAAGCGTCGTGGTTTGATTGAAGGTACCGGCGAGCGTAACAACGCTACCGTTATCAACGCCAAAGTTCCACTTTCTGAAATGTTCGGTTACGTAACTGACTTGCGTACCATCACTTCAGGTCGTGCAACCTCAACCATGGAATTCAGCAATTACGCTGCCGCACCGAACAACGTGCAGGAGACTGTAATCGCTAAGGCAAAAGGAAAAGCAAACGCATAATAGAAAAACAAAGCCTAATGGCCCAGAAGATTAGAATAAAACTGAAGTCTTACGACCACAACCTGGTAGACAAGTCTGCCGAGAAGATCGTGAAAACCGTGAAGTCAACCGGTGCAGTTGTAAACGGACCTATTCCGTTGCCAACACACAAGCGCATTTACACCGTGTTGCGTTCACCTCACGTAAATAAGAAGGCTCGTGAGCAGTTCGAATTGAGCTCCTACAAGCGTCTGCTCGATATCTATAGCTCTTCAAGCAAGACTGTAGACGCGCTGATGAAGCTCGAACTGCCAAGTGGTGTGGAAGTGGAGATCAAGGTGTAGTAGGAGGGAAGCGAAAGCATCCACCCAACAAACAACAAGCAATTAACGTCTCTGCTGAGCAGAGACAAAGCATAAACAATAAATAACAAACACATGCCAGGTATTATTGGTAAAAAGGTCGGAATGACTAGCATCTACAGTGCCGCTGGAAAGATGATTCCATGCACGGTGATAGAGGCTGGTCCATGTGTGGTTACACAAATCAAGACCAAAGACGGTAAGGATGGGTATGATGCAGTTCAGATTGGCTACGTAGACAAGAAGGACAAGCACACCACCAAAGCCATGCAAGGCCACTTCAAGAAGGCCAATGTAACACCAAAGCGTTACATCGCAGAGTTCCATGATTTCGGTAGCGACATCGTATTGGGCTCAACCATCACAGTTGATACTGTTTTCGTTGAAGGCGAAAACGTAGACGTGATCGGTACGACAAAAGGTAAAGGTTTCCAAGGCGTTGTGAAGCGTCACGGCTTTGGCGGGGTGGGCGAGAGCACACACGGTCAGCACAACCGTCTTCGCGCTCCGGGTTCTATGGGAGCTTCCTCTGATCCTTCACGTGTATTCCCAGGTAAGCGCTTGGGTGGCCGTGACGGAGGTTCACAACGCACCGTTGGTAACCTGGAAGTGGTGAAGATTCTCCCAGAAGAAAATCTGATCCTCGTGAAAGGTGCAGTTCCCGGATTTAATGGTTCAACCGTATATATCGTAAAGTAACATGAAACTCGAAGTAATCAATACCTCAGGCCAGAAGACTGGCAAGTCCGTTACGCTCGATGCATCGGTATTTGCCATCGAACCTAACGATCACGCGATCTACCTCGATGTGAAGCGCTACTTGGCTGCTCAACGTTCGGGTACGCACAAATCGAAGCACCGCGGTGAAATTCACGGTTCAACTCGCAAGCTGCACAAGCAGAAGGGTACCGGTGGTTCACGTAAGGGCTCTATCAAAAACCCGTTGTTCCGTCAGGGTGGTACCATTTTCGGTCCACAACCTCGTAGCTACGACATCAAAGTGAACAAGAGCACTCAGCGCTTGGCACGTAAGTCGGCACTAAGCTACAAGGCTAAAGAGAACAATATTCTTGTGTTGGACACCATTGCTATGGATAAGCCACGCACAAAGGATTTTGCAGGTTTGTTGAAGAACCTCAGCCTCGACGGAAAGAAGACGCTTGTTCTTATCCCGGAAAGAAACGACAACGTATTTCTTTCATCACGCAACTTAGAAAAAACCAACGTACAGATTGCTAGTTTGGTGAATACCTACGACATCATGAACAGCCACAATGTGGTTTTCGTAGGAAACGCTCACGAAGTGGTAGCTGAACTCCTAAAGAAATAATAACACATGAAACAGATCCTCCTCCGACCTTTGGTCACCGAGAAAATGTCTGCTATCTCTGATAAGCAGGGTAAGTACGGTTTCATCGTGAATCGCGACGCCAACAAGATTGAAATCAAGCACGCTGTCGAGAAGTCTTACGGAGTAACCGTGGTTAAAGTAAACACCATTAATGTTGACGGTAAGCGCAAGTTCCGTTACACAGCGAAGGGCATCATTGAAGGACGTTCACAGTCTTACAAGAAGGCCATCATTAAGCTGCAAGCTGGTGAGACAATTGATTTTTACGCCAACGTATAATATACTGACGAAAAATGGGTATTAAAAAATTAAATCCGGTTACCGCAGGTACGAGGCACAAAGTAGCGCTCACGTTCGATGAGTTGACTACTGACAAGCCATTCAAGCCCCTGTTGGTTCCTATGAAGAAGACCGGTGGTCGCAACAACCAAGGTAAGCGCACTATGCGTTACATCGGTGGCGGTCACAAGCAGAAGTACCGTTTGGTAGACTTCAAGCGCGATAAGCATGGTGTTGCCTGTAAGGTGCTCACCATCGAGTACGATCCTAATCGTTCTGCTCGTATTGCTCTGGTTGAGTATGCCGATGGTGAGAAGCGTTACGTTATTGCTCCACAAGGATTGAAAGTAGGGCAGTCGCTTATGAGCGGCACCGGTGCAGCTCCGGAGATCGGAAATGCATTGTTCCTGAAAGAGATTCCACTGGGTACTACGATTCACAACATCGAAATGAGGCCTGGAAAGGGTGGAAGCATTGCTCGCAGCGCGGGTAGCTACGCTCAGCTGACTTCTCGCGATGGTAAGTACGCTGTAATTACAATGCCTTCCGGCGAGAATCGTTTGATCCTTGGCGAATGCATTGCAACTGTTGGAGTTGTTTCCAACGCAGAGCATAACTTGCAGGTTAGCGGTAAGGCTGGTCGCTCACGCTGGCTTGGTCGTCGTCCACGTGTACGTGGTGTGGCTATGAACCCAGTCGATCACCCAATGGGTGGTGGTGAAGGTCGCCAGTCCGGAGGTCTTCCACGCTCACGCAAGGGCACACCTGCAAAAGGTTACAAAACACGTCATCCTAAGAACCCATCTAACCGTTTCATTTTGGAACGCAGAAAGAAATAAGATAAGAAATGGCAAGGTCGCTCAAAAAACCACCGTTCATTCACTACAAGCTCGTGAAGCGTGTAGATGAAGCACAAGCAACAGGCAAGAAGAATGTTATCAAGACATGGAGCCGCGCGAGTACAATTTCTCCCGACTTCGTAGGTATGACAATCGCTGTGCACAACGGCAAACAATTCATCCCTGTATACGTCACTGAAAACATGGTTGGTCACAAACTCGGAGAGTTTTCACCCACCCGTAAGTTCAGCGGTCACTCAGGAAATAGAAAATAAGGCAAAACAACCCCGATAAAGAATCATCAACATGGGAGCTCGTAAAAGAGAAATGGCCGATCGTATGAAGGAAGAACGTAAAAACTCTGCGTTTGCAAAGTTGAATAACGAACCTTCATCACCACGAAAAATGCGTCTTGTAGCGGATATCATCCGCGGCAAAGAGGTATTCATGGCCTTGAATATTTTGAAATTCACACGCAAGCATGCTGCTGTGCCAATGGAGAAGTTGCTTCGCTCTGCGATCAACAACTGGCAGCAGAAGAACAACGATGCGGATGTTACCGAAGCCAACTTGATCGTGAAAGACATCACGGTTGACGGCGGTCGCACACTCAAGCGCATCAGTCCTGCTCCGCAAGGTCGTGCGCACCGCATACGCAAGCGTAGCAATCACATCACCATCATTTTGGATAAAAAATAATAGCGCATAACGCATGGGACAAAAATGTAACCCTATAGGAAACAGACTAGGCTTTATCAAAGGCTGGGACAGCAATTGGTATGGCGGTAATAACTACGGCGATAAGATCGTTGAGGATGATAAAATCCGCAAGTATCTTATGGCTCGTTTGAAGAAAGCTTCGGTATCGAAGATCGTTATCGAACGCACACTCAAACTCGTTACCGTAACTATCAACACGGCTCGCCCTGGTGTGATCATCGGTAAGGCAGGTTCAGAGGTGGATAAGCTCAAGGAAGAGTTGAAGAAGATTACCGGTAAGGATATCCAAATCAACATCTTTGAAATTAAGCGCCCTGAGTTGGATGCACGCCTTGTAGCAGATGGCATTTGCCGTCAGATCGAAGGCCGTATCTCTTACCGCCGTGCGATCAAGATGGCTATCCAAACCAGTATGCGCATGGGTGCAGAGGGTATCAAGGTAACTGTTGCCGGTCGTGTGAACGGAGCTGAAATCGCTCGTAGTGAAACCTACAAAGAAGGTCGTACTCCATTGCATACACTCCGTGCTGATATCGACTACCATCACGCAGAAGCTCACACAGCCTACGGCCGTATCGGTTTGAAGGTGTGGATCTGTCGCGGTGAGGTATACGGCAAGCGTGATTTGTCGCCAAACTTCGGCCAGACTACAACAGCTCGTCGTCCGGGTTCGGTCGGTGGTCGTGAAGAGCGTCCGGGTGGTGATCGTCGCGGTGGTGGTGATCGTCGCGGAGGCGGTGATCGTCGCGGAGGCGGAGATCGCAGAGGCGGCGGCGGCGGACGTGGTAACGCATAACATCCACGACAGAAAATAGAATTAAGACATCAGGATAATAGAACGTCATGTTACAACCGAAAAGAACGAAATACAGGAAGCAGCAGAAGGGTAAGATTAAAGGAATCGCCCATCGCGGATCACAACTCGCGTTTGGAAGCTTCGCTATCAAAACCCTCGACGAAGGCTTCTTGACATCACGTCAGCTGGAAGCTGCGCGTGTAGCTCTCACTCGCTTCATGAGGCGTGAAGGTAAAGTGTGGATCCGTGTGTTTCCGGATAAGCCACTTACTCGCAAGCCAGCGGAAGTACGTATGGGTAAAGGTAAGGGTGCCCCTGAATTGTGGGTAGCTGTGCTCAAGCCTGGCCGTATCATCTTCGAAGCAGAAGGTGTGCCTTTGGCAACCGCTCAAGAAGCATTGCGTTTGGCAGCTCAAAAGTTGCCATGCCGCACCAAGTTCATCGTTCGTCCTGATTACACAGAATAAGTAAAGCCATGAAAGCTACAGATTTTACCAAAATTGCCGACAGCGATCTTCACGAGAAGATTAAAGAAGAAAAAGCTGCCTTGGCGAAAATGAAATTCAATCACACAGTGGCCGGCACTGAAAACCCGATGCAGCTTCGCATGAAGCGCAAAGAGGTTGCCCGCATGTTTACTGTGTTGAACCAACGTAAAAACAACGGGAAATAATTACTCACCATGGAAAGAAACCTTCGTAAAGAAAGAATTGGTATCGTTACCTCGAACAAGATGGAAAAGTCGGTGGTGGTAATGGTTGAAACCAAAATAATGCACCCGAAATACGGGAAGTTCGTGAAATACTCGAAGAAGTTCATGGCGCATGACGAAAAGGGCGAGTGTGGAATAGGGGACACTGTGAAAATCATGGAAACCCGTCCAATGAGCAAGCTCAAGCGTTGGAGACTCGTTGAGGTAGTTGAGAAGGCGAAATAACGCATTGCCGGACATAGGCCGGTTACCGTTGCGGTGGAATTCCGCAGCATGAACAAAAGGAAGTACAGGCTCACAAAAAGCCACTAAAAGAATAAGAAAATGATACAGAACGAATCACGACTGAAAGTAGCCGACAACAGCGGAGCCCGCGAGGTACTCGTTATCCGTGTGCTTGGTGGTACTCGTCGTCGTTATGCCTCCATCGGCGATCAGATCGTAGTTACCGTGAAGGATGCACTTCCAAGCGGAAACGTGAAGAAAGGTACCGTGTCGAAGGCAGTTATCGTGCGCACTAAGAAAGAGGTGCGTCGCGCAGACGGAAGCTATATCCGTTTCGACGACAACGCGGTAGTATTGCTCAATGCTGGCGGTGAATTGCGCGGTACGCGTATTTTCGGTCCGGTAGCTCGTGAGCTTCGCGAGAAAGATTATATGAAAATTATCTCACTCGCTCCGGAGGTAATCTAAGAATCAAAAAAGACGTGCAAACGTCCAAAATGAATAAACGATGTTCAAAAGAGTTAAAGTAAAAAAAGGCGATCTGGTGGTAGTAACTACCGGCGACAGCAAGGGCAAGCAAGGCCGTGTTGTCGAAGTTAATCGCGACAACGACCGTGTGGTGGTTGAGGGTGTAAACTTGGTGAAGAAACACCGTAAACCTTCGGCTCAAAATCCACAAGGCGGAATTGAATCCATCGCTGCAGGCATCAACATCAGCAACGTAAAAGTTGTAGATGCAAAGGGCAACGCAACTCGCATTGGCCGCAGAAGAAATGCAGATGGTAAACTAGAACGTTTTTCTAAGAAATCAGGGGAGACATTGAAATGAAATACACTCCACGCCTAAGAGCGAAATACCAGGAAGAAATTGCTCTCAAGTTGAAGAGCAAGTTCGAATACTCTTCAATCATGCAGGTGCCGAAGATTACTAAAATCTGTTTGAACCAGGGATTGGGTAAGGCAACCGGTGATAAGAAGATCATCGATGCAGCAGTTGATGAGATGACCATGATTGCAGGTCAGAAGGCTATGCCGACGGCTTCAGTGAAGGATATCTCTAACTTCAAACTCCGTAAGGGTGTTGCCATCGGAGCGAAAGTAACCTTGCGCGGCGATCGTATGTACGAATTCCTCGATCGTTTGATCTCGGTTTCTCTGCCACGTACCCGTGACTTCCGCGGAGTGAAGTCTTCAGGCTTCGATGGTCGTGGTAACTTCACATTCGGTGTGAAGGAGCAAATCATCTTCCCGGAGATTGACCTGGACAAGATCAAGCAGATCAACGGTATGGATATCACGTTTGTGACAACAGCCCGTACCAACGAAGAAGCGAAAGCTCTTCTCGAAGAATTTGGATTTCCTTTCACAAAATAATAAACAGGAAAAAGAACAATGGCCAAGGAATCAATGAAAGCTCGTGAGCGCAAGCGCATTGCACTGGTAGAGCGTTACGCTAAGAAGCGTGAAGAATTAAAGAAGGCAGGTGATTGGGATGCTTTGCAAAAGCTTCCAAAGAACAGCAGCAAGGTGCGCGTGCGCAACCGTTGCCAGCTCACAGGCCGTCCACGTGGATACATGCGCCAATTCGGCCTTTGCCGTAACCAGTTCCGCGAACTGGCACTGGAAGGAAGAATTCCAGGTGTTAAAAAAGCAAGCTGGTAATTCCGGCCCTAGCATAACAAGAACAAGTGTCCGTGCTTTCACGGAAATGATAAAGCAACGTGGCTTAGCCACTTAAAAAAAGCGAACAGCAATGTTTACAGACCCAATTGCAGATTATTTGACCCGCATCCGGAATGCTCAGTCGGCTCGTCACAAGGTGGTTGAAATTCCAGCGTCAAACCTGAAAAAGGAGATTACTAAAATCCTGCACGACAAAGGATACATTCTAAACTACAAGTTTGAGGATGGAGCTCCGGGCACGATTAAAATCGCGTTGAAGTACAACATGAAAACCAAGACGCCTGCTATTTCAACCATACAGCGTATTTCTTCACCCGGCCACCGAAAGTATGCCGGCTCCGACGAGATGCCGCGCGTATTGAATGGGTTGGGTATCGCTGTCGTTTCAACTTCGAAAGGAGTAATGAGCGACAAAGAGGCCCGCACTCTCGGAATTGGCGGAGAAGTATTGTGTTACGTTTATTAAACCACTGAAAAATTTCTGACCCATGTCAAGGATAGGAAAATCACCCGTTACCATTGCTAAAGGCGTTGAAGTGTCTTTCAATGAAGGCGTTTTTAAAGCGAAGGGCCCGAAAGGGGAGCTTTCACAGGAGATCGATGGATCGATTTCCTTGGAAATTGTTGAAGGAGTAATCAATCTTACTCGCAGCAGCGATCACA
>Ga0114981_10002363_pt1 | contig 12182 bp, 10 predicted proteins | sample S_140806_MF_Meta_FD_87028 | JGI IMG/M metagenome (GOLD analysis project Ga0114981, IMG submission 87028) | Freshwater microbial communities from Lake Simoncouche, Canada to study carbon cycling - S_140806_MF_MetaG | ecosystem: Environmental > Aquatic > Freshwater > Lake | place: Lake...
ATTTTGTAATGCTTGGGCGGTGAAGTAACCAGCAGGACCAGCACCTACTATTGCAATTTTATATGCTGCCAAGATTCCCCCAATTACTACTTTTAGTAATTTTAATTCATTCTAACTTGGCGGAGACGAGAGGATTTGAACCTCCGAAACCCTTTAGGGGTTAACCTCATTAGCAGTGAGGCGCACTAGACCGGGCTATGCGACGTCTCCTTATACAATGACAGTTTATAGGGTAATTAGTTGATCTAAACACAGGTAATTTGGACTAACTCATGGGCAAAACATGGGCAAAACATGGGCAAAATGCAACTTCAAAACGGCAGTACATCAAAGTTGTCTGCCCACTTGATCGTTCAGCAACAGAGCAAACACCTTGGGGTAAAGCTGTTAGTAAGAAACACAAGAAGGCGGAGACTGGCTCGCTTGAGTTTTGCAACCAAAGACATTTCAAAGGTTGAGGAGAAGTTTGGACGCAGCGCAATCGAAGGTCACCGCACACATCCAGATAGAAGCGAAATTAAGTGGAAGCAAATCGGAGTTAATGAAATCACCAACTCTCGCGAGCTTCCATTTTTATTCAATGGTTAACTGCCGACCACCCCTCACAAGATGGAAAAATAGTTCCTGTAATTGAGAAGATTACGATTGCTGATACTGATCACTTATCAGGCTCATGGTTTAAGGCAGAGATCCTTGGTGAGTTGAACGGTACGGACGTTGAGTTTATTGATCCATCTACAAATGATGGTGAACATGGAATTGTTACAGTGCATCTGACGACACCAAGCGGTGTTGTGAGATTGGATTAAAGAGTATTAGACTTTTAGTCCGAATTGTTTAAAGTGAAAAGCTATCGCAAACTCTCAATTGTCATCTACCAGAACTTATTCTACCTTTTAGAATGGTGTTAAGTGACGATCTGCAAAAACTTTCAGAACTCCATTAAGTACATTAGTAGTCGGACTCCACCCAGTAGCACCGTAGATCTTATCTATATTGGAGACATAATATTTTTGATCGCCTGGCCTCTCATTTCCAGTCTTAAACTTCGCACTTAACCCAGTGTGTAATTCCAAAAGAGAAAAAAGCTCTAAGATAGACAAGGTATTTTCTGGCCCCCCACCAACGTTAAAAGCTTGGCCAAAAGGAAAATTTTTAACTTTCGGAATCAATAAGAAAAGTTCGATCAAATCAGAGACATATAAAATATCTCTAACCTGTTTTCCGATCCCATTTAGTTGGATAGTTTGATCCTTGAGGATTTGATCAATCATATATACGACCCAACCTTGATCTGAAGTGGGGCGTTGAAATGGCCCATATATGGTTGATTGCCGAAAACTAACAGTCTTCATCCCATAAATTCGAGAATAGTCAATCAAGTATTGATCTGCAGAACCTTTGGAACATCCATAAGGTCCATAAAAATCTAGTGGGGTTAACTCATCTAAAGAAGTACTTCCACTCAATATTGAGTACCGTTTTTCCTCCTCAATTATCTGAGAGTTTTTCAAATCTCCATACACTTTGTTTGAGCTCAGATTGATAAAAACTGGATTAGAGTTATTCTGTCGAAAGTGATTCATCAACATCAAGGGTGCATAGGCATTCACAGCAAAGTCACGTATCGGATCTTTGATTGAGGCCATAAGAGAAACTTGACCTGCTAAATTCACTACAACATCAGCATCGCCAAATTTTTCGAGTTCATTTGCTACTACTTTAAAATCGGTAACATCAATTTGTTTGATAACTTGTGATGTGTTGGCCTCTAAGAAAATTTTATTTTTATCAACAAAAGGACGACTGAGGTCATCAATCAGTAAAACATCCTGTTTTAGCTCAAGTAGTTTTAGTGACAAATTCGTGCCTACAAAGCCCGCTGCCCCCGTGACTACCCACTTCAAAACTGCACCCCTATCGCATTATCAAGGACACTATCTAGACTAGTAGTACAGCGAATTGTTCTGTTATTTGAAGTGTCGGCAATACAAACTTCAAAAGGGTCATTTCCCGTGTCAGATAACGCATAATCTACAAGATCTTTGCTCTGGCCTAGTCGCTGGTAGATCTCAAAAGCTAAATCGGAAATCTTAGTTCCTATTCCTGTGCCAATCTCCCAATCAATTTGTCTGATTGTTTCATACTCAGCAGTTTTGCGATTTTTTTTTATTAAAAACTCAAAATGTTCGACAATGTGCCACAAGGCTTCGGTAAAGTCATCGATATAGACGAAATCTCTTACTCGATTCGGATAATTAAGGCTTATGGGAAGTCCTAAACTCGCTTGTTTAATCAGGGTTCCTACCAACTTTCTCTGATCATGATCTTTACCAATTATATTGTGACACTTCACAACTATAACTCCAATGTTTGAGTCTGATGCCGCATCAAGTAAATTTCTTGTGCCGGAGGTTTTTGATAGTGCATAATCGCTCTCCGCTAAAGAGTCATCACGCTCCAAGGCCGACGAAAGGTGCATTAGGGATGTTGGCTTACCAATAGATTTCAAAACACTTACTAAATTTGATGAAGATAGACGATTCAAATCTTCGCCTATTTTGTCTAAAGGAGAAAATCTTCCTGCAAAGTTAATTACAAGATCGAACTCGAAAAATTTAAATGTGTTTTGAATGGAATCAAGATCAAGCACATTGAAAAAAACTGAATCAGAACTAGTGCAGCTATAAGAGAATTTCTCGATGTTATTTCTGTGTGACCCTAACCCTTTTGTGGCAAAGTTTGATGCCAAGTACCCATTAGCGCCTACTATTGCGATTTTAATTGCTGCTCCACACTCGAAGTTTAACTAGGGTTGCGATGTAGGACACTATAAAAACAGTTAACTGTCTCTTAGATTTTCCAAATTTCCTTTGCTGAAAATGATCTGGGATTTCTACAAAAGTAAAATTTGGACCCGATTTAACCTTTACTTTGAGTAGTAACTCTTCGACAACATCAAAATTCTTACAAGACAATTTAATATCACGTATCAAATCTGACTTATAGATCTTAAAATTTGTAGAGACATCCTTACACCCAATACCTAGAATAAGACCAAAAATCTTATTGAGTGTTTTACTCATTAATTTAAGAATCATGGAATTGTCAGTTTTCCCACCGTCTATGTATCTGCTAGCTATAACAATGTCTGCACCGCTTTGCTTTGCTTGGTTTACTAGTTTAATTATACTTGAGGGTTGGTGCGAACCATCTGCGTCCATGAAAATAACGAACTTAGAAAGGTTTGAAATTGTGGCGAGTCCTGTCGAAATTGCTGATCCGAATGAGTTATCCGGCTGCCGTCGAATTCCCTCGACATTAAAATTATCCAATAGATCCAAGGTGTGTTGTGGTTCATCATTTCTGACAATCACTTTTACACGAAAAGTTAAATGATCATGCTGTGCTATTTCTTTAAGAATTTGAGGAATCAAGAGCTGTAAATTCTCATACTCATCTAACGCAGGAATGTTAATTTCGATAATGTCCACAAGGCATCATAAGTCACAGATCCTTAAGGCAGGAAACCTAGGAGCGGGGTTTCCCTGATTTTGACAGCGGTAAAGTAACATGAACTTTAGAATACGGTCGCTAAATCGCAGGTGTATCTCGACTTGAACTCATATCAATTGATAGCCGATAGAAAAGATTTTTAAAGTTGCTAGTCCGCTAGGTATCATCTTCAGGGTAGGGTTAAAACATGAATTGGGTGTCAATAAAACCAAATTTTAAGGCTAGTTTGTTGGTTGCCCTTCCAGCCCTCATGTACTTAAGCCTATGTGTTGTTTCGATCCTTGCCGGTGATTGGAAGCCTCTAGTGCGCATAGCGCTTGACCAAACTTATGGTGATCTAAGAATGATCACCGGCTACAGCGAATGTCTATTGAAACCCGAGATTGGGAGAATGTCTTTAGCTTGTGATCCATGGGGCCGCGACTTTAACTACCCAAAAGTTTGGTTAGACCTTGCTTATTTTTTTCAAGTAACATCGATTGACACAAATTTTCTCGGTGTTAGTCTCATTTTCATACTTTTGATAGCTTTTTTAGTACTCTTATTTAATTTAAAATATTGTGTGATGTCTAGTCTTTTCTCCGAAAAGACAGACACCCTAATTCGAGTTATTATTGTTTGTTCACCACCTTCATTTTTTCTTGCAGAGCGAGGCAATGTTGAAATAATTATATTTTTGTTATTGATAACAATCGCCTTCCTTCCATTACGCTTTTTTTGGACTACTGTCGTAATCTGGATTTTGGCAAGCAACTTGAAAATTTACCCGATTATCGCCGCGATTTTTATGCTTCACAATCTGGAAAAACTACGTAAAGTTATCCTTGCTCTTACATTGGGCGGTTTGGTGTTCAGTACTTTTACAGCCAGACAACTTCAGGATATTTCTGCAGCAAGTGATTATTTCTCTTTCGACAGTTTTGGAGCCCAGATTTTTACTAGGATGTTTTGTTATCCGCAAGAAATCACAAAACTCTATTGCACCCCACCAGTACAAGCCATTTCCGGGTTGATCACAATTTTAGCTGTATGGATTGTTATCCAACTGTTTGCAAAAGTCCTATTTAAGGAACTAATGAATTCTTTTCACAACACACTAAGTGGTTCAAGGGTTGGGAATAAAGTCCTACTAACTTTTGGAAGCACTTTTGCTTTAACTTTTGTGATTGGAACAAATTGGGATTACCGCTTGGTACTTTTGTATCCGTTAGCACTGCTTGTGTTAAATTCAACTTCCAAACCCAAAGAAATAAAACAAGTCCTCATTTTGTTCATTGCACCACTTTACTTAAGTTATAACGAGTGGGTACCACTTCAAATTTTGGGAGATGTTGTTTTGATAGTCTTATTCCTTTTAATCACCTCATCTGTAATTCGAGAAATTAAGGAACTATTCTTTATCTACCGAGTGAAATCTTGAAAAATAAAGACAAATGTGTTCTCTGTGGAGCAAGAACTACAGGAAAAGCTCCTGTGGTGATTTCGCCATGGATAAGGGATCTCGGTATAAAGAAAAGGACTTCTCGATTCCTCAAATGCAATGAATGTGATTTTGGTTTTTTTAGCTATAGGTACTCTGCACAGGAAATGAGTAAGATTTATAGTGGATATAGAAATGAAGCGTACTTAAAGGTTAGAAACAATTGGGAACCCTGGTATTCAGAATCCTATAACTCAAATCATGACTCTACGAATTGGATTCATTCGAGAAAAGTTGGAATTGAGAAATTCTTGATTCCAATTATTGGAGAAACAGAATTAACAATTGCTGATATCGGTGGAGACACCGGACAATTCATTCCAGACTTTGCCTCTAAAAAGTTTGTGGTTGATCCATCTAGTAAGATCCCTGTATCTGGAGTTGAAAGTGTGATTGATTTTAGGGATCTCCCAGAAGTGGACTTAATAATTTATGCACATGTTCTCGAACATGTTGCTGACCCGGTGTTAGAGATTAATACTTTGTTCTTAAAAGCCTCAAAAGTTTATATAGAAGTGCCATTTGGTGTACCGAGAATTACTCCGAGTCGAAGGAGTAAGATTAGATTTTTCAAGAAAGTACTCAGAACATTACACCCATTATTTTGGAAAAATCAGACTAGACCATCCAGCGGTAGGTCGGGTAATAGTCGGGACACCCTCACACAGTCAGAACACTTAAACTTTTTTTCAGAGGAAGCAATAAAACAGCTTTCATTTAGAGTAAGTGCTAAAGTCGAAATTCGGAGAGCGCAAATAGAAACCCCAGATTATATGAAAGCGGAAGTACTACAGTGCCTACTAATTAAATTGAATGAATCTGAGGTACCCTTGTTGCCAACAATGGGGGAGAAATGAATTTAATCAGTCAGTCAGACCGTAATCTGTTTGAGAATTTGTTTGTTCTTGAAGCTGCCAACAACCATTGGGGCGATCTTGCTCGTGGAAAAGAGATTATTCAGCAGTTTGCAACTATTGTGCGCTACAACAACATTAAAGCTGCCATTAAGTTCCAATTCAGAGATGTGGACAATTTTGTCCATGATGAATTTAAAGGTAATCAAGATTTAAGGTACATCAAGAAAACTGAGACAACAAAAATGTCTCGCGATCAGTATGCGGCCTTAGCAACTACCGTCAGGCAGGCAGGATGCATTCCGATGGCAACACCTTTTGATGAAAAGTCAGTCGAATTGTGTGACGAACTCGATTTCCCAATCATTAAAATTGCTAGCTCAGATATAAATGATTGGTCTCTCCTAGAAGCTATTGCATCAACAAAGAGACCTGTCATTGCATCTAGTGGTGGAGCTAGCGAAAAATCGCTAGATGACCTTGTTTCATTTTTTGAAAATCGAAATATTTCTCTTGCTTTGAATCACTGCGTAAGCCTCTACCCCACAGAGGACCATGAGTTAGAGTTATCACAAATCGATTATTTGAAGGCAAGATATCCAAATCATGTAATTGGGTTATCCTCTCACGAGTACCACGACTGGCATTCCTCTATGCTGATTAGTTATGCAAAAGGTGCCCGAACTTGGGAAAGGCATATCGATATTGAATTTGATGGTGTACCAGTTTCAAACTATTGCTCACTACCTCACCAAGTAGATGAGTGGTTTAAGTATTTCCATAAAGCCAAGGAGATGTGTGGAAATAGTTATGAAAACAGAAGAATTTTGACTTCCAAGGAGATTGAATATCTCGATGCATTAGTAAGAGGTGTATATGCAAAAAGGGATCTTCCATTTGGATACGTGGTTGATAGCAAGTCATTTGCGCAAGATTTTCAATTAGCTGTTCCACTTAGAAAGGGCCAGTTATCAACAAGGGAAATTCTCAATGGTTTAACGTTGAAGGTAGAGTTAAAAGCAGGAGCTATGGTGACTATTGAAGATGTTGATGGCCCTTATGCCAAAAACTTGGACTTAAGGAATTTAATTCAAAATAGGGGTATCTAGTTAGGGGCAGATTCCATCAGGTTGCGTAGAACCGTACTATCTAGATGCGGGTACATGTCCTGTAACGGTGGTGTTTGAATCTGGCCGTCAACGATTTTACTTTTTAGGCGTGGAATGAACTCTTGGTCTCTGTCCAATTTGGCAACGACCACTCGTGGATTAGTTTTCTCCAGAAAAAGTGATACCTCCTGCTGCCAGTTTTCTGGGGTCAATTCAATTGTTTCTAAACCAAAACTTGTTGCAACCTTGTAAAAGTCAGGGAAAGAGATGCCAGATTCGGCGGTAGAGCCATTAAGCCGACCAAAGAAGTTTATCTGAGTTTGCTTTATGGACAAATATCCGCCATTATCCAAAATAACTAGCATAATATTACTTTTTGAAGCATGTAGCGTTTGTAGCTCTTGTAAATTCATCATCAAACTTCCATCACCAGCAAAGCAAACAACAGTGGCAGAAGGCTCCGCAATTGAAGCCCCGATAGCCGCAGGTAAGTCGTAACCCATGGAAGCAGAGCCGCTATTACTGAACATGCGCATACCCTCTTTTATATTGGCGGTTTGGAATGGAACGATACAAGCAGTCGCGTCTCCACAAGCGAAAATTGTATTGGAGGGTGCGGAGTCAATAATTCCAGGGATTAAGTGATATGGATTTATGTACCCCTCTGAAGATGGGTAGTCTGAGCTTTTTATCGAGAAATTGTCATTCACCATTCGACACCACGCCAACCATCTAGCACGTTGATTTAAATCAAATTTGATCTCGGTAATCTTATGGATACTGGCAAAGAAATCTTTCAACCCAACATTTATCCCTAAATCAATTCTTGGAAAAGGCTTATTGATTTCGGCATTGTCGACATCAACCTGAATTTTGAAGGCATTAGGGGCAAATTGTTCATGGTTATATCCAATTTGCCGTATGTTAAGCCGTGATCCAAGAATCACTACGAGATCTGCCGATTGAATAATCATGTTTCCAGGTCTAGTTCCTATTGTTCCAGGTCTACCAACAAATAAGTCGTTACTTGAAGCAATGGTGTCATGTGACCAAGCAGTTAGAATAGGAATCTGAAGTTTCCTGGCAAGAGTTAAAGCGTCTTTGGAGGTATTAGAGATTTGAATGCCAGAACCAAAAAGAAAAACGGGCCTCTTTGCCTTTCCAATTTTTTCTTTAAGCGCATTTAACTGGTCATTCTGCAAACCCACGAAGTTGGATTCCAAGGGCGCAAGATCATCCTTTATTTCTTTAAAGTTCAGCAACGCACCTTGAACATCTATAGGAATTTCAATCCAGACTGGACCAGGCCTTCCCTTTAAGGTTAAATCTAGGGCCTCTGAAATCTTCCTATGGACTTCCCTTGGAGAATCATTAATCGTAATACGATATTGTGCTTTAGTAATGCTCAGCACCATTTCTATAATTGGAGCTTCTTGGTCGCCTAACTGCCTTAAATCATCTAACCCAAAAGTTGACTTTAGTGTGGTTGTCTTTGCCTGACCAGCAATTATTATCATTGGGATAGAGTCAGTGAACGCTCCAAAAACTCCATTAAATGAATTGATAGCTCCTGGACCTGCAGTGACAATTACTAATGCCGGAGACCTCTTAACTCGGGCGTAGCCTTCAGCGGCCATAGCACATGACTGCTCATTATGCATATACGTTACTTCCAAGTTTGGATTTGAACCGGCAGAGTCATTCAGGTGCATCGCTGCACCACCCGTTACAGAGAATGCGTTTCGAACACCGTTATTAACTAGATAAGAAACCACATAGTCTGATACTTTCATCAATACTTCCGATCTAGTCAATTAGGCTTACCCGCGTATAATTCTATCGCTGAAGTATTCCTTGAACCCTTTTGGGTTAGAATGAAGACTTTGATAAAAACTTCCAAAATCTGGGAATGTTGCTATGGCCCCAGCCATTTTTAGATCTTGGCTCCCGTGTGCCCCGACTGAGATTCCTATGGAATTGATACCCGCTCTAAACCCTGCCTGTATATCTTCTGTTCGGTCTCCAACCATTAAAGCAAACTTAGGCCTAAGTTCCGTAAGTATTTTCTGAATCACGACAGGACTCGGTTTAGGAGCGAAGTTGTCAGTTCCTTGGATGTAGATATCAAAATTTCTTAAGTTAGAATTAGAAATGGTCAGAACAGCAAGATCTGTTGGTTTTGTTGTTGCAATAGCAGTTTTTACCCCGAGTCCTTCTAGAGATTCAAAGGCCTCTACCACCTTGGCAAAACACTCAACACCACGCTTCATAATCATTTCCTTTAGCAGGGATCGAAACTGGTCGACAATGATTAGAACTTTATCCTGAGATAAATTTAAATCTGAAATCAAAGATTCAACTGGCTGACCGATAAGACGAAGGTAATCGACTGGGTTCAACTTACTGAATCCAAAATCTACGCGAATCTTGTTCATACAGAATTCAATTTGTTTTGAACTATCGACCAGTGTTCCATCTAAATCAAAAATTGCTAAAAAATCACATTCCTTTTTTTCAGAGTAATCATTCATCACCTTAATTGGAATACCTAACGCGCACCACAAGCCAAATTAGAGACAGGAATAGAGTCCAAAGCAGTTGAACCAATGACAGATTAATCTTCATATATTCCGCTATCACAGGGACGCATTACGAACTGATTAATAGTGCACCAATTGTGAAAAAAGATATCGAATACTAATAAAACTCTTTATTGATTTCCGCTCTAAGGTGATTCGATTATGACTTTGAAAGGACCAAACTGCAGCTAAAATGGCGGTTAAAGTGGCAATAGGTAAGTAACTCAAGTAATTCTTTAAGCAAAGCCAAGTCAGCGAAAAAGTCGAGTACCCAACAATGAAGTTGACATCAGAAACGACCACAAACTTGAGCTACATTTTCACGCCGTAGTAATGCCATTTCCATTAGGTGTTTGGAAAACTTTCGCATCAGTACGTTCTGCGATCAAATACAAAGGTCGACCCTTGACCTCTTCATAGATTAAAGCGATGTATTGGGCGATTATGCCGATTGCAAACATTATCAGAGAAAAACCCATTAAAACAACGCCAAGTAGTGTCCCAAAGCCTGCGAAAGGAACGCCACTAATTAGCCAAACAGAAGATGCGACAATCGTTGCTACGATAGATATTGAACTTAGCACGAAACCCATGACCGAAATAAATGTTAATGGAGCTGAGGTGTGAGAAAGTATAGAAGAGAAAGCCCATTTTATAATCTTTTTTAGGGGAATCTTTACATATTTCGAGTCGCCTGCGTACCTGGCCGGCCTATCGATCTCAACAACTGCTACACGAAATCCTGTCCATGCAATCAAGCCGCGTAGGAATCTGTTTCGCTCGCGCATTTTTTGAGTGGCTTGGTAAGCATTCCTGCTCAGTAACCTAAAGTCGCTGACACCCCGTGGAATCATGTTGTTTGTCGCCTTGTTTGCTACCAGGTAAAAAACTTTTGACGCTATCCTTCTGACAAAAGGAACATGTTCTCTGCTCACGACTTTTGCAACAACCTGTTCATAACCTTCTTCATACTTTCGCAAGAACTCGTGTATAACCTCAGGTGGGTCTTGTAGATCCGAAGCCATGATAACTACCGCATCCGATGTCGCGATATCGATACCCATAGTAAACGCTGAATCAAGCGTGAATGTTCTGGACATTCTCACACCTAGAACCTTTGGTGAACTCAAAGCCAGTTCGCTAATTATGTTCCAGGTAGAGTCTTCTGAACCATTATCACAAATGATTACCTTCCACTCATACTCTGGGTGGGAGCTCATTACTTCTTGAATTCGAGCAAAGAGTTCCGGCAAACACTCTTCCTCATTTAATGCAGATGTTACAATGTCGAGTGACTTATTCGGCATGTTGATAACTCCAAGATCTCACCGCTATAGAATAGATCATGACGGTAGTTCGAATGGAAATTACTCCAGAATTGTTTGGAGAATCATGATTTCAGGAATCGCGGGACTTCCCCAAGTCGATTTGGACACTATTTCGGGCCAGGTTGAACCGTTTATCGGGGGATTTAAAGATGCCAAAATACTCGTATATGGAGGGACTGGGTTTGTAGGTAGCTGGTTAATCGGTGGCCTTCTAAATGCAAATCTGGAGTTTTCGCTCAACTTGGAGATTTCTATAGTAACGCGCAATGTTGCGAAGGCTATAGAGAAATTCAATCCAAATTCCGAGAAATTAAATTTTATTGAATGCGATTTATCCATATCCGAACCCGGAGAGAAGCCAATTGCTGATTATGTTTTTCTTGGCTCGACACCCACAAGAGCATCAACCGGCTCTTCCAATTTTGAAGCTGTGATTAAAGCATCTGCAAACACTGCTAACCATGCGTCGAAAGTAGAGAGCAACAGATTTGAAAAGCCTTTCTTGTTGCATTTGAGTAGTGGTGCAATCTATGGAGAACAATCGATAGACATGCTTTATAGAAACGAAACTGACCCGGTTTTAAGATCGTCTTCCAACCCATATATAAAGTCAAAACTCCTAATTGACGAAATACTTGGCAAAGCCCACACTCAAGACTTAATCAATTTCAATTCACCAAGATTATTTTCATTTGCTGGACCTTTGATAAGTCTAGATGAACACTTTGCTGTAGGCAATTTCATTAATGATGCGCTAAACGGTCGGGAGATTCAAATTAAAGGAAACCCAAATACAGTACGCTCATATATGTATCCAACAGACTTGATTTGTATTTTGTTAAAACTCATTCAATCAAATTCGAAGGGTAACATTAATATCGGTAGTGATAATCCAATTAAAATAAGTGATTTAGCAGTCAAGATCTCTAATGCAGCTTCTGGAGTTGGTATTTGGATGTCTAATCCTAAAGATATCCCTAGTAACTATGTTCCTTCGATCACGAATTTACGTGAAGAAATTTGGTCATCAACTTTTGTGAGTCTAGATCTGGCTTTAGAGAAATGGATTTCTTGGTTAAGAACTAGAAATCTTTCAACCAATAAGAATTAGGATTTCTGGCAAAAACGGAAAGTTCATAGTGCCAAGCCTAAATCGAAGAGCACCTTTTAGAGCGAAGATGAAAGGACTTTTGCCTCCGAAACCCTTTAGGGGTTAACCTCATTAGCAGTGAGGCGCACTAGACCGGGCTATGCGACGTCTCCAACAAGAAGTAAGGTTACCGCCCAATGATGAGGTAGCCAATTTATTGGCAAGA
>Ga0114981_10002366_pt1 | contig 12170 bp, 13 predicted proteins | sample S_140806_MF_Meta_FD_87028 | JGI IMG/M metagenome (GOLD analysis project Ga0114981, IMG submission 87028) | Freshwater microbial communities from Lake Simoncouche, Canada to study carbon cycling - S_140806_MF_MetaG | ecosystem: Environmental > Aquatic > Freshwater > Lake | place: Lake...
GTAGCATCCCAACAAACCTTTGGGACCACAACAAACTTTTCGTTGCCTATTATCACTAACGGCGCAACTCGTATGACAATTACCAATGCAGGATTAGTGGGCATTGGAGTAACAGCGCCAACAGCAAGACTGCAAGTAAATGATACACAAAGCGGATCTGGAGCATTGTCTGGCATATCCCTAGTAGAAACATGGAACACAACTGGAAATCCTAGTGCATTTCTATTGAATGTAATCAACACCGCATCCGGAGCAACGGCTAGACTAGCAACATTTCAGGTTGGTGGCGCAGACCGAATGGTTCTTGATAAAAACGGAAGGCTGACGGTAAACTCTACCGCTTCAAATGCTTCGGCCCAACTCCAAGTAGACAGTACGACCAGAGGATTTCTTCCTCCCAGAGTAACCACAACTCAAAGAAATGCGATCTCTACTCCGTCCGCTGGTCTTGAGGTTTACGATAGCACTTTAAATGCCCCTTATTATTATAATGGAACAGCTTGGGTTACATACGGAGGTTCAGGCGGTTGGTTGTTGAATGGTAATACCGTTGGAACAACAAAGACTCTTGGAACAATAGACAACTTTGACTTGCCATTCATCACAAACAATACCGAAAAAATGAGAATTAGCGGTGCCGGAACATTAACGGCACAAAACGCAAACTCTCGTTTTGAGTTTGATTCAGGAATAAGACTTCAACCACAAGGTTCTATACCTCTCATTACGCTTGGTTCTAGCTTTGGATTTGCTATGGGTGATGGGAGCGCCGGAACCATAAGCGCATCTTCAAGTACATCAATGGTTCATGGAGCGGTTAATACAGCCAGTTCTGTAATTATAACAACTAATACTGGTGCAGTAGCTTCTGGAGCAAATAGTGGGACGCTTTCTTCTATAAGTTCTGATGGTATTGGAAGTTCAGCAAGAGGAAAAATATCAAACTCTACAAGTAATTCAGGAATTGTAGCAACTGGAGATGGGTCAAGAGCATCTGGTAATGTAGGGGGTTCTTGGGCTGTAATTTCTGCTGGTGGAATTGGATCGACAGCCTCCGGTAAAGTATTAGTAAATGCTCCGAGCGGTTCTGGAATTTTTGCCAATGGGGATGGATCACTAGCTATTGGTCAAATTGATGGTGTAACGGTCGGAAACATTACAGCCGCAGAAGGAGCGATTGCCGCAGGAGTAATCAGCACTGGAGCAAATGACGCTTATATTGATGCCGCACAGGGATCTTTTGCAATCGGCAGAATTGATGGCATTACATCGGGCATTCAAACGATCGGATACGGTTCAGGTACTATCGGAGTTTCTTCGTCAGGTGCCGCATCAGTTATTACAATCGGAAACGGTTCTTTGACGGTAGGCCATGCAATTATAAATACTGCAATTCAAACGGAAGGAATGGGAAGTTTCACTGCTGCGATTGGAGAGCAAACATCATATATAAACAGATCGAACGGCTCCATTTTAATTATAGATGGAACATCAAACTCTAACATTTCTGAAGTTGGAACACCTTCGGATGGCGGTGGAAATGCAGTATTTGGTAAGGTAGCAAATAGTATATTTTTTGCTGGAGACTCTTCAAACACCGGAACTCCGACTTTTGGAAACATGCTTCAAGGACACGCAACTGATGGAGCCGTGGTTGAAACATTAGCCAACGGTAGCTTTACAAGAGGAAGAGTAATTGGATCACAAGCATCAATGCGAACGACAGCCGGTGCAGATGGATCAATGGTAAGTGGATATGTAGACGGAACTTCTGGTCCCGGACAAATGTATACTCAGGGCTTTGGATCTCATGTGTTTGGGGTAGCCCTTTCTGGAGGTACATTGTACACATCCTACGATGCGGGATTGGTTTTTGGTTTTGCATCAAATAGCAGTTCGATTGGATCGGGCGAACGCGGATCATTTGCAGTGGGGTTTTCCGATAATGGGTCTAACATAACGGCAGGGGAAAAGGGGGCATTGGGCGGTGGATATGCCGATAACGGTTGCGGCATTTCGTCTTTAGGTCAAGGTGCTATTGCTTATGGTCATTGTTCAACAGCATCACAGATTGAAAGTGTTGGTAGAGGTTCTATTGCTTGAGGGCATTCCGATCAATCATTTTTAATTTCATCAAACGGTGACGGATCAATGTCTGGTGGATCTGCCGTCAATAGTAACATCATAGTTCAAGGAGATGGCTCTTTTGGATGGGGCGATAACATTTCATTAAACGCAGATTTTTCGGCGGCACTTGGAACGGGTTTAATTTTAGACCCTATTATTTCGGGACATGTAAATTGTTTTGCGATTGGGGAAAACATTACCATTGATGCCACTCGTGCCATGGCTTTGGGATATGGTTTAACAAACAATGTCACCAATTCAATAGTAATTGGAGGCTCAATTTCTTCATCATCTACACAATCTATAACCTTGGGGTGGATAAATACTGGATTAATCATTGAGGCAAACCAAGTAAGCGCAAATCAAAAATTGTTGGCAATAGCTGGAGATATTACAAGAGCAGGATTTTATCTAAAGCCACAAGCTCTCCCGGTTAATGCGGTTCTTGGAGATGTTGTCCATAACGATAATCAAAACACAATACAGGCGTATTTGGGAGACACCGTTTTAAATGGAGTTTGGAACGCATTTAGCGGTACAATGTTCACTCAAAACAATGTTGTGACCGTTGGAAACACGGCTACCCTACAACAACTTGACGGAAGTGGAGTTGGAACTTTAACTCTTTCTCAAAACTATTTAAAATCGGCAAAAACAGTGCGTATCAATTTTCGCGGTTATCATTCCTCCATTAATGGAGCAAACGGAAACTTAACAGTTAGTATTAGGTTTGGATCAACAATTGTTTTAACCGGAACGGTTGCCGGATCGAATGCTACCAATAGAATGTTTGAAGGCCGCGCTGACATTACTTGCGTAACAACAGGATCGAGCGGAACCGTTCGTGGTCAGGGCATTTTTTGTGAACTAGGCAACACCTCAACCTTCAATCCCCTGATTGCTACTGGAGGCATTGCAAGCACAACAACCATTAACACAACAGTTGACCAAGCAATATCAGTTAAGGTTCAATGGGCTACTGCCAATGTAAACAATACAATTTCTTGCACAAACCTAATTGTGGAAGTTTTGAACTAAAAAAGGAAACCCATGAAGGATATACTGGTTGAATTTACAGAAAATGGCGCAATAGTTTACAAAAGCAAAGCCGTTATTGAAGAAAAAACAGGCAATTCAAACTGCTTGCTCAATCCAGATCTTTCAAGGGTTTTAAAAATCAGCCCATCTTTTTGGATGCTCGATGAATATGGCAAAATTATCCCATGCCCGGAGGAAGAAATGAAAAGACGAGAAAACTATCACAGTGCAACCGTATCAGCACCAAAGGCAACAGGTGGAACTGTTCACATCGGTGAATTAAAGAAAGAATTTAAAGAGAAATTCGATCTTAACGAAGAAAAGGTTCAACTAGAAATCAATAGATTGAAACAAGACATTTCTCAAATTGACGAAATTTCTCAGACCCGGTTGGCACACCTTAAAAGCGAACTTAAAAAGAATGAGGAATTGTTGGGCCTTACTAAGCACGATATTTATGCGGAACAGATTAAAATAGAAGATCTAAAAGGCCACATGAAAGCCGAAATTGAGCAAAATGAGCGCAAGTTAAGCGAAGAGATTGAAAAACTAAAAAGCCTTATTGAGATGAATGACGAAATATCTCACAACAATCTGAATGAAATGTTTCAAGATCTTGCAAAAAACAAGCAAATGTTGAACATTGCAAAGCAAACCATTGAAGAACACCAAGCGATGAACAAAAAAAGAATGAAAATGGCAATTTATTCCATCGTTGCTCTTGGCGCAACCATTGTAATTATGGCCCTTTCTCATTTGTAAAATTTAATTGTGTTGCTAAATTTTTTGAGTTAATTAAACTTAAAAGGGGAAATATATGGAAAAAGAATACACATTCAAGCACGGCGAACTAGTTTCTATTATTCAAGAGCTTAGCAAACTGCCATACGGACAGGTTGCCAAGATTATCAATTTCATTGATCAGATTGCGTCGAAAGACGAAGGGTCAAAGGTTGAGGGACAAATCAACAACGGTCTCGTAGATAGCCAGTCTGAATAATGGCTGAAGATCAGCTAGAGGCGTATCGCAAAATTAGAAGCGATCCGTGGGAGTTTGCGGTCAGGGCGGTCTATACTCAAGACCAAAAGGACCGGGCAAATCCCATCAAGAAGTTTCCAGCCAATCTTGATTATCTTCGGATGTATTTCAAGGTGTGGCAAAAGAAACGACTTGTCGCCGTTCCCAAGTCTCGACGAATGTTTTTGTCTTGGGCCACGCTAATTCTATATTTGCACGATACTATGTTCAATATTGGTCGCCAGACTGCCGTAGTCTCTAAAAAAGAGGACGATGCAGACGATCTTTTGGAGAGAATGGCGTTTATTCTTAAAAGCATTCCTGAAGATGTTATTCCAAAAGATCTGATCCCCAAGTGGGAGAAGACATATTGCTGCCTAGACTTTCCGGAAATCGGATCAAGGATTTTGGGTTTTCCTTCTGGATCTGACCAACTCCGATCGTATGCTGCATCCGGAATCCTAGCGGATGAGTGTGCGTTCTGGCCGGATGCCGAAGATATGTATGCGGCAACCTTTCCCATTATTGAGGAAGAGGGCAAGATGACCATGATTTCATCAGCCGCTCCGGGGTTCTTCAAAAAGTTGGTTCATGATGAGCTTGACGGAGAGCCGGACGATGGGAAGAGGCCGCAAAAGAAGTTTCCTATTGATGGCATTGAGCTTTGGGAAAACCCAACAAACAAGTTCACCGTATTTCAGATTCATTACACGGCAGATCCAAAGAAGAGGAATGGCGATTACAGACTAGCGATGCGTTCTGGTATGCCCCTCTCTAAGTTTAATCAGGAATATGAGATTTCTTGGGAAACATATCAGGGAAAGGTCGTATTTCCAGATTGGAACAAGAACATTCATGGTTCGAAAGAGCGGCTTTGGCCCCATAGCGGCCTTCCGATCATTTGTGGAATTGACTTTGGGCTGACTCCGGCTTGCGTATTCGGCCAGATGCAGGAAAACAGACTGGTCATTTTTGATGAAATTGTGACGACCAATATGGGGGCCGAGCGGTTTACTGAATTGATTAAACTGCATATTAGTCAGAACTATCCAGCTTGGAACAATACGAAGAAGTCAGTAATCATGTTTATCGACCCGGCAGGGGTTCAAAGATCTCAAAGCGACGAAACAACATGCGCCCAGAAGCTATCCAAGTATTTTAACCCCATGCCCGGATCTTTGACATTTGAGGACAGACGGACCTCGGTAGAGAACTTTCTTTGCAAAATGACCAAGGGACAGCCCAACATGAGCGTAGATCTGACAACTTGTCGAATTTTGACTGGTGGGTTCGATGGAGGTTATCATTTTGCTGAGAGTGCGTTCGCAATCGAGCCTAGTAAGGTTCGGCCTGTGAAAAACGAGTATTCGCATATCCATGATGCGCTTCAGTATCTATGTAGCGGCATTCTTGGGCGGCGCAAGGATCGGTCAATTCACATACCGGAGCCGGGTTATCTTTTCGACCGCTATGGAGGAATAAATGGCAATTCAAAATAAAGCAGAATCAAGAAGCGATCTGGTCACATTAACGGCTTCCTACAAGGAAGAGGCTAAAAACGCAAAAGCCAACCGGATGCGCTTAAACCGAACAAATTTCGATTGTTATCATTTGAGGCAAGACTGGTCCCATAAGCGCAAGGGACAAAGCAGGGAGTTTCTGGCCAAGCAACCCATGGCCGTTGAGCAGATTTCCACCTTTATCCAACAGGGATTGGTGGATAGTGGGGATTGGTTTGGAGTGCAAAAGGCTCCCGGAGTAAAAGACGCTGTTCTGACCGAATCAGAGGTTCATGAGATCATGAAATGGGCCTTTGATAAGTGTGACTTTTTGACCTATGTCGGAGACTCCGTAAAAGACTGCTTGCTTCAATCTCTCGCCATTACGAAGAACCATGGATGTTACAAGCCTAAAGCCTATTTCTATACTGAAGTGAAGGAAAAGGGCGGCAAGTATGTGGATGTTCTGAAGAGGGAAACTAGGGATTTTTGGTGTCCCAAGCTGGAGCTTCTCAGGGCAGAGGACTACTATCCAGACCCTAGCGGCAAGGGGCTTTATGTCATTCATGAGACCTTCATGGACATTTCGGAGCTTTATGCCATGTCCGAAGGTCCGTATGCCGTATATGACCGGGCAAAGGTAGAGCTATTGCATGGAAGCCTTATGGAGTCCGATATGCAAGCAGCAAAAAAGTCCCGAGAAACTGCTCAAAACACCTCGATCAATGGATATCGCAAGAAGGTAAAGATCAATGAGTGTTGGGGAACAATCCTTGAGCCAGCGACCGGGAAGGTGGTCAAAAAGGATGTTGTTTGGACCGTGGCGGATGATCGCATTGTGATTCAGGAGCCAACGGACTATCCGTTCTGGCACAACTCTCCTCCCCTGATCTCCGCAGCCTTTATTCGTGTCCCAAGATCGGTTTGGCACAAAGCCCTGATGGATGCTCCAACTCAGACCAATATCGCTCTCAATGAGCTTTATAATCTCATGGTGGATGCCGGGATGAACGATGCCCATGGGATCAAGCAGATTAGGGCAGACTGGCTTGAGGACGAATCTCAGGTCTCAAACGGGATTTATCCGGGCATTACTCTAAAGGTGAATAGCCAGTGTCCTCCGGGCGGCAAGGTTTTAGAGAGGGTAGACACCAGTTCTATGTCCAGCGAGGCCCTGAATGTGTTTAATGCCATGTCTGCTGAGTTTTCGGCTTCCGCATTGACCAACGATCTCAGGATGGGGGTACTTCCCAATCGTGCGGTCAAGGCAACCGAGGTGGTCGAGGCTAGTCAGAGCATTACTTCCGTTTTTACAGGAATATCCAAGGTGCTGGAACAAACCCATATTGAACCAAACATGAACATGATGTTTGCCAATATCTTGCAGCATTTTATGGAGATTGATCCGGCTGAGATGATGGCTGTACTCGGCGAAGAGCGGTTTTATGCGATTCAGGCCATGGGCAAGGAAACCCTGTTCTCTAAGGCATTCGATGGCTTTAAGTTCAAGGTTTATGGAATTTCCAAGATCATGGCAAAGCAAAAGGATTTCAAGAAATTCACGGCCTTGCTCCAGACCATTGCCTCCTCGGATCTCTTGGTAGAAGAATTTATCAAGCAGTATTCAATGGGCAAATTTCTTGGTAAGATTATTAAGTCTTTGGATATTAACGAGGACGAGATCAAGGTTAGTGAAGAGGATAAGATGATGGCGATGATGGCCCAGTCGATGGCAGGAATGCCCTCGCAACAGGGGCCAAATATGCAAAGTCAGATTCCGCAAGCTGGCGCACAAGAAAGCGCACAGACGGTGGAAAGCATGATTCCTAGATCTGATTTTGGTGGATTACAAGGAAAGGCTCAAGGGGGAATGGGATGAAAGAAGTAAAAGTAGTTAAAATGTATGACTCTGAACTAATCAAAAAGGGCTATAAATCCAGCAAGATTGTTCAGGATGGCCTCACCGGTAAGCCGCCAGTGATTGAAGATGAGTGCTATTATGGCTCCGAAGATCAGGTGAAATACCTGAAGGGCCGTGGTTATGAAGCCAAAACTGGCGAAGAAAAAGAATAAAATGTCCGATCAAACAAAACTCACACTTATCCACAACGGACGGATGGCTTCTATTGCCAATGAGCATCTTAAGGGGATTATTGATCGCCACAGGGTTGCTCTTTTGGCTAGAATTAAAAATTTAGCTCGAAGCGGTAAACATGATGTGGTTGAATACGCATGTAGCGTAGCTGCTCTCAATGTTCTTGATGATGTGCAAACAGACATTAGGAAGCAAATAGACGCAGCGCAACAAATAGAGAATGGAGTCCTCAAAAATGAGTGAAGAAAACACACAAGAAACACAAGAAACAAGCAAGCCGATCTATGTCGGTTCTAAGCAATTTGCAAATGAGCAGGAATTGGTAAAATATACCGAACAGTTGCATAATAAAATCATCGAAAAAGAAATGTCGGAAAAGCCGACAATTCCAGAAACAGCCGCCGCTCCCAAGCCTTCCGAGCTTCTTTACCAAGATCCGGATGCCTTTTTTGAACTTGCGGTTCAGGAGGCTGAAGCTCGGGTTGAGCGAAAGTTGACTAAAAAGGAGCAGGAAACTGCTATCATGAAAAAGTTTTGGGATGAGAACAAGGATCTCAAAGATCACGAAGAAATGGTCAATGCCCATATTGCGTGGAAAAGATCGCAATACAAGGATTTGCCAGCTTCGCAAGCTCTCTCTAAAATAGCTTTAGAGGTACGAAATACTGTCTCTAAAATCCGTGGAGGTTCTTCGGGAGGTAAAGAACTTTCATCTAGCCCTGCGGTGGTCGCAGGATCTAGTAACGGTAACACTTCCCAATCGTCCGTAACGGTGTCGAAACCTCGATCATTCGTGGATCAACTCCGGCAACGGCAAACTAGGGGTAAAAGCTAATCATGGCACAATTCACTTGGACGCAAGATTCGCCTTCTGGCCCGTACAAAAACCATGAACTTTCTGAATTGCTGCGTGATGCGGCGATTGCAGAAACCAAGTTCATGCAATTTGTTAAGCCTGAAGCCGGATACGGCAAGAAAAAAGGTGAGTCAATCACCATCACTCGCGTTTCTAACCTTTCTGTTCCTTCAAACGGACGATTGGTTGAGGGACAGCAAATTCCAGAAGATGCACTTCAACTTTCCACGAAGTCGATCACTGTATCTGAATGGGGTCGTGCGGTTCCGTACACTTCTCTTTCTGATGATCTTTCAATGTTCAACATTGAGAACATCGTTCAGAAGGAACTCGTAAAGCAGATGAAGCTGGTTCTTGATAATGCTGCTGCGGCTGCATTCAAGACATCTCTCATCAAGGCTGTTCCAAACGGTATTGCTTCAATCAGCATCACTACCAACGGAACTCCCGGTGCTACCGCAACCTCAAACTTGCGTTATTACCATGTAGAACAAATCCGTGACTACATGTATTCTACTCTTCTCGTACCTCCGTATGAGGCAGATGAATACATTGGGCTGATCTCTACCAAGGCGAAGCGAGGACTTATGTCTGATCCAGCTTGGGAAGATTGGCACAAGTACACCGATCCTTCTGCCAAGTACAATGGCGAAGTCGGTAAAATTGAAAACATCCGTTTTATTGAAATCAATAACTCTGGTGCTTTGAATAACTCTATCGGTTCCGGTGGGGTTCTCGGTGAAGGCGTAATCTTCGGATCTGATGCAGTGGCTATGGCTGTTGCTTTGGACCCTGAGCTTCGCGCTGGTATCCCTCAAGACTTCGGTCGTTCTCAAGCTGTTGCATGGTATGCAATCGCTGATTTCGGCCTCGTTTGGGATACTGCAAACGCCGGGGAAGCAAAAGTAGTTCACATCACAAGTCTGTAAGGAGAACGAACAATGTACGCAATCAATAGATCACCATCACTTCTTCCTTCTAACCTTCAGGCGCTTACCTCTGCTGCTGTGATTCAATCCTTTACCGTTCTGGCTCAATGCCAAGTGGATCAGTTGTTTTTCGCTATTTCCACTAGCATTGTTTCTAGCGGCAATGTGGTTGTCACATTCAAGCGTCGGCCAACCCTCAATTCTTCTTCTGGCGAAGTAACCATTGGCACTCTTTCGATGCCAAACGGTGCTGCTGCTGGCAAGGTGTACTACAAGCAAGTTGCTCCAGTCGTTTGCGCGGCTGGTGAGCAAATTGTAATTGAAGTTACCACCGCTGCTGCCGGAATGAGCGCTGCTGGTAACGGTCAAGGCTTCTTCGATGCAGAGCAAGATCCAGAAACCAATGCCAACAATCCAGACATGGTGTTGTCGGTTTAAGTTGAATTAAAATGGGGGGGCGGTCATACTGTGGCTGCTCCCCTGTTAATAACCAAATAGGAGATAAAAATGGCAGCAATTTCTGGTTTTACCTATCAACTGGTCAGTCAGAGGAAACTTGATTCTTCTCCCGGCCAAAACGAACTTCAGTTTAAAATTACTTACGGAGATGGGACAGATACTTATCCATCCGGAGGAATCCCCCTTGCACTCGGAAGCCTTGGGTTGCGTAATTATTGCGACTCTTTGGTTTTTGCAGGACAAGATGCGCCAGATGGCTATGTCTATAAATTTGACCGCGATAATCTCAAAATGAGGATTTTCCAAGATCCTTCTGGAAGTTCTGCTGGTCAAATGGTGGAATTGACAACAGCGGCTACTCCATCTGGAGAGATGTTTGTAATTGTAAGAGGTGACTAAATGGAAGATAACGAAAACACACAACCACAAGGCTTTGATTATCGGGTGCATATTACGGACCCAAAAACCGGAAGGCTGATTAAATATCAACCGTATCAAATGGTCATCAAGGATGGACTTACAAGAATTGAGCGTCCCATTGGATCGGGAAACTGGTTTTATCCAAATGGTGAGCCAGTAAAATCAGAGAAGAAGGATAAGGCAAATGAGAGCAAAACCGATTCAACACCTTAATACGGGATACACCGGAACAGGATATAATCCCGTTATCGGATCTCAACAAGGAAGCCAGATTCAACTGTATTCCATGAGGCTGATCAACGAATCTGGTTCTGCTGGTGACTTGGCTGTTCTTCAGACATTGGCCGATGATGCCGTTAATGTTTATACATTTAATGGGACCGCTGTTACGGATGTGACTAGCACCATTCTTGCCGGATCTAACATTTCTCTTTTTACTGCTACGGCAGGAAGCGGAATCGTGATTGAAGCGGCAAAGAAAATCCAAGCCTTCATTGTTAATGTCAGTGTGAACCAATCTGGAGCCAACACCTTTGCGATTCAGTATTCAAATGGATCTGGATTTACAAATGTGCTTCAGACAATGAATGTTCCCACAACATTCAACGGCGCACCAACTGGACGGTTTGTTGTTTTCTTCTCTCCGGGGAATGACTTCGCACCGGGATGCGTCCTCGCTGGAACCGATAGTAGTCAATATCAGATCAAGTTTAATGCTGTTAGCGCAGGAACAACCTGTTCGATTAACGCATTGAAGGCTGCTATCAGTGTGCAGTATAGCCCATCTGTTGCCAACAACTCGGCTTTGGAGGTTGTGTTTTCAGAGCAATATCCATACATGCTTGAAGGCGGTGAAAGCATTGTTCCGTTCTTTGAAGTTTCGAGCAACAATAACAAGGTAATTGCGTTTTATCAGTATCAGAACTGAGGGTTAAATGGCGAACTACGAGAATACGCAGGATTTGAAAAAAGGCGTACTCTTTCGGTGCGGCGAACTCGATGATGGCACTTCAGAGTATGACTCAAAGGTGCTGGAGTATTTAAACCGAGCGCAACAGGCAATGGTATCGGGGGCGGCTGAACTGGATCTTGATATTGGGGAGCCGTTCCCGTGGGCCTTGAATCAGTACAATAAGATCCTGATTCTTGAGCCAGCAATAACAAATTTAGCCGTGACCTTTACTAACGGGTCTGCCACAGCAACATTATCCGCAACTCCTGTTAGTAATCTTCTGAATTATTGGGTACAGCCAGAGAATAGCTCCGAGACTTATCGGGTTTCGGCACACACTGGAACATCTACAACCATTACGCTTGACAGTGTTTATATTGACACTTCGGCCTCTGGACTTCCGTGTACGATTTTTAAAACAGATTACGAACTCGACACAAATGTCCTTCGTTTAGCCAATCCATTCATTACAAACTACGATGAGGTAATTCTTTATAACTCTGATCCCGGTCAAATTGTTGGCGTAGACCTTTCAGAGTTTATGAGACAATACCCATTGTTTCTGTACCGGGCATCAACTCCGACCGCATTTACACAAGTCTATAAAGATAATGCCATGAAGCCAACCGTTCGGTTTAATTCATGTCCGGTAGAGCGGGTCAGGGTGCAATATAACTATGTGCCCGTTCCTCCCATTTTGACGAATGGGGTGGTTGAAATCCAGACGATTACTCGCAGCTTGGCTCCTACTGCTGGAAGCTATGTTTTAATTTTTAA
>Ga0114981_10002370_pt1 | contig 12153 bp, 7 predicted proteins | sample S_140806_MF_Meta_FD_87028 | JGI IMG/M metagenome (GOLD analysis project Ga0114981, IMG submission 87028) | Freshwater microbial communities from Lake Simoncouche, Canada to study carbon cycling - S_140806_MF_MetaG | ecosystem: Environmental > Aquatic > Freshwater > Lake | place: Lake...
AAATTAAAGAGTCTATTCCATCTAATGGATTGACTATAACTAAACCATATCAAAGCTGCACGGCCAACTATATGTGTCTCTGGAACAAAACCCCAATAACGACTATCTTGACTACGATGACGATTGTCTCCCATCATCCAATAATAATTTTCTTGAATGGTATAAGTGTTAGCTGCTTTACCATTGATAAAGTATTGACCATTTTTTGTGGTCAATTTTTGTTGCTCATACCCTTCAATAATTCTTCTATAAAGTGCTATCGTACTATCATTCAATAGCACTTGATCTCCTTTTTTTGGTATACGTAATGGACCAAAATTATCAGCAGTCCAAGGAAAATGAACAATATCATTTGGGAAAGTGTAGCCCACATTTTGGTCTTCAAATAAGACAACCGATTTTACATTCGGCAATTTTTTTAAACTTAATGCAGCAGCAGCTGTAAGATTCAATCTAAACATATTGGGTTGTCCTTCTACAAATTGAAAATCAGAAGTCGCTTCATTGATATTGATGCCTAAGCTGTCTTGAATAAAATCTTCTGCAAGCGGTCTACCATCGGTTTCTACAATGTATTCTGTTTGCATAAACGGCGCCACCAATGCAGGTGCACCATTCACCCATAATTGACTTTTTTTAATCTCAATCACATCACCAGAAATACCCACACATCTCTTAATATAGTTGTCTGTCTTATCCATTGGGTGCACTAAGATTGGATAATCTGCCTGCAATTTTGCTCGGTCATTATTGTATTGAGGACTTCTTAAAACATCATAATAAGGAATCTTAGAACCGAATTCTGGCAGGTTGATAATGGTATCTCCTGCTGGAAAATTAAAGACAACCACATCGTTTCTATTGACGTCTCTTAATTTAGGAAAACGATTGTAATCCAATTGGATCCACTTTACATAAGAAGGCGTTGTTGGTGCCCCAGGCAAGGTATTGTGAACAAATGGAAAAGAGATTGGCGTTTGCGGAATTCTTGCACCGTAAGTCACTTTATCAACAAATAAAAAATCATTCACCAATAAAGTCTTTTCCATACTTTCTGTTGGAATCACGTAAGCTTCAAATAAAAATGTTCTAATTAATGTTGCAGCTACAATGGCAAAGACCCCCGCATCCACCCACTCTCTTGATGCTGGCTTATGGTAATGTATTAAAGCTTCATCTCCATGCCATTTTTCTTTTTTATCCAATCCAAGGTAGGGTAAATATAAAAATGGAACAAACACTGTTAATGTGTGCTGTATTAAATTCACTCTTTTAAAATGCATCACAAAAAGAATGGTGATCCATAGTGTTACAAATTGCCCTAAGATCGGAATGAGTTGTATCCAAAACCAAATTTTTGGAATCTTACAAAGTTGAACCACTTCCCAAGTATTGTAAATTGGAATGATCGCTTTTTTTGCAGGAACACCCGCTTTAATCAACATGGTATAAATACCAATATGCCAGCCCAACCAATAAAGTATAAAAAGTATCATGCCCATAATTACAAAATTAGATTACACAAAAATATCCCTTTGTGAGGGATATTAAATAAAATATTTATTAGCTGCAAAGCTGCTGTTTAAATGGTCAAATACAAGGATTTAGCAATTACTTATACTGCTGTAACACTTCTTTAACCAATTTCACTGAACGGCTTACATCAGGAATGGCCAATGCAGTCAAATTAGGCGCATAATGCATCGGTGCATCTGCACTTGTGATTCTTCTGATTGGGGCATCCAAATAATCAAAGCCTTCTTTTTGTATACGGTAACTTAATTCAGATGACACGGAAGCAAAAGGCCATTGCTCTTCAATGATTACTAAACGATTGGTTTTCTTAACACTCTCTAATACAGTCATCCAGTCTAAAGGGCGAATGGTTCTTAGATCAATCACTTCTGCACTGATGCCTTCTTTTTCTAATTCATCTGCAGTGGATAAAGCGACCTTCATCATTTTATTGTAAGAGACAATCGTAATGTCTCTACCTGGACGCTTCACGTCTGCTTTTCCTAATGGGATATAATATTCTTCTTCAGGTACTTCACATTTATCTCCATACATCACTTCACTTTCTAAGAACATGATTGGATCTTCCTCGTAACGTATTGCTTGTTTTAATAAACCCTTTGCGTCATATCCATTAGAAGGTGATACCACTTTTATACCAGGAATGTTTGCTAAATAACTTTCAAAAGCGGTGGAGTGTTGCGCACCCAATTGACCAGCACTTCCATTAGGCCCTCTCATGATAATAGGACAACCTATTTGACCACCACTCATTGCCAACATTTTGCTGGCAGTATTTAAAATTTGGTCTAGTGGCAAAACTGCAAAGTTCCAAGTCATGAATTCAACAATTGGTCTTAATCCATTTTGTGCCGCACCCACAGCAACTGCAGTAAAACCTAATTCAGAAATAGGGGTATCAATGACTCTTTTTGGTCCAAATTCAGCCAACATGCCTTGACTTACTTTATAAGCACCATTGTATTCTGCTACTTCCTCACCCATTAAAAATACGCGCTCATCTCTTCGCATCTCTTCGTTCATTGCTTCGCGTATGGCTTCTCTAAAGGCTATTGATCGCATGGAAAAATCATTTTTATTTTGAAATGCAAAAATAGCGTTTTATCAAGGAAAAACTAAGAATAGATGCAAAAAAAATCCCCTCCCGAAAATCGGGAAGGGATTAGGAACTAACCCATCTGAGTTGCTTTAAAACACGTTATAAGCAAAGCTAACATAGTACAATCCACCAATTGCTGGACTACCATGTGCAGTGTTATAATAAGTGTTCATAATATTGGTACCGCCCATTTTAATCAAGGACTTGATGGCTGGTAATTTATATGTTAATACAGCATCTAATGTGTTAAAAGAAGATACTTGACCTACTCCGAATGATCCTTCGTAAGTAAAGCCATCTTGGTAACGATAGATAGCACTAAATCCTAAACGATTCTTTAACGCAAAACCACTGTTATTCAATCCAACGTTAGCTCTCATTTTTGGCGTGTTGAAGTAAGCAATAAATCCTTCTTCTAATCCTCCAATTTTATCTCCATAAATACTACCAGATACTGTAAAGTTTTTAGGTAAGATATAATCTAATGAAAGACCCCATCCAGAAGTTTTTACTTCCTGAGTAGAATTAGTAGAGATAGAGTATGCGATACGCTTATTTGCATCTAATACATCCAATGGACTAGGCGCTGCTGCATTTCTAGATTGCAACACAGTTACACCGCTGATGAAATTATCGTACTTACCAAAATAGTAATAGAAATCGATCAATAATTTTTTAGCTACTAAACCCTTGTAACCCACTTCAAAAGAAGTCATAGACTCAGGCTTGAATTCTGGGAAGGCTTGTACTTTCAATAAACCTGGGTTAGGAGCACCTGCCATAGCTGAAGCACCAAATGCATTCACACTCGCTAAAGAATAGGCAGGATTGGTATTGAATTTGTAGAAATTTCTTAACTGAGGCAAACCACCCATTAATCTTGTACCACCACCAACTAATAAGTTGATCCATTGGTTTTGAGTCGTTGGGAAACGGTAAGCTGTTTGATAAGAAACACGTAAATTATGATCTTGTTCTAATTTCAAAACCATCGTTGCTCTTGGTGTAAAACGACCTTTAAAGTTTTCATTCTTATCATAACGACCAGAGAAGGAGAACTTTACTAAATCATCTAAGAAACGCTTAGACAATTGTGCATATGCACCTGACTCTTTAATCGTGATATTTCCAGCTGTATCGGCAAACAAAGTACCTTGAGAATTCAATATAAATTGTCTTGTGCTTCCACCTACTAATAAATCAGCATTGTGTTTAGCTAGACCAAAAGCCTCTGTTAAATTGTATTGACCCTCAGCTGCACGCATAGAAGTTTTTTCTAAGAACATCGCACCACCTTGAGAAATTGGGGTACTTACTAATGCATTAAACATGGCATTATTACCAAGGTAGCCAGTTGGTCTTCCAGCATCAGCGTTAGCTCTAGCACCCGCATGAGCAGCTTGCTGATTAAAGCCATTACTTAATAAAGTAGAATAAGTAGCAGCATAAGTAGGATACCATGTAGTACTAGGTTTCCATGCTTCATTGAAATAACGTGCAGCAATCGTTGAGTTAAAAGATGCACCAGAGTTCTCTAAAGTTGTATATGCTCTTAAGTACCAGTTTCTAGCCTTTAATTCTAATTTATACTGTCCCATGCTAAAATCCTTAATTGAATAACGGTCACTTCCTGTATACACCGTATTTCCAGAACCATTGTAGGCAGAAAAAGATGCTTCTACATTATCATTGATTTTGTAATGAAGAGACCCTTGGAATTTTATGTTCAATGCAGTTGGATCTACGACATCTTTTTCAGCATATCCTGTTCTACTTACATTCACATTATTGAAATAACCTCTTTTATCACCCCATAAAAATGCCGCATTTGCACCTAAGGAAGCACCACCAGCGCCAGTTAAGAATGCTTGGTAAGATGCTAATGTTGGATACAAAGCTGCCGCATCGTATAAACTATTGAAAGTTGCTGTTCCAATTGCAGATCCGTATGCACCAACTAAGGAAGCTAAGACGCCACTTTTTACAGCAGAACCAACACCAGCTAAATTACTAGTTGTTTCATCACCATAAAAGTTAACACCATCATAGTTTGGATCAGATTCTCTTGTGCCAGGAATTGTTTGACCAAGTTGTGTACCAGTTGTTCTAGAATAGTTTTGAGCACTATTCGCTCTCCAGTCATCAGCCTCTGTGTATTGCATACTGAATTTGTAAGCAAAACGATCGCCTATTTTTTTAGCATAACGAACTGTCCAATCTTTATATGGCGCTAATGCAGTTTGTTTGCTATCAATATGATTGATACCTTGCTTTACTTGGAAACTTAAGCCTTGGTATTTAAATGGATTTTTACTGTTAATTAAAACGGTACCGTTCATACCTCCTTGACCATACAAAGCAGAAGAGGCACCTGGTAATAATTCAATATTGTCTACATCTAATTCTGTTAAACCAATTATACTAGCCACTGAGAAGTTTAAACCAGGCGCTTGGTTATCCATTCCGTCCACAAATTGATTTAGACGGCTATTACCCCTACCATTGAAACCTCTTGAGCTAATACTTTTAAAAGTTAAACTCGCAATGTTGACATCCACCCCTTTTAAAGTACCCAATAAGTCATAATAGTTAGACACTGGCGCATTCTTAATGGAAGCATTGCTAATTCTTTCAATGGTCACTGGAGATTCTAAAATACGCTCCGCGACTCTTGAAGCTGCAACAACCACCTCAGAACCTAAGGTAAAAGCTTGTTTTAAACTCACATCCACTTTAGATGTTCCAGCATTCACCACCTGCTCTTGGTTTTCAAAACCTACAGAGCTAAAAACCAATGTATAAGGTGCTTTTTGAGACACATTTAATTTGAAAGTTCCTTTATCATCTGTATAGGTTCCAACAGATGAGCCTTTCACTGTAACAGATACTGCAGCGATGGTTTCACCATTGGTTCCATTTTTTACAGTTCCTGTGATTGTTCCTGCATTTTGAGCCATTGCGGTCATTGCTGTTAAAGCAAGTGCACAAAAAAGGCTAAAACGAGTTAATAATCTTGTCATAATAAATTGTTTTTAAATTGAATTGTACCTCAAAATACCAAATTGTTAGCAAATCAGAAAAAATTATCAAAATACTGTTAAAATTTTTATTTTCGTAGCATGAACCCAAACACAATACCAGGTCTTTTAAATACCTATCACGGAAAGGTAAGGGACGTCTATTACATTGAAAATGAACTACTTGTAATGTTTGCAAGCGATCGTATCTCTGCATTTGATGTCATTTTACCTAAACCAATCCCCTTTAAAGGACAGGTTTTAAACCAAATTGCCGCCTATATGCTCGAAGCCACCTTGGATATTTGTCCAAATTGGCTCATTAGCACCCCTGCTCCCAATGTGGCCATTGGTCAAAAATGCACCCCTTTTAAGATCGAAATGGTGGTTCGAGGCAATTTAGTTGGGCATGCTTGGCGAACTTATGCTGCTGGAGGCAGGACACTTTGTGGTGTAACATTGCCAGAGAGACTTCAAGAAAACGATTTTTTCCCAACGCCTATCATCACCCCATCCACCAAAGCAAGTGAAGGACATGACGAGGATATTTCAAAAGAAGCCATCATTGCAGCGGGATTAGCTTCTGCCGATGATTGGGCCATTTTAGAAAAATATGCCCTCGCGCTATTTGCAAGAGGAAAGGAAATTGCTGCTAAAAGAGGATTGATTTTAGTGGATACAAAATACGAGTTTGGAAAAATTGGAGACACAATTTATTTAATGGATGAAATTCATACCCCAGATTCATCCAGGTATTTTTATGCAGATGGATTTGAAGCAAGACAAGCCAATCAAGAAAAGCAAAAACAATTGAGTAAAGAATTTGTAAGAGAATGGTTAATTGAAAATAATTTTATGGGTAAGGAAGGACAGATAGTACCAGCAATGTCTGAAGATTGGATTCAAACTATTTCAAAAAGGTATATTGAATTGTATGAGCAAATTATTGGCGAGGCTTTCCAACCTGAGTCAAAAACTGAAGTTGAAACATTTCAATTGATCCGAAATGCATTGAACAATTTAGGAATACAATAAAAAAAATCCCGGCCTTGGTCGGGATTTTTTTACAATCATTTATTTTAATTGACTTCAATATCAATCCCGAGTCTAGGTCTTAATCTTTCTTTGGCTTTATTAAATACCTGCATGCCTTTTTTTACCCCTTTTCTCAATGCTTCTTGTGCTTCTAGTGGCAAATGATATACATCCTTACAAGCCGAGGTGCAACAACCATCAAATGATACGGCACAAGTTTCGCATTGTATAAAAAGCAAATGACAAGCATCGTTCTTGCAATTGGTGTGGGTATCTGCAGGCTTGCCGCACTGGTGACAACTGGCAATCATATCGTCGGTAATTTGCTCACCTAAGCGGTCGTCAAAGACGAAATTTTTTCCTTTGAATTTACTTTCTAATCCTGCAGCTTTTATTTCATTGGCATAATGAATGACCCCACCTTCTAAATGATATACATTTTTAAAACCCTTATGTAACATATAAGCACTTGCTTTCTCGCAGCGAATACCTCCTGTACAATACATGATGATGTTTTTATCCTTATGAGGCTGCATCATTTCTGCGGCCATCGGTAACTGGTCTCTAAAAGTATCAGATGGAATTTCAATGGCATTGTCAAAATGCCCTACTTCATATTCATAATGATTGCGCATATCAATGATAATCGTATCAGGCAATGCAATCAATTGATTCATTTGTTCCGCATTCACATATTGCCCTTTGTTCTCCATACTAAAATTGGGGTCCTCAATGCCATCGGCCACTACTTTATCTCTAACTTTTATTTTCAATACCCAAAAGCTTTTACCATTGTCATTTACCGCATTATTTAATCGGATTCCATCCAATGCCCTTATAGAAAAAAGATAAGCTTTGAAGGTCTCAAATAAATGATTGGGTACACTAATTTGTGCATTGATACCTTCGGTAGCAATATAGATACGACCAAAGACCTGCATCTTATTCAATGCTTGGTACATGTCGTCCCTAAATTGAACAGGATCTGAAATTGTAAAGTACTGGTAAAAACTAATGGTGGTTCTATCGAAAGCCTCTTCGTATAGTTTTTGTTTCAACTCCTTGTTTGAAACACGGTTGTGCAGCTGTGCCATATGGATTTAATTTAAGCTCAATTACAGATTAAGCAAATTGACCCCAAAGATAAACTTATTCAGGCTTCCTAACAAAAGATCCAGTTAGGGAAGCAAGGCCTCCTAACAAAGCACCTACGAATGCAGTCACTACAATTAAGGCGATGTATGAGCCTCCTAATGGAAGAATCTGTGCGACTTTGGTAGATAGGATGTGGTTATTAGCCAAGTCGATTCCAAAAGCCAATCCAGCCCACAGCGCACCCACACCAAGCGCACCTGCAATAAATGATTGTAAAGGTTTAATGGGCATTGCAATGGCAATGATTAAATTGGTTACTACAAAACTCCACCAAGGTAAATTCCCGTAGATACCGATTGCGTAGGTCACTAATGCTACTAATACTATTGAAAGAATAAATTTCATTTGAATGTGTTTAAATTGATCGATTAATTAATTAATTATAAAAAAATTATGCAACCGCTTTTTTAAATTGAATATGCCATTTTGTGCGCTCATGTTGCTTTAATTTTTCTTTAGGCAAGAATAGTAATCTATAATATTTACCAGCTGCCCAATAATCAATAAAGGTATCATAGAAAGGGCTACCCGGATTCCCACTCTGTCCTCCTGGGTACAATCCATAAGCTTCAATTTCATCTGTCAAATGCACGATCATTCTCCAACTTGGTCCATGGTTTTCTCCAGTGGCATTGATAATATTCGTACCTCCTCCAATGGATAAATTTAATCTACTCAGTACTGGTATCTTAGTAAGGTGTAAGACCCTTGTTGCTTTAAATGCTTCCCAGCTTAATTTATTTTCTTTTTCTATTGCAAGACATTTTAGGGTGGCTTTTTCAATACCAATTCGTACTTGATCTTTCAAACTTTCTACTTTGTCTTTTGTTCTAATATCATCCGCTACCCTAAAATTAGTATCTCGATTCATTTGTTCTAATAAAACAAAAGATTCAGGCTTGGTCAACGGAATCAACGAACCAGCTAACTCATCCCCCCAAACAGCATGCTCCACACTATCCCAAATTAATTTAAAAATAGTGATCCCTTTTTCTGTAGGATCATTGTACAAGTTCCACTGAGTCATGGTCGTCACCATTCTCTGCGCCTCCTTACTTAAACTATTCATCTCCACAAATTTCATTAAAGCAGGTCTTGCTTGTTGCGCAAATACATTGTAATTATTGGTTTGCAAAGCTTGCATATCTTGCGCAGTCAATTGTGTTCTTCCAGTTAATTGTTGATTCACACTAATCCCTCTATATAAAGGAAAGGAACTTGCAGTGCCAAGATAATATGGATAGCTTGCATCGGTAGATTTTTGATTGGCGCTACTTACAAATCCACGCGCAGGATTTAGGATCATTGGATTTTCTTCAAAAGGAATGATGCCCTGCCAATCATATGCGCTATCTATACCAGGCATGATAAAGTCGCCTTGTCGATCCCATCTTGCAACAAAATCGCCTTGTTGTTTAATGGCGATATCGCCAGTCTTAGTTGCTACTACAAAATTCTGTCCAGGGCATGTCCATAATTGAATCGCTTTGGAATAATCATCGATATTTTTTGCACGATTTAATTGATAAAAAGTTTCAACCCCTGTAGAAGCATTATGTGCAGTCCATTTTACTGCAAGGTTTCTGCCATTGGACTGAGGATTTTGATAATAGGCATCAAACATCACTGGTCCATAATGAGTCATAGCAATATTTTCAATCACATCTGCACTGTCTTTTACTTTAATCACTTCTACTCTCTTGGTCACCGATTTCCAAGCACCATTATACCAATATTCATTTTGAGTGGTATCCTTGAATTTCAATTCATAATAATCCAATACATCACGTCCAGCATTGGTGACACCCCAAGCTAAACTATCATTGAATCCAATAATCACAGCCGGAGATCCTGGAAAACTTGCACCATACGTGCTATGTGTTGGTGTGGTGATTTGAACCTCGTACCATAAAGAAGGCAGATTCAATCCTAAATGTGGATCACTTGCTAAAATTGGTCTTCCTGATTTTGTCATAGTTCCACCAACTGCCCAGTTGTTACTTCCATTATTAGGATCTGGCGCTGCTGGTGTTTCAACTAGTTTTGCGATATCTACTTGATGTGTTTTTTTCAAATAAACCATATCAGATTCTAATGGCTTTACTGGAACAATACTTGGTTTAGCATAAGCAGTCCCTATTGGGATAATTGGATCCAAAGAATCTTGTTGGTTGGTATATAATTGATCAAATAAATCATAGCCTAAATAATCTCTTGTATTGGTCAATTGTAAATCTGCACTTGCGGCTCTTCCTGTCAAATCGTAAGACATAAACATTAAAAACAAATAGGTCTTTTTAGGTGTCCAGCTTTCTGGCTCAAAATTCATCAACTTATATTCAAAGGGTACATCCTCAGGTGCTAATTCTTTTAAATAAGCATTCACACCAGCAGTGTAGGCATCTACAGTGGCTTTCATTACAGGATTATTTTCATTGATATAGGCTTCTGTTTGCTCGGCACCATAAACCATACCTAATCTTCTGAAAAAACGATCAATAGATAATTTATCCGCACCAGCTACTTCACTTAATCTTCCTGCAGCCACTCGTGTTTGAAAGTCCATCTGCCATAATCTATATTTTGCATGCAAGTAACCTTGCACATAATAAGCATCTTCATCATTGTCAGCATAAATATGTGGCACTAATCGGTCATCCATATAGACATCTACATCCCCTTTCAAATCATTGGCAAGGATGGATGCATCAAAATTGGTATTGACTTTTTCTGCATTTTTCCAAAACCCATGTTGAGGAGATAAAAAATAGCCCAATCTTGGTGCTTTAGTACCTCCTAATTTTAATTGGATATTGAGTGTAAATACAAGCCCGGCTGTTACAGTCGCTGACACTAAAAATGGTAGGATGCGCATGGCAGTAATTTAGACCACTAATGTAGCAATTATTTGCTTATGCTGGCCTTAAAAAATGCTAAATGAGCTTGTAGAGATAGTGCTGGATGTTTAGCTAACAATGTTTCTGTTTTCTGGATACATGCATGGAGAAACTTTTGATGCTCGACTGAACCTGTAAAAAAAGGTTTATGGTTCATTGCCAATTGTAGCTCTGCAACTTGTTTCATGATGGCTTGTGTTTTAGGATCCATATAGGTCTCCACCAATTTATCCCATACATAGCCAGAGGCAGCAAAATTTGGATGCACCAAGTCTTCTGCATAGAATCTGTAATCTCTTAAATCGTCCATCACATATTCGTATGCTGGAAAATAATCCACCCCATTGCATTGATTTACTAATTCATGTACCGCATGAATTAAAACCGCTTTACTACGGTTGTTTTCTATCAACCCCTCCCTTAAATGTCGAACTGGACTAATGGTAAATGTGATATGTAAATTTGGATTGAAGGCTTGCAAACGATGCACCAAATCATGTAGATTTTTGATTAGCACATTCGGCTGCATCAAGGATTTATAAAACCAATTGATTGGCCCTTTATGATTGTTGGCAACCACTTGACCTTGACTCAAAGGCGCTTCATTGGTCAAATGATACAACCATGCAGAACCTAATGTAATGACCAATTGATTGGCTGATTTCAAAAAATAATGGGCTGCTACAATGCTACTATTGATATTTTCCAATGCGTCCTTTTGTTCAATCGCAGAAAAACGACTATGATGATTCCAACTATGCCAAAGTTCATTGTGCTGAAATAAATCATTTGCCTGATACACCCTCCTATCCATGATCTCGGTCAATGTATTTATAACACTTACCGGATTAAATAGAATACCATATGGATTCTCAGAGAGTTCAAATAAATGTTTCTTAAATTTTGCACCAATATTCTCTGTAAAACAGGAGCCAATCAACATGAGCTTATCCCCATAGACTATTGTATGGTTCGAAGGCTTTGCGTCTAATGTTAATTTAAATTTCATTTAAACAATCTTTGCTTCATTGATTCATACAAGACAATACCAGCAGCAACAGATACATTAAAGGAATCAAAATTGGTTGCCATTGGGATCTTGAAAAAATAATCTGCAGCTTTAGCTAAATAAGGCTGTACCCCTTTCCCCTCGTCTCCCATTATAATACAACTTGGAATGGTTAAATCTAATTCATGTACATTTTTATCTGCACGCATTTCACTCGTGAAAACCTGAATACCATTTAAATGTAAAGTATCAACCGCTTTTAATAAACTACTTACCCTTACAACTTGTATATGTTCTAATGCACCTGCACTGCTTTTAAAAGCTTCTTCATTCAAAGCGCCTACTCCTTTGTCTGGAATAATCAAAGCTTGAGCACCACAACAATGAATGCTTCGGCTAATGGCA
>Ga0114981_10002373_pt1 | contig 12146 bp, 18 predicted proteins | sample S_140806_MF_Meta_FD_87028 | JGI IMG/M metagenome (GOLD analysis project Ga0114981, IMG submission 87028) | Freshwater microbial communities from Lake Simoncouche, Canada to study carbon cycling - S_140806_MF_MetaG | ecosystem: Environmental > Aquatic > Freshwater > Lake | place: Lake...
GTGCCTAAGATTGACCTTGTAATGTTTGTTCTGCTCAATCGATTCAATTGTGCAGCCCATTCGCTCGACCATCCTCTGATACTCGCGCAGTGCCTTTTTCATACTGCCCCCTTGTAAGTTCCGGTTTCGCTACTCACTTCGCACACAGTCAATGGCGCCTTGCTGTATGAACCCCAGAAGGGCTTCTCCCGCTTTCATCCCTTGCATCGCAAAACGCTTGCCACGTTATCCCTAGCCGCACCGGAAGGTAGTTAGGGTGTCCTTGACCCAAGGGTTTCGCCGAATCACGGCTCATCAGAAGGACTGCTGTACAATTGATTGGTATCGTACAACCACATTTCTCATTCGTCAACTGTTCCAATCGTTCTCATACCATACATGGGCAAGATGCAAAGAGTCAAGGGTGCCGTAGGCGAGCGTGAAGTTCTTGCGCTGCTGAGTGAGCGGCTGGGTGTCAAGCTGGAGCGCAACCTGTCCCAGACTAGAAACGGCGGGGCTGACTGCATCCAACTCGGCAGGGTAAGTCTGGAGGTCAAGCGGCAGGAGCGTTTAAATATCACCGCTTGGTGGGAACAGGCGGTAAAGCAGGCCGGGCCGAACATTCCAGTGCTTGCGTTTAGACAGTCACGAAAGCCGTGGACATTCGTAGTTGACTCCAATGATGTCCAACTGTTATCTTCACGCGGCCATCTGTTGCACATGGATGTTGACACCTTTTGTGCGATTGTGAGCGCGTTTGGTTGGAACCTCCCTTTGGGCGGGTAACACCGCCCAATTTTTTAGATGAGGTGGCAGTGCCTTCATACAGCGTGTTCCCCCCTTTCACGCTTTGGTTCAGCCACCTCACCTAAGAGATTGTCACCAAAGAGTAATGATGAAGATATAGTGTCATCATGTTCATAGGAGGAACATCATGGCACTACCCACTTGCAGTGACGAAGAGTTCATCAAAATCTGGCGTGATATTCAAAGCGCCGCAGCGGTTTCAAGAGTATTAAAGATTTCCGAGCGCGCAGTACATTCGCGGCGCAGAGCAATCGAAAACAGACACGGGGTGTTGCTCACTTCAACCAGTGCGATGTCCCCGACGCAATCAAAACATTTTGACTATGACCGTGGTGTCTTGAAGTACGACATCGACAACGGCATGGTCTTTATTTTTTCTGATGCCCACTATTGGCCGGACTACATCAGCACCGCCCACCGTGGTCTGGTTCATCTAATCAAGAAGTACCGCAGCCAAACGAAAGCCGTTATATGTAACGGTGACGCATTCGATGGCGCATCCATCAGTCGCTTCCCCTCTTTGGGCTGGGAACAGAAGCCATCGGTCGCGAAAGAACTCGAAGCGGTATCAGACCGTTTAGACGAGATTGTCAAGGCTGCTCCGGCTGCTCAACATTTCTGGCCGTGCGGCAATCACGATGCCCGCTTTGAAACCAAGATTGCCAACAGCGCGCATGAGTACGCCGAAGTGCAAGGCGTCCATCTGAAAGACCATATTCCGAAGTGGGTGCCGTGCTGGCGTGTTGACATCAACGATGACATCGTCGTGCGTCACCGCGAAGCTGGCGGCGAACACGCGGACTGGAACAACGTGGTCAAGGGTGGCAAGACCATCATCACCGGACACGACCACCGTATTGGTGTGGTGCCGTATGAGTCCTACTCAGGGTTACGGTATGGGGTGCGTACTGGGATGCTGGCCGACGATGCGTTAGACAGTCAGTTCCGCAACTACCTTGAGGCCAAGGCACCCAACTGGCATTCGGGCTTTGTGGTGCTGACCTTTATTGATGGTCAACTCTTAATGCCTGAGATTGCCCGCAAGTGGGTCGATGGCGTCATCGAGTTTCGCGGCCAGCTTATCGACGTTTAAACTATTGTTCTGGGCGTTGTTCTTCTGCGTTTACGGTGATGGTTAGACCTTCTTCCTCATCATCGTAAATCCAGAGGATGCGACCGTCGTCGAGGACAAGCATAAGTTCGCCGTCTTCCACGCCAACGTCCATGATGGTGCGTCCGATGAAACTTTCGAAAATGTTCATGATGTCCTCCATGAGTGCATTAGAACACACACTGACAATGTGTTGTGCATTTTGTTGACAATGTGTTTAACGGGGGTCTAGGATGGTTTTGTCTGATGTGGCAGTCAGACACTCACTGGCAACAACCCCATTTTGATAGGGGCTTGTGTGGTCTTAGACATCTGTCAGTGGGTGTCAACGATTGCCCAAGCCAAGGGCCAAGCCTCTATCAAAGCGGGGTTTTTCTTTTGGCAGACCGCTAGGCTCGTCGGCGTGATACGGCAGGGGCTTAGGGATACGCGCACTGTGGGGTTAGGTCTGAGAAGCGCGGAGGGCGGCGAAGTTAGAACCCTTGACCGAACGTCTGACGGGTGCTGTGGCTCCGGCGTGGGTAAACAGTTGAAGGCATCTAGGGATTAGGCTAGGTGCGTTCACCAGCATGGGTAGTTATATCTATATGAGTTTGCTTAGAAATCAGGATGCCCGACACATAGATTTTGAAGCGTTCGTCGGCATCATTCCGGACAATCCAAAACTACTTCCGTCTGACCTTGACATGGTCATCGAACGACGCGGATACTTCTTGTGTGTTGAATGGAAACGTCCGAATGAAAAGTTCAGTGTCGGTCAACGACTGATGCTGGAAGCTCTTTCGAGGAAGCCTGATTGGCGTGTTTTAATTGTCCACGGTGACACTGATGGCGGGTTGAACATCACTGGAGTTTGGTTACTTCAAGGAACTGAAACCATCCATCTTGGGTCTACTACTGAGCATCTAAAAGAAACCATTCGTTATTGGTATTCATGGGTCGAAAACAATGCCTTACGTCAACAAGAAGCGTCCGTATAAAAAAGAGTATGAACAACAAGTCGAGCGCGGAGAACATCCGGCTCGCATGAAACGTCAAACAGCGCGACGTTTATACGACGCAGAGGGCATTGACCGTAAGGGAAAAGACATTGACCACGTTATCCCCTTGTCAAAAGGCGGCAGCAATCTGAAGTCAAACTTGCGGCTTTCTAAGCCCAGCACAAACCGTTCCAAGAAAAACAAATGATTGAAGACGAAGTCGTTGCGCTGCTAGGTCAGCGCGACCATGCCCGTACCATTTGTCCGTCCTGCTCGCCAACGCGACGCAAAGCAAAAGAAAATTGTTTAAACATTAACCGAGTATCCGAAGGCATTGTCTGGACTTGCCACCATTGTGGCTGGTCTGGAATCGCGCCCTATAAGAGATACGAAAAAAAGGAGCCGACCATGCAAGCAGTGCCGAAGGAAGTATTTGATGGAAAAGTATTGAATGTTGACGCAGTAACCTATCTGGTTAAACGTGGCATTTCCGAGAACACGGCTAAAGCCGCAAATGTTTACTCTGCAAAAAGATACATTCAGAAGATTGGCGGGGAAACAGATTGTGTGGCATTCCCCTACGAAAGAAACGGTCACATCGTAAACATCAAGTACCGGAGCCTGTCCCAAAAAGGGTTTTCGCAGGAATCGAACGGCGAGCAGTGCTTCTACCTCATCGAGCAGATTAAACAGGACGAACCCATCATCATCGTCGAGGGTGAGATTGATGCCCTGACCTGTATCGAAGTCGGACTGACCAACGTCATATCAGTGCCAAGCGGTGCGCCAATCAAAGTATCCGAGGGTAAGGTTGACCCGACCGAAGACCGCAAGTTTAGTTTTGTGTGGGACGCGCACAAGGTTTTAAACGCAACGCCCTATGTGATTTTGGCATCTGATGGTGACATCGCAGGCACGGCATTAAAAGAAGAACTGGCGCGACGCATTGGGAAGGCCCGCTGTCGCGTGGTCAACTACCCCGAAGGGTGCAAGGATTTAAACGACGTGCTGATGAAGCACGGCCCTGACAAGGTCAGGTCACTGGTATCAGAGGCTGAGTCGTATCCCATCGACGGCCTGTTCGGCGCGAACAACTACGAGGCTGAGGTCAGCGAACTCTATGAGAAGGGGTTCGGTTCGGGCGAGTCGTGCGGGTACACCAACGTCGATGAGCTGTACACCGTGGTCGCCGGTCAAGTCACCATCGTCACCGGCTATCCCTCGTCGGGTAAAAGTAATTTCGTTGACCAGATTATGATGAACCTTGCTATGGGCAAGGATTGGAAGTTTGCTATCTGTTCGTTTGAGAATCCCCCGCCATTACATATTGCCAAGCTGTGCGAGCTTCATCTACGCAAGCCATTTTTTGCCGGTCTGACGCCGCGCATGAGTGCCGAAGACCGTTCGGAGGCGATGGGGTTTATCAACGAACACTTTGTATTCTTGGATTCGCAGAACAGCGATAACACCATCGAGTCAATTCTCGACCGCGCACAATCAGCAGTCCAACGATTGGGTGTGCGGGGATTAGTAATCGACCCATATAACTTTATTAATCTGGAACGCGAAGGCACCGAGACGGATGCCATTTCGCGGATGCTGACCAAGGTACAAGCCTTTGCCAAGTCGGCGGGCATTCATGTCTGGTTCGTAGCGCATCCCGCCAAGATGCTGCGGCAGGGCGACGATATGCCTGTGCCTGATGGTATGAGTGTCGCGGGTTCGATGGCATGGTGGGCGAAGGCAGACTGCGGTATCACTGTCCACCGCAAGGAAGGTGTAAACGTATTGATTAAAGTCTGGAAGTGCCGCTGGCGCTGGGTCGGCAAGGTCGGCGAGACAACGCTTCAGTACGATAAAGCCACAGGCACCTACTATCAGGATGTCACATTCTAAGTTTAAACACTTTCATACAGACAAAAAAACAGGGGGCCAAAGCCCCCTTGTTTTTACTTCTTCCAGAACACAGTCTTGACATTGTCCTCGACGGTCTTTTCGGTCTTAATCCAAGCCTCAATCATCTGGTCATGAAACTTGTTAGCCAGTTCGCGGTAGGACTTAGACAGCGAAGTGAAAGCAGCGATGAAGTCGAATTGCATTTGAGTCTCCTAGTTTATGTTGCAGTGCAATAATAAACTTAGTGTCCCCAACGTGCAACAACCGCATACACCACCAGAATCAACGCAGCCAGCAGATGCGGCGTGATTGATTTTCTTTTCTGCCGTTTAAATGTAGTCATGCACCGCAGTTCGGGTGGCATATCGTCAATGCCTGTCGCCTCCTTCATCGAGCGCGGTGTAAAAAAATCCTTGCGACGGTAGTTGTCGGTCATTTGAATTCCTTCTTGAGTTCGCGCTTGGCACGATTGCGTTGCGCTTTGTTGGTCTTGCCGTGCGGCCCCGCCTTTCGGAGCAGGGCTGCGGGTACAAATCGATTGCGCGGCTTCATGATGCCTCCAAAAGTTGATGCTGCACGAGGGCGGGTGGGGCTACCCCCTTACCCCGCCCCATAGAATCGCTTACAGCGCGTCTGGTGAGGTCACAGGCGGAAAGAATCCTCAATCGCTTGGCTCACCCGATGACGCAGGATTGCGTCACGCGCAAACGTGTAGTCATCCAACAAGGCAAGCCCAGCCTTGATGGCATCACGCTCAACCTTGGTCTGAGGGTTGATGGGAAGGCCACCCAGATACAGGGCGGCGGCTTGATACACCGCATCGAGTGCGGCCTTGGCGTTGGAGTTTTCCATATTGTTTAAATATCCTCATAAATAAATGGGGGCCAAGCCCCCGTGATTAAGCAGCCAACTTAATCTGCTTCAAAGAAACAGATGCGAGTTCGCTGATGCTGTCAACGTACACCGACTGCGGATAAACACCGCCGACATTCACGCCGATGCCGATGCCGATGGTGGTGATGCCAAGGTTAGTGCCGACCTCGCACTGCTCGCGCACCTTGTCCTCGCGACCCTTGCCATCCGTAAACACCAGAAGCACCTTGCGCTTTTCCGGACGGGCAAGCAGACGCTTGTGAGCGTGGCGCACCGCCGCATAGTCATCCGTACCACTACCCGCTGCACCATAAGCGTGGGCGTGATTGGATTTAAACTTGGCAATACCCGCACCCCAATCCGCAATCTGCGCGATGTAGCTAGCGAATGCATCGACTGCAATCTGGACATTCGCACCGCGCAGCGCATCGATAATTGCATGGGCCGCAGAGAACTCTGCTTGGAAAATGGTCGGGCCATTGCGGTCACCACGGCGATTGCTAGTGCTACCGGAAACATCGATGAGAATATAGAGGGCGGTGTCAATACCCTCTTCTTCCTGACGGCGGGAGAAAACAGCATCATCAAACGAATGGCGATACAAAGCACCGACATTCACCTGACCCGCACGTTGACCGTGATTGTGTTGCTCACGCGCAGAACCCTCAAACAGGCGATTCAATTCGTAGCGCAAGCGGGCAGGGGTAGCGGTCGGTTGATAAAGAACACCGCTTGATGCGCAGGGCGGCTGAACTTCCTCGCCGCCGACAGGCACGGCAATATCACGATAATCGCTACTGCTCTCGCGCTTCTCACGCTCACTAGCAGACTCGATATGTTCCTCTGGGGTAGGCTCGACTGCTGTCGGGTCTGTCACCTTGTCGAGGTCACCGTTCGATGCACCCTGCTCGCCATCACCCTGCGATTCACCCTTGCCCTGCTCACCGTCGCCCTGCTCACCCTCACCCTGCTGCGGCGCGGGATTATCGAGGGTCGGGTTTTGTTCAAGGTGCTTGCTGAGTTGCGTGTAAACCCATTTCGCAATCTCAAGGTTATCGCTACTGTGATTCGCGGGGCGCGAAACCGCCTCATCGAAAATGGCGGCAATCTCAGGGGCAACGGCAGGGCGAATGGTCACATACTTGCGCGACCATACTGCGAGGGCAAAAGGCCACTGGCGCGGGTCATTCCAATCGATATTCGCATCGAGTGCCTCGCGATAAATGCCCTCGACCAGCGTGGTGAAAAGGCGAGGGGCATTCGGAACGAAACCCTCATTGATGGTCTTCTGCTCAATCCAACCATCCTCCAGAGCATTCCAGAGTTGACGCACATACCCTTCATTCGGGTGGTGATTCTCGATGTAGATATTCTTGGTGTACTGAATGTGCGACCACTCATGGAGAATGTATCCGCAATACCGCTCCAGTTTGGAGCGATGAAGAACAGCATCATCGCGAATCGCGGGAAGGTAAATGGTGGTATAGCAATTGGTCGCAGCACCACTACCCTTGAAGTAAACAAGAAACGGTTGCTTGTCAGAAACAGCAAGCAGCTTCTGAACGAACGTGTCCAGACCGGATTTGAATTCGTAACCCTTGTACATTTAAACCCCCCGATTAATTAAAGGATTGGAAAAACGAAAGCGCAATCGCATCGAGTGCGGTGCGCGATTCAGACGGCGACTTGTTCGTGATGGCGGCAATCCATGCAGTCTCCGGCTTGACACCGGCCTTGATTGCAGTCGCGAGAGCGAATGCCTGACGCAGGGAAGGCGCATCGATAATCTCGCCGGTCTTGGTTTCGGCGCGAGCCACATTAAGAACCCGCACGATATTGTCAGCGAGTTGCGCGGAAGCACCAGTGCGCCGTTGAATCAGACCGGACTCGATATTCGGCGGCAGAAAATCAAAAATCGGCGTGTATGCGAAGCGGTCAAGCAATGCACTGTTCTGTTCCTGTACACCCTTGAATCGACCAGAGTCATCGCGGTTTCCGGTGGAATTATCAGCACCGAAAACAACGACACCCACTGCGCGGCGATGAGGGAATCCATCGTAGGTCACCGTGGCATTCGGCTCAAGTAATGCTTGGAGATTGCCAACATTGGCGGGATTCGCAAAGCCAATCTCGTCCAACAGAATCACCGTGCCGGTCTGTTTAAAACCCTTCAGAAACGTGCCGTCCTGCCAGACAGTCTGACCATTCTCAAGACCCTTGGAGCCGATAAAATCCAGCCGCTCAAGGTGGCGGTCAAAATTAATCCGAACCAATTGAGAACCAGTCCGCGCAGCAAACTGAATGGCGAATTGAGTCTTACCGGTGCCACGGTCACCCGCGAGCCAGACGTTCGGCGGGATAGCCGACTCATCCAGAAGCGATTGCGACTGAACAATCAAGGCATAACGCAGTGCCTCTTCCGGCCAGATATATGAACTGTCAACCGCCGGAGCCTCTGGGTGATTAAACACATTAACCAACCAAGGGTTGCCAGAATCATCGCGAATATCCACGCCGAATATTTCAAGCGCGGTCTTCTGGGCGATGACGCGAACGCCGGTAGCATCAGCAACAATCTGCTCCGCGCCATTATCCTCGACCAGTTTGCGGAACTTGCCGAATGCCTTGTCAACCGCATCAGCAACAGCAGTAGATGCATCGATGACCGGCGTGTTATTCGCGGCTTGAATGTCGCGGCTCAACTGATTCACCGCAGATTCAAGACGCTTGTTAACGTCAACGATATTGTCGTTGGTATTGCGGATGCTATCGAGAATATCGCGGTCAGTCTGACGCAGCCGGAGAATGTCTGCGTTGAGATTGGACACGGCAGAATCGACCACGGTCTGCACCGCAGCGGTGGTAATGGACGGTGCGGTGGTAACGGCAGATACGACACCGTTCGCTCGCCAATAATCGGCGTAATGCTTTTCGTTGTCGATAATGTGCTGAGCAGTAACACCGTGGGCGTAAAGCAATTCACCAAGCGGCGGCTTTTCGAGCGTAGCGATATGAGAATCGATACCCAAACCTTGATGCAAAACAGCACCGCGCAGGGCGAGAATGTGAGCTTCATTGTAATTAGCCATGATTTAAAACCCCCTTTTAAAATGGTGGAACCCACCATGCGGCGCACCTCAATGCGCCGACTGTTGGATTCAACGATTAGTGAATGGTCAGGTGAACATCACACACGCCGCATTTAAACCTTGCAGCAGTGGCGGCGGCGAGAGAGGCGCGAGCAACAGCACCGCATTTAGGGCACGACAATTTACGCAAGCGGGTGGTTTGCTTGGTTTTGCCGGACACATCGAGAGCAGCGTGTGGATAATCACCATCGATGGCGACCCACCGCTTGATTTTGGCCTCGAAAGCCGGAGATGCTTCAGGAACGGTCAGCTTGCCCTGCAAACCAATATTGCGGGCCACCCGACCAAATTCTAGGCCATGCCCCGCTGGAATACCGACAGCGGCGTGAACCAATTCATGCGCCAATACTGCGGCGACCGTAACCGAATCGGCATTGACCGGCGAGATGAAAATCTCGTAATGCCCGTCAGCCGAATTAGCCTTGTCGTGAATTTCGCCAATAACACGCGGCGAACGGAGCCGAGTGCCGCCGCCCGATGGGAATCCACAAGTAACGCGAAAAGCCGGTAATGGAACGCCGAGGGCGTCGAATTCCGGAGCCAGATTATCTGCGATTGAACGCAGCCAGTTTTGCCGAGCGATGTCACTCATAATTTAAAATCCCCTTTAAACGGATAGCGAATCCGTGAAACCTCATCAGTGCGATAGCGAATCGCAGAACCCCCTCGCGGGGTTTTCGGTGGGTTAGGAATTGAGCCATTCATCAAATGATTTGACGGGCCATCCGAGTGCAGTGGCTTGCGCCACATAAACTGCGTATCTGTCTTGCAGCGTTCCCATTTATTCATCCCCCCAAAATTCACACGAATATTCGTGGTCATCTGCTTGGTCGTATGCAATCGGGTCGTTCGGTGCATACAACGGCAGCGGGAAATCCCAGACAGGCAAACCGAATTCATCTAGTTCCATTTAAACCTCCTGTTAAAAACCCTCAGTGAGCCGCTCTTGCTGGGCGGTAACCTTACGGTCGAGATAATCGGTGTCGGGATTAGCCCGAACGCCTACAGGGATGCGGCCATACTGCGATTGCGCCAATACCTCATTGGCGCGTTTAGTGGCGACTAGGAAAGCAGGGCGGTTAAATTGGTCGCGGGAGCGGTGAACAACAAAGCCCGCATCAATTAGTGCGCCGGTGAATGGGCAGCTAATATCGACCCAGATATAGCCGTTGTTGGCGAGATGCACCGATTCGATGGTGCGGAGAATGGCGGTGGTGTATTCCGGTGAGTACATTTAAACCTCCCTGTTCAATTGTTGGTCAGCCAAATTGACGGCCTCGAAAACGGCGAGGTATTCGGCGTTCTCCGGCTTCAATAGGTCATCGTGGAGCCGAAAATTATCGGCGGTGGAAAATGTATTCACCCAGTGAGCCAATGCTTTGGCCTGTTTCGGAGTGAGCGTGATGGTTCTAGTTTCCATTTAAACCCCCAAATGAAAAAGCCGGTAGCTAACCGGCGTGGCCTCATCAGTGGAATGGCGAATTCCAGACCGCCTCGCGGCGGTTTAGGCATTAGGCGTTCTGAGATGCCACCCAATCAAAAGGCACGGCTTCCGAGCGAATGTATTCGACGGTCAAATAAGTCGAAACATAAATGAAGCCATCGCTGGTTTGCGCAACCGTAAAGGTGTCGTTGCCGTGGTTTGCCTCGCGAAGCACTTCATTAAAAGCAAACTCATGGTTTGCCGAAAAAGTGATTTCGTTATTCCACGGCACGGTAACCGAAACATCAGCCGCGTGTGACCGATGAAGGGTCGCCTTGATGCGCTCAGGCCGAGTATTGGTGGCGGGAATGAAAGTGGTGGTGACGTACATTTGAACCCCCTATTGGAAAGATATGCGACGGTGCATATCACTCAGCCGCCGATAAAGCGGCTGAATAGATGCACAATCAAGCTCAACGCTTAACAGCGTGGATATATTGGGTATTTGCTAGACGGTTATTGTCGTGCCACCGTTTAGTAGGCATGGGTAATCGGTACTTAATTAATGGCCGTTATGCCATCCACGGCGCGCTGTTCTGCGCCGCCCTCACCAGTGGGCCTTGCCGCCCACCTTCCCATCGAACTCAGCATTGGAGTCTCCGGAGTACGCTCTCACAGTATCGTCGCACTGGCGTGGAACATCAGACTGACTGCCCATCGACTGCTCGGCGGGAACAGCAAGGCAAGCCCACCGGCACAGCATCAGAGTCATGACATGGGAAGAAGTTCGACAACGTTTAGACTAATTGTGATTTGCCTGTGCAAACAAGCACTTAGCGATAGCGTTTAGACGGAACTCGTGTTGCTGGGCGGCTCCGGCTGGTGCTGGGGTGTCAGGTCTGGGCGTGGAGTAGCGGCTTCCCAGCTGTACGAAAACACCCTGTTTTTGACCCCTTTTTTGGGGTGTAAACCTTTGATTGCATTGAGGAATCGACCGTTTTTTTCTGAGCGTCGCCGCCCTGACATCGTTGGTTTGGTGTCGGCGGCGGGGCTGGCGAAGCCGAATAGCTTGTCTGGTGTATATGAGAACTTGCACCTAGTAATAAAACCACCTATATTCGGAGCCGTTTAATCAATTCCCATTTTGTACCCTATGACAACCCCAAAGAAACTGACTAGGAAACAGATAAGTGAGGCACTAGACCAGATGCCTATTGGACACCTGTTGGCGGGGTCGGCGGGGCGGGAATTATCTGCGAAGCAGAAGCAGTTTGCGCGGTTAATAGCTCAGGGAAACACAGGGGCATCAGCATATCGTATGGCATATAACACTAAGGCGAAGAGTAAAACACAAGGTGACGCAGCCAGTAGGATAAAGGCTGACTCCAGAGTAAGTGCGGAGATAGAACGTTTAAAGGCACTGCAAGAGATACGGGAATCGCAATCCCCTGCACAAATACGCCAAACAGTGATTGAGCGCTTACAGCTCGAGGCAACAGATTCAACGAATCCACCTGCTGCACGGATAAGGGCACTGGAGCTATTGGGTAAGGTTACAGAGGTGGCTGCATTCACTGAGCGCAGGGAGCAGACCGTGGTGCATTCCAGCGAAGCGATAAAGGCACAGATAATGGATAGGCTGAAAGCAATCACCATCGATGCAGTGCCAGTAGAGCAGAGCGATGAGGCATTATCCCTAGCAGCTGAGTTAAACGCAGCCAGCGACGCCACAGACAGCGACAGCACTATGGATGACAGTTTAAATGGGCTGGATGGCGACCCCACGGTACCGGCACCCCCCGCTGGGGAGTTGGAGTCCCTGCCCGCTAGCGTACATATCACTCCACACGAATCATCAGTCACTTCTCATGAATCATCATAGAAGCCTTCACATCACACTGTGTGATACCACCTGTAATAGTGTGATA